>OLRX01000008.1_pt1 | contig 175799 bp, 155 predicted proteins | sample 1672991 | NCBI WGS metagenome assembly OLRX01 (sample SAMEA3136744, study PRJEB25190) | human gut metagenome | biome: human gut; feature: human-associated habitat; material: faeces | place: Austria | collected 2013
AGTTCACAGAAAACCCGAAAATTGCGGCGCGAAATCATGCGAATGCATGATTTCTGTGCAGCGCGAAGCGTATTACTATGAAGATACTGAACAGTTACCTTAAATCAAAAATAAGGTATACGGGGGAGCATAACTGCTATATGCCCGTATACCTTTTCATTTAATATGCACTCACTTATAAAAAATCCCCGAAATTATCCACATCCAAACCAGATTTGTATTCCAAAAATTGTGGACGACCGTGGATATCCGCTAAACGCCTTACTTATTTCTCCTCATCCTCGAAATAATCGTCATAATCATCATCAAAATCTTCCTCGAAGTCTTCAAGATAATCCGGTGCGAAGAAGCGATATACTGCAAATGCAATTCCTGCAACAGCAGCTACAGCGCCAATGATAGCCAGTACCCAGAGGACTGTATTCTTCTGCTTCTCATCTTCTTTTTTCTTAAGTAATGATAATAATTCCTCGAGCTTATCCATTTTAATGTTCATGTGATACCATCCTCTCTTTCAAAGTACTCATTAGGTTTATTTATTATACCACTTTTGCAATTATTTTACCATAGTTAATATATTAATTTTAAATTTTTCCAAACCCAATTTCCAATCAAATTTTCTTCAGCTTGGCAAAGCTTGCGAACATCTTCTTCACACCAACCTTATCAAACTCTACTGTAACCTCATAATCACGGCCGCCTTCCACGATTTCCTTCACAATTCCAACGCCAAATTTAATATGGCGTACCGTATCTCCCACCTCATAATCCAGCGAATTAGCTTTTGTTACTTTAAATTCTCTTGGCTTATAATTTCTGCCCTGGAGAATCTCTTTCATCTTGGAGTATTTCGCCGGTGTTGGGATTAGTTCCTCCACTTTCGGCTTCTTCTCCTGAATAGTGTGTCCCAGATCTACCAGTTCTCTTGGAATCTCTCTCACAAACCTGGAAACCCTGTTATACTGAGTCTCTCCACGGATCATCCTCTGCTGGGCGCAAGTCAAAGTAAGGTCTTTCATTGCACGGGTAATTCCCACGTAACAAAGTCTTCTCTCTTCTTCCATCTCCCCGTCATCGCCATAGCTGATGGTCATATGACTAGGGAAAATGCCGTCTTCCATTCCTACCATAAACACCTTCGGAAACTCCAGACCCTTGGCACTATGTAAAGTCATAAGGAGCACATAATCCTGATCCGGATCTACAGTATCAATATCTGCTACCAGAGCCACCTCTTCCAGAAAGCCTGAAAGCGTAGCCGACTGATTCTGCTCCTCCATAGCCTCCTGATAAGCTACAGTCTTGGAAATCAACTCATCAATATTCTCAATTCTTGCTCTCGATTCTTCTGTATCCTCAGCTTCCAGCTCTGCCACATAACCTGTGGAATCAATTACCTCCTGCAGGATTTCCTCCACAGTCATCACATCTGCCTTGCTTTTCAGCATCTGTATAAAAGTTACAAAGCCATCGATCTTTGACAAGCTTCTTCCAATAGAAGGAACCTCTTCAGCCACGCGCAATGCCTCATACAGACTGATTCCCATATTGTCCGCATAATCCTGAACACGTCCAAGTGTCGTTGCACCGATTCCACGCTTTGGCACATTTATGATTCTCTGCACAGCAAGATCATCTCTGGCATTATTAATCGTTTTCAGATAACAGAGAAGATCCTTGATTTCCTTACGTGCATAGAAATTAACGCCTCCTACCAGTTTATATGGAATATTGGCTGCAATAAATTTCTCCTCGAAAATACGGGACTGGGCATTGGTACGATAAAGAATAGCGCAATCACGGTAGTTCCCAAGACCGTTTCTTTTTAACTTGCCGATTTCCCCTGCCACATACTCTGCCTCCTCATAGGCATTCAAAAACTGGCGAAAATGCACCTTGCTGCCTTCTTCGTTCTCTGTCCACAGGGTTTTTGCCTTACGTTCTGTATTATTCGCGATCACCTGGTTCGCTGCATTCAGGATATTCCTTGTAGAGCGGTAGTTCTGCTCCAGACGGATTACCCTGGCATCTGGAAAAACATGCTCAAATCCAAGAATATTTCCAATATTAGCCCCACGGAATTTATAAATGGACTGGTCATCATCACCTACCACACAAAGATTCTGATACCGCTGGGCCAGAAGACTGATAAACTTAAACTGTGCAGTATTGGTATCCTGATACTCATCCACCATAATGTATTTAAACCGCTCCTGATAGTACTCTAGCACTGCACCGCATTTTTCAAAAAGCTCCACCGTCTTTACGATCAGATCATCAAAGTCCAGTGCATTATTCTTGCGAAGAGCAGCCTGGTATTCACGGTAAACAGAAGCCACTTTCTTCATATTGTAATCTCCGGCAGCTTTCATCTCCATATCATCTGGTGTAAGCAGCTCGTCCTTGGCATGGGAAATCTGGGCAAGAAGGGAACGCTCTTTATAAATCTTGGTGTCAATGTTCATCTTCCTGCACACATCTTTCATAAGAGACTTCTGGTCATCTGTATCATAGATTGTAAAATTCGTGTCATATCCCAGATTATCAATATGTCTCCGAAGGATTCTTACGCAGGCTGAGTGGAAAGTAGACACCCAGATACTCTCAGAACCAAAGCCCACCAGCTTATCCACACGCTCTCTCATCTCCTGAGCAGCCTTATTGGTAAAAGTAATAGCCAGAATATTCCACGGATTTACTCCCTTTTCATCCATCAGATAGGCAATCCTGTGTGTCAGCACTCTTGTCTTGCCGGAACCAGCTCCCGCCAGGATCAGGACTGGTCCCTCTGTCTGTGCTACCGCCTCGCGCTGAGGGGGATTTAATGTATCATATATGCTCATTTATGTTCTCCTTTTTTCGCTAACGCATGTTTGAAAAAAGCTTTCTGCAGGATGTGCGCCACAATTTGTAGGAGCTTCCGCCCTGATGAGGGCGTCACAGCGGACTGCGACAACTGAATTCGGACGAAATATACCGTCAAATGGGGCATGCAGATTGCGGGAATGATTTTTCAAATAGTTAAATCTCATTATACATGAAATCCTTATCTCCCACAACCCCGAACGTGCAGAAAATCCAAACATAGATTCGGGTTTTTACTGTTTACCAGTAACATTCCGTGAGGTGTTTTTTGTAAACAAAGTTCTGGTTTTTTTCTGTTTTTCACAAGATCTGAAAAAAACAGTTTACAAGTAGTTTTAAAAACTATATAATAAGGAGCAGAGGTGATAAAAATGACAGCTGATGATAAATCCATATTAAAGAGCATTCTGGAGCACATTTCCGGAATGGATTATATAAAACCAGAAGATCTTCCAAACATCGACCTGTACATGGATCAGGTCACCACGTTTATGGAGGATCAGCTTGCGTCCACAAAGCGTCACGATGATGACAAGATCCTGACAAAGACCATGATCAATAACTACGCCAAGAATAACCTGCTCCCTTCCCCTGAGAAGAAGCGCTATTCCAAAGATCATCTGCTCATGCTGATCTTCATTTATTATTTTAAGAATATTCTGTCCATCACAGACATCCAGAAGCTTCTCGGTCCCATCACAGCGAAATACTTTAAAGGTGAGCCAGGCAAGGACATGACCTATGTATATAATGAAGTTTTTGGAATGGAGAACCGCAAGATTGACCAGTTGATCAAGAATCTTCTGAAGGATTACCGTTTCTCCAGCGCCACTTTCCAGGATGCAGATGAGGAAGATCAGGAATTTCTGAAGCGATTCAGTTTTATCTGTCTCATGAGCTTTGATGTCTACATTAAGAAGATGATCATTGAGAAAATGATCGATGACATTTCCCCATCTGAGCCCAGGGACAAACATAAGAAGAATAAAGACAAATAACAGTACAAAACCCGCGAAATTATCTCATAGCACAATTTCGCGGGTTTTCTTTCGTATATTTTATTCTATTTCGGATTCAGATCCTCTGACGCTTATTCGTCCTTCTGATCCAGAGAACGGTTCTGCTCTTTTTTCTCTTCCATTCTCTTAAATACCATATCATAACCGTCATTGCCATAATTCAGAGAACGGTTTACACGGCTGATCGTGGCTGTGGAAGCACCGGTCTTCTCAGAAATGTCAAGGTAAGTTCTCTTATCCATCAACATCTTGGCCACTTCAAATCTCTGAGATAAAGAAAGAAGTTCGTTAATGGTACACACATCCTCAAAGAAAGTGTAGCACTCTTCCTTATCCTTCAGACAAAGTATGGCCTCAAAAAGATGGTCAACTGCCTCAGTTCTGATATTTTTACTCATTTCGCTACTCCTTTTTCTATATTTAATGTTTATTATTCTCTTTTCAATGATTACTATTTTAACACTCTGACGTGTGATAAGCAAGGACTTTCTATAAATATTTTTGTGAAGATTATATAGTTTTTATGTTCTTTTTTATTTTCAAATTGCTTTTTTTTCACAGATTCGTTATACTATGTGATAAGCTCATTAATGCTATATACAAAATAGAAAAGAGGAATTTTTGAATGGATCGTTTTTTCAACATGGATAACAAATTTTTCACCTTCATGAGCAGGGTGGCAGATCTTATCATTCTGAATCTGCTTTGCATTGTCTGCTGCATTCCGGTGGTGACCATTGGACCTTCCATTGCCGCCATGTTCTACGTCACTTTGAAAATGGTTCGTAATGAAGAGTCTTATATCGTCCGCGGATTTTTTAAATCCTTTAAACAGAATCTGAAACAGGGTATTGTGATCAATCTGATCATGCTTGCGGCTGCCCTTTTGCTGTACTTTGACATTAGCATCTGCCGCAGCACACCTGGCACCATCGGTAAGGTTCTTATGGTATTATTTATGATGATCCTGGTCGTTTACCTGATGATCTTCCTGTACATCTACCCGGTTCTTGCGAAATTTTACAATACCATCAAGAATACTTTTACCAACGCATTTTTGATGTCCATCCGCCATCTTCCATATACAGCACTTATGATCCTTGTCACTGCTGCCCCGGTTCTTGTATTTTTTATTCCAAGTGCCCAGGTACAGTCCATGGTCATCCTGCTGCTGGTGCTCATTGGATTTTCCGGAATTGCATACATCAATTCCCATTTCTTTGTGAAAATTTTTGACAAATATATTCCGGAAGAAACCTCTGAGCCGAATCCTGACAGTGTAGTAGACCACAGTCTTGATTCCGACAATAAGAATTTATGATCACCAGCTGGAATGGAAAGCCCTATCACTCCCTTGACTATATGCTAAAGGAGCGCTTCGGGGAAAAGGTTTATAAAGTCACCTTAAACGGCGGCATGAGCTGTCCCAACCGCGATGGTACAATAGGACACGGCGGCTGCATCTTCTGCAGCGAAGGTGGCAGCGGTGATTTTGCCGCCAGTGCAGCCCTCTCTATCCATGAACAGATAGACAGCCAAATTGCCATGCTTTCCGCCAAAAGACCTATTCACGAATACATCGCCTATTTTCAGGCTTACACCAATACTTATGCTCCTGTGCCTTATCTGGAAAAAATTTTTCAGGAAGCTATTTCCCATCCGGGGATTGTGGCACTTTCTATTGGTACAAGGCCGGATTGCCTGGAGGACGATGTAGTAGAACTTCTTTCCCGGCTAAACATGGTTAAACCAGTCTGGGTAGAACTGGGACTTCAAACCATTCATGAATCTACCGCAGCTTATATCAGGCGAGGTTACCCTCTATCCTGCTTTGAAGACTCCCTTAAGAGACTCCGCACAGCTGGTCTGGAAGTAGTAGTTCATACCATTCTCGGGCTTCCCGGCGAATCCAGGGAAGATATGCTGGCTACTATGGATTATTTAAATGCCCGGGATATTCAGGGAATCAAGCTTCAGCTGCTCCACGTTCTGAAAGGCACTGACCTTGCATATGATTATCTTGCCGGGAAATTTAAAGTGCTGGAACGCACCGAATATATTGACCTTGTAGCAGACTGCCTGGAACATCTGGATCCATCCATTGTGATCCACCGGGTTACCGGCGATGGGCCGAAAGATCTGCTGATCGCCCCTCTATGGGCCAGCAGAAAAAGAGAAGTGCTGAATCTGCTCCACCACCGTTTGAAAGAGCGTCAGAGTTTTCAGGGCAAAGCATTAGAGTCTGTTTGAAATATTATTCCCGCAATCTCCCGCAAAGTGTAATACACATCTTGCAGAAAGCTTTTTCAAACACACTCGAATTTAGAACTTATGCAATATTTCACCAGAAGGGAGGCTGGAAAATGGCTACACCATTTACTGTTTACAAACTGATCATCCTATATATGCTTCGGAATTCTTCGTCCCCCATCACTAATTCAGAAATTTCAGAATTTATTCTGGACCACGAGTACACAAATTATTTCCATTTGCAACAGGCCCTTTCCGAGCTTGAGGAAACAGAGCTGATTGAGAAGCGTACCATTTCCAATACTTCCTACTATTATCTTACTGAAGATGGAAAAAACACGCTCACCTATTTCGAGAATGATATTTCCCAGGACATCCGTACTGAAGTGCTCCAGTACCTGGCAGCCAGAGGTGCCTCCACCAAGAATCAGGTGAAAGCTCCAGCCGATTATTACATTAATAATCAGGGAGAATATGTGGTTCACCTTCAGCTTTTGCAGAAGGGTGCTTCTGTGATCGATCTTTCTCTTGCAGCGCCATCTCTTTCCGCTGCAAAGGCCATGTGCAGGCAGTGGCCCAAGAAATATGAAGAAATTTATGCAAAAATAATGGAGGGGCTTTTATAAAGCTCCTCCACTTTTTATTTCAGATATTGTAATTGTTCAGTACCTTCACAGCTGCACGCTTCGCAAAACAGCACTTGCTGATAATTACTCAATATTTATTCCAAACCGTGTTCGAAAAATCATTCCTTCAATCTGCATGGTCTTTTATAAATTTCATGTGTTCCTTTAGTTTCTTCTCATATCCCATATCTGACAGCTCATAGAATTTCTCTCCACGAATCTCATCTGGCAGATACTGCTGCTTTACATAATGATTTGGATAATCGTGGGCATACTTGTAGCCCATTCCATGTCCAAGCTTCTCATGCCCTCCATAATGGGCATCCTGAAGATGGGCCGGAACAGTCGTCCTGGTACGCTTCACACTGTCCATTGCTGCAAAAATAGCATTCACCGCTGCATTACTCTTAGGTGCACATGCCATATATGCGGCAGCCTGGGAAAGAATGATCTGGGATTCCGGCATTCCCACCCGCTCAACTGCCTGGGCTGCTGCGGTTGCCACTACCAGGGCCTGGGGATCTGCATTTCCAATATCTTCAGAAGCAAGGATCATCATACGTCTTGCAATGAATTTCACATCTTCACCTGCATACAGCATCTTCGCCAGATAATAAACTGCAGCATCCGGATCGGAGCCGCGCATACTCTTGATAAATGCAGAAATAATATCATAATGGTTATCTCCATCTTTATCATAGCGCACCACGCGCTTCTGGATACACTCAGAAGCCACATCCAGAGTAATATGAATCTTACCGTCTGAAGCTCTTGGCGTAGTAAGAATGCCAAGCTCTATGGCATTCAGAGCGCTTCTGGCATCTCCTCCTGCCATATCTGCCAGAAACTCCAGGGCATCTTCATCCAGAACCGCATTATAGCTTCCCATGCCCTTTTCCTTATCGTTCACTGCCCGTAGGAGCAGTTCTTTAATCTCCGGAATCTCCAGCGCCTTCAACTCAAATACAATAGAACGTGAAAGGAGCGCACCGTTTACCTCAAAATAGGGATTCTCTGTGGTGGCCCCAATAAGGATAATGGTTCCGTCCTCCACAAAAGGCAAAAGATAATCCTGCTGTCCTTTATTAAAGCGATGAATCTCATCAATAAACAAAATCGTCTTTCGCCCATACATTCCAAGGGCATTCTGAGCCTGTTTTACCACTTCTTCCATATCTTTCTTGCCTGCTACGGTGGCATTGATCTGGGTAAAGTCTGCGCTAGTAGTATTGGCGATGACTTTAGCCAAGGTGGTCTTTCCGGTTCCTGGAGGACCGTAAAAAATAACGGAAGTCAGCTTATCTGCCTTGATGGCTCTGTAAAGTAATTTATCTTTTCCCACAATGTGCTGCTGTCCCACTACTTCCTCCAGTTTCGTAGGGCGAAGACGTGAGGCAAGTGGGGATTCATTCTCCATTGTCCTGGATTTCGCATATTCAAATAAATCCATGTATTTCTCTCCAATTCAAAAGTAATTTTCCGTACATTTGTTCTAATTATAATCTATATTTCTCATTTAGGCAAGTTTATAAAGCTATTTTTTAACTGTTCGCGGAGCATTACATTACTGTTCACTGGTAACGTTCCGCGAGGCGTTTTTTGTGAACAAAGTTCACAGAAAACCCGAGAATTGCGGCGCGAAATCATGCGAATGCATGATTTCTGTGCATCGCGAAGCGCGTTACTGTGAACGGAGTGAACAGTAACACATTACCAATGAACATCTTTAACGATCTTTTACGGCAATATCAGCTCCTCTACAGTCACGAATTCATATTCTTCTGCCATCAGAAGATCCACAATCTGAAGCGCTGCATCTACTGAGCTTTGGTAAGCATCATGCATCAAGATCACTGCCCCGTCTGACACTTCCGACCGCACAATTTTCATAATCGAATCTACATTTTTACTCTTCCAGTCCAAAGTATCCACATCCCAGAGTACAGGAAACATCTCCACATAAAAATCCAGATTTTTTCGCCACTCCCCATAGGGCGGTCTTAACCATGCCGGGTACACACCTGTGATTTCAAAGATTTTCTGGTTGGTTGTCTCAATTTCTTCTTTTGCTGCCTCCTTTGAAATCTTATCCAGCTGTACATGATTGTATGTATGATTCCCGATCAGATGACCTTCCTCCTGTATTTGCTTCACCAAGGCCTCTTTTCCCTCAATATTCTTCCCCATGAGAAAAAAAGTAGCATGAACCCCTCTCTCCTTCAGCCCTTTCAGAAGCAGCGGCGTATATTTACTGTTAGGACCGTCATCAAAAGTCAGAGCTGCTTTTTTCTTTTCCGTCACATTCTTTTCCAAAGTATCTTCCAGCTTCTTTTCTGACCTTCTATTCCTAGCCCCTATCACTTTGTCACTGACAGTTTTTTCCTCTCTTTTTCCGTTCCCCTTCTGCGCACCTTCCTGTTCCCGCCCGGCACAGGCATATTCCTGCACTTCTTTTGCATTCTCCCGGATTCTCACAGTTTCCAGCCTTGCCAGCAGCACCGCCAACGCTATAACTTCTACCCACATCACCAGATGTCTTTTTTCCTTCATATCCCGCCGCCTGACATCTGTCTTTCCTGATAATATATGTTTATGAAATGTAAAAAAGAATCCTGCTTGCAGGATTCTCCGCCTGCGGCGGGTCGCCTCGAGCGACAACTACCTTTCCGCCGCAGTGCAATCCTGCCCGGTAGGGATTTTAATGTAACAGGAAATCCAAACGGAATTTCCTGTTACATTAAAAAGCACTGGCAATCTCTTTCAAAATCACCAGTGCTCTTCCTTTTGTTTTCACATCATATGCCGCTATGTGACACAGCCTGTTATTATTTCAGCAGCTTCAGCTGATTTTCAATTTCTTCGATACATTTCTCATATCCAAGCTTGCTGCTATCCAGACACAGGTCATACTGAGTGGCATCCTTCCATTCCTCACCTGTAAATCTGCGGTAATACTCATCCTTACGTTTGTCATCCTTCTGAAGGAATTTTTCGATCTCTTTCTGGCTCATGCTCAGCTTCTCAGCAGCCTTTTCCATTCGGAAATCCCAATCAGCGTGGATAAATACACGAAGCACATTTGGATAATCCTTCAAAATATAGTTGGAGCATCTTCCGATGATCACGCAGGATTCCTTCCCAGCCAGTTCACGGATGATCTTTGCCTGATAATTAAACAGGTTCTCATCAGAGGTGAAGTCCTTACTCTGAGGCGAGATCAGCTCACCGCTGTAAATTCCATTCTTCCCGAAAAGCGGTTTTTTTGCGCTGGAATACTCATCTACTCTTCCAAAAAGAGTTTCATGAATTCCACTGTCCTCAGATGCCATGCGGATAATATCCTTGTCGTAATATCCAATCCCTAATTTCTTCGCAAGCATTTCACCAACGGTACGTCCACCGCTTCCGTACTGTCTTGCAATTGTAATTACGAAATTGTCCATTTCTCTCCTCCTTATTACACTGGCCAGCTTTCTAAAGCGTTGTTTTTTCCATTCTTTCCGACAACAACAAAAATCACCTGACCAGATTATTTTCCCAAAGACCTTACTGTTCACGACCTGTCCAGTAACCGCTTCGTGATGCACCAGATTCCCGAAAGTTCTGTGAACTTTGTTCACAAAACGGACATGTCGCCTATCAGCTGTCAGATCTACAAATTTTATTCACCCAGATAAGCCTTCTGTACCGCTTCATCGTTCAGCAGGTCGCTTGCATTTCCACTCATTGTGATCTTACCAGTCTCAAGAACGTATGCACGATCTGCGATAGAGAGGGCTTTCTTCGCATTCTGCTCTACAAGAAGTACCGTGGTACCGCTTTCACTTACCACACGGATAATATCGAAGATCTCATTTACAAAGATTGGGGAAAGTCCCATGGATGGCTCATCCATTACGATCAGTCTGGGTTTACTCATAAGGGCACGACCCATGGCAAGCATCTGCTGCTCACCACCAGAAAGTGTGCCGGCACGCTGTCCTTTACGCTCTTCCAGACGCGGAAACCTTTTATAGACTCCTGCAAGGCTTTCCTGGATCTCAGCTTTATCTTTTCTCGTATAAGCACCCATGATCAGGTTCTCATATACACTTAAATCTGAAAAAACACGACGTCCCTCCGGAACGTGTGCAATTCCCATTTCAACAATCTTATGGGCCGGAACCCTGGTAATATCTTTTCCTTCAAAAACAACGGAACCTTCTTTTGCTGAAAGAAGACCTGTAAGTGTCTGCAGTGTAGTGGTTTTTCCTGCACCATTGGCACCGATCAAAGCAATAACCTCGCCCTGGTTTACCTCAAAGGAGATTCCTTTTAATGCCTGGATTACACCATAATATACGTGTAAATCTTTTACTTCCAACATTGCCATTTCTTTTTCCTCCTTATTCGCCCAGATATGCAGTAACAACAGCAGGATCTTTCAGAACCTTTGCTGTCTCACCCTGACAAAGAACCTGTCCGAAGTTTAATACAGTCAGTTCCTCACAGATACCGCCAACCAGCTTCATATCGTGCTCAATCAGAAGGATCGTCATATTAAAATGATCTCTTACAAACCGAATGGTATCCATCAGCTCCTGTGTCTCATTTGGGTTCATACCGGCGGCCGGCTCATCCAGAAGAAGAAGCTTGGGATCTGTGGCAAGCGCTCTGGCAATTTCCAGCTTACGCTGTTTACCATAAGGAAGGTTTCCCGCAAGAAGACCAGCCTCCTGATCCAGATTAAACACCTTCAGGATCTCCATAGCACGCGCGTTCATCTCTTTTTCTACTTTAAAATACTTGGGAAGTCTTAAGATTCCGGTTAAAGTAGAATATTTATAATGATTATGCAGACCAGCCTTTACATTGTCCAGTACGGTCATATCTTTAAAGAGTCGAATATTCTGGAATGTTCGTGCGATTCCTGCTTTATTAATATCGATAATACTTTTTCCGGTGATATCCTGACCATCCAGCTTGATAATTCCCTCTGTTGGCTTATAAACACCTGTAAGAAGATTAAATACGGTTGTTTTTCCGGCACCGTTTGGTCCGATCAGACCATAAAGCTCGCCTTTTTCGATTTTCAGTTGAAAATTATCTACAGCATGAAGGCCGCCAAACTGTATGGAAAGATTATTTACCTCTAACATTGCCATAATTAAGCTGCCTCCTTTTCTTTCACGTGACCTTTGATTTTTTCAATAATACGGCTTCTGAAATCTCTAGCTGCAGGAGCCCAGTTGAAAAGCATCATTGTGATCATTACGATTGCATAAATCAGCATACGGTAGGTGGAGAATCCACGAAGCAGCTCGGGAAGTGCATAAAGCACAATCGTTGCCAGAATACTTCCGCGAAGATTTCCCATACCACCAAGAATTACATATACCAGAATGGTGATGGACATGTTGTAGTCAAAAATAGAAACCTTCAGCATGGAAAGGTTGTGGGCATAAAGTACACCTGCTACACCGGCAATTGCAGCGGAAATAGTAAATGCAAGCAGCTTATTCTTTGTTACGTTGATACCGATGGACTCAGCTGCAATACGGTTATCACGGGTAGATGTAATGGCACGTCCGCTTCTGGAGTTTACCAGATTCTGGATAATAAACAGAACGACCAGAACCAGAATCACACCGATCAGGAAGAAATAATCCTTAATATCTTTATATAAGGTTGCAGTACCGGAAACACCGAGAGCACCCTTGATGATCTGTTTTCCGCCTGGATCCAGTTTCAGGTTGGCTGCGCTTGTTGCAACGTGAAGCCCTTTATCATCCACACCAACATACAGAATATTGATCAGGTTCTTAATAATCTCACCAAATGCCAGGGTTACGATTGCCAGATAGTCTCCCCGAAGTCTCAGTACCGGGATACCGATCAGCACACCGAAGACAGCAGCCACGGCAGCACCTACCAGCAATGCAAGAATCAATCTTGGAACAGACGGAAGCACATCACTGGTAACATGGGAAAACAGAGCACTGGAATAGGCTCCAACGCACATAAATCCTGCGTGTCCAAGACTCAGCTCTCCGGAATAACCGACTACCAGATTCAGGGAAAGAGATGCGATAATGTACACACAGATGGGTACCAGAAGGCCGGTAAGCAGTCTGGACAGGTTTCCTGTAGAGGAAAGGATCTGTACCACAACGAAGATTGCGATTACCATGCCATATGTAATAAAATTGTTTTTTGTTGTTTTGTTCATATTTTTTTTCATATCGGCCACCTCATACTTTCTCCTGGATGTTCTTGCCGAACAGACCAGATGGTTTTACAAGCAGCACGATGATCAAAACTGCAAATACAATTGCATCTGCAACCTGAGAGGAAATATAGGCCTTACTGAAAATCTCAATAACACCAAGGAGAATTCCTCCAACCATTGCTCCTGGGATAGAACCTATTCCACCGAATACTGCCGCTACGAAAGCCTTGATACCAGGCATTGCGCCTGTATAAGGAGTCAGTGTAGGATATGCGGAGCAAAGAAGAAGTCCTGCAATTGCAGCAAGTCCGGAACCGATTGCAAAGGTAAGGGAAATGGTTGCATTTACGTTGACACCCATCAGCTGTGCGGCGTCACGGTCCTCGGAAACAGCCTGCATGGCACGCCCCGGTTTTGTTTTCTTTACAAAAAGCTGAAGACCAACCATAATCACAATACAGGCAAGGATTGTTACGATCGTAACACCTTTAATCGTAAGCTGTCCGCCAAACAGCTCCAGAGACGGAACATTGATAACCGGAACAAAGCTCTTTGCATCTGCGCCAAAAATTAAAAGCGCCAGGTTCTGAAGCAGATAGCTGACACCGATTGCAGTGATCAGAACTGCCAGATTCGATGAAGCCTTACGAAGAGGTCTGTATGCAACTGCCTCAATGACAACACCGGCAACAGTACAGATCACAACAGAAAGAATGATTGCCAGGATTGGTGACATACTGGCTTTGGTAACTGCGGTAAGAATTACAAATGCTCCAACCATGATAACATCACCATGTGCAAAGTTCAGCATTTTTGCAATACCATATACCATTGTATAGCCGAGAGCGATGATCGCATAGATACTGCCCAGGCTGATACCATCTTTTAAATAGGATATAAAACTCATAATGCACCTCTTAACTGGATTTATTACTGTAGATAGTAACTGATTTTTCTTTTTCACGAGCGTGTTTGAAAATTCATTCCCGGCTTTTCCCACTGTAAAGCTTCCTGTCACTTTCTGACACGAAAAAGCGGAAGTAAATTTTCAGACACGCTCCAGTTATTTACTATGAATGTCCCGGACGGCAGCTGACTTTCCTATATCATGATGTCGCCGACAGGCCACCTGTCCGTTTGTTGTCTCAGACTGAAACAACAATCATTTCTGTAATTGCAAAGAAGGAGACGGACCCACAGGTAACCGTCTCCCCCTTGCTAACGGCCATCCCCTGCGCAATCAGGGAAATGGTTAAAGCCTCTGCCGTATGACCGGCACAATGGCTCTATTCTTATAATTACTCCATAGAAGCGTAAACGCCATCTTTGATCACATAAGCCTTAGGTGCTTTATCGCACTCACCGTCTTCTGTCCATTTAGCTTCTCCTGTAAGACCATCAAGAGTAATATTCAGCATGGAAGCAGACATTGCTGCACTGATGTCTTCATTTGACATATCTGGTGTGATGCCAGCATCATTTGCTGCTGCCTGCATAGCGTAAAGTACATCATATGTATCTGCAGCAAACTGATTTGGTGTCTCACCATTGTTTGCATCGCCATATGCTTTAACAAATTTTACAGTTGCCTCATCATCGCCTGTAGCAGAGAATGGTGTCAGAAGCATAACGCCTTCTGCAAGAGATTTATCAAAGTTCTCAACATTCAGGATTCCATCCATACCATCAACACCAAAAATCTTCATGTCAAGACCAAGGTCATGAGCCTGCTGAAGAATCAGAGCGTTGTCAGAATAGTAGTTCGGAAGGAACAGGAGCTCAGCGCCACTGTCTTTGATCTTTCCAAGCTGTACGGAAAAGTCTGTGTTGTTATCTGTTGTGTATGCTTCATCAGCTACAACCTCAAGGCCGTAATCAGCGCAGGCTGCAACGAATGCATCATGTACACCTGAGTTGTAATCAGCCATGGAATCGTAGAGGGTAGCTACCTTCGTAGCAAGACCTTTCTCAGAAATATACTCAGCAGATTTTGTTCCCTGCATTGGGTCTGTAAAGCACATACGGAACTCATTGTCACCAGCGGTAATGCTGTCTACTGCTGTTGCAGACGGTGTGAAGAGGAATGTACTATCAGCTGCCTCTGCACCTACTGCGATACAAGCACCGGAGGTAACAGTACCGCAAAGCATCTGCATTCCTTTGTCAAGAAGGTCATTGTAAGCGTTAACTGCTTTCTCCGGATCTCCCTGATCGTCGCCAGCGTCAAGGATTTCTACCTGATATCCATTGAATCCGCCGTTTGCATTGATCTCATCTGCTGCGATCTTAGCTGCATTATATACACCATTACCATACTGTGCATAATCTCCTGTCATAGGTCCGATGACACCAATCTTGAAGGTTTCCTCGCTCTCTGCAAATACAGATACAGGTGTTACTGTGGATACTGCCATTGCTGCGGCTGCAGTAATGCTGAGTACTTTTTTCAGATTTCTCATAATAAATCTCCTCCTTAATTTATGTAAGAGCGTCTGTCATCTCGCCTCTCATGGTGCCCAAGGCATATCCGAAAAACATGGCATGCAGATTGCAGGAATGATTTTGGGAACAGGTTCTGCAACACTGAGATAGTATAAAAGCCCACTGGTGGTTTCCCAGCCGGCTTTGGCTTCCATAACTTCTTCTCTTTACTACTTTAATGTTATGATTATAGCATTCTGTTTTTTTGATTGCAATAGAAAATTTTATAGTTTTTTTAGAATTGCAAAAGAAATTTCCGTTACAATGACCAATTTTTTCTGTTTATGTTGTTTCTGTGACGTACAAACGTACGTTGTAGGACATACTTTCATGCTGATTTCATATTTTGTATTATGCTCATATTGGAATGTGTTTAAAAAATCAATTCGGACAAAATTAATCACAAGGTGAGACATTCAGATTGCAGGAATGATTTTTTTGCAGACTCCGGGATAAAAAAAGGAGATGGTCACCCATCTCCCATTCAAATATCCTATTTATTTCAATTAAGCAATTGCTTTCTTAGCAATCTCAGCAAGTGCTGCGAATCCCTGAGCATCATTTACAGCCATCTCAGCAAGCATCTTTCTGTTGATGTCGATGTTTGCAACTTTAAGGCCGTGCATCATTTTGCTGTAGGATAATCCGTTCATTCTTGCAGCAGCGTTGATACGTGCGATCCAGAGCTGTCTGAACTGACGTTTCTTCTGCTTTCTTCCAGCGTAGGAGCTGGTAAGTGCACGCATAACAGACTGTTTTGCTACTCTATACTGTTTGGAACGAGCTCCTCTGTAGCCCTTTGCCAGTTTTAATGTACGGTTATGTCTTTTCTTTGCGTTTAATCCGCCTTTAATTCTTGCCATTTCTTATTTCCTCCTGTTCGTCTTCCAATATCATCTGCTGCTTATTATTATAAATAAGGCAGTGCTTTCTTAATGTTCTTAAGGTTTGTAGAATCAACAACAGTAGCTTTTCTCAGATTTCTCTTTCTCTTCTGAGATTTCTTTGTTAAGATATGGCTCTTATAAGCTTTATTTCTCATGATTTTTCCGGTTCCGGTTTTTTTGAAACGTTTTGCTGCTGCTCTACAAGTTTTAATCTTAGGCATAATTATTTCCTCCTTAATTCGTGGTACTGTTTTTTATTTCTTATTATCAAGAACACGTGCCAAAACACGCTGTCTGTGATAACTGCTTAACGCTTTTCGCTGAGAAACATTGTCATGCTTCTGCCTTCAATCTTAGGGGCTTTCTCAACAACTGCCACATCTGCAAGATGTTCTGCAAAATCATCAAGTACATGTTTGCTGCTTGCCATATGTGCCATTTCTCTTCCACGGAAACGTAATGTAACCTTAACACGGTCTCCTTTAGAAAGAAATTTTCTTGCTGCATTGACCTTCGTCTTCAGGTCATTGGTATCAATGTTTGGAGAAAGACGTACTTCCTTGATGTCAATTGTCTTCTGTTTTTTCTTAGCTTCTTTTTCCTTACGGGAGAGCTCATAACGATACTTGCCGTAGTCGATAATTTTACAAACCGGCGGCTTTGCCTGCGGTGCGATTTTAACAAGATCAAGTCCGGCTTCCTGAGCCTTTGCAAATGCTTCTCTTGAAGAAACGATTCCAAGCTGTGCTCCATCCGGTCCGATCAAACGTACCTCTTTGTCTCTGATCTGTTCGTTAATCATTAAATTGCTAATTGTAGTACACCTCCATACATTTAAATAAATGATAAACCTGAATCTCTCAGCTACTGTATAGGAACAGTAACTCCACCCTGTCTTATGAAAACAAAAAAGAGTATGGACAGTTTCCACACTCTGCTATATCCAGGGATAACCAAATGAAATCTCTTTTTCATTTTTATCTCTGTGCATTCCCCGATCTCTGTAGATCAGCCTGCTGCGATATATCAACCTGAGTCGCATTATATGCGCTGAGGTGAGAGTGAAACTCTGCTTTGTTTTCCACGTACTTTAAAAAGATATCATGTCTTTTATATAATGTCAAGTTATTTTTTATACATATTTTTATTTTTTCAGCGCATACTATTCCTGCATGACGTTTGCTGTTATGCATAATCATATCATTATATAAGAAGGAGGCTTCTATTATGACAATTCTGAAATGTAGTGCCACAAAATGTCTTTACAATGAAAATGAGCTCTGTTCCAGAGGCGATATTGAGATTACAGGAGATAATGCTCATCGTGCAGATGAAACAAACTGTGGAAGTTTTCGTGACCGCGCGACTGCCGGTATGACAAACAGCAAAGCTCATCACTGCGGCTGTGAAAAAATCAACATCGACTGTAAAGCTCAGGAATGTACCTATAACGATCAGCGCAAATGTACGGCTTCTGCCATTGATGTGGCCGGATGCAGCACAGACGGATGTAACGAAACAAAATGTAATACCTTCTCCTGCAAATGCTGATCCTGACACTCAAAAAGACGCTGCATCAAACAGCGTCTTTTTTATGTCTGAATCATTCAGTTTCTGATCCTGTCGCTTCCTATCTGTTTCTCAGGAAATCCGGAATCTGGATATCTTTCTTCTGTACTGTGCTGGTCGGAACTTTGCCTGTATAAGAACCATTGTTCATAGTCGGCAGACTGAAGCTTGGCATGGACATTGTACTGGAAGACGGTGCAGATGTACCTGCTGCCGGTTTACGTACACCAAATGGTGTTGTATTGCTTCTTGTACCAAATGGAGTGGTCTTTGCAGCTGTATCGGATAATCCGGTTGCAATAACTGTGATCTTAGCATAGTCTGCAACAGAATCATCATACATAGCACCAAAGATGATGTTTGTATCTTCACCTGTCAGCTCCTGTACATAGCTTGCTGCATCATTTGCATCCATAAGAGAAATATCTCCGGAAATATTGATGATCACATGAGTAGCACCTTTGATGGTTGTCTCAAGCAGCGGAGAGGATACAGCCTGCTGAACAGCTTCCATAGCCTTGTCATCTCCTCTGGCCTCACCAATACCGATATGTGCGATTCCTTTATCTGTCATAACTGTCTGAACATCCGCGAAGTCAAGGTTGATCAGTGCCGGCAGATTGATCAGGTCTGTAATTCCCTGGACAGCCTGCTGCAGAACCTCGTCAGCTTTGCGAAGTGCTTCCGGCATAGTTGTACGACGGTCTACGATCTCGAGCAGTTTATCGTTCGGGATAACGATCAATGTATCAACAGCTTTCTTCAGATTCTCGATTCCTGTAAGAGCATTGTTCATACGTGTTTTTGCTTCAAAACGGAAAGGTTTTGTTACAACGCCAACGGTCAGGATTCCCATTTCCTTAGCTGCTGCTGCAATAACAGGAGCTGCACCTGTACCGGTACCACCACCCATTCCACAGGTAACAAATACCATGTCAGCACCTTCGATCAACTGTTTTACTTCTTCTATGCTCTCTTCAGCGGCCTTCTGACCAACTTCCGGCTGTGCACCGGCGCCAAGGCCTTTTGTAATCTTTTCACCAATCTGAAGTACTGTTGGAGCTTTGCAAAGTGTCAGGGCCTGTTTATCAGTATTTACACCAACAAACTCAACTCCTCCGATGGCTTCTTCCACCATTCTGTTAACTGCATTATTACCAGCCCCGCCTACACCGATTACAATAATCTTTGCAGAGGACTCAGCTTCATTTGACATAATCTCTAACAATGTACTTCCTCCTTTATTTACCTGATATCAGCGTATCAGGCTGCATATAGATATATCATATATTTTTTTTTCGAATTAATCAACTACTATTTTTGTTTTTTTATACTTTTTTCACTATTATTCGCCATTTCCATCACTCATAAGATTCCTCATCTGTATCTCCCTGATCCCAGCCATCCGACTCTTCATCACTGTAGCTCTCAGTATCTTCATCCGAGGAATCTGTATTCGTATCAGAACTGTCTTCTTCTGAATCTTCCTCTGAAGTATCACCTGAAGAAGTGCCGTCATTATCCGGCATAGGTCCCACGTAGTTGCCATCTTTGTCATACTCGCTGACACCATCAAAGCCACCGGATTCATTATATCCGCCTGTCCAGTCTCCAAAGCTGTCCAGAAGTTCCTGCGTCGGCTCCGATCCAACATAGTTCAGATTTTCATCATATTCACCGGAACCTGTATAATCGCCTTCTTCGTCATAACCGCCTACCCAGTTTTCTTTTGCATAATCAAGTGCCGTCTTTGGTTTTGCTCCTACATAATTGCCATTTTCATCGTATTCACCATCACCGGTATAATCACCATTTTCATCATAACCTCCGGTCCAGTTCTCTGCAGTTACTTCCTCTTCCTCTTTTTCAAAAGTCACTGTTTTAGAACTTTCTGTGATATTCTCCATATGAAGGATCCCCTTCTCACCTGTAATCTGTGGAAGAATCGCAACCATTCTGGACATTTTATCTTCCAGATATTTATCTTTTCCAAGTTTTACCGTGATGTCTCCATAAATAAGGTCTATGGTGGAATCATCCTCCAGCTGGATATAATCTGGCTGGAGATCATTTTTTGCAAAAATCGTAGAAAGTGCAACCGCAGTATTTAGAACAGCATCCTTAATCGGAAGTTTTTCATTCATAACAACTTTTTTTACCTGAATACCCTCAAAATAGGGGACAGACTCATCCCTGGTCTTGTCGCCTTCTACAAACATTCCATTTCGATCAAAATACACATAGCTGTCAAGATATGGGATACAACCCACTACACTTTTCTCACGGACACTGATCACGATCGAGTTCCGACCGGATCTGCTGACGGAATATCCTTCAATATATGGCACACCCTGCACATTATTTTTTGAACACGTGATCGGTGCCAGAACAGAATTAGAAGAAAAAGCTCCTGTAAGAACCATTTCCTTCAGTTCTTCTTTTGTATAGTGGTTACTTTCCATCACTTCCACCTTTGACACATGAAAAAAAGCAAAGAAAAAAATAATCCCGGCCAGAACAGCAACAGCAGCAGCTCCTCCGACCAGTTTCGCCTGTTTTTTTGTTATTTTAAATTTCCTGTAATTGGATGTTCTCATAAAAAACTAATACCTGTATCCTCTGAACTCATATTAACTCAAACCGATAAGATATCCTCCATATAGATTTCTGCCTGAAGGTACCTCAAATCTCTGCAAATGTCTTCATACCCTCTTCGGATAAAAGGAACACCCTCTATCACAGATTCTCCATCTGCTGCAAGAGCCGCAATCACTAGCGCTGCTCCACCTCTCAGTTCCTCTGCCCGCAGCCTGCATCCCTTTAATCTGCTTCCACAAATTTTTACTTCGCTTCCCCTGACTTCTATGTGTGCCCCCATTTTTGTAAGTTCACTGCATATCTTAAACCGGTTCTCAAATATATTCTCCCTTATACGGCTTATTCCCGGAACTGTAGTCAGTACTGCCAGCAGTGGTGACTGAAGATCTGTCGGGAATCCCGGATAAGCTTCTGTTTCCAGAAACGGAACCGAAAATTGTATTCCGGCTCCATTCGCTATTAGTTTACCACTCTTCCATTCATATTGTCCACCCATTTTCCGATATACTTCAAGGAACGCCTCCATTTCTCCCTCAGGTGCATTCTCCACAGTCACTGATCCACGCGAAGCTGCAGCCGCGCAAAGATATGTTCCCGTAACGATCCGGTCTGCCGGTATCAGCATCTCTGTCCCGTAAAGAGAGGTCACTCCCTGAACCCGGATGCACCCTTCTTTCTCATGAAAGATCCGTGCTCCCATCTTTTGCAGAAATCTGCAAAGCCATGTAATCTCAGGTTCTCTTGCACAATTTCTGAGTACGGTCTCTCCTTCAGCCAGAACAGCTGCAAGCAGTGCCTGTTCCGTGGCCCCTACACTTCTGTCAGGAAAATTTATCTCCTGCCCTTTCAGTTTTTTGCAATCTGCCTGAATTTTTCCGTTTTTTTCTGAAATTATCGCACCCAGACTTTTCAGCGCATACAGATGAAGATCTATCGGACGTTTTCCGATCACGCAGCCGCCCGGATAACCGATCACACCTCTTTGGTTTCTGCCGAGAAGTGCTCCCAGCAGAATCACAGAACAACGCATTCTTCCTGTATATTCCGAGGCAATTTCCCTTCCACAGACTTTGCTGCAGTCAAGATACAGATCATGGCCCTTCCACCAGGTAACGACTCCCAGAATGTGAAGGATTTCTTCCATATAACAGACATCAAGAATACGCGGACAGCCTCTCAGAACACAGATTTCCCTCTGAAGCAGTGATGCAGCCATGATCGGAAGTACTGTATTTTTTGATCCCTGCACAGTTATGCTGCCCTTAAGACAGTTTCCCCCAATCACGTGAATTTCATCCAAATGATCCACTCCCACAGAGTCTCTTACAGTTAATATATGCAAAGACCAGACTTCCGTCACAGAAGTCTGGTCTTATATTACAATGCTCTTACATATTCTTTGAACATGTCTCCACGCTGTTCATAATTATCAAACTGTCCCCAGCTTGCACATGCCGGTGAAAGAAGTACCGCATCACCAGGATTGGCTTTTTCGGCACATATCTTTACTGCCTCCTCAAGATTTTCACAGAGAATGCATGGGCAGACACCAAGACGTTCTGCCGCCTCTTTGATCTTGTCACGCGTCTGGCCGATCAGCACCAGATATCTTACCTTCCCGTCAAAAGAATTCAGCCACTCATCATAACTGGAACCTTTGTCGTAACCACCACCGATCAGGATCGTCGGACGGTTCATTGCCTGGATTCCTTTTATTGCTGCATCAGGATTGGTTCCCTTGGAATCATTATAATATGCAACACCATTTTTCTCCATGACATATTCAATGCGGTGTTCTACTGCTGTGAACGCACAGATGCTCTTACGGATATTTTCCACAGACACACCTGCATAATATGCCATTGCAGATGCCGCCATAACATTCTCAAAATTGTGTTGTCCGAGAAGTTTCAGTTCTCCTGTATGTACCAGAGGGATTTCTTCGTCTGCTGTTTTCAGTACGATCAGATCTCCATCCAGATAAATACCCTCGTCCAGTTTTCTCACGCTTGAAAAATACACAGTTTTCGGAACAATGTGTCTGCCAAACTCACGAAGCACTTCATCTTCATAGTTCAGGATACAGTAATCCTCTGCTGTCTGATTTTTGACGATCAGTTCTTTGACGCGGATATATTCTTCCATCGTATGGTGTCTGTTCAGATGGTCTTCCGTAATATTCAGGATTGCACTTACCTTCGGTGCAAACTCTTCGATTGTTTCCAGCTGGAAACTGCTGATCTCGGCCACTGTTGTGGAGCTATCTTTCATTTCCAGTGCCTTTGATGTATATGGAGTTCCAATATTTCCTACTACAAAAACAGAATCTTCTGCATCACTCATAATCTTTCCCAGAAGAGCTGTTGTAGTTGTTTTGCCATTTGTTCCTGTAATTGCCAGTACTCTTCCCTTGCCGGTACGATACGCAAGTTCTACCTCACCCCATACCGGAAGTCCCTGTTCATAAAAGCTCTTTACAAGCGGAATATCCGTCGGTACACCAGGACTCAACACTGCCAGATCCAGTCTCTTCTGCACTTCTTCTGGAAGTTCTCCTGCATATACTTCAATATTGTTGCAATCTGGAACTTTTTTTATTACAGTCTCTTTATCAAGATCTTTATTTCCATCATAAATGACAGGTTGCGCCCCTACTTTCGCCAGAAGCTCTGCTGCACCGATTCCACTTTTTCCGGAACCAAATACAAGCACTTTTTTCCCCTGTAAATTCATTTTAATTTCCTCCTTATTACCTATGAGCAAGCTCATGTGGATTTTGACCTTTTTGTCCGGACATCTTATAACGCCAGAAGTGCGATCAGGCACATAACAGCAGTAATTACAGAAAATACTGCTACAACTCTTGTTTCTGACCATCCACACAGTTCAAAATGATGATGGATTGGCGCCATTTTAAAGATACGTTTGCCATGAGTGGCTTTAAAATAAGTTACCTGAATCATGACAGAAAGTACTTCTACCAGATAAATCAGACCGATCAGCAAAATAAACAGCGGCATCTGCATCATATATGCAGCACCTGCCACAAATCCGCCCAGTGCCAGAGAACCGGTATCTCCCATAAACACTTTTGCTGGATATACATTAAACAGAAGGAATCCCATCAGTCCACCGACAACGGCTCCTGTCACAGGTTCGATCCCGCTCTTTGTTCCAATGGAAACTACGGTAAAAAATACCGCTACGATCAAAGTCACGCTGGAAGCCAGTCCATCCAGGCCATCTGTAAAGTTCACACCGTTTACAGTACCGATCACAGCAAAAAACAGCACCGGAATCGCAAGCCATCCAAGGTTCAGATAATGATCCGGCCAGAATGGGATACGCATTGCAAGATCAATATTTGTATAGTTCAGGATATAAAAAACAAAAATACCGGTCACAACGACCTGCAGTCCAAATTTCTGCCATGCCAGCAGTCCGTCTGAACGTTTCAGTACAACTTTCAGATAATCATCCAGAAAACCGATGATTCCAAATCCAAGTGTCAGAAACAGTACTGGAATAATTGCCGGATAGTCTTTTACATAGAACAGAGAAGTAACCACTGCAGCGATCAGAAAGATCACTCCACCCATTGTCGGAGTTCCTGCCTTTTTCAGATGCGACTGCACACCTTCCACTCGTTCTGTCTGTCCCATCTTGAGTTTTCTCAGAAACGGGATGATGACTGGTCCCAGGATCACACTGATCGCAAATGAGATCAGTACCGGGAATACAACTTGAATATTCATCCTCACACCTCTTATCATTCTTTCGTTTTTTATTACGTTTGATTATAAGGCTTTTCGTCTGATTTATCAACTCCCAGATACGGGAGTATATTTTCGAAGATACTTCTCACAACGGGAGCTGCGATCGTTCCTCCATAATAAATTCCCTGTGGATCATGGATAATACACAATGCAAGAACTTTCGGATCATTTGCCGGTGCGAATCCCAGAAACGAAGAAATATAGCGATTTGCACTTCTGGGAAGCGTCTGTGATGTTGCAGTCTTTCCGCCAATCCGATATCCCTCCACTGCTGCATTGCGCCCGGATCCCTCCTCAACTACCTGCTCCAGGATATACCGGACAGTTTCAGAGATCTTGCCATCCAGAATCTTTCTGCCATTGGAATATTCCAGCGCCTTTACTGTTTCTCCATCTGATGACTCAATCGCCACTCCAAAATGAGGAGTGATCAGCGTTCCACCATTGATCAGGGAACTCACAGTTGCTGTCAGACGAATCGGTGTGATCTGAAAAGACTGTCCAAACGATACCGTCGCAAGTTCCACTTCTCCCATATTTTCTTCCTGATGCATGATCGTTCCCGCCTCTCCCGGAAGATCGATCCCGGTCTTTTCCATCAGTCCAAACTGTCGAAAATACTGATAGTACTTATCCACACCAAGCCGTAATCCCACCTCAATAAACACCGGATTGCAGGAATTTTCCGCACCTTTCACAAAATTCTGTGCTCCATGGCCTCTTCGGTTCGCACAGTGGATTCGCCGGTCCTCCACCAGCTTATATCCCGGGCAGTAAAAAGAATCGTTCAATGATACTACTCCTTCCGCAAGGCCGGCTGCCATCGTAATGATCTTAAAAGTCGATCCTGGTTCATATGTATCATTCAGACACGGATTTCTCCACATCTGATTCAGAAGATCCTGTTTTTTTTCTTCACTCATCCCTTCTGCATCCATGCCTGAATTCAGTTCAAAAGGCTCATTCAGATCAAATTCCGGAACATTTACACAGGCATAAATTTCTCCATTCTGCGGATTCATAAGGAGTATGGAAACCCTTTCGGCCTGTTTTTCTTCCATCACTTTCTGTGCCGCCTGCTGTACATATTTCTGTATATCTGCATCCAGACTTATTCTCAGTGTATAGCCTTTTTGTGGTTCTTCTCTGTTTTCACCGATTCCGTCCAGTTCAATCCCTCTCGCATCCGTTGTTGTCAGGATTTTTCCAGGTTTTCCCTTTAGAATATCATCATATTCCACTTCCAGTCCAATGATTCCCTGATTATCCCCGCCTGTAAACCCAAGCACCTTCGACGCGAGTGTCCCCATCGGATAGTAACGCCTGTAATCTTCATCTACTTTTATCCCCGCAAATCCTGCATTTCGAATTTCATCTCCTGTTTCTTTCTCCACATTTGTACGTATTCTTTCTATGGAAGAAATTTTTTCTACTTTTTTCCGTACAGTCTGCTCAGATATCCCCAGTTTTTCTGTCAGAAGAGCGATCACTTTTTCCGGCTCTTTTATCTGACTGTGAATTACAGAAATCGTACACACTGTTTTATTTGCAGCAAGTACTTTTCCCTTTGCGTCCACAATTTCACCACGTGCGGCCTTAATGTCTCTTTCCCGTTCATGAAGATCCTCCGCTTTTTCATAATAATAATCCGAACGAAAGCCCATAAGATAGATCAGTCTGCCAATCAGACACAAGATCATCAGCAGACACAAAAAGAAAACGATCCACACTTTCCTTTTATGAAATGTATAATTTTTTTTCATAAAAAAATCCTCTGGAAAACAGTCTTAACAATATATGACTGTTCTCCAGAGGAGATGTGTACGACTCTTTATTTAGTCCAGCCCGGCCTCTTCATTTGTGATGCCTTCGCTTTCCATATCGTTATTTTCTGTAGTGTCCGATTCATCCTCTTCCGGTGGTGCAGGAACATTGGTATCTGAAATCGCTTCCTTCAACGTAGTGTCTGAATCCGAAGAAGACGCAATCAGATATGTGGACATGATATACTGTCCGTTATCATCCAGCTTGTGTTCTCCGTTGTCATTTAAAAGATAGCCATTTTCATCAATACGGTTTCCTTCAAGATCCACGCGGTTTCCACTGCCATCCACCAGATTTCCCTTTTCATCCACACTACTTCCGGATACATCTACCAGGTGGCCTTTAAATCCTTCCCAGAGTTCCGTCTCAGGAACACTGCCGTCTTCAGATTCATCCGGAGTAACATTCAGATACGGAAGAAGTTCTGACAGAATTCCCTGTGCGATATACTGTGGATATTTACTGTCCGCCTGCTCATCTGCTTTCGGCTCATCAACAACCACGTAGAGAAGGATCTGCGGATCATCCACCGGTGCAAAAGTGATAAAAGAAACCAGGTATTTGCCGTTGCCTCGCGGAAACTTTTCGGCAGTACCGGTCTTACCACCAGAACTGTATCCCTGTACCTTTGAAGTACCACTGGTACCTTCCTGCACACTGGCCTGCATGTAAGAACGGATATCTGCTGATATCTCTGAAGAAACTGTCTGTTTCATAAGAATCGGATCAAATTTCTTTACAGTTGAACCACTGCTGTCTTTGATCTCACTTACCAGATGAGGCTGATAATAGGAGCCTCCATTGATAACAGAGCACATGGCGTTGATCTCCTGGATCATGGTACAGGTAAATCCCTGTCCGAACGCGGAACATGCAAGCTCTGTCTCGCCCATCGTATCTGCAGTATGAATCACACCAGAACCTTCATTTGGAAGGTCGATTCCGGTACGGCTTCCGAAGTTAAACAGCGTCTGTGCCTTGAGGTACTGTTCCGTTCCCATCTTGGCTGCAATCTGCATCATCGCATCGTTACAGGAGTTCGCGATAACATCCCGCAGTGCCTCTGTTCCGTGTGCATCCGGCCAAACCGCACATTTGATGTACGTATCGCCATTCGCACCAAAGGTCTGTCCACCATCACAGACAAATGTATCGTTCTCCGAAATTTTACCCTTTTCCAGTGCACCCGCCATAACGATCGGCTTCACAACAGATCCCGGCTCATACGTCTCTGTCACACAGAAATTGTTCCACATGGCATTCAGGGCTGTCACCGTATCCTCATCATTCATCGCTGCAATCTGATCCTCAGAATAAATACTCGAAAGATCACGCGGATTATTCAGGTCATAACGGTCCCCGCCATCCATGGCAATGATCTCACCGGTAGATGGCTTCATTGCAATCACACCGATATTTTTTGCTCCCATGGCTTCTTTAAATCCATTAACATATTTTTCAACAATCTGCTGTACACCCACATCCAAGGTTGTTACAATACTCTGTCCGTCTTTCGGATCGATGATCGTCTGTTCCACATCTGCATTGTCATTAATATATCCATACTGACGGCCATCCGTCCCCATCAACGTACTGTTATAGTAACTCTCCAGCCCTACGTCTGCCGTATCTCTGGAAAGTGTAAATCCAATCGCATCATTTGCAAGCTCATTAAACGGATAACTTCTCAGATAATCTTCTTCAAACCATACCCCTTTTATATTTGCCCGCTCTGCTTTCTGTGCATCTGACAGCTCGCTGTCTTCAGCCGGAGATTCATAATCTTCAAAAGCTTTTTTCTCATCCATGGAGAGCTGCTTCTTCAGGATCTGATACTGGCTGTTCTTCGTATCCTCGGCGGAAAGGATCGACCGAATCTTGTCTTCATCAAGTCCCAGCACGTCTGTCAGTGCTCTTACTGTCGGTTCTACATATTTTTCATCAGAGTTGATGGTCTTGCAGTCAAGGATCACAGAATACACTTTCTGACTTGTCGCCAGGATATTACCGTTACGGTCATAAATATCTCCTCTTTTCGCTGGAAGAGTACTGCTCTGATACTTCTGCTGTGCCTGTGTCAGAACCTGTTTTTTGTATTTTTTGCCACTGGTAGCATTAATATAAGTAATTCTGCCCAGTAAACCAACTAAAGCTAGCAACACTACAGCGAATAGTCCTACTAGCTTTCCTCTCATTTTGTGATTAATTTTTTTCTGAGGTCTTCTTCGATTCCTCGTATTGGTATTGCTCAATGATCTATCACCTCTTGGACTCAGGAACTTCCTGATACTGTCTTACATAACTGTTACTCGGCATAGTATAAGTCTTTTTCTGGTCATCTTTCGGATAATTCATTCCCAGACGCCCTATGGCAAGCTTCTTGATCGTATTCAGATCCACATCTGAAGTTACCTGACTCTCATATGCATTGTTGTCTTCTTTAATCTGTGACAGTTCTGTTTCCAGAGAAGCAACTGTTTTTATCTTACCTGTCAGCTCCGATTTCAGCTGAAGATAATTGACACAGCAAAAAAGTACGGCAACACTTACCACTGCAAGGAACACCACAAAACCGCGTCCCATGCTCTTTGCTTTTTCTCTGTTTCTCTGTGCTTCCCGACTGAGCTGTCTCGGTTGAGCAGCCGGTCTCTCCGGCATATTTTCACGAACTCGCCGCGCGGTCTGCGCTCCAGGAGCCTGATACGGTCTCGCAGGAACTTCCTGCAGTCTTCGCACCGCATTCCCATCCACATACATTCCACGGGCATTTCTGGCATTTGTTCTGTTTTTTCTGGATGTGACTGCTCTGTTCGTCCTCTCCATCTACATCTCACAACTTTCTACTTCTATACTTAATTAAAGATATCTTCTTTCAAAGATTCTGAGTTTTGCACTCTTAGATCTCGGATTCTCTTCCATTTCTGTCTCACTTGGCAGAATCGGTTTTCTCGTGATCACTTTTCCTTTGGATTTCTTGCCACATACACATACTGGGAAATCCGGTGGACAGGTACATGGATTTTCATTTTTTCGGAAAATTGTTTTTACAATCCTGTCCTCAAGAGAATGAAAGGTAATAATACAGATTCTTCCGCCATCATCCAGAAGATCGATCATCCCATCCAGTGATTCTCTCAGAACATCAAGTTCCCGGTTCAGTTCAATTCGGATTGCCTGAAAAGTTCTCTTTGCAGGATGTCCTCCAGTTGCCTGGATTTTCATCGGAATTGACTGTCGTATGATCTCAGTCAGTTCTCCGGTTGTCTGAATCGGTGCTTTGGCTCTCGCAGCCACAATATGTTTTGCAATGTTTTTTGCAAATTTATCTTCACCGTAATCACGAATGATACGGTACAGTTCTCTTTCATCATAACCATTCACAATATCCGCAGCTGTGCGGCTCTGTCTCTGGTCCATTCTCATATCCAGCGGTGCATCCACACGATAGGTAAATCCACGCTCTTCATTGTCTAACTGATAAGACGAAACTCCCAGGTCCAGAACAATTCCATCAACTTTCTGAATTCCCAGGTTCTTCAGCTCATTCGCCATGTAACAATAATTGCTGCGAATAATCTGAACTCTGTCACCATAGGCGGACAACCGTTCACTCGCAGCAACTATTGCATCTTGGTCCTGATCTATGCCAATAAATCTCCCCTTGGCAGAAAGTCTGCGGCACACTTCCTGTGCGTGCCCTGCTCCTCCCAGAGTTCCATCCACATAAGTACCATCAGGTTTTACCCTTAAACCATCGATGGTTTCTTCCAGTAATACAGATTTGTGTTTAAATTCCATATCCGTCTCCTGTTGGATTTCTTTCCGGCGTAATGCTTAGATGATGATACCCATGTCCTGCATACCCTCTGCAATACTGTCCATATCATCATAATCACAATTCTCGCTCCACTTCTCTTTGCTCCATACCTCAATTCTGTTGAGGTTTCCGGTGAGCACAACGTCTTTTTCCAGACCAGCGAATTCCCGTAACGTCTGCGGTACAAGAATTCTCCCCTGCTTGTCCAGTTCACAGTTTGTCGCACCTGCTACAAAGAAACGTGTGAAGGTTCTGGCATTTTTGTTTGTAAGTGGTAAGGCTCTGAGTTTTTCTTCAAAGGCATTCCATTCATCCATAGGATAAATAGAGAGACAACCATCAAGTCCCTTTGTCAGAACAAACTCCTCTCCCAGGAGTTCTCTGAATTTGGAAGGGATGATCAGACGCCCCTTCGCGTCGATTGTATGATTGTATTCGCCCATGAACATATAAACTCACCTACTCTCGTGAGATACGATTCTCCCCTTCGTATCTGCCGGCGGAAATGGATAAATATGCCACATTCCCTCCATTCGCCACCACTATTCACCACTTTCTACCACTTATAAAATCATTCTAACCTATTTACCTTGAAAATACAAGTGGGAATCGTAGTTTTTTTCTGAACAATTTTATACATTTTAAGCGGAAAATTGCCATATTTTACGAGAGTATTACAGAAGATTTTCTAATTTTCAAAGTTGTTTAAAAAGCGAAGGGGGTCCTCCCTTTGGAGAACCCCCTTTAACTCTGTCACATGTCTATTTTCATGTTACCCGTTTATTATTTATACATCTTCGCGATCATCCGGTCCAGCCTCTGGCTCAGCCTCAGCTGATTCGTCAGATCCCTCCGTTCCCTTACTCTCTGATTCAACAGTTTCTGCAGACGCCGGAGCTTCTGCCGCTTCCGCATCTTCGACAGACTCTGAAACTTCCGTTTCTGTCGTTTCAGCAGTTTCTGCGGATTTTGAATCTTCCGACTCATTTGATTCCGTATCTTCTTCAGCCACCATCTTTCCCGCTCTATCCAGTTCTTCAAGAATGTCTCTGAACTCATCCTGTACATTCTCAAAGTTATGAATGTCTTCCAGTCTGCTGCCATCATTTTTCTCTTCTGCGGCATTACGCTCCTCTCTCCTGCGTCTGCTAACCTTCTCTCTTTTCTTTGAAAGAATCCTTCGCACTGTCGCAACAATGCCACAGATCAGGAAAAGTGCAGCAGACACAAGCAGGGAAACCGGTATCTTTGTCTTCGGAATATACAGTTTATCCGTGCGAAGCCACTCTGTCACACACTTGCCCAGCCCGTATCCTGCAAGATATCTGAGAAAGATCTCACCTTCAAATTTTTTTCTCCAGGTATAAAGCAGCAAAATCAGAAGCAGCAGCAAACACCAGATACTTTCATAGAAAAACAGTGGATGTACCTGAATGTAATCCATATCTCTGAAAGTTACCAGATGCTGTTTCATCAGCTTTGTCACTGCGCTCTTCTGTACGGAATCCATCGGAAGTCCCATTGCAAACAGACTGTCTGTGTACTCGCCAAAAGCCTCTCGGTTAAAAAAGTTTCCCCATACACCTATTATCTGTCCGCTGAGCAGTCCCATACATACAATATCTGCCATTTTCCAGAATGACGTTCTGCTGAGCCGGCAGAAGAGAGCTGCCACAAGCACGCCCCCCAGAATTGCTCCATAAATAGAGATACCGCCACTGCGTATATCACACAGGATCTTCCAGGATTTACCACTGAACTGACTCCATGAAAAAGCAATGTAATAAAGCCTGCCTCCGATCACTCCACCGACCAGTGCCGAGATTGACGCTCCCAGGCAGAGATTCAGATTCAATTTCTGCCATCTGGCGCAGAGAAGAATCATCCCCAGCCCAATAAGCAGACTTACAGCCATCAGTATCCCGTATATTGTGATATCAAATCCAAGAACAGAAAAAATTCTGTCCTCATATTCAAACAAAAACCCCAGATTCGGAAATCTTACTGTTATCTCCATAAAACCCCTTTATCATATACTTCGTATTATCGGATATGTTGTACAGAAACCGATATACCTTTAAGGCTATCGATTTTTATACATTGAATCTGAACAGGATCACATCTCCATCCTGTACGATGTATTCTTTACCTTCCATACGGACAAGTCCTTTTTCTCTTGCACCTGCATAAGAACCACAGTCCAGAAGATCCTGATAATTCACAACCTCTGCTTTGATAAATCCTCTTTCAAAGTCTGTATGAATCTTACCGGCTGCCTGTGGCGCCTTTGTTCCGATTTTGATCGTCCATGCACGAGTCTCATCTTCTCCTGATGTCAGAAAGCTCATCAAGCCCAGAAGTCTGTAGCTTGCCCTTACCAGTTTCTCAAGACCGGACTCTTTCAGCCCCAGATCTTCGAGGAACATTTTTTTCTCATCATCATCAAGTTCAGAAATTTCTTCCTCAATTTCTGCACAGATCACAAATACTTCGCTCTTCTGCTCTGCTGCATATTTACGTACCGCCTGTACATGAGCATTGGATTCTCCGTCATCTGCAAGATCATCCTCACTTACATTGGCAGCATAAATGACCGGTTTCCAGGTAAGCAGATTATAGGTTCCCATCCATGCTTCTTCATCTTCATTTTCAAGTTCCATAGTGATTGCCATATTGCCGTCTTCCAGATGCTTCTTCACTCTCTGAAGGAAATCCAGTTCTTTTGCAGCCTCTTTGTCCATACGGGCTGTTTTGGTAACTTTGGCGATTCGACGTTCCAGGATCTCAATATCAGAAAAGATCAGTTCCAGATTGATCGTCTCAATGTCTCTGAGTGGATCAATGCTTCCGTCTACATGAATGACATTCGGATCTTCAAAACAGCGTACAACATGTACGATCGCGTCTACCTCACGAATGTTTGCCAGAAACTGGTTTCCAAGTCCCTCACCTTTGGAAGCGCCCTTTACAAGTCCGGCGATATCAACGAATTCGATCACCGCCGGTGTTACTTTCTTTGAGTGATAAAAATCTCCCAGAAGTTTCAGTCTCTCATCCGGTACAGTAACAACCCCAACATTCGGATCAATGGTACAGAACGGATAATTGGCAGATTCTGCTCCGGCTTTTGTCAGTGAATTAAACAGTGTACTTTTTCCTACATTTGGCAGTCCTACAATTCCAAGTTTCATTTCTCTATAGTTCTCCATTTCGTTGTTTTATTAGATTTCATACTTATTCAATCTTATCACACATGTGTAAAAAAGTCTATATCCCCATAAATCCGATATCCTGCTTACAGTTACCCCCGGGGGATCATTTCCGAATTGCAATGATATCTTCTACTTTGATTTCTCAGGCATCTTTCAATATAAATTTATGAATGATCTCCGCCACTCCGTCATGGTTATTATCGTGTTCCGTCACATAGTTTCCATATTCCGCAATTCCCGGAAAAGCATTGCACATGACAGCTCCCACATGGGCCGCTTTCAGCATTTCCACATCGTTCTGTGCATCTCCGGCGGCTACAGAATTCTCAATCGGGATTCCCAGATAATCGCAGAACCATCGAACCGCAAATCCCTTGGATATTCCCTCTGGTACGATTTCCTGATAACAGTCATTAGAGAAAAAGCTGTGTACTTCTCCTGCATACTGCGAAATCACTTCTTTTTGAAAACAAATATTTTTCTCTTTTTGTTCTGCCGGTGTGATCGCGATCAGTTTATACGGATCCTCCGGCACAACATCTGCCGCACATTCTACAACCTTGTAGGGCAGCTGATTGATCTTTGCATATCTGTGAAGTTCTTCCGTATCCCTGGCAGAAAGAATATGTGTATCTGAGTAACTCTGAATATGCAGATCACGCTTCATAGCTTCCCCGATGATCTTTGCCGCAGTTTCCTTTGAGAAGGTTTTACCGTAAACGGTCTTTTCATGATATGGATCATAGATCTGTCCTCCGTTAAAGCAGATCACATAGCAGCCTTCTTTATCCAGTCCGGCTTTTGCCGCACAGACACGCGCACTCGCCAGAGGACGCCCTGTGCAGACTACGATCTTATGTCCACATGCCAGAGCTTCATCAATTGCCGCCTGGTTTCCCGATGTCACTTCCTTATGATCATTCAGTAAAGTTCCATCCAGATCCGTAAATAGTATTCTTGTTTCAACAGACATTTTGTATTGTTCCTCCATTACTTCCTCTATGCTGTATTCTTTAACACAGCAGATCATTCCAAATAATATCTAATTTTCTCCTCGTTTAATTTCTCGCCGATGATGATCAGCACATCCTGTCCTGCACCGATCGGTTTTAAGCTTATCGCGTGCTGCGTTGCATTCAGTTCCAGCCAGTTTTCTCCATCCTGCAAAAATCCTTTAATACGCAAAACTCCACCGCAGGCAGGATCTTCAAAGATTTTTTTGGCTGCATGTTTTGCTTTTGATACAGCAATCTTCTCATCCATAAAAAATAATGTCTGAAAAATTTCGTCCTGATCTACATACAGTTTCTCATAATCCTCGACCAAATAACCGGACTCCAGGATTTTTTTGAATTCTTTTTCTGTGAAATCTTCCCAGTCCTTGCAAATCACTTCGTCTTTCAAAACTCTCGAACAGTGAATCTCCTGCAATGCACGGTTCAGATGTGCAACTGTCTGTCGAATTTCTTCTGCAGATGCATCCTGTGTTTTGCTTAAGAGTACACATCCTGCGTTGGCAACTTCCGAAGCCAGCACGTAATCCGCTTCCTTTGAAAGTGTTTTTTCCAGACTCGCATCCACAACTGTGATCACATTCCCAATCTGGTACCAGCGGTCCAGTGGTTCTTCATGAAGTGCATCAAAGAAATCATCTACATCGAAGATTCCGGACGGTTCGATCAGAACTCTGTCGTAACCACACATTCCCATTGCGATCAGTTTTGTTTTGAAACGTCTTCTGTAACAGTCTTTATCGCAGCCACCGGCTACCATTTCCAGCTCACAGTTCTCACCTTCCAGCTCACGAAGAAGCATCATATCCACATTGATGGATCCGAAATCATTTTCAAGGATGCCGATGTTCTGTCCCTGCTCCATCAGATAACGGGCATATTTTTTTATAAATGTGGTCTTACCAGAGCCAAGAAAGCCCGTGATCAAATCTACCTTTACCATTGTCTTTTTTCCTTATCATTCTTAAATATTTAATTCTTTTCGAATGTTTTCTGCAAAAATACGGTGTCCTTCTTCCGTAAAATGAACTCCATCGTAAATTGTCGGGATTTCCCATCCAGTGGCATCTGTAAAAGCAATCCCAAGGCGCTTTGCAATCCTTTTATATTCTTTTCCCAGATTGCGGGATTCCGTCAGAAGTTCCGGACGGTCCACCCACTGTCCTTCCTGCATTGCCGGCGGTGCGATTAGACGAAGGCGCATCTTTCTGCTTGCAAGTCCTGCTTCTTCCATCATTCGCTTCAGAAAGCGTTCCATCCTCTTTGCCACATCCGCTGCTGTAAAATCCGGATTTTCCAGAAGATCATTTGTTCCAAGCATTACCAGAAGCCATACCGAATTCGGCTTTCGATGCCAGTCTCGAACCTGCTGACAGGCAAATTTTACAGTGCTGACCGTATGTGGTATGCTTCGTCCATTTACACCATGATTTTCGACTTTCCAGTCTGTCTCTGTATCCAGTATTCCTGTCCATCGGACCTCTTTGGGATATCTTCCTTCATTTGTATCATGCGGATCATATCCATATGTATTGGAATCTCCATAACAGATCAATGTTCCTGGCATGTTTTTATCCTCTTTTCTTGCATATTTTCACTATTGTTCTCTACAGTCTGCTCAGAAATGTCCACCTGTATACCAAACCCAGGCTGCCAGACCAATTTCTATGAGCATGATCAGCGGAATACCTATATAAAATTTCGGTTTTCTTGTTTTGTGATGAAAAATACTCATCCCAAGTAAAGCTCCGATGCTTCCGCCTATAACTACAGCCCCCATCAGAACTTTCTCCGGGATCCTCCAGGCATGACGCCGTGCTCTGCTCTTATCGTCTCCGTACAACAGAAAAGTAATGAAATTGACTGCCAGTAAATATATGACCATATTTTTCATCATGTTCCGCCTCCTTGCCTTATATTATACATTACTTTTGCATGAATGGCAAAAAAACAGCCGGGTTTTATCCCAGCTGTTTTCCCATTTTTTTCAATTTTTCTCTTCGTTCGCGGTAATCCGGCAGTTCTTTTTCCACAACTGCCCAGAAACGCGGCGAATGATTCATTTCTTTACGATGTGCCAGTTCGTGGACAACCACATAATCAAGAAGTTCCGATGGCATCAGTACCAGCTTCCAGTTGAAGTTAAGATTTCCCGCAGAGCTGCAGCTTCCCCAACGGGTTTTCTGTTCCCGGATCGTGATTCTGTTATAGGTAACTCCCATCCTTTCTGCAAAATATGCAGTACGTTCAGGAAAGATCTTTTTTGCCTGCAAAATTCCTTCCTGACGCTCTTCGTCTGTGATCACATGCATATTCTCACGATATTTCTCCAGTTTCTCCTGCTGTACAAATATCCACGTTTCGTGATCTTTTACAAATTTCGCAATCCTGTATTTCGCCAGCCGGACCGGTGCCCGTACGATAACACTTCCATCTGGTTTTACCTGAATCGTCAATGTCTTTCTGTTGGAACGTATCAGTTCATATTCTATCAAATTTTCATCATCTCCGACATGATGCAGCCGCCGGATGCCCCACAGTCCATTACTTCCTGTATCTGTCCGGTTCCTGCATGAATTCCTCCTATAGCATACACCGGAATTATTACCTTTGTACAGACTTCTTTCAGAAATTCAAGTCCACGTGGTGGAAGCCCTTTCTTGCAGTCTGTCACATAAACATGGCCCGCCGTCACATAGGCTGCGCCTGCTTTCTGTGCCCTGACCGCTTCCTCCGGAGAATGGATGGACGAGCCTACTATTCGGAAATCATTGAGTTTTCCACAATATTCTTCCAGTAAAAAAAGAGGCAGATGAATATATGGATGATGCAGTCGCCGGGCCACTTCTACAAAGCTATGGAGCATACATGGTGTATCATATCTGCCACAGATCTTAAGAACCTGTCCTGCCATTGCTTCATATGCAGACTCTGAAAGATCTTTTTCCCGCAGGATCAGTGCTTTGGGATGCATCTGGCAGATTCTCTCCACCTGTTCAAGAAAAGGTCTTTCACAGAGTTTTCGGTTCGTTACTGCTATTATATTTCTATATTCTGCAGCACCAGCATTTTCATTTCTGGCACCATTTTTTTCTTTACAGATAGACATAATCGTTCATGACCGGCTGAAGATCATGATTCAAAAGGGCCTGATATACTTCATCCACAGATCTTCCGTCTGAAATTTCAAACTGGTCATCTCCCTTGTCTTCGATATCCTCTACATGGCTTCCAATACCTGTACTAACCCCGGCGGAAATTTTGGTTGCCGCAATATTAACCAGATTGTCACGAACTCTTTCGCACTCTCTGGTGGAAACCGTAATACTGGCAAATGGCATAAACAGCCGATATGCACAGACTACCTGCAGAAGCTGAGGTTCATGCACATCCATCGGATTGATCCGGTCATTATTAATGATCGGACGCAGTCTCGGGCAGGAAAATGCAATCTCAGCATGTGGATATTTTCTCTGAAGAAGCCAGGCATGATAACCGGTAGCAAAGGCATCTTTACGGAAATCATCCAGTCCCAGAAGTGCAGCAAAACCAACACCGCGCATACCACCTTTCAATGCACGTTCCTGTGCATTCAGGCGATATGGAAAAATTCGTTTATGTCCGGCCAGATGAAGTGTTTCATACTTATCTGAATTGTAAGTTTCCTGGAAAACAGTCACATAATCGGCTCCACATTCATGCAGATAATGATATTCATCCGAATTCATCGGATAAACTTCCAGCCCGATCACTTTGAAATATTTTCTTGCGATCTTACACGCCTCACCAATATATTTCACATCGGACTTTACACGGCTCTCTCCGGTAAGAATCAGAATTTCCTGGAGACCGGTCTTTGCGATTGCTGCCATCTCTTTGTCAATTTCCTCTGCATTCAGCTGTGCACGGCGAATTTTATTGTGGCAGTTAAAACCGCAGTAGATGCAGTAATTTTCACAGTAGTTTGCGATATAGATTGGTGTAAACATATATACACTGTTTCCAAAATGTTTTCTTGTCTCCACTCTCGCCGCCTGCGCGATCTCTTCCAGAAGTGGAAGTGCCGCAGGAGAAAGAAGTGCCTGGAAGTCCTCAACCGTCCGATTGTCATGTTCCAGTGCTCTGCGGACATCCTTCTCTGTATACTGATCATAATCATAAGCATTCATCGCTGTGATGACCTGTTCCATAACATCGGACTCTTCCATTGTCTCCATTCCCGGAAGATATTTCATATGATCGATACGGTTTTTTTTCATATCTTCCAGAATTACTTCATTGACGATACTCTCGTTAAAATGTTCGCCATGTTCTGTTGTATTTGATGACATTTTGTCTTCTCCTTTATCTGATAGTCTTTAGTCGTGCAGAAATCCCGTAAGCGGTGAAGAAGCACTGGCTCCCTTATCCAAAGTCCGTCCAAATCCGGATAAATAAGCACTTCTGCCTGATTCAATTGCTTTTTTAAATGCTTCTGCCATCACCTGTACATCACCTGCAGTTGCGATTGCGGTGTTTGCCATAACAGCGGCAGCTCCCATTTCCATCGCCTCACATGCCTGGGATGGTCTTCCAATTCCGGCATCTACAATGATTGGAAGATCAATCTCATCAATCAGAATCTGGATAAATTCTTTTGTGCAGATTCCTTTATTGGAACCAATCGGAGATCCAAGAGGCATCACACATGCTGCACCGGCATTAACCAGGTCTCTTGCTGCATTCAGGTCCGGATACATATACGGCATAACTACAAACCCTTCTTTTGCCAGAATCTCTGTTGCCTTGATCGTTTCATAGTTGTCCGGAAGAAGATATTTGGAATCATGGATTACTTCAATCTTGACAAAATCTCCACATCCAAGCTCTCTGGAAAGTCTTGCAATACGCACAGCCTCCTCTGCATTTCTCGCTCCGGAGGTATTTGGAAGAAGCGTAATGTTCTTTGGAATGTAGTCCAGAATATTCGCAAGTCCCCCCTGATTTGCACGACGAAGAGCAAGCGTAATGATCTGTGTTCCTGCTTTTTCAATACATGCTTTTACAAGATCCAGTGAAAATTTACCGGATCCAAGAATAAAACGGGATGTAAATTCATGTCCTCCAAGAATCAGTTTATCTTCTGTTCTGTCCATTTCTTCATTCTTGCCGCTTCCGCCGCCCATAAAACTAACGATTTCCATAACGTCTCCTTCTTTCAAAATTGTGCTTCCATAAAGTTCTCTTGCCAGGATCTGGTCATTTAATTCAATGGCAACCTGTACTGGTACATACTGGTTCTTCTCCAGATATTCTGTAACAGATAACGGCTGCTCCAAAGTTCTTTTTACTCCATTTACTGTGATCATATGTTGTCCTCCTGTGTGAAACCAACAAAAAAAGAGTCCACAAAGAAATACACCCGCGGTGGTGCACCCCTTCATGAACTCTGTTCACTCTCATTGGTTTTCTTATAAAATTATCTTTTAAAGTATACCTCTGTCAGTTTCATCTGTCAAGCGTATTCCCCTCGCTGTTTTTCAGTCAGTCTCTTGTCATCAGCATCAGTAAGGAGCCTGCATCAAACTCTACACATGCCTCTTCATCTACAATTTCATTACTGACTGTAAGTCCACTGTCTGAAACTTTCAGATGATATTTATTCAGTGGATATTTGAACCCTCTCAGGGTCAGACCTGTCAGGTCTCCCTCCAGCGAAAAGAAAGAAACATATTTGCCAAACTGTTCCTCTTTCTTAAGAACTGTATGACTTTCGATCAGTTTCATATAATTCCACTGATCGACCAGTATGATATCCGCACCTCGGTTCCTTCCATGTACCAGCAGTCCGAAATTAGCCATAAGGTGATCGATCCGGTTTCCGGTCGCACCCAGGATCGTAATCCGCTCAGCACCACGGTCAATCGCAAAATTCACGGCAGACTGTGTATCCGAATCATCTTTTTCCGGCTTCAGACGCATAATCTCTGTCTCCCTCAGCCCTTGCAGATACAATGCCCCCTCAGCCGAAAGGCTGTCAAAATCTCCTACTGCTACCTCCGGCTGCCAGTCTGTTCCTTTAAAAAATTCAACACCTCTGTCTGCTGCGATCAGATCTACTTTTTCTGTTTTGTTTTTCTTCAAAAAATCGAGGGCAAAATCTCTCTGGATATTGCCCCCGCTTACGATGATCACATCTTTCATGCTCTTCCTCAATCAATCTCTGATTTAATCTTGTCCATCTTTTTCTGTATACTGTAAACATTTGTTTCCAGATCACCACTAAATACATAAGAACCTGCAACCAGAAGATTCGCACCGGCTTTCATAACAGTTTCCATCGTTTCATCGTTGATTCCGCCATCCACCTGTATATCTACATCCAGTTCTTCTCTGTCGATCAGTTCCTTCAGCTCCACGATCTTCTCTGTACATTCCGGAAGATATTTCTGACCACCGAACCCTGGCTGTACGGTCATAATAAGAACCATATCCACATCTTCCAGAAGATGGCTGATATCATTTACAGGAGTTGCCGGTTTAATAGAAACTCCGACTTTGACGCCAGCATCTCTGATCAGTTCAATTGCTCTCTCCAGATCCTCACATGCTTCTGCATGTACCGTAATGGAATCTGCACCACAGTCCACAAAATCCTGAATATAACGTTCCGGTGCCGATACCATCAGATGTACGTCAAAAAACATTTTGGATTCTTTGCGGATAGAACGGATCACCGGCATTCCAAACGAAATACTCGGCACAAAATCTCCATCCATAACATCAATGTGAAGCCATTCAACTCCTGCTTTTTCCAAAGTCTGAATCTGTTCGCCCAAACGGTTAAAGTCCGCCGACAAAATTGAGGGGCACAATCGATATTCCATTTAATATCTCCTTTTCTCTTTCAATTCTTCATATAAACTTAGATAATCTTCATATCGGAGTCTGCTGATCTCACCATTCTCCAAAGCTTCCTTTACTCTGCATCCCGGTTCATGGATGTGTCTGCATCCCTGAAATCTGCATGTATCCTCATATTTTCGAAATTCTGGAAAATAATTTTTCAGATCCTGCTCTTCCATATTCATCAGATATAAAGACGAGAATCCTGGTGTATCCATCAGAAACGTATCTTCTCCAACCGGAATCACCTGTGAATGTCTGGTCGTATGCCGGCCTCTCTTCAGCTTACGGCTGATCTCGCCGGTCTCCATCTGTACTTCTCCCTGCAAAAGATTCGTCAGGGAAGACTTACCGACTCCGGAAGGTCCTGCAACAACTGTTGTCTTTCCCTTCAGGATCCTGTGTATCTCATCCAGTCCCTCTTTTTCAAGTGCACTGGAAAGGATCACCTGATAACCGCAGTTTCTGTAAGTTTCACATAATGTCCGGGTTTCTTCTTCCGATGCAAGATCTTTTTTATTAAAGCAGATCACTGCCGGAACCTCTGCCTGTTCCATCATGATCAGGAAGCGGTCCAGCAGCATAAAATTGGGTTTGGGATTTTCAAGTGCAAAGATCACAAACGCCTGGTCAACATTTGCAACTGCCGGACGAATCAATGAATTCTTGCGTGGAAGGATTCGGATCAGATTGCCCGTTTGTTCCTGCTGGTCAAGTATTGTGATTTCCACATTATCACCTACCAGCGGTTTCTGATTATCTTTGCGGAAGATTCCCTTGGCTTTACATTCATAGAGCACTTCATCTTCTCCGTATACATAATAGAATCCCGCTATTCCTTTGATGATCTTACCCTGCATGTATTACTCTGCTTTCTTGAAAGTAAGTGGATACTGTCCCAGCTGCTGGATCGTACCATCCACTACTTCTGACACATATAATGTACCTTCGCTGACTCCCGGAGCTCCGGTAACATCCAGTGTATATGGGAATGTTATCTGTTTGCAGTCCACAATGATCGAAGACTGTGTTTCTCCGTTCACATCCTGAAGAAGTTCCAGTCGAACCTGTCCTCCCTGATATCCGGTCGGTGTATTCAGTGTCTGTGTACATTTCCATACTTCACCATTTGCAACAGCTGCACTCTGCTGTGTGCTATCTGTGCTCTGTGCTGATGCAGTATTATCTGTTGCTGATGTATCTTCTGTATCAGAAGATGGAGCTTCATTTCCACTGCTTACTACAATTTCAATCGGCTGATCCGGATCTGCTGTTTCATCTGCTGCCGGATTCTGAGAAATAACTTCCCCAGATGCCACATCGCTGCTCTGCTGCTCTGTTACCTTAATGTCAGTCCATTTTCCAAGTGTTGTGATTGCATCATTCTTTGTCATACCGACAACGCTTGGCACTGAAACACTATCGCCATAATCCAGACCACGGCTGACAACCAGTGTAACCTCGTCACCTGCGGAAACGCTGCTTCCGGCTGCCGGTGTAACAGAATCCACATATCCTGGATTTACCATCGGATAGCCTGTTCCATCATCTTCACTGTACTCTTTCTGTACCGTTACATTCAGTCCCAGATCTTCCAGTGTCTGCTGTGCATCTATACCGGTCTCTCCGGAAAGATCAGGCATAACAACTTCCTGCTGACCTTTACTGAGATAATATTTCAGAGTTGTATACTGTTCTACTTTTGTTCCGGCCGGAATATCCTGTGAAGAAATTCTGCCTTTTTCCTGAGTAGAATTTTCTTCTCCCATCATCTGTTTGCCAAGCTTTTCTTCTTCAAGCAAAGCCGCTGCTTCATCTTCTGTCTTGCCAACCAGATCCGGTACTATAACCATTCCGTCTTCATCTGTACCTGTTGCATCTGCGTTCTGTTCCTGCTGGTTATCTGTCGGTGTTTCACCACCGATGATGCCTGCCGCCTTACCGATAAAGAAAATTGCGATCACAAGGATCACTGCACCTGCAACGAGAGACAGGATTGTCAGTGCACTGTTCGGTGCTTTATGTTTCTTTTTATTTCTGGATTTCCTTTCTTCACGTCTGCGGCGATATTCGTCCTCGTAATCATCATCGTCATCATAATCATCATCCAATACTTCATCTTCCAGCTCAGCCACATCCTGCTTACGCTGTGAAGTACGGTTTTTCGGTGTATGCTTGATTTCGCCAAGCTCTTCATCAGAGATCACAACTGTTTTCGCTTCGTTGTCAACAGAAGATAATTTCACAAAATTCCCCTGCGGATCGATCAGAGAATGTTTCAGGTCGGCAATTACATCCTCCATCTTTTCATATCGACGATTTACACTCTTCTGTGTACATTTCAGGATGATCTGCTCCAGACTGTACGGAAGTTCTTCTGTATATACACTCGGAGGTACCATTTCTTCCTGCAGATGTTTGATTGCGATCGCAACAGTTGTATCTCCGTCAAACGGTACACGTCCCGTTACCATCTCATACAATGTAATACCCAGTGAATAGATATCACTCTTTTCATCACTGTAACCGCCGCGGACCTGTTCCGGAGAACTGTAATGTACAGAACCCATCACATTGGAACTGATAGTATTTGAAGAAGCAGCTCTTGCGATACCAAAATCTGTTACTTTTACTTTACCGTCTGTTGAAATAATAATATTCTGCGGCTTTACATCTCGGTGAACGATTCCGTGATTATGTGCTGCCTCCAGCCCCATAGATACCTGAATCGCAATACTTGTTGCTTCTTTGATCGAAAGTTTACCCTTTTTGGCAATATACTCTTTCAGTGTAATGCCCTCGATCAGCTCCATAACGATGTAATATACACCTTCATCATCACCCACATCAAAAACATTGACAATATTCGGATGTGTCAGTCCTGCTGCCGCCTGGGCCTCACTGCGGAACTTGCGGATAAAAGTTGTATCCTCTCTGAATTCCGGCTTCAATACTTTTACTGCCACAAAGCGGTTCAGCTTGTGATCCTTTGCCTTATATACATCGGCCATTCCGCCGGTGCCTATTTTACCTAAGATTTCATAGCGTTCTGCTATGATCATTCCCGTCTTTAACATTTTTCCACCTCATTTGTGAATGGTTCTACCAGTATGACTGCTATGTTGTCCTTACCACCGTTCTGGTTTGCTTCTTTCAGAAGTTTCTCGCCCTTCTTCGGCAGTTCCTCTGTCTGGTCCAGTATGATTTCCTCTAATTTACTGTCCTCTACCATATTGCTCAGACCATCGGAACACATAAGAATCGTACTGTCCGGCTCCAATTTCAGGTCAAAAAAGTCAATATCTACGGTTCTCTCTGCACCAAGCGCCCTGGTAATGATATTTTTATCCGGATGATTTCTTGCCTCCTCCGGTTTGATCTCACCCATACGGACCATTTCCTGTACCAGTGAATGATCTTTTGTCACCTGATGAATTTCTCCCTGGATCACGTATAAACGACTGTCTCCTACATTGGCCACATATGCATAGTGACCGACAACTGTGCAGACCACGATCGTTGTTCCCATTCCCCTCAGATGTTCTTCTCTGCGGGAGCGTTCCAGAATCTCCGTATTTGCAGTCTCAATGGCATGACGAATCACCTTGATAGGGTTGAAATCCGCATCTCTCCGAATCTCGTCCACCAAAGTCTGAACTGCATGCGAAGATGCATAATCTCCGGCATTGTGTCCACCCATACCATCAGCAACGACAAACAGATTCGGAAGATTTCCAACCGGGTTTTCGGAAACAAACACATAGTCCTGGTTCATCTTCCTCTTCTGCCCTACATCCGTAGCTGAATATACCCTCATGTCACTTCTCACTTTCTGTTTTTTCCATATATCTTTTTCTTAACTGACCACAGGCACCGTCAATATCGCTGCCCATTTCCCTTCTAATAGTACCATTTATTCCACATTTTTCAAGATTAATTTTGAAATTCTCCACTGCCTCACGTGTGGAACGCACAAAGGAACGCTCTCTTACCGGATTGACCGGAATCAGATTCACATGACAGTTAAGCCCTTTCAGACGGCCTGCAAGTTCCTGCGCATTTTCTTTACTGTCATTCACTCCTGCCACCAGACTGTATTCAAAGGTGATTCTGCGCCCAGTCTTGTCAAAATAATTGCGGCAGGCTGCCAGTAATTCATCAATAGAATATTTATTGGCGATCGGCATTAACTCCCGCCGCTTTTCATCATTCGGTGCATGAAGAGACACAGCCAGTGTCATCTGAAGTTTTTCTTCTGCCAGTTCATAAATTTTCGGAACCAGGCCACAGGTAGAAACAGTAAGATTTCGCTGGCTGATATGGATTCCTCCGTCTTCCGTAAGAATATGAATAAAACGCAGCAGATTGTCATAATTATCCAGTGGCTCACCGGTCCCCATTACCACTACATTGGAGATACGTTCTCCAATAGATGTCTGAATGCGGTAAATCTGATCCAGCATCTCTGACGGAAGAAGGTTTCTGGTCAGGCCGCCAATCGTAGATGCACAGAAACGACATCCCATACGGCATCCCGCCTGAGATGAAATACAGACGGAATTTCCATATTTATAACGCATGAGAACACTTTCGATCATATTTCCGTCAGAGAGACGAAACAGATACTTTCTGGTTCCATCCACCTTTGAGATCTGAACATCCAGAGTTTCCAGTGCCGTGATTGGATAATCAGCCAGTTTCTGTTTCAGATTCTTCGGGAGATTTGCCATCTCATCATAAGAAGTTACCAGATGTTCATGCAGCCAACTGTATATCTGCTTTGCACGGAAAGGCTTTTCTCCAATCTGCGTCATGAGTTCTTTTAACTCATCTATCGTCATTGATTTGATATCTGTCATAATTATTTCCTTCTGAATCTTGCAATAAAGAACCCATCTGTACCATGCACTCCCGGAAGCATCTGCAAATATCCAAGTCCGGTCGTTTCTGAGCGAAGTTCTTCCGGTATGAATTCATCAATACTTTCCAGTTTGAACGGATGATTGTTCATAAACCACATCATGTTCTCTTCATTTTCTTCTTTTGCAATCGTACATGTACTGAATACCAGTACTCCTCGCGGTTTTACATATTCTGCTGCTTTGTCCAGGATCGTTCTCTGGAGGATCACAAGTTCTTCTTCCTTCTGTGCTGTCGAACGGTATTTGATTTCCGGCTTTTTGCCGATCACACCATATCCGGAACACGGCACATCCGCAAGGACAATATCTGCTTTGCATTCCGATTCCACATCAAATATGGTTGCATCCTGTACCTTTGCCTGTACATTGATGGAATTCAGTCTCTGAATGTTTTCTTCAATCAGGTTTACCTTATACTGACTGATGTCGCGGGCGTCTACCGTTCCAAAACCTTCCATTTTATCTCCTATATGGAGGCTTTTTCCTCCCGGTGCTGCACACATATCGATAACATAGTCACCTTTCTGAGGATTAGCAATCTCGGCAACCAGCATAGAACTGACGTCCTGTACAACCATTTTCCCCTGAATAAATGCATCCAGTGCAAGAATATGATTATATCCTGAAATACGTTTTGCATAAGGAAGATATGGTGCCTGCTCTACTTTGACTCCCTGATTTTTCAGACTTTCGCAGATCTTATCTACGGAATTAAGATATGTACGGCAGCGTACAGTCACCGGCTTTTCCTCCAGAAAATCTGCAAGCATTTTTTCTGTTGTCTCTTCTCCGTAATCATTCAGCCAGCGTTCCACCAGTTCTTCCGGCATGGAATAGCGAACTGAGAGATAACGTACAAGATTCTCTTCTCTTGGAGGATATTCCAGTTCATCCATCTGCCTTGCCACCGTGCGAAGTACACCGTTTACAAACGGTTTCAGATTATAAAAGCCTTTTTTCTGTGCCAGTTTCACCGCTTCATTGCAGACCGCACTGTCCGGCACACGATCCATAAATTTCAGCTGATATACTGCACTTCGCAGAATCTCGCGGATCGGCGGTTTCATTTTATCAACAGGGATCTTCGAAAAAGAATCGATGATATAATCGATCAATATCCTGTATTCCAGTGTTCCCTCACAGACTCTTGTGATAAAAGCTCTCTCCTGTTTCGGCAGAAACTGATATTTGGAAAGCGCATTACGAATCGCAATATGACTGTGTTCTCCCTCTTCATCAATCTGAAGAAGGATCTCCATGATCATTTCTCTTGTATTGATTCCACTAGTCATCTCGTCTTCTTCCTCCTGCAAGTATCAAAAGTCTCAGCAGCTGCAGTATGGAAGCAGCCAGTGCAGCTACATAGGTCATTGCCGCAGCTGTCAGTACTTTTCTTGCACCTTTTGTCTCATCACTCCCAAGAATTCCTGTACTCTGAAGCATTTTCAAAGCTCTGGAAGATGCATTGATCTCTACGGGCAGTGTCACCAGCTGAAACAGAACCGCAAGTGAAAAGAGAACGATTCCTGCTGTTACCAGTGGGCGAATTCCTGAAAAAAGTCCGATCAGAAACAACGGCCAGGAAAGCGTGCTCCCAAAATTCGCCACCGGAACGATCGCGCTGCGGAATTCAAGTGGTGCATAGCCAATTGCATGCTGAATTGCATGTCCGCACTCATGTGCAGCTACACCAACTGCTGCCAGTGAAGTTTTATCATAGATATCCTCGGAAAGACTTACAGTCTTTGTCCTTGGATCGTAATGATCTGTAAGGCTTCCGGAAATTGCTCTTACATGTACATCTGTAATCCCTGCCGCACGAAGGATTCTCTCTGCTGTCTCCGCTCCGGTAAGACCGGATGCACTTCTGATTTTGCGATAATAGGAAAATGTACTTTTCAGCCTTGTAGATGCAGCAAGTGACAGCAGCATTCCAATGATCAGCAGCACATAGGTCCAGTCAAATCCATAATATCCGTATCCATATCCGTACATCCGCATCACTCCTTATGATCTTTCAGCATCGTCCCTGCAGTTACCTGATATCCGCGAAGAAACGCGTCTGTTTCCATCCGTTTCTTTCCTTCCAGCTGCACTTCCTTCAGAATCAGTGTATCACTTCCGCATGCAACATGAATGCCGGATTTATCCACACCAATGATTGTTCCCGGTGCTTCTTTTCCACATTCTGCACGCTCAACTGCACATTTCCACACCTTCAGCGTCTTTCCATTAAGAAACGTATATGCACTCGGCCACGGATTCAGTCCACGCACCAGTCTTTCCAGTTCAACAGCACTTTTTGAAAAATCCATCAGACCCATTTTCTTGCTGATCATAGCTGCATACGGTGTCGGGCTCTCTTCCGGCTGTTTTGTATAAACAGCAGTTCCATCTGCAATTGAAGGAAGCGTTCTGATCAAAAGAGCGGCACCTTCCTCTGCCAGTTTGTCAAAAAGGCTTCCACCTGTCTCATCCTCAGCAAGTGGTACGACTGCCTGAGAGATCATATCTCCCGTATCCAATCCAACCCCCATCTGCATGATCGTTACACCGGATTCTTTTTCTCCGTCGATCACGGCCTGCTGGATCGGTGCCGCACCTCTGTATTTCGGCAGAAGCGATGCATGAATATTCAGACATCCATACTTTGGCATATCCAGGATCGTCTTTGGAATGATCTGTCCAAAAGCGGCTACGATGATCATATCCGGTTCCAGTTTTTTTAAAGTTTCCACAAATTCCGGTTCACGCACTTTGAGCGGCTGATAAACCGGAATATCGTGTTTCATTGCCTCTTCTTTGACCGGTGTCGGCAGAAGTGTCTTGCCTCTTCCCTTTGGTTTATCCGGCTGTGTTACAACTGCAGTCACCTCATATCCATTCTGTACAAGTGCCGCAAGAGGCGGTACCGCAAAATCCGGCGTTCCCATATAAACAATTTTCATATAGTAGTCTGCTCCTCTTTTCTCCCATTATACATGGGGCTGTTTCATTATTTAATCTGTGATCACCTTAATTGCTCTTTATTGCAATCAGTCTTCCTCATAGCTGGTTCTGTGGAGTTCTCCCTCAACCAGATCTGTGTACATTTTTCCGTCAAGATGATCGATTTCATGGCAGAATGCACGCGCCAGAAGTTCGGTTCCCTCATAGATCACTTCATTCATATCTTCATCCATGGCTTTAACTTTGACATAGTTTGGGCGAGTCACCTGACCTGCCATTCCCGGTACGCTTAAGCAGCCTTCGTCACCGGTCTGTTCTCCGGAAGTTTCAAGGATTTCCGGATTGATCAGTACGATCGGGCCTTCTCCTACATCAATGACTACAATTCGTTTCAGAATACCGACCTGTGGTGCTGCAAGTCCGACACCCATTGCCTCATACATGGTATCCAGCATGTCATCGATCAGTGTTATGATCTTTGGAGTTACTTCTTTTACCGGCTTGCTGATTTTTCGCAAAACCGGATCTTCTTCTGTTCTGATTACTCTGATTGCCATATTATTCTTCCTCTCTTTTTCTTCTTTTGTGGTGCATATAAATACTGCGGATTGCTCCACAACAAATTGTTCTCGCGATCCTGATATTTATGTATAGTCAAACTGAATATATAATTTCCGGAATCCGGAATTTACTTCAATGTATTTCTCTGTTTTATTCTTTATGTCCTGAAGTACACGTTCATCTTTGTGTTTCAGATACAATACCTTTCGGTAGATATCATTTACCTTTCCCACGGATGCATATGCAGGGCCGATCACATGTACTCTGTACTTTCCGCTAATGCGCTCTACAAACTTCGCAAGATAGTCCATTCCCTGCTCCAGAAGCTTCTCATCTTCTCCGGATGCCAGCACAGACAGCATATGTGCCGCCGGTGGATAATCCATCAGCATACGGTATGCCATCTCTTCCTGATAAAAAGCTTCGTAATCCTGCTTTGCAGCCGCCTGAATGCTATAGTGATCCGGATGATAGCTCTGTATGATCGCCTCACCGGCTTTTCTCCCTCTGCCAGAACGGCCGACGGCCTGTGTCAGCAGCTGAAATGTACGTTCTGCACAGCGATAGTCAGCGGCATTCAGCGACAGATCTGCCGCAATCGCACCGACCAGCGTCACATCCGGAAAATCATGTCCTTTAACGATCATCTGCGTACCTACCAGAATATCTGCTTTGTGTTCTGCAAAAGATGACAGTATTTTCTCGTAACTTCCTTTTGTTCTCGTTGTATCGTAATCCATTCGAAGAACGCGTGCCTTTGGAAAAGTCTTTCGAAGAACCTGCTCAATCTGCTGTGTCCCGGCTTTAAAACCGCCGATATACGGAGAACCACACATCGGACATTTTTCCACCCGTGGCTGTTCATAGCCACAATAATGACAGACCAGCTTTCCGTTGTTGTGTTCTGTCAGCGCCACATCACAGTGTGGACATTTCAACGCTTCCCCACAAGAACGGCAGGATACAAAACCGGCATATCCCCTTCTGTTCAGAAAAAGTACTGACTGTTCTCCTCTCTCCAGTCTCCTCTCAACTGCGGTCTTCAGACTGCGGCTTAATATGGAACGGTTGCCGTTTTTTAATTCCTCGCGAAGGTCTACAACAGTAACTTCCGGAAGCGGCCGGTCCTCATAGCGTGCTTCCAGCTTTACCAGACGATATTCTCCGTCTTTTGCCTTTGTATACGCTTCAAGTGATGGAGTAGCCGAGCCCATAACAAGGCGGGCATTTTCCATCTGTGCACGATATTCTGCCGTTTCTCTTGCATGATATCTTGGGCTGTTTTCACTTTTATATGTCTGTTCATGTTCCTCATCAATGATGATCAAACCCAGTCTGGAAAAAGGTGTAAACAGAGCAGAACGGGGGCCAACCATAATCTGGATCTCACCACGTTTTGCCCTCTTGAACTGATCATATCTCTCTCCCTGTGAAAGTCTGGAATTCAACACAGAAACTTTATCCCCAAACCATCCATAAAACCTGCGGACTGTCTGATAAGTCAGGGCGATCTCCGGAATCAGTACGATAACCTGTTTTCCTTCATTCACTGTCTGTTGAATCAGTTTCATATAAATCTGCGTCTTTCCACTTCCAGTCACTCCATGGATCAAAACCGGACGTGGTGTTTCCTGCTTCCACTCTTCCCGAATCTGAAACAGCGCAGCTTTCTGTGTCTCTGTAAGCATGGACAGCTGTTCCCGTGGAATATCAGAACCATCTACCGGCATTCGATAGACTTCGTCCTGTGTCACCAGCACTGCACCCTGATCCACCAGAGGCCTTATAACAGATGCTGTCATCCCAAGTTCTCTGGACGCTTTTGTATAATCCAGTTTTTTCTCTTTCAGAAGCGCCCGAACCAGTCTTGCCCTGGCTTTGCATCTGCCACTCTCCAGTTCCTCTGCCAGCTGCTCTGCCGCTGCCACATCCATATTCAGTACTATATAACGTTTCTCTTTTGCTTTGACCTTTTCTCTGACCGGAAGAACCGTTTTCAGCGCCTGCACCATTGTAGAACCGTATCGGTTCTTCATCCATGCTGCAAGTGCGATCAGGCGTTCTTCTGTGGTCTCCTCACTGCTGCAGATTCCATGAAGTTCTTTCATTTTGGATATATCAAATGCCGGTTTGTCAGAAAGGCCTGTCACATATCCCTTTCTTTCATGATTACCGTTTCCAAAGGGAATGGTCACTACCATTCCCAGTTGAATCTCTGCTTCCAGTTCTTTCGGAACTCTGTATTGAAAACTGCGGTCAAGCTTTTCGTGGGATATATCCACAATGATATCCGCGTAGATCATTTATCTGCTCTTTCTTTATCCTCCTGAAGAATCTCTGCGATCAGGACTCTTTCATCCATAGGATACTTCTTACCTTTGATCTCCTGGTAGTCTTCATGTCCTTTTCCTGCCAGAACAATGATATCTCCGGGTTCTCCATGATGGATTGCATAGGCAATCGCTTCTTTGCGGTCACAGATCTCGACATATTTTCCATCCGTCTTACTGATGCCGATCTTAATATCATCAATGATATCCTGTGGCTCTTCAAATCTCGGGTTATCGGATGTGATGATCGTCAGATCTGCCAGTCTGCCCGAAACCTCTCCCATCTCATAACGGCGGGATTTTGCACGGTTTCCTCCACAGCCAAACAGGCAGACCAGTCGATGCGGATGATATTCTCTTAATGTAGTAAGCAGACTCTCCAGTGCCATTGCATTATGTGCATAGTCGATCATCAATGTAAATTCATCAGAAACTTTGATCACCTCGATACGCCCCTTGACTCTCGCCACTTTCAGTGCCTTGATGATGTTTTCCTGTGATACATTGAAATGACGACAGATTGCAATTGCAGTCAGTGAATTATAAATGCTGAATTTACCCGGAATATCAATTTCAACCGGGAATTCCATCAGTCCTTTCAGCTGATAAGAGATACCGAGATATCCTTTGCCGCCTACCATATGTGCATCTTCTGCACGCAGATCAGCTTCCGGAGAAAATCCGTAAGTTTCCAGCTGACAGGTATGCCCTTCGATAATTCTCTCAAAGTGTTCATCATCTCTGTTGACGATTCCCACACGACACTGCTGGAGCAGCATAGATTTGCATCTGAGATAATCATCAAAATCCTTATGCTCGTTTGGTCCGATATGATCTGGTTCAATATTGGTAAAGATACCATAATCAAAAACAAATCCCTGTGTACGGTGAAGCATCAGTCCCTGTGAAGAAACTTCCATAACTACACAGTCACATCCTGCATCTACCATTTTGCGAAAATATTCCTGCACCAGATAAGATTCCGGAGTTGTGTTGCTTGCCGGAATGGATTCTTCTCCAATGATCGCTTCGATGGTTCCGATCAGTCCAACTTTGTATCCTGCATTTTCGAGAATGGATTTTACCATATATGTTGTGGTAGTTTTTCCTTTTGTTCCGGTAATTCCGATCGTTTTCAGTTTCTCCGCCGGATGTCCAAAATATGCAGCGGAAATAAAGGCCATCGCATAACGGGTATCTGCAACTTTGATCACAGTTACATCTTCCGGTGCCTCTACCTCTTCTTCAACAACGAGTGTTTTCGCACCTTTCCTGATCACATCCGGTACAAATTTGTGTCCATCCACAACCGCACCGCGAATGCAGATAAACAGGGAATTTTCTTCTACTTTTCGGGAGTCATATACAACTGTAGAGACTTCCTGTTCTGTGCTGCCCTGACAACAGATATATTTCAAACCTTCCAATAATGTTGATACTTTCATATTGTCCTCCTCTGCCTAGGGATATATACTCCATTACAGAATAGCACAAACAGATTCTCTTTTCAATGTTTGTAGATTTTGTCTTCCTTTTCTGCTTTTCTGCTTTTTTACAAAACATCACTGAATATAGTCTTGCCATCTTCTTTAACTGGCAGTATAATAGGAAAGTAAAATTACAAAACAGGGGAGCTGGCTGAAGCCGGCTGAGAGGAAACTGATTGGTTTCGACCCTTAACCTGATTTGGATAATGCCAACGTAGGGAAATACCAGACACATTGAAAGAAGGTACCCCTGCGGTATCTTCTTTTTTGTTATCAGATTTTTAAGAAGCTGTCAATGGCTCATCCCTCATCAGGTAGAACAGGAGGTTTACTCAAAATGAACACAAAAGAAACAACATCCACTCAGAAGCTGGCCATTGCAGGTGTACTGACAGCAGCTGCTGTTGCCGGAAGTCTGATCAGCGTTCCTGTTGCCGGAAGCAAATGTGCTCCGGTCCAGCATATGGTCAATGTCTTTGCAGCAGTCATGCTTGGCCCATGGTGGGGAATCGGCATTGCTTTTTGTGCAAGTCTGATCCGCAACCTGCTAGGAATCGGCAGTCTTCTTGCCTTTCCCGGAAGCATGGTTGGCGCCTTATGCTGTGGTCTGGTCTTCCGACTCACCCGCAAATTAAGTCTTACCTGTGTTGCAGAAGCACTGGGAACCGGAATCCTCGGAGGTCTTGCAGCCTATCCGGTAGCCAAACTTCTCATGGGACTTGCCCCGGCCGGATTCACCGTATACATGATCCCGTTTTTTATCTCAACATTTACCGGAAGTGTACTGGCCTTTATCCTGCTTCGTGTTTTTGAAAAAAGCCAGGTATTTCTTGCCGCCAGGAGATAATTTATGTCACTTAATAATATAGAAGAAATTTCTTTCTGCATTCACCAGGATGCTCCCAAGATTCATTGTCTCACTAATCCGGTAACCATGCAGGATGTTGCCAATCTACTGCTTGCAGCCGGCGGAAGTGCCGTAATGGGACAGGATGAACAGGAAGTCGAAGAAATCACTTCTTTCTGTCATGGAACCCTTCTGAATACCGGAGTACCGGACATTGCCAAAATACAGGCCTGCATCCTTGCCGGACAGAAGGCAAATGCCCTTGGCCACCCGGTCGTCCTAGATCCGGTCGGCGCCGGTGCCAGCACATTTCGAAGAAAAGAGCTGCAAAAACTTCTTCAAGCCGTTCATCCGACTGCTGTTCGCTGTAATCAGGAAGAAGCCGTTGTTCTATGTTCTCTTCTTTCAGATACCGACAGTCCCGAGAAACACGGCGGTGTAGAAAGTTCCCTGCAGATGGCGGAACGTGATGTCTGTCTGATTGCAGGGCAGGCGGCATCTCTTCTCAACTGCACAGTTCTGATCACGGGCAAAGAGGATGTGGTATCTGATGGAAAGCAGACACAGATTCTGACCGGCGGTGACTCCAGGATTCGACGAATCACCGGTGGCGGATGTATGCTTTCTGCACTCTGCACATTATTTCTGTGTACGGACACTTCTGCATTTGATGCGGTCCGTGCCGCCGGAGCACTCTGGCGTGAAACTGCCCTTGAAGCAGGCAGACGAACAGACGCAGAAAAATCCGGCATTGGAAGTTTTCATGTACATCTTTTTGATGTACTGGAAGAGAAATTAATGTACACCTCGAAACATAAATTCTGATCAGATATTGGAGAAAGACCTATGAAAATATCACCAGAACAGCTGAAACTGTATGCTGTTACAGACCGAAGCTGGCTGAAACCCGATGAAACACTTGCATCCGTTACCGAGGAACTCCTTCGCGCAGGTGTCAGCTGTGTCCAGCTTCGTGAAAAAAATGCTTCTGACGAAGAAATCCTTCAGGAAGCCGCCCTTTTAAAAGAAATATGTGAACGTTACAATGTTCCACTGATCATCAATGACCGCCCGGATCTTGCACAGAAAGCAAATGCTTCCGGTGTTCATGTCGGACTTTCTGATATGGGCATCCAGAAAGCACGTCAGCTTCTCGGGCCTGACTTTATCATCGGCGGAAGTGCCCATAATGTTGAAGAAGCACTTGCAGCCCAGAATGCCGGAGCAGACTACATAGGCTGCGGTGCAGTCTTCGGAAGCACCACTAAAACCAACGTCACACAACTTCCTGTCGAAACTCTGCGAGCGATCTGTCAGGCTGTAGAAATTCCGGTTGTTGCAATCGGCGGTGTTACTGCTGACAACCTTTATCTTCTTGCAGGAAGTGGGATTTCCGGTGCCGCCGTTGTCAGCGGACTTTTTAAACCTGATAACAAAGCCGAAGCCGTCAGACATTTTCTTACGGAACTGCAAAAACTGTAAATCTCAACAAAACAATAAGGAATAACACGATTATGAAAACAGTATTAACGATTGCCGGAAGCGACTGTAGTGGTGGTGCCGGCATTCAGGCAGATATCAAGACCATGATCATGAACGGAGTCTATGCCATGAGTGCGATCACAGCTCTGACCGCCCAGAACACAACCGGTGTTTACGGAATTCAGGAAACCTCTCCGGAATTTCTTGACAACCAGCTGGACTGCATCTTTACTGACATTTTTCCTGATGCAGTTAAGATCGGCATGCTCTCATCCGCTGAGATCATGCATCACGTTGCTGTCAAATTACAGCAGTACCATGCACACCATATCGTACTGGATCCTGTTATGATCTCCACCAGCGGACATCGTCTGATGGACAAAGATGCCGAGCAAACACTTCAGAAGGAACTCTTTCCTCTTGCAGAGATCATCACACCCAATATTCCAGAAGCTGAAGCGCTCACCGGACTGCAGATCACAAATACTGACTCTATGGAAGAAGCTGCTCACAAACTTTATGAAAGCTTTCACATTTCTGTCCTTCTGAAAGGCGGCCATCGCATCAACGATGCAAATGACCTTCTTTATACAAACGGACATGGCATCTGGCTGCATGGTGAACGCATCAACAATCCAAATACTCACGGCACCGGCTGCACACTTTCCAGTGCGATTGCCTCAAATCTTGCCAGAGGATTTTCTCTTGAAGATTCTGTGCGCCGTTCCAAGCAGTATCTGACTGATGCCCTGAAGGCACAGCTGGATCTCGGACATGGTTCTGGTCCACTGGACCACACCCTTGGAAAAACACAATAAAAATTATCATTTACATAGAAGGAGAATATACCATATGACAACTTATACAACACAGATGGATGCCGCACGCAAAGGCATCGTAACCCCTCAGATCAAAACTGTTGCAGAAAAAGAACACATGCCGGTTGAAAAAATGATGGAACTGGTTGCCGAAGGTAAAGTAGCGATCTGTGCCAACAAACATCATACCTGCCTGAACCCGGAAGGTGTCGGCAGCATGCTGCGCACCAAGATCAATGTAAACCTTGGTGTATCCAGAGACTGCAAAGATTATGATATCGAAATGCAGAAAGTTATGAAAGCAGTAGATCTCGGTGCAGAAGCGATCATGGACCTCTCCAGCCACGGCAATACACAGCCGTTCCGCCAGAAACTGACACATGAGTGTCCTGCAATGATCGGAACCGTTCCGGTATACGACAGTGTCATTCATTATCAGCGTGATCTCTCTGAACTGACTGCTCATGATTTCATCGACGTAATTCGCCTTCATGCTGAGGACGGTGTTGATTTTGTTACTCTCCACTGCGGAATCACAAGAAAGACCATCGAGCAGATCAAAAAACACAAACGTAAAATGAACATTGTAAGCCGTGGCGGAAGCCTTGTATTTGCATGGATGAGCATGACCGGTGAAGAAAATCCGTTCTATGAATACTTCGATGAGATTCTGGACATCTGTGAAGAGCATGATGTTACTATTTCTCTTGGAGATGCATGTCGTCCTGGCTGTCTGGCTGATGCCACTGATGTATGCCAGATTGAAGAGCTGGTACGTCTTGGAGAACTTACCAAACGTGCATGGGCTCATAACGTGCAGGTCATGGTTGAAGGACCTGGCCATGTGCCGCTTGATCAGGTTGCTGCCAACATGAAAGTTCAGCAGACCATCTGCATGGGAGCGCCATTCTATGTACTTGGACCTCTCGTTACCGATATCGCACCTGGATATGACCATATCACTGCTGCGATCGGTGGTGCTGTTGCAGCCATGAACGGAGCCGCATTCCTCTGCTATGTAACACCGGCAGAACATCTGGCTCTTCCGAATGTAGAAGATGTCAAACAGGGAATTATTGCTTCCAAGATTGCAGCCCATGCGGCAGATATTGCCAAAGGAATCCCGCATGCAAGAGATATCGATGACAAGATGGCAGATGCCCGCCGTGTCCTTGACTGGGATGCACAGTTTGCATGTGCACTTGATCCGGAAACAGCCAAAGCTATCCGTGATGACCGTCTTCCGGAAGATGACCACAGTGATACCTGCAGTATGTGCGGTAAGTTCTGTGCTGTCCGCAGTATGAACAAAGCACTTGCCGGAGAACATATCGATATTCTGTAATTGTAATTACATCCGTCTGCGGATCCAGCCCGCAGCCAGCACAGAACCGGGGATCATTGCCAGCCACAGAAACGGTTGGTACGGATCTCCGGTTTTTGGATGTGTAGAAGCCGGATAACTCTCTCCCGTATGGGAAACTGCACTATTATCCATATCCACAGACATTCTGCCTGCCTCTTCTGTTTCCACCTCTTCAGCCGCCCTGATCTGAATTTTTGCCTGAGAAGTCATCACCTGTTCCCCAGTCTCCAGTGTCGTCACGGTTACTTCATTCAAAAGTTCCTGTTCTTTTAGGTTTTCCGGTAATGTTACCATTGCCTGCAGGCCTGCTGCCTTGCCCGGTTCAATTCTTTCGATCCTTGCTTTTGTCTTTGACTTATTCAGAACCACCCCCTCTTTTTCTAAAAACTGTACCGGTACATTTCCAAGCTGAAAACGTTCTGTCGTAACTACAGAATGCAGTGTCCGCTCTCCGGTATTTCGAATGCAGATCTGAAACAGAATCTTATCTCCAGGCACTGCAACGGAACGGTCAGCCGTTTTCGTCACTTCAAAAGATGCTTCCAGTGGGATAATTTCTGTATCAATGGATGTCTCTCTGTTGATTACGGCATCCTCCGTATCTGCTTCTGTCATCTCTACTTCTGCAGATGCCAGAATTTTCACAGAAACAGCCACTTCCTGCTCCTCCGGGAGATTCACTGTCAGATACCGCTCTTTCCTTATCCCGACATCCAGCTGTTCTAAATTATCCCCGGACCACTCGCCCTGCAGATTCTGGTTTGAAAACAATGCCCGCAGCTGTATGTTTTTCAACATTACATCGCCTGTATTTTCCAGAGTCACCGTATATACCAGGTCGCTTCCTGCTTTTACTGTACTTTCATCTGTGACTACGCTAACCGTAAAGTTCGGTGTTTTCTTTTTATTCTCGTTTTCTTTATCCGCTTCTTTCGATTTACCATCAGACAGATTGGCCCTATCCTGATCCTTCTCTTCGGAATCTTCCGTCTCTTCAGGTTCAGTTTCTTCTGCATTTTCTTCTGATTGTATTTCATCCGGATCATATTCATCTGTTCCGGATTCTTCTATTCCGGATTCTTCTATCCCTGTCTCTTCTGTTTCAGAATGCTCTTCAAATTCTACACTTTCATACGCCAGTTCTGCCGCATAAACTGTTGTCTGTCCACATCCTCCAAGAACCATTCCTGTCATGAAAAAGGCCATACTCATTGCACTTAAATTTTTCCATATTCTGTTTTTCATATTAAAATTCATCTGCGAACTCCTCTTTGCTGCCTTTTCCTCTCCGGCAGCCTCTCTCAACAAAGTAAACTGGATGTAAATCTGTCAGGGCATAGGCATCTCCCCTTTCTGAACTTATTATGTTTTCTTCTTTGGAATAGTTGTCGAAATGACATTTGAAAATGGATTTCCGGAACCGGAATCCCTGTGATATTATCTGCTGACTTTCAGCAGGTGTTTACACTCTACCATTTTTTCTGTAAAACTACAATACGCTGTAAAAATTATAGATTTTCTTTAATTTTTCTTTACCCTTTTTAGATTTCTTTTAGAATTAGTACACACTTTGAACATATTTCTTCCCTATAATAGATTTTGGATAGATGAATAACCACTCTCTATCTCCCCCCTCAAAAAAGTTAAAAAATACAGCAGGTGAGCAATTCACCTGCTGTATTTTTGTTGTGCGCCTTACGGCGCACCTTTTTATATTATGTAATTATTTCCTGCCAAGTTCTCTGAGCACTTCCTGAACAACAGCTTTTACAAGCTCATCCTGGGATGGCTGATTTAATGTGCCTTTTCCATTGCTGGAGAAGAGCATCATTTTCTTTAATGTTTCCTGTTTTACAGCTTCTACTGCTGCCGGGATCAGGTCAATGATACCTTTATTCATAGTTTCGAATTTACGGAACTCAGCTTCTACTGCTGCAACGTTGATATCTGTGAAGATATTGATCTTACTGATACCTTCCTGAATTGCGCGTTTGAAGTCGTTGTCTGTAAGTCCGGATCCACCATGAAGAACAAGCGGTACATCTACAGTATTTGCAATTGTATGAATACGTTCAAAATCAAGTTTCGGTGGAAGTTTGTATGCTCCGTGAGCAGTTCCTACTGCGATTGCAAGAGCATCTACACCAGTTTTGTCAACAAAGTCTTTGGCCATTTTAGGATCTGTATAGAAATCAGCCGGATTGATATGAGAGCTTCCCTCTGCAGAATCCGGGTTATCTCCTACATGTCCAAGCTCACCCTCGATGGTTGCCCCATAAGAGTGCGCGATGTCTGCCATCTCTTTAACTTTTCTTACATTATCTTCATAAGAATCTGTAGAGCAGTCGTACATAATGGATGAGAATCCAAGTTCCAGTGCTTTCAGACAGGTTTCTTTCTTAAGACCATGATCCAGATGGATAACAACCGGAACATTTGCTTTCTTAGCCATAGGGATAAGGTAATAGGAAACCTCCTCCAGTGGTCCGTATGGAAGAAGTACTTCCGCTGTTCCCATGATGACCGGTGACTGAGAACTTTCTGCTGCTGCAATGATTCCACGTGCCAGTTCCAGATTTACTGCATTAAAAAGGCCTACTGCGTATTTGCCTTTTTTTGCCGGATAAAGCACGTCATTCATGTTAACTAACATCTTGTTTCCTCCTGTAAAATTATTTATCACTATCTTTAATTATAATAGCTATCAGGGATAAATTCAATTAAAAGTTTTTTTAAAAAACTATTAATTGAAAAAAATTTATTTTCTTTTCTCCCATCCAGCATCAATCTTTTTCTGTACTTCTTCAAGAGGTATGATTCCACTGAGCGCATCATATGTCTGTACACAAAGAGCTCCTGTGGCTGTTGCCAGATGAAGTGCATCCGACCAGTCTTTTCCTGCAAGTATAGCACTTAAGAAAGCGGCAATCGTTGTATCTCCTGCTCCTGTTCCGGAAGCGACTTTATCTTTTTCAACCAGATAACTTTTTTCAAATGCTTCCTGATCGGACCATGAATCTGCGATTTCTTCTCCGATTCCACCACCGATTTTAATAAGCTGTTCTTTATCAGCTGTGCGGAAATAGATACCCGGAGTTCCGCATTTGATAAGAATCACTTTTGCTCCGTATGAAAGAAGTTTATCTGCTAATGGTCTGACATCTTTTTCGATATCAAGGAAATTTGTAACGTCAGCTCCCTGCGCTCTTTCATTCCATTCATGATAACGGTCACGATCCAGCATAATACAAAGTTCCTCAATACTCGGTACAAAGAAATCAATATATGGAATCACTGATTTCAGAACTTCATTCCAGTCCTGAGCTCCTGCCTCAGTACTTTCTTCAAACATCGCCATATCAACAGATACCGCAACTCCCAACTCATGTACTGCTTTCAGAAGACGTACCAGTTCTTTACCTCCATCGATATACATCATGCGCATCAGCGATGGATATCCAAAGTGAAACAGATTTGCTTCTTTTACTTTTTCAAGATCAATATCATCGAGCGTAAATGTATCATTAGCTCCTGAACAGTGAAGGAATATTCTGTCGATTCCTGCCGGAGCGAGGATTACTGAATATGAAGTACCCACACCATCTCTTACAATCATACTGTCCGGTGAAATATCATATTTCTCCAGTTCATTGAGAACCATCTGACCGAATGCATCATTGCCGACCATTCCCATAAGTTCTACATCCGCGCCCAAACGTTTCATACCGATTCCAGTGTTGGATACCGATCCACCAAGACTTACTTTGGCCGCATCCATCGCGATCAGCTGTCCCGGTCTAAAAAGATCTTTGATTGACTTTTCTTCTTTACTCTTAAAAGCCGGGGTGATGTCAAGACAGATGTGGCCAGCTGCTATTGCTTTCTTTTTGTCCATAAAAATACCTCCTTGTGTTATAAATATGCAATACAAATTGTAATTCAATTATAACCTTAATCAGCCCTGATATCAATCTTTATCAGAACTAATGATTACTTTATTTTATATGCTGAGCAAATTCAAGTCTTTCCAAATTTGGTCCTTGCGCTATAAAGAATTTTACTCCTTTTTCCCAGAACGGAAGGAAGGTAATTTCTGTCAGAATCTTGATCTGTAGTCCGGTAATAAATTTATATGCTTCTTCAATATCAACAACATCAAATGCAATATGGTCCACTGCACCATCACACAATGCTGCTTCTTTATTTTCATATGTTTCCAAAATCAGATCCCTGAGCTTCAAAAATACAACTCTCACATCTCCATCCTTTGTTTCATGTGCTACCTCAAATCCAATTTTTTTATAAAACTCAACAGTTTTATCCATATCATTAGTTGGAATACCTATATGCTGTAATCCTGTAAAATTATCTGCCCATTCCATAATTATACCTCCTTAGATTTCTTCAATAAATTTATCTACAAAATACAGTGCTGCACCTACAGCTGATGACTCGTGTTTGAAGAAACATGGTTTGATAAAGCTTCCATCTGTAACAAATGTACATCTTTGAGAAACAAGATGTCTTAATTCATCCAGATATTTTTCTATATATCCACCAACATTGGCACCATTCTAAAAAAACATTTTAAATCCTTTTACTCAAAAAACCTCTCTTCCAGCATTGCACACAGTGCATGATACACAGGGAGGTGCAGTTCCTGAATATCCGCTGTACAGCTTCCCGGAACGCAGATACAAGTATCTGCTGCTTCTTTAAGCTTACCGCCTTTCGGTCCCGTAAGACCGATCGTCTTCATATTTTTAGCCTGTGCCACTTTTACCGCATGCAAAACATTTCCTGAATTACCGGATGTTGTGATTGCAAGCAGCACATCATTTTCATTGCCATATCCATAAACCTGCTGTGCAAAAACCATATCCGGTGCTACGTCATTGAGAAATGCAGTGGATAATGCCGCGTGACCTGCCAGGGAAATTGCCGGGAGTGCTCCCTGAAGATGATCCGCAAGATCTTCTCCCAGTTTCTCTCTCATATCCGCAGGAACCGGGCGCTGCTTCTTAAATCCCTTCATCAGCTCACCGACGATATGATCACTGTCCGCAGCACTTCCGCCATTTCCACAGATCAAAAGTTTGCCGCCATTTCTGAAAGATTCTTCCAGCACCTGATATGTCTCTGTAATAGCTTCACGACATCCCACGAGCTGAGGATATCTTTTCATAAGTCTTTCTAATTCATTCATTACATTACCCTTTCTATTTTTTCTGATATGCACGGAGGCCCACAGAAACAGCCGCATAATCACCAAGTTTTTCTCCTAATCCTGCCGGAACCACTTCCACCACTGACACGGATTGCCCAAGCGCCTCTTTATTCAGTATTTTTTCCATTCGCGGTCTTAAAAGCTTCTCCTGTCTCAGGAATATACTACCAATCACAATCTTTTCAGGATTTAAAAGATCTACCAGTATTGCCAGTCCCTGCCCCAATCTGTCCGCAACAATATCATATATCTTTAGTGCCAGAGGATCTCCCTTTTCGGCAGCCTCTGCTATAGTTCTGGCATTAACTTTAAATAGTTCTCCTTTACTTTGGCAAAATGAAGGAATTTCCTCACGGTCGAGGGCTTCCTCAGCCATCACCTGACCCAGTTGTGCAATTCCGCCACCACTGCAAAATCCCTCAAAGGGCCCCTCCTTGCCATAGCCTACCGGTCCATCCTCTACCAGACGTATATGTCCTACTTCTCCCGCCATACCATTGGTACCACTGTATAATTCACCATTCAGAATCAGTCCTGCTCCAAGGCCGGTACCAAATGTAAGGAAAATCATATTTCTGCATCCTTTTCCGGCGCCAAGCTGCCACTCTGCCAGTGCACATGCGTTTGCATCATTCTGCAGCATGATCGGCACATCTCCAAACTTTGCCTTTAGCGGTGTAAAAAGATCTATATGATCCCAGTGCGGAAGGTTTGGCGGACATAAGATCAGTCCCTTCTCTTCGTCCAGCGGACCACCACAGGAAATTCCGATGGAAACAAGCTCCCAGTCCGGATGATCATTCAGTTTTTCTGCAATCTCATTCACAAACGACTGCACCATCTCATCTGGATGTGGTTCATTCGTAGGTCTTTTTTCCTTTGACAAAAATTCTACCTCATCCCCATTCATATGTATAAAGGAAACTGCACATTTGGTTCCTCCAATATCAATTCCCGCAATTACTTCCATTTTATATTTCCTCTCCGTTATTTTTTAGTTCATCAAAGAAACCAACCCAAGGCAATGACATTGGTAATTCTGAAAACTGATTGTATGTAAACTCTTTAGTTGTCATTTTTCCATCCACACGGCTGATTCGTATTACTCGGTCTGCAATTGTCAGTGAATCCGACATATTCATTGCCAGGATTACAATCGATATTCCTCGTTCCAGCAGCAGTGTCTGAAGCTCCCATACCTGCATCCTGTGTGGTGTACCGGCATGTTTAAACGGTTGTACCATAAATACCACTTCAGGTTTTTCCAGAAGAATTCGCATATAAATTACTCTGGTCTTCTGTTCATCACTCAGTTCATTTATGTAACAGTCAAAGATATCTTCCCCGAAAATGCGATAATACTCTTCCTGGACAGATTTCTGGATTCTCTTCTTAAGCCAGATGTTCGGTGCTTTTCTATCAAGACCTATGCAAATATTATCCCGTACTGTCAGATCATCAAAAAGCATTGTCTGGGTTGCTTCTTCTTTCATAAATGCGATTTTTCTTGTCCGGTAATCTGATACTTTTTTACCCTCGACAAGCATGTCAACATCTTTGAATCCGCCTTCCTTTTCCAGTATCTCCAAAAATTCATTATACATTCTGGTATCCAGGCTCTGAATTACCAGGCATTCACCTTTATAGACACTGAATTGAAAGTGATCCAGGTATTTACCTGACATATCACGTACATAAAGAACTTCTTTCCGTGACTCCGCTGTAGGAACATTTCCACGTGCTCTGTGCAGAAGACGCTGGCTTACATGATTATAATAATCAATATAATTGTCTTCACTGATCCCTTTTTTTATCTGTTCTTTATCAAATATCAGATTAATACTTCCCTCCGACATCAGAATTGCTCTGGTACATACCTGCTGTATTTCCTCAAAGTGATACGATACATAAAGGAAAGTAAATCCTTTACCTGTGTAATACCGCATGATGTCAAACAGTTTTCCAAGCTCATCTTCACTGATAACAGTACTGATCTCACGAATAATGATCAGATGATAACCTGCCACAATCGCACGAAGCAGTTCAACCATTACTCTCTTATACGCAGGGAGTTTCTCTACTGGCATAAACGGATCAATAGAAACGCCAAGTTCATCAATAAATGGCTGCAGCTGCATAGTCAGCATTTTTTCATTCAATATTTCCTGTCCAAATCCGGCACGAAGAGTAAATACATTTGTCAGAACATCAAGACCATTAACCAGCGAAGTCTCACTGTCAATCAGACATATTCTGTTGCGACTGTGCTTCTCCTCTTTCCATGAGTTTACGCACTTATCCTGATAATAAACATATCCGTAATACAATGGAAGGTTATTAACAATCACATCCAGGAGCTCATCCATCCCATAGGAATTCATCGGAATAAATCCCATGATCTCACCCTTCAGTATATTAAAAGTCATATTTCGAAAAATGATCGTATTCTGTTTTTTGTATGTAACATCCTGCAAACGAAGAATTTCTTTTTTCATTATTTATCCTTCTTTTTCAGTTCATTTTCATTATAAATGACCGGAATGGATAATTCCACACTGGTTCCCATATTTTCAAGTGAATATACATGCATCCCATATTCCTCTCCAAAAATAAGATGAATACGATTATTTACGTTGACAAGTGCTACACCGCCTTTTTCCGGCTGTGTGTAGTTTTTTACCTCTTCTTCCTTCGATCCAAGTTTTGCATTCAGTTTATCCAGTGTCTCACGATTCATTCCAACACCATCATCCGAAACTTTGATCAGAAGACGAGATTTCGTTCTGGATATGGAAATCGTAACTTTTCCCTCATCCAGTTTGAGCTCGATTCCATGAATGATACTGTTCTCAAGAATCGGCTGCAAAGTCAGCTTCGGGATCATGCAGTGAAGAATGTCATCCCAGTCTTCTTCATCCTGTTCGATTTCCAGATGGATTCTGCTGCCAAAACGATACTGCTGAATCTTAAAATACGTTGCACAGTTTTCCAGTTCTTCTTCAACTGTAACAAGATTCTCTACCTTACTGATGGTATAACGGAAGAAGATTGCAAGTGCTTCTGTCATATCTGCCAGATTATCAAGTCCTGCCATGATCGCCTCACTACGAATCCCTTCCAATGTATTATAAAGGAAATGTGGATTGATCTGGTTCTGCAGTGCCCTGTACTGTGCCTGCCGCTTCGACATATCCAATGTTCTCGTCGCCGTAACGATCTTGTTCATATGACGTGCCATACGTTCAAATTCCGGTGAAATGGCAACCTCTACATCGGTCAGATCTGCCAGTGATATATAGCCATCTGAAAAACGCTGCACCTGATTGATCAGCCTTCTGTATGGTTTCCAAATCCACAGATATGTAAATCCCACTAACAACACTAGAAGAAAAATCATTGCTATCTTCCAGAATCCCTCTGAAAAGATCCACTCCCTGTCCAGACACAGAACAAGCAGAAAAGCAAGAATGCAAAACGCAACAAAAGATATTTTCAGCCTTGCATCCAGATATCTGAATTTTTCTTTATATTTCTTCATGTTATCACCATCTCAGTCATTCCAAATATTTCAGTCATCCTGATTCATCCAGGTCATTTCATCATCCATACAGTTTCCTGTATACCGCGGGTTTCACACCGACATTTTTTTCAAAAAGCCTCGTAAAATGCTTCGGATCATTATAGCCAACCTTTCTGCATATGTCTGCAACCGACAATGTAGATTCTCTCAAAAGATCCTTTGCACCTTCAATCCTCTCGTTGATCAGATATTTGGCAAATCCAATCTCTGTTTCCTTCTTAAACATCACGCTGAAATATGCCGGTGTCAGTCCTACATAATCACTGACTTCTTCCAGGGTGATCTGCTCCTGATAATGGTTGTGGATATACTGCTTCGCCAGTCGTACCGGTCTCACAGAATCCTCTTCACGAAGTGCGATCATCTGGTTTACTTTGGTGAGCATGAAATCAAGCAGACAGGTAAACAATGCATTTACAGTTACACAATTATCACATTTGTTATCAAATTCCTTCTGAAGTTCCGCCTTATCCGGTACATCAAGCCGCATGATAAAAATGCTTCCACACTGCCTTATCATTTCAAGGATCTCCCAGCCATGAACTCCCGGTGTTTCCATCGTTTCATTATATATAACATTTATCGTATTTCTGATTTCTTCTACATCCAATGTCTGAAGCGCACTTCCCAGATTTCTGGTGAATTTGTCCACCAGTTTTTTCTCATAGAGAACACCATTGGAAGCATCCGCCTCCAGTATCTTGCTGTTTCCCTCAAGTAATCGTTCAGCAAGTGAACGATTTGCAAGCACAAAAGAATCCTTAATATTCTCTGCCTCTTTAACAGATAAACCAATACCCAGAGAAAGCTGTGTTTTTCCAAGATAATCGTTTCTTGCAATCATCTGGTTAAAGCAGCTGCGCACTATCTTACGGATTTTCTCACTGTTTCTGGCAGGATAATTCATAAGTCCATAGAGATATTCCCCTTCAATAGCCGTTACAAAATCATAGCATTCTTTGGTGATCTCTCTTTGCAGGATTTCTTCCATCTTATGCCAGATCAGTTCTATGGTATCCTCTTTGCTGTCGTTTCCTCCGGCATCCTGTTTGATTGCAAGGACCTGATACAGCCCCGGCTGTACATTCAGATAATATTTCTCTCGCAGAATATCTTCCGACAGTCCAAGAGATCTGTCATGACACAGATCATGAAGGAGCATATTTCTGAGCTTGATAAGTTCTTCCCGCCGTTCATTCTGGATATCCTGAAATGCCATATCTGTTCTTCTTGCAGTTTCTATCTGATTCACCATTTTGGTCAGTGATTCATTGAGTGCATCTTTGTTGATCGGCTTCAGGAGATAGTCACTTACTCCCTGTTTCAGAGCATTCTGGGCATACTCAAAATTCGCATAACCACTGATAATCATAATTTTAATATCCGGCGATATTTCCCGAACTTTCTCGATCAGTTCCAGTCCATTTAGGCCCGGCATTCTGATATCTGTAATTAAAATATCTGTTTTTTCTTTACGAATAAGTTCCAGTGCCTGGATTCCATTTGCAGCAGTACCAACCACCTTAATTCCAAGTTCTTCCCAATTGCCAAGTGCCACGATCAGTCTGCATACACGTTCTTCGTCATCTGCTACTACGAGTTTGACCATACCTACCTCTTTCTACCATACATTAAATAACGCCGGAATATACTTCCGGCGTCATCTCACAAACATTCTTATTTTTCTGAAGCTTCCGGATATTCGTTGCAGAGCAGACGATATGGTGGCTCATCCTCTTCGATCTCAGGAAATCTTCCTGCTGGTGGATTAAAGCGGTTATCAATATTGTCGTCATTACACTGGCTTACTTCACCAATCAGTACAGGGCCTGTTCCTGGTTCTACTTCAAAGTCATGATACATTCCCTGCATGATCGTAATGCTCATACCTGGTTCCAGTTTTACCTGTGTACCAGCCGGAACGACCTGAACTTCTCCATCGATATGTACGGTAACATCGCCTTCTTTATCGATTTCTTCATCCGGAAGGGAATTATATACACGGATCAGAATATTTCCGCCGCCTCTGTTGATGATGTCTTCCATCTTATACCAGTGGAAATGATTCAGCGCATACTGTCCTTCTTTCAGATAAAGGAATTTCTCTGCATACGGTTTCTTATATTTATCTTTCATTTTAATATTTCCGTTACGAATAGTAAACAGGGAAAATCCATATTTATCAAAATCTCCCATGCCATAGTCGGTAATATCCCATCCAAGCATGTTATCACGGATCTCATCAAATTCATGGCCTTTTGTTTTCCATTCTTCCGGTGTGAAATTTGCAAATTTCGGAAGATAATACTGATGATCTGCAATCATTTTTTCCAGTTCTTTTAAAGCTTTGTTAATTTCTGATCTTTTCATGTCCTCTGTCTCCTTATTAAGTCTCATTAATCCTGAAACAGGCCGTCGGAAAAAACCGACGGCCTATATTCACTTATTACATATAATCAGGTCTGATAATTATTCAGCTGCTTCTTCTGTTTCTTCAGCATCATCAGCTTCTTCTGTGTCAGCTGCTTCTTCTGTTTCTTCAGCACCGTCTTCTGCAAGAGCTTCTTTTGTAAGTACGGATACACCTGTATCTGTTACTTCGCCGCCAAGATCTTCGCCATTGAGAGCTTTGATGCAAGCCTGAACACCAAGTTTACCCATCTGATCCGGGTTCTGAGCCATTGTGCATACAAGATATCCATCTTCGATAAGACCTTTCAGTGTATCAGATTTATCAAAACCAACACCGACAATTTCGTCGCTTCCGGATGCTTTGATTGCATTACCAGTACCAGTAGCAGCACCTTCGTTTGCACCAAAGATACCTACAACACCTTCTGTGATATAGTTCTCAGCTATTGTCTGAGCTTTTGCAGCATCACCTTCACAGTACTGTGTTTCAAGAAGTTCATAATCTGTTCCTTCAAGAGCTTCTCTGAATCCTTCTTCACGCTGGATAGTAGAATTTGTGGAAGTATTAATATTTACGATACCGATGCTTCCATCTTTAATTCCTTTGTCTTCCAGAGCTTTGATCATTTCTTCACCAGCTGTTTTACCAGCAGCTTTGTTATCTGTGGAGAATGTAGCTTCTGCTTCTACGTTTGCAGGAGAATCAACATAAACAATCTTGATTCCTGCATCAACTGCTTCCTGAAGAGCACCGGAAACTGCATCTTCACTATTAGCTGCTACAAGGATAGCATCATATCCACCAGCTACTGCATTGTTGATACATTCGATCTGTTTTGCATCGTCTTTTACGTCCGGTGCCATGAAGTCAACGGTAACACCATCAGCTTTTGCTTCTTCCTCTGCACCCTCTTTCAGAGATACCCAATGCTGGTCTACAGAGTCCATTGTGATAAGTGCAATTTTGTAATCTCCGTCAGCCTTAACTGTCTCATCTGCTAATACTGGTGTTGCTGCGAGGCATCCGATCATAGATGCACAACATACTGCTGCTAAAATTTTTTTCTTCATGGTAAAAACCTCCCTTAATATATTATAAAGCTCTTTGCTTTATATTCCTGTGTTATTTTATCAAAATATAATATCAAGATTCATTCAAATTTATTTCTTTTTCTTTTTAAAGTTATTTACTTTTTTTCTTTTTGAAATTACCGCTGCGGACAACAACATCAAGAAGAACTGCTCCAACAACGATCACACCGATGATGATACGCTGGAAACCAACCTGTGCATGGATCAGGTTCAGACCATTTTCAAGAGTCTGCCATACACCTGCACCTGCGAATGTTCCAAGAAGGATACCGGATCCACCAAGTGGGGATACACCACCGATAACGCCTGCTGCAACACCGTACATTTCGTACATGTTACCTGCATCCATGTTACCCATACCAGCCTGTGCACAAAGGACAAATCCAACGATTGCAGAACAGAAACCACTTACCATGTAAGCTTTCATTGTTGTTTTAACTACGTCTACACCGGAAAGTCTTGCTGCATCTACGTTAGAACCGATTGCATAAATATGACGTCCGGATCTGGTTCTTGCAAGGAAAAACCAGAAAATAAGGAAAACAATAAGTGCAATCCAGAATGTATTAAAGATTCCTGCTGTTTTTCCATAATAGAAAATATTCTGGAATCTGTCTCCGGCCTCTTTACCGATTCCGGATGCGATGTTGTCAGTATTTCTGTTATTATTTACGATGTAAGCAATACCACGAGCTACAAACATGGTTCCCAGTGTTGCGATAAATGGCGGAAGTTTAAATTTACCAACCAGATATCCGTTCACAACACCTACTACCAGTGCCAGAATAATTGTTACGAGAATTGCAACAACCGGGTTCATTCCCTTTGTCATCATGGTTGCTGAGATCATAGCACTCATACCAACAACAGAACCGATCGACAGGTCAATATTACCTGTGATCATTACAAAACTCTGTCCGATACCGATCAGCAGATATTTTGACATTGAACGAAGAAGGTTCTGGATATTAAGAAGTGAAAACACCTTCGGGTTCAGAATACCAAATGCTATATAAATAATAATTAATCCTATGAAGGCGGTTACTACCGTGCCGGCACCCTTCGCCCCCAAAATTTTTGAAAAGCCACTTTTTTTCTTCATGATTATTCCTCCTTGTTGTTCTGGCTTTGAGATCCAAGTTTATTCTCAAAGGATGTTGCATATTTCAGAATGTCATTCTGTGTGGTTTCTTTTGCCATTACCTCACCGGTAATACGTCCGTCACACATAACGATGATCCGGTCTGCCACACCCATAACCTCCGGCATCTCGGAGGAAACAAACATAACAGCGATTCCCTGCTTTTTCAGCTGATTCATCAGCTGATAAATCTCAACCTTGGCACCTACATCAATACCTCTTGTAGGCTCATCAAAAATTACAACTCTTGAATTTCTCGCCAGCCATTTACCAACAACGACCTTCTGCTGATTACCACCGGATAACGTTCCGGCATCAACATCCAGATTCGGAGTTTTGATCGTGAGGTCTGCTACAGCCTTGTCACAGAGTTCTTCTTCAACTTTTGTATTGATCACTCCGCCTTTTCCACAGATAAGATCAAGGTTTGGAAGTGCAATATTATGACGGATACTGAGTTTTGTACATAATCCGTCTTTCTTTCTGTCTTCCGGAGCAAGTACAACACCTGCTTTGATAGCATCCATCGGATTGTTGATCGTAATTTCTTTACCATCCAGGATCAGTGTTCCTGATTCTTTCGGATCAACACCGAAGATAGCTCTTGTTGTTTCTGTACGTCCGGCACCCATAAGTCCGGCAAATCCAACGATCTCACCTTCATACAGCGAGAAATTGATATCTCTTACCAGGCGTCCTGCGTTCAGGTTCTTGACCTCGAATACTTTCTTGCCTTTCTCGCACTCAACATGAGGGAATTTCTCTTTGATCTCACGGCCAACCATGTTGGCAATGATCTCATCCATTGTAAAGTCTGTGAAATTACCTTCTGTTATGTAGTGACCATCTCGCATGATCGTAACTCTGTCTGTAATATGTGCAAGCTCTTCCAGACGATGTGAAATATATACGATTCCGCATCCCTGGCTTTTCAGCTTACGGATAATATTAAACAGTTCATCGATCTCACGGGATGTAAGTGCCGATGTAGGCTCATCCATGATCAGGATTTTTGCATTGATTGAAAGTGCTTTTGCAATCTCAATCATCTGCTGTTTGGAAACCGGAAGTTCTCCAACGATCTCATCCGGACTGATATCTACTCCAAGTTCTCCAAGATATTTTCTTGCGATATCTTCCATATTGGAGTTATTTAACACGAAGCCCTTACGTTCTTCTCGTCCAAGGAACATATTCTGTGCTACTGTAAGATCCTTACACATATTCAGTTCCTGATGGATAATCGCAACTCCGGCCTCTCGCGCCGAGCTCGGTGTAAGTGATTCATAATCTTTACCAAATATCTTCAAACTTCCCTGATCCAGAGAATATACACCACTCAAAATTTTCATCAGTGTTGATTTACCTGCACCGTTTTCACCTAACAGTGCCATAACCTCACCGGCACGAAGATTAAATTTAACATCATCAAGTGCCTTAACACCCGGAAACTCTTTCGTAATGTGTTCCATGGAAACAATTACATCTCCCATATCTTCACCCTGCTTTCCGAAATACTTCTCTCTCTTGTTTATGTATTTATTATACACAGAGGTGTTTGTGCAAAAAAGGGGGGCAAAATATTGTTTTGAGATGGTAAATTATTTATTTTGTATAAATTACCGTAATTCTATCACCCGTTATTTGTTATTTTATATAATGCTATTCTGATTTTCTTGTCTGTAATGTGTTAAAAAGTACAGCAATCAGTACAAGGGCACCTTCTATTCGTTCACCATAATCGCTTTGACCGCTTTATCTTTCTCAGCAAGATACTGGGCCATTGCTGTTGGAAGATCCTCCAGTTTGAATCGATGCGAGATCAGAGATTTTACATCGACCATACCTGCCTCCAGAAGATCAATACATCTCGGGAAATACAATGCCGGAATCGCATTGGATCCGATAATGGAAATTTTTCTGAGATGTACGATATTTGAATCAAACGTTGCCTTTGCCCTGTCACCATATCCGATTCCAAGAAATGCAACTTTACCACCCGGATTGGTAACTCTTGTTGCAAGGTCAATCGTACTCGGCGGTGAAGTTACCAGAACTTTATCTACGCCACCTCGTGGGAATGGATATTTTTCAAGATCTTCTTTATCTGTAAATATTACATCATCAGCACCAAATTTGTAGGCCAGATCTACACGTGCTTTACTTCCGGAATGCTGTGCTACATATATATGACGTGCACCACTCTTCTTGGCCATCTGCATTGCCATAAGTCCAATCGGACCTGCCCCCAGAAGAAGAACGTCATCATTCAGATGAATATCTGCTGTCAGGATAAGATCTGCTGCAACTCCCATTGGTTCCAGAATACACGCTTCCTCAAAAGAAAGATCTCGGATATTTACAACCAGATTTGCAGGTACAATCGTTCTCTCTGCAAATCCCATGGTATCTCCTTTTTTACGTTTCATATAATCCGTACAGTCTGTACAAAGATCCGGTCTTCCATTCAGGGCAGCATCGGAAAATGGATTGAATGTTGAAGTTTCGATTGCCACACGATCACCTACCGCAACATTCTGTACATCTGCTCCTATTTTGGTTACAATTCCCGCAAATTCATGGCCAAACGGCTCCCACTCAGTTGCTGCATAATTTGCCAGAATATTATCATGCCCACAGAAACCACATGCTTTGATAGCGACTTCCACCTCGTTTCTGTCAGGTTCTCTTAACTCTACATCTCTGACTTCAAACTGATATTTCGCCTTTAAATATGCTGCTTTCATCTACTGTTCCTCCTTTTCTGATATAAAAAGCCCGCCCCGATATCTGATATCAGAGCAGGCAGCATTGCTTCTAACAACAATTTATTCCAGGATTTCTCTTACCTTTTTCTCCATCAATTCAGCCATGGCTGCATGTCCATTTGCTGAATAGTGAATTCCGTCGAGTTCATTTGTCTCTATTGCACTTCCCGGATTAAGATACTCTATCTGATACCGATTTGCAACTTCTTCATAATAATGTGCCAGTGCCTGACTTCTCTCTTCCACATCAAAGAACATGTGATCCAGATCATCCCGTCCTACACTATGAATTGGAACAGGTGTCACCAGCAGAACCTTTGGTGGCTGGTAGTCTATTCCTGCATCAGATTTTAAAAGCACTTTAACCAGATTTTCAACAGACGCTCCAATATCAAAAGGAGTTAATGAAAATCTTGTTTTGAGATCATTTGTCCCCAGCATAAGAATCACCAGATCGGCCGGCTTATGGCTGTCAAGACAAGGCAGCAGATATTTTTTGCCATTTTTATGTTCCTCAATCGGATCATCCCACAACGTCGTTCTTCCTGAAAGTCCTTCTTCTATTACATAATAATCCTCACCAAGCTTTTTCTGCAAAATTCCTGTCCATCTTACATCCCTAGGATAACGGTCCGGGCTGTCCGGCATGAGTCCATATGTATTCGAATCCCCATAACATAAAATTGATTTCATCCTCAGTTCCTCCAATTTTAGAAATACCATTTTTTATATTATAGCAAATTCATATTTCACGGAACAGGGGGATAAAATATGGTTTATGTATTGTTTTTATACGTTGGTTGCATCTTTTTATTTTACTGAATATTTCTTATAAAATTCTTTTACTTCTTAGAACTATTGCTGGTTTCAACCGTCCATTTTTGTATATTTTACAAAGAAAAATTTACACGAAAAACTGTAATTCCCCCTTGAAAATACTGTTTACTACCAAGGCTGCCGCACCAACCAGCTGTGCCTGCTTGCCGAAATAAGCCTTCTTGACCGGAATATTCCATCCATCCTGTGTGATCTTACGGTCATTGATCAGTACCTCCAGTTTCTTTACGTAATCCTCCGGCCAATCTATTCCATCATATCCAAGTACGATCATCTCCGGCTGGAGCATATTGATAATGCTTACCAGTCCTGCACTGATATCCTGAATCATTTCTTCCAGAATATCCTCAACTTCCGGTCTGTCATGAATCTTAAAGTAATCCGCATAAGGCAGATTCAGCCCAGTTATTTTTTTCAGTTTTTCTCTGACCACATAACTGCTCGCATACATTTCCAGACAACCTCTGTTTCCGCAGGAACACTGCAGTCCTTTACAGTTAATGCTGACATGACCAAGCTCTGTTTCAAATCCTCTGTGACTGTGAAAAACCTCTCCTCCACATACAAAGCCGGAACCAATGCCATTGGATACAGCAAGAAGAAGGAAATCCTGTTCCGCCTTGCCGATTCCAAACAGTTTTTCTGCCAGTGCTGCACAGTTGTTATCATGATCAAAATAAACCGGAAGATTATATTTCTTCTGGATCGCTTCTTTGATCGGGACATGCTTAACTCCATAAAATCGCGGTGGATTCAGAATAATTCCGTTGCGGATATCTACCGGCCCGATAGAAGCAATGCCAATTCCCAGAATATTTTTCTCCTCTTCCATCATCCGGTCAATCAGTTCAAAAGCATTCTGAATCAGAATATCCCCTGTCAGCTCGCCAAATTCTATGGTCTCTGTGCGGAATATCTGCATGTCCAGGCTGCAGAGTACAGCCTGGATATTTGTTCGGAAAACAAGAATTCCTATGATCTTCGGGGCCTGATCAGCAACTTTGAGAATGATCGGATTCCTGCCGCAGACTTCTGTAAGCTCTTCCTCACATTCCTTTACAATTCCCTTCTCCATGAACTCTGCCACAATATTGGTCACTGTGGTTTTGGCAAGGCCAGTCCTCCTCGAAAGTTCAATTCTCGTATTACAGGTTCCCGTAGCGATCAACTGAAAGATCAGTCCCCTGTTGAACTGTTTGGATGTTATGCTGTTCTTGCCATTTCCCTTTTTCATGTTTACCTGCATGATCATTTTCCCCTTCAAATCATGATATGATGCCAGGGCAAGATCCCCGGCCATTAAATACAGGGAGTATTATTTTTCTTTGATCGTAATACTCCATGTATTGGTATATTCCTGTCCACTTTCAAGCGAAAGCAGATCTGCCTGTTTTTCCAGATCCTCAACTACATTTTTGCGTGAAGGAAGCGAACTCCACGGCTCAATACAGACATAATCTACTTCTACATGTGGCCAGTGCCAGATTCCAAGATAATCCATATCCGGAAATGCGACTGTGATCTTTTTGCTGCCTTTTGCACTTTCAAGTGTTACTTCCCTCGGCATTTCTTTCAACACGATCGCATCATCATCGAACAGATTATGCTCCAGATTCAGATAACGGCCTTCTTCCAATGCAAAAGCCTCATCCTCCTCCAGTACGAAACAGTCCTCCGAAAAAAGAATCCTGCGTGGTTTGGGATCTTCGCCAAAATCAATCCTGTAATCCTCAAATTTCAGATTCTTCTCAATCGGAATCTGGAATCCCGGATGTCCGCCGATACCGAAATACATCTTCTTATCATCGGTATTCTTTACCTGATATGTAATTGTGATTTTTTCTCCTTCAAGTTTCCATGTGATATCAAGTGTAAACTCAAAAGGATACTGTTTTCTTGTTTCCGGTGAGCTTACAAGGCGCAGCGTCAGGGAATCTGCTTTCTGCTCAACAAGCTCCATCTCATCATACGGAAGAAATCCGTGAATATCCATATGATAAACGGTATCCTGGTATTTATAGCTTTTTTCTGTCATTCGACCGATATAGGGAAATAGATTCGGTCCTCTGTCTGTCCATGTTGCAGCATCTCCCTGCCACAAGTATTCCTGTCCTTCTGCATCTTTGACAGACTGAAATTCTCCCCCCCTGGAAGAAACCACCAGTGTAAGTTTCTCATTGCTGATCGTATAGTTCATGTCTTCACCCTCCTTGTGTTTTCTCATTATAGCACGTCAAACTTTCAGTTTCTATCTTTTTATAACAATCACCCTTTTATAGTCTGTCTTTTTACCACATTTTATCTTTTTATTGCAATTCCATTCTCATTCTTTTATAATAAGAATTAGATTGTTTTACAGACAAATTGAAAAGAAACGAGGAATCCATATGAGCGAAAAAACTGTCGTTGTTGCTCTTGGTCACAAAGCCCTGGGCGCAACTCTTCCAGAACAGAAACAGGCTACCAAGGCCGCTGCAAAAGCCATTGCAGATCTTGTAGAGGATGGTGCACACGTTGTCATCTCCCACAGCAACGGACCTCAGGTCGGCATGATCCATACAGCTATGAACGAATTCGGTAAGGCACATCCTGATTATACCTTTGCGCCAATGTCTGTATGTTCTGCCATGAGTCAGGGATATATCGGATATGATCTTCAGAATGCAATCCGTGCAGAACTGATCTCCAGAGGAATCTACAAACCGGTCGCAACGATTCTCACCCAGGTTGTGATCGATCCTTATGATGAAGCTTTCGGGGAACCAGAGAAAATCATTGGACGTATTCTTACTTCTGAAGAGGCAGAAGCAGAGGAGGACAAGGGAAACTTTGTTACAGAAGTTGGAAATGGCGAATATCGCAGAATCCTTGCAGCCCCGAAGCCACAGAAAATCGTGGAACTTGAAACGATCCGTACTCTTGCAGATGCAGGACAGGTCGTGATCGCAGCCGGCGGCGGCGGAATCCCGGTCATGGAACAGGGAATCGATCTCCATGGTGCAAGTGCTATCATTGAAAAAGACTTTGCAAGTGAGCTTCTCGCAGAGGAATTAAATGCAGATACGCTTCTGATCCTCACCAGCGTTGAGAAAGTCAGCCTGAATAAAGATACTGACAAAGAAACTTATCTGGACACTGTTTCTGTTGCAGATGCCCGCAAATACATTGATGAGAATCAGTTTACAGCAGGCTCCATGCTTCCGAAGATCGAAGCTGCGGTCGCATTTGCAGAAAAAGGCAATGGACATCGCACCATCATCACAGATATTGCTCATGCAAAAGATGGCTACAAAGAAAAGACTGGTACTATCATTAAATAATTGGAGCATTCTTAAATGGAAATAAAAAACAGAACTTTATCGAATTTTGCAGAACTGGTACGAACCGGAGAATGCAAGAAATTCAGAGGCCGTCTGAAGGTCGGTGTGGATCTCGGTACTGCCAATACGGTCCTTGCGGTTGTTGACAGCACAAACAGACCGATTGCAGGTGTCTCCGCACCTTCTCATGCAATTCGTGACGGTGTGATCGTAAACTATTATGAATCCGTTCAGCTTGTCACAAAGCTGAAAGCAGAGCTCGAGGAAAAACTTGGCACCGAGCTCCCCTATGCTGCTGCTGCCATCCCTCCGGGAGTTTCCGAAGGCAGTGTCAAAAGCATCGGCTATGTACTGGAAGGTGCCGGGTTCGAAGTGATGAATATCGTAGATGAGCCGACTGCTGCCGCTGCTGTCCTCAAGATCACAGACGGTGCAGTTGTTGATGTCGGCGGCGGCACAACCGGTATCAGCATCCTCAAAGATGGCAAAGTCATCTACACCGATGATGAAGCAACCGGTGGAAGTCATATGACCATGACAGTTGCCGGGCATTATAAGATTCCTTATGAAGAAGCAGAAGTTCTAAAGACTACTCCTGAGAAAGAGGATGAAATCTTCCCGGTCGTCAAGGCTACCATAGAGAAAATGGCAACCATCACTGAGAAATTTCTCAATGGTTATCAGGTGCCTGCAGTTTATGTTGTAGGTGGCTCCGCAAGCTTCAGGGAATTCACAAATGTATTCGAGAAGAAGCTGAAATTACCGGTATATCGTCCGGTTCATCCACTTCTTGTAACTCCACTCGGAATCGCATATAATTGCGAATTGCCGCCAGTTACACCGAAGAAAAAATAATAATTCTGCAAAAAATTGCCGGTACACTATGATGTACCGGCTGTTTTATTATTTTTCTGATTTACATTGATTTACGTTCTGCAATCTCTGCCATCTTTGCTTCGTTCAGTCGTGTATCACCATGGACACGGCTGTAAGAAAGATATCCATTCATTCGGTCAATCTTGGTCAGGTTATGCGAACCGCATACCGGGCACACATCCATCTCCAGTTCCTGGTGACCGCAGTCATCACAGTATGCCAGAGAAAGATTGACACCTTCATAATATCCCAGATTCATTGCTCTGCGGATCAGAGTACGGATGGCTTCTTTATTATAGCCAATCGGATAACGTACATACTGGATCTTACCACCATTACAGAGTTCCCAGAATCGTCCCTCCAGATCCTGTTTCTCAATCGGAGTTACATCCTCTGTTACATGGCAGTGGAAGCTGTTGCTGACATACGGTCTGTCAGAAACACCCTCAACAATTCCGTACATCTTACGGAACTGTTCTACCTGCAGACCGCAGAGACTCTCTGCCGGTGTACCGTAGATTGCATACAGATATCCATCTTCCTGCTTAAACTGGTTTACTTTATCATTGATGTATTTCAGAACTTCCAGGGCAAACTGTCCATCTTCACGGATTGACTTACCATTATAAAGCTCCTGCAGTTCATTCAGTGCTGTAATACCAAAAGAAGCTGTCATTGGCTTCAAAAGCTTGCCGATCTTTTCATTTGGTTTCAGATGACCGCCATAGAAACCGCCCTCGCAGTATGCCAGTGGGTTCGTGGAAGCACGCATCTGTCCCAGGTATTCATAAGTACGGATATGCAGATTACGGATCATCTGCAGATAGAAATCCAGCACCTCATAGAAATCTCTGCTCTCGGCTCTTGCTTTCGCCAGGATCATTGGAAGATGAAGGCTGACTGCACCGATATTGAAACGTCCGACAAATACCGGTGTATCTTTATCATCTGCCGGATACATACCGCCGCGTTCATACCACGGACTTAAGAATGCACGGCACCCCATTGGGCTGATAACTTTGCCATACTGTTTATACATGCTGGCGATATAACCCTTGCCTGTCAGAGACAGCCAGTCCGGATACATCGTCTTTGCTGAACAATCCACACCGGCTTCAAAAATATCTTCACATGGTTTTCCAGGTCCATGAAGATTTTCATCATAAAGAAATACGATCTTCGGGAACAGTACCGGTTTCTTGTGCCCCTTCTTACCCTGTCCGCCTTTGTGGACCTCCAGAAGAGAAATATTACACATCTTCTCAAACTGTCCGGTTCCAAGTCCCAATGTAACTGTAACGAACGGATAATCTCCACGGGAAGAACCTACTGTATTGAGTTTGTACTCAATTCCCTGCCATCCCTGGTCAAAATCACGTCTTACTTTATCCAACGCATATTCGATTGCTTTTTCCTCTCTGCCGTTCCAGTTCTCATCCGCATATTTCAGAAATTCACTGATATATTTATCATAACTCTTCTGTGCATATGGTCCAAGGATCTTGTCAACTTCCGGTACGGTAAAACCGCCATACTGCTGTGCCGCAGTACTCAGGATAATATCTCCCATAACATCAAATGCAGTATCCAGTGTCTTCGGCTCATTGTACCAGACATTACCCATCTCAAATCCGCCTTTTAATACGGAGCCAACGTCAAACAGACAGCAGTTCATCGTATCCAGACGTGCTGACTGGTCATGAATATAAATATATCCATCCTTACATGCCTGCAGCTCGTTGCGGTTCATAAAAAACTTACGATACAGTTCCTTATTCAATTCATTAAAGATCAGGCTTCGTTTCGTAGCCACCAGCGCACTGTCGGTATTCGCATTGCTCTTGTCTCCGATGTAACGGATTGCCTGGCTCTTTGTATATACGTCATCCATCATGTGGATAAAATCAAGTTTATAATTACGATAATCACGATAGCTCTTGGCAACTGCCGGATTCACACGCTCCAGAGCTCCTTCAACGATATTATGCATCTCCTGGATCTCAATCTCATTTTTTCCAAGAGAATCTGCATGCTCCTGTGCAAAACGACAGATAAAATCTTTTTCTTCTGGTGAAAATTTATAAAGGATTCGTGCGGCAGATTTGTTTACTGCTTTCACGATCTTCTGCGGATCAAATTCTTCTCTTGTTCCGTCTTTCTTAATTACATAAATCATACCTTGTCTCTCCTGTTTGCTACTGTTTGTAGGGTTTTTCACTGTTTGCGTCGTCCTGAGCGGCGATACTTCCCCTATCGCATTCTCCCCATATATTGTGTTGCATATGAGAGTATAACACAATATCATGTGAAATAAAAGGGGGAATTTCATTTTTTATTGTCTGAAATCTTCCCCCGAAAATCCATTATTAAACTAATATTTTTAATCTTCCCACTCCATCAGATAAACACTGTCGAAGTCACTCTCTTCGGATTCTACCTGAATCGTGTCACCTTCTTCAAATGTCAGAAACAGTGTATCCTCACCATCTTTGAGTGTATATTGTTCGTTGTCTGCTTTCTTTCTGGTAACAGTAAGTGTCACTTCGGCGCTGGAAGTAAAAACGCCATATTTTCCTGCTTCAAACTGGACACCAGCCTGTGCCGGTCCATATCCTGCGCCGATCGAATAATCCTTGTATCCCTGCTCATCATCCCAGCTGTAAAAATATGTACCCGGATCTGTGGTCTCAGCGGTATCTGTCTGTATCTCACTGCTATTCTCAACCTCAGACTGAATTGCTTCTTTTATGACACCACCCAGATCTTCAGCCAGTGGTGCAACTGCTGCAAGAATAATAATGATCACCCAAAGTATCCCAAGTTTTGAATGCTTCTTAGTTTTTGCAGGCCGGATTTTTTCTCTGCCAGAGGATGTATTCCGATTGCCAGCAGCCTTTCCGGTGCTTCCTTTCCCCAAGGATCCGACTCCCTGTGTCTGCATGATCTTACGGGCCTTATCTGATGCATGTCGATAGTGATCACTCCGGCTCTCATTCAGATGATACAGGATTTCATCATTGCGGTATGGCATACCACACTCTTTACATCGTCCATTTACAACCGTTCCGTCACATAACGGACATTTCATAGACAACACCCCCTTAGTTCAAATCATTTCTCCGATTTCACTTCAAATTGCTGTATTCATTATTGTATCCTTTTTATTGCAATCTTACAAGGTAAAAAAATTGCAATACCGACTTTTTCTTGCTATAATAGTTACATTAAATCTAGGAGGATTATTATGGAACAAATCAAGATTCCTGACGGGTATCATTCAGATCTGAATCTGCATGATACACAGGTTGCAATTAAAACTGTCAAAGACTTTTTCCAGCAGACACTTTCCCAGAAGCTGAATCTTCTCCGTGTTTCTGCTCCTATCTTTGTATCTCCATCCTCAGGTCTGAACGACAATCTTAACGGTGTAGAACGTCCGGTAAGCTTCGACATCAAAGGCCAGGACGAAAATGCTGAGATCGTACATTCCCTTGCCAAATGGAAACGCTATGCGCTGAAGAAATACGGCTTTGCTCATGGCGAGGGCCTTTATACAGATATGGTCGCGATCCGTCGTGATGAAGACCTGGACAACATCCATTCTGTATATGTTGATCAGTGGGACTGGGAAAAGATCATTTCCAAAGAAGAACGTACCATGGAAACTCTGATCAACACAGTCCGCTCTATCTACAGTGTACTCCGCAAAACAGAGAAATACATGGCTGTACAGTATGATTATATTGAAGAGATCCTGCCAAAAGAAATTGCCTTCGTTTCCACCCAGGAACTGGTAGACATGTATCCGGATCTGACTCCAAAGGAAAGAGAATACAAGATCGTCAAAGAAAAAGGCGCTGTATTCCTTATGCAGGTTGGTAAGACTTTGTCCAACGGAGAACGTCATGACGGACGTGCACCGGACTACGATGACTGGGAACTGAACGGAGATATCCTCGTATACTATCCGGTTCTTGACATTGCTCTGGAACTTTCATCCATGGGTATCCGTGTTGACGAAGAAGCACTCGACCGTCAGCTGACAGAAGCCGGATGCGATGACCGCAGAGAACTTCCTTTCCAGAAAGCAATTCTGAATAAAGAACTTCCATACACTATTGGCGGTGGAATTGGCCAGTCCCGTATCTGTATGTTCTTCCTTCGCAAAGCTCATATCGGAGAAGTCCACGTATCCCTGTGGCCGGAATCCATAACCAAAGCAGCCGAAGAAGCCGGAGTAAATTTATTATAAAAGAAGTGAGCAGTAACGTAAATCTGCTGTAAAAGTTACTACTAAGCATTTCTTCTATAGTATGATTTCACCAAATTTTAATAATTGAATTATTGACAGACAGGTACCTTCATACTATCATATCAATAGCAACTGACATAAATTGTTTCAGTAAATATACATCAGCTGTTCACAGCTGCAACATATATGAAAGACCGAGGTACTTACCGTGAATATTTTATTTTTCCTGACACCCAAAAGTGATGTAGCCTATATATTTGAGGACGAGACACTTCGCCAGACTGTTGAGAAGATGGAGCACCGCAAATTCTCCTGTATTCCTCTCCTAAGTATGGATGGCCGTTATACCGGCACGATTTCCGAGGGGGATATTCTATGGGGCATCAGGCGACTGAATATCAACAGCACTGACCTGAAGGAAATGGAAAATGTCTCCATCATGGCTATCCCGCGACGCGCCACTTATAAACCGGTACACGCAGATGCTGATATGGAAGACCTTCTGGATCGTGCGATCAATCAGAATTACGTCCCGGTAGTTGATGATCAGGGATATTTCATCGGAATCATCACACGTAAAGAAATCATCAAATACTGTTACAAAGAAATGAAAGAATTAAGCATTCTTCGTAAAAAAGAAGAAGCCGACTCCTGAATGGAGCGGCTTCTTTTTTAATCTTTAATCCGGAATCACCGGAACTGCATCCGCCGGTATCGGGCAGACAAAACCATCTTTTGTTCTCTTTTCAAATTCTGCTCTTGCCTCATCCAAGAGAGATGTATCTTCAATCAGATCAATTGCGGTTGCTGCAATAACTTTTCCTGCGTGGACCGCTGCTTTATGGCCAATCTCTGTGCGGTCACAGGAAACATTCTGCCAACTGTGTCCCGGGCATCCATTCGGCCATGCTGCTACATGGATCTGGGCTGTCGGTGTCAGCCAGCTTACATCTCCAACATCAGTAGAGCCAGCCTTAAAGGCATCCTTCTGATACAACGGTGTAAGGAATCCATTCATTGCATGTCCGTATTCCTTCTGCATCTTCTCCACCTGTTCTTTTGCATTCTCATCATTTTCTGCTGCAACTCCAGGTACACCGCTGGAATCATAAGTCTCAGCCAGTGCATCCGCATATGCATTTTCTTCTTCTGTATATTTCGGCACACCAAGTTCTTCAAAATTCTTGTAGAGAACTCTCTCCAGTGCAAAGTTGCTTACGGTATCTGCAAGACCGTCTATGAATTTCTTTTCATAAGTAGTCTCTGTCATCAGAGCAGCACCCTCTGCGATCTTATCCACACGCTTCTGAAGCTCCACTGCCTCTGCCACATGGTTGGAACGGACCATATAAAGAACGCTTGCACGAGACTGTACCACGTTCGGGCTGCATCCGCCGGCATCTGTGATCGCATAATGGATACGTGCTTTATCACTCATGTGCTCACGAAGGAACTGCACTCCGATATTCATAAGCTCAACTGCATCAAGAGCACTGCGTCCCTTCTCAGGTGCACCGGCGGCATGTGAAGCGATGCCGGTAAATTTATACTGTGTCTGGATACAGGAATTTGAAGAGCCTGTAGCCACCTCATTTACATCTTCCGGATGCCAGGTAAGTGCTGCATCCAGTTTTTTCCAAAGACCATCACGAGCCATAAATGCTTTTGCAGCACCACCTTCTTCTCCCGGGCATCCGTAAAGGATCACTGTACCAGAAACATCATTCTGTTCCAGATATGCCTTGATTCCAAGAGCAGCTGCAAACGCACCTGCACCAAGAAGATTATGTCCGCATCCATGACCATTTCCACCAGCGTTTTTTTCTTTACGCTCGATAAGGCCACCTTCCTGAGAAAGTCCTGAGAGAGCATCGTACTCTGCAAGAATACCTATATATGGTCGTCCGTGTCCATATGATGCTGCAAACGCAGTCTCAATATTGCAGGTTCCGCGTTCCACATCAAATCCTTCTTTTTCCAGTGCTTCACAGTAGGTTTCCGCGGATTTGAATTCCTGAAGAGAAAGCTCTGCGAATTCCCAGACTTTATCGGCAATGCCAACGATCAGAGACTTTTTTTCTTCAATTGTCTGCAGTGCAGACTGTTTTTGTGCTGTCATCGTATCGTACCTTCTTTCTATAAAATTAAGAAAAGACAAAGGCAACCAGAGTATTCCGGTCGCCTTCATTATTATAATACCTTAGATAAAAATTCCTGCAGACGCGGGTTCGTCGGATTATCAAAGATTTCTGTCGGAGTGCCATCTACAAGAAGCTTTCCGTCTGCCATGAAAAGAACACGGTTTCCAACTTCACGCGCAAATCCCATCTCGTGCGTTACTACAACCATGGTCATACCTTCCTTGGCAAGCTCTTTCATAACATCCAGAACTTCTCCTACCATTTCCGGGTCAAGCGCAGATGTCGGCTCATCAAAGAGCATCACTTCCGGTTCCATCGCAAGTGCTCTTACGATCGCAACACGCTGTTTCTGTCCACCGGAGAGCTGGATCGGATACGCCCCTGCACGGTCTGCAAGTCCGACACGTTCCAGAAGCTCGAGTGCTTTTTTCTCTGCCTCTTCTTTGGAAACGCCTTTGACTTTCATCGGTGCCAGAGTCATATTGTCCAGAATGGTCATATGCGGAAACAGGTTAAAATGCTGGAAAACCATTCCCATTTTCTGACGAAGTCCATCGATATCAAGTTTTACGGTCTTGCCGGAAGCATCTTTGTATTTCTTCTTGGTGATGTCCACACCGTTAAAAATTATCTCACCGTCTGTCGGCTCTTCCAGAAGATTCAGACTGCGAAGAAATGTGGATTTACCGGAACCGGATGGTCCGATGACTACCATTACGTCGCCTTTGTTGATATCTGCTGTCACACCGTCCAGTGCTTTAATCGCGCCTCTGTGATAATGTTTCTTGAGGTTTTTTACCTGAATCAGACTATCGCTTGTCGCCATGGCTCATTCTCCTTTCGAAATATGCAATCAGTTTGGAGGTTGGGAAGCACAGGCAGAAGTAAATAGCTGTAGCTACCAGCAACGGCTCGATGATAATGAATGTCGCACCTTTGACTGCGTTTACGGCAGACATGATATCCTGTACACCGATGGTGTATGTGATCGCGGATTCCTTGATGATAACAACGAATTCGTTTGCGATCGCCGGAAGGATATTCTTGAGTGCCTGCGGAAGGATGATATAACGCAGGTTCATGGTCTGGGAAAGTCCCAGGGAACGTGCTGCTTCTGTCTGTCCCTGGTCAATAGACTGAATACCAGCTCGCATGATCTCGCAGAGATATGCGCCTGAGTTCATACCAAGTGCAACAACACCCGGGAAGAAACGATTGAATTTGATAAATCCAAACAGCTGGAATGATGGAAGATCGATCATTCCGAACACACCATAGTAGATGATAAAAATCTGTACCAGTACCGGAGTGGAACGAAGAATCTCTACATAAGCAGTTGCGATAAAAGAAAGGGGATTAAATTTGGACAGCCACACCAGCGGTCCTCCCTCTCTCAGATGTCCATTACGGTCTACTGCCAGAGCACGGAACGGACGGATGTTTGACATACGCATCAGTGCGAGGATCAGAGCAAGAACAAAACCAATCGCTACTGTAAACAGTGACAACAATACAGTTACGAGAAGACCCTGTCGAAACAGCTGTGCATATGGGGCAATTTTGCCAAAATTAGATAATTTAATAAAACTGTCCATATAAACTCCTTTCATTGTATAGTTAATTTTCATATATCATTGCTGAATACTGAACTTAATTACTTAAGTTTAAACAGCAACAATTCCTCCCCATATATATCTGGGGAGGAATCTATGATTTTTGTTTGTGTTGCCTGAAATATCTTATAAAATATTTTTATAAGAAATCTTTCTTAAATATTATTCAGCGTCATCTGCTGCATCAGCTTCCGGAACTGCACCGTTCTCGTCCAGTGTTCCTTCATATGTCTGACCTGCTGCAAGCTCTGTTGCATCTGCTACGAATTTATCTATAGAACCATCATCAATAGCATCTGCGATCGCTTCGTTTACAGCTTTAAGAAGTGCTTCGTTTCCTTTTGCTACACCGATTGCCGATCCTTCTGTATCATATGGTACATCACATACGATTTCAAGATCCGGATAGTTTTTCTGGTAGCTTTCTGCTACAGCTGTCTCAATGAATGCACCGTCCATCTTACCTGTCAGAAGCTCAGTGATGATATCTGTAACCTTCGGGAGAGATACGATATCTGCATCCGGAGTGTTTTCGTTTGCAAGATCAAGCTGGATAGAACCTGTCTGTGCACCGATAGAATAATCTTTGTTGTTTGCATCTTCAAGAGTCTTGAACTGATCAGCTTTGTCTTTTACTGTTACGAAAGACTGTCCGCCCTTGTAATACAGATCTGAAAACTCCATAGCATCTGCACGAGCCGGATCCGGTGAAAGACCTGCCATGCCAAGGTCAACGTTTTTCTGTGAAAGCTCGCTTAATACACCGTCGAAGTCCATCGGAACTACTTCCAGTTCCAGTCCCATCTTGTCTGCGATGTACTGAGCCAGATCCATATCAAATCCGGAAAGTGTCGGGTTGCCATCTTCATCGATTGAATAAAATTCATATGGTGCGAAGTCCGGGCTTGTTGCAACTGTAAGCTTACCATCTGTAACAGTCTCTACCTTATCATCAGCCATTGCCGGAACTGCCATAGAAACAGCCATAACTGCACCAATCATAATTGCTGTAATTTTCTTTAAGTTCATCTTCTCTTCCTCCTCGATTTTCCTTGAGAATATTTATGCATGAAAATGCATAATTTCTTTTCATTTTTCTTATTGTATCATACTATCCCAAAATTACAAGCACAACTTTTATTAATTAGTACACAAAAATTATGCAATATTTTAACATTCACTTGTTAAAACGCATAAATATACTGTTTTGGCATTGCTTTCAGGCGCAAAAACATTCTCAGATACATGTATTTCACTTGAATCTGTTTTTATATTTTTCTATAATAAAAGAATACTTTTATTTCAGATCATACTGAATCCATATTTTAGTGTATTATAAATTTTTATGCATTATACAGGAGGGCTGTTCTATGGGAATGAATCAGACACCCGCTTCTGAACGGGTACATATCAGTTTTTTCGGAAAAAGGAATGCCGGTAAATCCAGTGTTATCAATGCTGTAACCGGACAGGATCTCGCAATTGTTTCTTCCGTTATGGGAACAACCACCGATCCCGTCTACAAGACCATGGAATTGCTTCCACTTGGCCCGGTCATGGTCATTGATACTCCCGGTATTGATGATGAAGGTGAACTTGGTGCGCTCCGCGTCCGCAAAAGTTATCAGGTTCTGAACAAAACAGATATCGCAATTCTTGTTATCGACAGTACGGCTGGAAAAGGCGAAGAAGAACTTGAACTGATTCACCGTTTTCATAAAAAAGGCATCCCTTATCTGATCGTATATAATAAGATTGATCTGCTTTCTACCGAAAAGATCAAGGATCTTGCCATGTCCGTCCGTGCCGGAGAAGTTCTGGTCAGTGCTTCCGACGGCATGAACATCCAGGAACTGAAAGAAAAAATTGCCTCTCTGAAATCGGAAGACACGCACAAATACCCACTGATCCAGGATCTGATCGAACCCCTCGACCTGGTCATTCTCGTTGTCCCAATCGATAAAGCTGCCCCAAAAGGCCGTCTGATTCTGCCACAGCAGCAGACAATCCGCGATATTCTGGAACGTGGTGCTCTCTCTCTTGTTGTACGAGATACAGAATTAAAAAGTACCCTGGATCATTTTCTTGCACAAGGTGCCTGTCCGAAACTTGTCGTTACAGACAGTCAGGCATTTGCACGTGTTTCAAAAGACGTGCCGGAAAACATCACCCTGACTTCTTTTTCGATTCTTTTTTCAAGATATAAAGGAGAACTGGAAATTCAGCTGAAAGGTATTGCTGCTCTTTCTTCTATTGAAGATGGTGACCGCATCCTGATTGCAGAAGGATGTACACACCATCGCCAGTGCGGAGATATTGGAACATGCAAGATGCCTGAATGGATTCGAAATTATACCGGAAAGAAGCCTGTTTTTGAATTCACTTCCGGAACAGAGTTTCCGGATGATGTCTCTTCCTATAAAATGGTGGTTCACTGTGGTGGCTGTATGTTAAACGAACGTGAAATGAAGTACCGTATCGCCTGCTGCCAGGATCAGGGTGTACCGATTACCAATTACGGAATCCTGATCGCACAGGTGACAGGTATTCTGAAACGAAGCCTCGGGCCTTTCCCGGAAATGCAGAAATTGATCTGAGACTGCCTTCATAACCAATTTAATTTCTTAATTTTAACGTTTCTGTGCTATACAGTCTCTGCATATTTATGTTATATTTGTAATTGAATTGTAATTTTTTACTCTGGTTTCACAAAACTATAACATTTTTTCGTTATACTAAAACCTCGAAATATAGAATCTGTTTTGGAATTTTCCAAATACGATTAAAAAGGGAAGTACTTTTATCAGGGAGAATATTTATTTGAATGAGGAGGATTTATTTTTATGAAATTTACCAAAATGCATGGAATCGGAAACGATTATGTATATGTAAACTGCTTTGAAGAAACTGTAAGTAATCCGTCTGCTGTCGCAAAATTTGTCAGCGACCGTCACTTCGGAATCGGATCTGACGGACTGATTCTGATCAAGCCATCCGATGTGGCAGACTGTGAAATGGATATGTACAATCTTGATGGTTCTCAGGGTGCCATGTGCGGAAACGGAATTCGCTGTGTGGCAAAATATGCCTATGATTACGGCATTGTAAATAAAACGAATATTTCTGTTGCTACTAAGAGCGGTATTAAATATCTGGACCTGACTCTGGGTGATGATGGAAAAGTTGCTCTTGTTAAGGTTAACATGGGCGCACCAATTCTGACTTCCAGACAGATTCCGGTGGTTTCCACAAAAGAGCAGGTAATCGATGAGCCACTGAATGTTGATGGAACTACTTACCACATCACTGCTGTTTCTATGGGAAATCCACATGCGATCGTATATATGGATGACCTGAGAAATCTGGATATCGAAAAGATCGGACCAAAATTCGAAAATCACATTGCTTTCCCGGACCGTATCAATACGGAATTTGTCAAAGTAATCGACCGCCATACACTGCAGATGCGTGTGTGGGAACGTGGATCCGGTGAAACGCTCGCCTGTGGTACCGGCGCATGTGCCGTTGCTGTTGCTTCTACCCTGAACGGTCTGGTAGATGAAGACCAGCCTGTTACCGTGAAGCTGCTCGGTGGTGATCTGCAGATTCTCTGGAACCGTCAGGAAAATCTCGTTTACATGACCGGCCCTGCTACAACCGTATTTGATGGGGAAATCTTTTTATAAAAAAAGCAAGGGGACTTCGTAAGCCAGTCCCCTTGTTTTTTTATAAAGCCATAACTTCTCTTGTCAAGAGAAATATTTCTCTTTAATGATCTCTACAGGCATTTCCTCACCTGTCCATAGTTTGAAGGAAGCAGCTCCCTGGTACAGCAGCATGTACATTCCATTACCAGTCTTGCATCCTGCTTCTTTTGCTTCACGAAGAAGTCTTGTCTCCTGCGGATTATAGATTACATCAAATACAAACAGATCTTTATGGAACATACTTGTATCTGTAATGATCGTTCTGTCTACATTCGGTGCCATACCTACTGAAGTACCATTTACAAGGATTGCACTTTCTGCGATAGATGTACGGAGTACTTCCGGATCGGAATAATCATGCAGAGTTACTTTGCACTCTGTGCGCTCGTTCAGTTTTGCAACGATTTCTTCTGCTCTTGCGAAGAAGTTATCTCTTACGTTGAATACATTGATCTCAGCAACTCCATCCAGTGCGGCCTGTACCAGAATCGCAGTTGCAGCTCCACCAGCACCGAGAAGAGTCATCTTCTTTCCGATAATATCAACGCCGTCTTCTTTGACAGCTCTCATAAATCCGACACCGTCTGTTGTGTATGCTGTCAGAACACCATTGTCATTAACGATGGTATTACATGCTCCTGAAATCTCAGATGCAGGAGATACTTTATCTGCAAGCTTACACATAATGTTCTTGCCTGGCATCGTGATATTCCATCCTCTTGCTCCCATCGTACGAAGTCCCTGTACTGCCTCCGGCATTTTATCTTCCGGTACATCAAACGCAAGATATGTATAATCCAGCCCCAGCTGATCGCATGCTTCATTATGCATTTCCGGAGAAACACTGTGCGCGACCGGGCTTCCAAGTAAACATAATAATCCGGTGTGTCCTGTGATATGTTTCGACATAATCCATTTTCCTTTCCGCGTATCAAAATTTGACGATTTCACTCTCGCCTGAATATAAAAAATATTATACACGATTTAAAGTGATAAAGCAAAGACTATTTTTTATGTTTTAGCAGGAGGTTTGTCTGTACTTACAATAATGTTTTCAGTATACTCAAAACCCCGTCCTCTTCATAAGAAGGGCAGACTTTTTTGGCGGCTTTCTGTACTTCTTCCCTTGCATTTGCCACTGCATAGCTGACACCCGCACTTTTCAGCATTTCAATATCATTAATGTTATCCCCAAATGTACAGGTTTCTTCCGGAGTAATCCCCAGATATTCCTGTAAAAATGCAACGGCTGATTTTTTATCCGCACCGTGTGGTGTACAGTCCATCCATTCTTTACCAGCACATGCCATATTCACCTTGTCCTTCCAGTATGGTGTAAAGACAGGTGCGCATTTTTCTTCACAATGATCTGTGTTATATATGGCAATCTTCATAATCTGTTCGCCCGCAAAGTTTTCTGCCAGATCCGGTACTTCTCTGATGTCATATCCATAGGAATCCCGGAGCCATCGGAACATCGGTGTATTCGCGTTTTCCGCATAACTTCTGTCCGGACTGGAAATAAAATAATCACATCCCGGCATTTCCTTTTTGGCCATACGGGCCATGTTTTTCCATATCTCATCTGACAATGTATGCACCTTCAGGATTTTTTCAGATGTACGGATCAGGGTCCCTCCATCTGAAATATAAGAAATGATATCTTTTACCGGAGCAAACAACTGCTTTTCACTGCTGTACTGCCTGCCGGAGCATGCTACAAAATGTATGCCCTTTTCCGTCAGTTTCCTTATTACATCCATATACTCCGGGTTAATGTCCAAAGTTCCATCTTTTACAAGTGTTCCATCAATATCTGATACGATAAGCTTTATCATAAAAATTCTCCTCTTCTTTTCCTCATTACTCAAAAACTATTGCAATATGCTAAAATCCGGGCTATATATATAATCTTCCGGAATTGTTCTCTTTTTTAACAGACCCGCCAGGTAAATCGGACAGTAAAAAATCTGATCTTTCATTTCAATGTTTTCATTACATAATACGATTGCCTGTTTGATCTCGTATGACTTATTCTGCATGACATTATTTAAAGCCGGATGTCTCATATAGTTTTTTCCGGATTTCACTTCTATCGGAAGCGGATATCCTTCATATTCTATCACAAAATCAAGCTCTCCCTGTTTTTTACTGTTAAAATAGTAAAGTTCAAAACCATGAGCGTAAAGTTCCTGTGCCACTGCATTTTCATAAATGGAGCCAAAATTGATATCCACTTCTTTATTCAGTATTCTGATCTGCAGACCATCGGCATACATTGCAGCCAGCAAACCTACATCTGATAAAAATAACTTGAACAGGTTTGTCGATTTTGACAGAAGCAACGGAATTTCCGGTTCCTGAACACAATAGGTTGGCAGTGCAACTCCAGCCTCCTTCAACCATATAAAACTATTTTCGTATCTTGAAAACTTAAAATTTTCATTCAGATTTTTCAAAATAAATCGTTTATTTTTGCTGTTCAATTCGCTCGGAATCAGCTGAAAGATTTCTTCAAGATACAATTTGTGCTCCGGATCATATCGCGATATATCTTTCTTGTAAAGCTGAATGATTCCCTTCTGCACCTGCATAACTTCATTCAGATTGTTTGTATCTAAGTATCTCTGTACAGCAGCCGGCATTCCACCCACAATCAGATACAATCGAAATAATTCCATCATTTTCTCATGAATCAATGGATCAATCGGCGTTCTTTCTTCAAAACATTTCTGCAGATTGTCCATTACTCTCTGTGAAACGCGATTTGCTCTGCAAAATTCAAAAAAATTCATCGGAAACATTTCATAAATGGACATATATCCTACTGGAATGGAACGAATATCCTTCAATTCTACTCCCAGAAGTGAACCACTTAAAATATATCGAAAGCTACCTTCTTCCACAAGAAATTTAATCGCAGTAACAATTTCTTTGCATTCCTGCACCTCATCAAAAAATATCAAGGTCTTTCCTTTTTCCATTGGAACATCTGTTAACGCCGATATACGAAGCAAAATGTCTCTGCTGTCTGAAGCATTTTCAAAAAGTGTAACCGCTGATGGCATTTCAAGAAAGTTAATTTCTATGACATATGGGAAATTTTCTTTTGCAAATTCTCTGATACAGTATGTTTTGCCAACCTGTCTTGCCCCTGTTATCATTAACGCGGACTTTTTTTCTGTCTGAAAAAAATCCTTAATTTTTTCTTCAATTTCCCTGTATAACATTGCTCTCACTCCCTTTTATTCAGGCTATTTTGCGCTTCCGCTACATATAGTATGCCACATTTCCAATTATATAACAATATTTTTGTCCGTTTTTCCAATGTTTTTTTGCTTATTTTGTCCGTTTTTTCTCAGCATTTTTAACGTTTTTGTCCGTTTTTTCCATAATAATAAAAAAACTGCACACCGTCGCGCAATGCGTCAGTGCACAGTCCTTTATAAGCTTATTCAGAATCGGTCTTTACTGATCAGATTCCAAGTTTTTCTTTCATGTAGTCTACCGGAGTATCTTTTCCAGTGTAAAGTTTGATTGCAATCAGAGCCTGGAACAGCATCATGCTCATACCATTGTAAACTCTTTCACATCCTGCTTCTTTGGCCTGCTTCATCATAACTGTTTCGCGTGGTGCATAAACTGTATCTGTTACGATCAGGTCTTTCTTGAAGAAAGAAGGATCCGGGATATTGGAAAGGTCTTCGAGTGGATGCATTCCTACACCTGTTGCATCACAGAACAGGTCTGCTGCATGCATTTTTTCTTTGAGGAGATCATGATCTGCAAGATCGTTCATTGTAGCTTTGCAGTTTGTGTTCTTGTTGATCAGGTCAACGATTTCTTCTCCACGGCTATAGAATTTATCTTTGATGTTGAAGATTTCAATCTCAGCGATTCCGTCAAGAGCTCCGCGTACTGCGATTGCTGTTGCAGCTCCGCCGGTTCCGATCAGGACCATCTTCATTCCTTTAAAATCAATGCCTTCTTCTTTGAGTCCCTGCCAGTATCCCATACCGTCAGTGTTGTAGCCTTTGAGTTTTCCTGTAACCTGTCCGTTTTCATCACGCATGTTTACAACTGTGTTGATGGCACCGCATAATTTGGCAGCTTCATCAACTTCGTCCAGATATTTGTGAACAACTGTTTTGTTCGGCATGGAGATGTTGGAACCAAGCATTTTAAGCGCACGGATACTCTGAACAGCATCTTTCAGGGAATCATTATCTACTTCAAATGCAAGCTGAATAACATCATCGCCGTTTTTGTCATATGCGAGGTTGTGAGTTGTCGGTGACTGTGTGTGACGGATCGGGTAAGCCATTAATCCTACTAATTCTGTATGTCCTGTAATGTTTGGCATGATTTTTTCCTCTTTTCTTTTAATGAAATTATATATATTCTGATACCAACGACTTGGATCTTTGCTCCCTTAGTATCATTTATTCAAGTGGCTCTAAGTGCAGATAACCCTGAGATTCAAGCACGTTCAGGATCGCACGACCTTCCATGGTACCTTCCATAATACGGCGGGCACGTACAGAATCACCAATTGTATATACATAAGTTTCTGTATCTTTAAATGCCTCTTCAAGTCCCGGAAGTACCGGATTGTTAGAACGCATTCCAAGGCAGTTGAAGCCAAGATCGAATTCCATATCCTTGATCTGACCATCCGGAAGTTTTACTGTGAATGCATTTTCTTTTACTTCCTGAAGTGCTGTGTTTACATATTCCTTAACACCATACTTATCGTGTGTCTCACGCATGGAACATTTGGTGATCGGATCTGCAAGCATACCGATCTGAGGAAGCATATCGATGATCGTACACTCTGCTCCGCGAGGTGCAAAATATTCAATCACGTCAAGTCCGACAGATCCACCGCCGACTACAACGACTTTTTTGCCCTGACAGGCTTCATCCGGGTATTTTCCTGCATTCAGGTTGTTGATCATATCAAAGATCGTAGCCACATTTCCGGCTTCGATGTTTTCTTTAAGGCCTTTGATCGGAGGTACAAGCGGTACGGAACCCGTTGCATTTACAACGATGTCCGGTTTGAATTGTTTTACTTTCTCAACAGTTGCTTCTGTATTCAGGAAAACATAAAGATTTTTCAGTCTGGCTGCACGAGCTTCCAGATATTTCGGGAAATCTTTCATACGAGTCTTGCTCGGAAGATCAGAAATAAATGTAGAAAGACCGCCAAGGTGATCTTTTTTCTCCAGAACAAAAACATTACATCCAACTTCAGCAGCTGTACATGCTGCTTCCAGTCCGGCTGTTCCGCCACCTACTACTACAACATTGCAGTTTTTGTTGACTTTGAGTGCTTTATAAATATCGCCTTCCGGTACAGCCGGGTTGACGGTACAACGGATCGGACGGTTTACGCCGATACGGTTTCCTGCACATCCAACATTACATGAAATACATTTACGAAGAATATCTTCTTCTCCGTTCTCGACTTTCTTAACCCAATTCGGCTCTGCGATCAGACCACGTCCCATTCCGACGATGTCCACATCCCCACTTTCGAGAACTTTCTCAACGATCTTCGGATCACGATAGTTACCAGCATTGATGACCGGTTTCTTAAATTTGTCTTTTACGGCTCTTGCCATATAGGATCTCCAGCCATCCGGAAGGAAGTTGGAGTCGATCTGGTACTGAAGAGACGGATTCAGTCCACAGGAAACATCATACATATCTACGAACTCATCCAGATATTCCAGATATTCCAGTGTATCTTCCAGAGTGTTTCCACCCGGTACTCTTTCTTCAGCAGAGATACGAACGATGATCGGGAACCATGGTCCTACATTTTTACGGACCTCTTCGAGTACCATACGTGGGAAACGAAGACGGTTTTCTACAGAACCTCCGAACTCGTCTGTTCTCTTATTATAATAAGGAGAGATAAACTGGCTCATCAGATAAGAATGTCCGCAGTGGATCTCGATTGCATCAAATCCAATTGCCTGGACACGCTTTGCAGCCTCTCCATATTTTTTAACAGTTGTAAGGATTTCTTCTTTTGTCATCGGACGCGGAACTTCTCCGCCGACCTTTGTCGGGATGTTTGAAGAAGAAACGGTTTCCATTCCGGTTCTTGCGGAAGAAGCAGATGCTCCGGCATGGTTTACCTGAATTGCTACAGTCGCACCATTTTTATGAAGGTTTTCTACGAGCTGATAATAACGTGGCATAAAACTGTCATGGTCGATACGGATCTGACTTGTACCATTAGAGCCTGCCGGATACTCGATGTTGGCATTCTCCAGAATGATAAGACCTGTGCCGCCTTTTGCACGAAGTGAGTAGTAATTCATATGACGGTTACTCATCTCACCGCTTGTTTCACCGTAGTTGGTTCCCATCGGAGTCATTGCAATACGGTTTTTAATAGTCGTTCTTTTAATCGTAATTGGTTCAAAAATCTTTGGGTAATCACTCTTCATGAAATAATCTCCTATTCATTCATAAATAATAAAATATGATATTCACATGAGTGGCAATCCTTTGTTTGTGACACAATTATCATAACTCTTTGTATTAAAAATTAACAATATCTTTCAGATAAACTTTTGATACGTTTTCGGTATCATTCGCATCTTCTGCCTGCTGCTCCTTCATATAATTGATAAAACGCTCTACAGCCGGCAGACGATAACGGTCTTTCATCCAGAACATAAACACCTGACGATAAATCTGCAAACCCTTTAATTTGTGGATATTGATACCATCTGCATCCAAAAGAATATCTGTCTGTGGCATCAGGGCAATTCCGAAGTTCTCTCTTACCAAAGACACGATAGAATATTCATCCGGACATTCTACGATCGTATTTGGTTCGATCTGGTATTTTCTGTATAAATATTTTGCGTACGTTCCCATCCAGGATTCTTTCTCATAACCAATCACGGGATAATGATTCATCTCTGAAAGTGGCACTTCCCGGATTCCGGCAAGCGGATGCTTCTTTGGTGTAATGATCACCAGCTCCTGTGCACTGAGTGGAAAAAATTCCATATCCTCTTTTTTCAGATAACCACCAAATCCGATATCCAGTTCTCCGGTACGCACCTTCGCAGCGATTGCCGGTGTATGATTCTGCCAGAAATTAAAGACCACATTCTTATTCTCTTCTTTATTCAGGAATTCTCTCACTTTATGCGGAATATAATGGCCCGCAAGCGGAAAAATATAACCGATATCAATTTTGCCGCCATCCGCAGAAAGCTCCTGCATTTTACCCACTGCCACATCGCAGTCTGCTGCGATCCGGTCTGCATGCTCCAGAAAAAGCTGTCCTGCCTTGGTCAGTGTCACTCCCCTGCCTTTTTTTTCAAATAAAGCTACCCCAAGTTCGCTTTCCAGTACTGCCATCGAGCGGCTCAGGGACGGCTGTGAGATATACAGTTCTTCTGCTGCCTGATGATAATTTTCCAGTCTTGCTACTTTCTGAAAATACAGAATCTGATTTAGTGTCATTACCTTCTCCTCCTGTATAATATACCTCTTATTCTACAGAATTACCCGTTACTGTTTGTACCATCTACAGCAACCTGATCTTTCCTATTTTCCTTCCTTATATAAATAGCTAAAATTTATCAGTTATTATACCATATTAATGCATTCAATGCATTAGTTTTCCACTTTAAAAGCATTAGACTACATGCATTGTTCCTGTTACAATACAATCAAATGTTATTTTTTTAACACAATGTAACCCGGCATTTCTGATGTTTGTGACAGAACAAAAAGAAAACCGAAGAAAACTACTGTTCACTCCGTTCACAGTTACCCGTGAACAGTAACAGCACAATTACTTTAGGAAAAGGAGAATAACATGAACAAAAAATACCTGCCAAGTGCATTGATTTTGTACTTAAACTACTTCATCCACGGTGTTGGATGCTCTATTCTGGGACAGGCTGTTATCAAAGACGCTCTCGCTACCGCATGGGGCGTTGAGGCAATGGCGATCACAGCGATCTCTGCTGCTCTTGGACTTGGACGACTGATTGCCCTTCCATTTGCCGGTCCTCTTTCAGACAAACTTGGACGTCGCATTTCCACAGCGATCGGCAGTGCTTCTTATGCAATCTACCTGATCGGTCTTGCTCTTGCATTTAATGCAGGCACAAGCGGCGGTTACACAATTGCTTATGTATGTGCGATCATCGGCGGTATCGCAAACTCATTCCTTGACACTGGTATCTATCCGGCAGTTGCCGAGATCATCTACAAAGCTCCTGGCGTTGCAACCATGGGAATTAAATTCTTCATCGCGATCGCCCAGATGCTGCTTCCATTCGTACTCGGTGCAACCGTAGCTACAACAGCTGCAGGACTTACTTCCTACAACCATCTGTTCTTCGGATGTGGAATCATCTACCTCGTACTCTTCGTACTGGTATTCCTGTTCCCACTTCCAGATGCAGACCAGAAAGCAGCTGGTAAGAAAGAAGGACTTATCGACAGCCTGAAACACACACACTTCTCCTTCGAATCTATCGCAATGATCCTGATCGGATTCACATGTACAGGTACTTTCCAGCTGTGGCTGAACTGTGCACAGAACTTTGCAAAAGAAAATGTAGGCTGGACTGACCCGTCTATCATGCAGACTTATTATTCCGCAGGAACACTGATCGCACTTGTTGTGACAGCACTCCTCACAAGAAAGATCAAAGATGTTCGTTTTATTGTAATCTATCCGGTTATCTGTCTGGCAACACTGATCGTTGTTCTGACAGGCCAGAACCAGACACTGATGATCGCCGGTGCATTCATCATCGGTTGGGCAGGTGCAGGTGGACTGCTCCAGATTGCTACCTCTGTATGCAACATGCTCTTCCCTAAGATCAAAGGTACGGTAACTGCTCTGGTTATGATCGCATCCTCTCTGTGTAACTACACGATCCTGACAGCAGCATCCAAAATGCAGCCATCTCAGGTTATGATCATGAACATCGTACTTACAGCAGTTGGTGTTGTACTTGGTCTGTTTGTAAACATCCGTTACAAAAAAATGGTTGAACTCGCAGAAGCTGAGAACTAAAATGAGAACCAGGGGCGAAAAGTCCAATAGCTGTTCGTGCTTGCACGATAAGGCATCTGGACTTGGAACCCGTCGTAATCATTATATAATAGAAAGGAAACTCATCATGAATACAGTTAAAATCCGTGATATCGAAATCGGTGCAGGTGCACCGAAAATCATCGTTCCGATCGTTGGTATTACAAAAGAAGATATCATTGAAGAAGCCAAAACTTTTGATTCTATCCCAGTTGATGTTGTTGAGTGGCGTGCAGACTGGTTTGAAGGTGTTTTTGATTTTGCAAAGGTTGAAGATGTATTGAAAGACCTTCGTACAGTTCTTGGTAACATCCCACTTCTCATGACTTTCCGTACTTCTAAAGAGGGCGGCGAGAAAGCAATCGAGCCGGATGCTTATGCAGAGCTCAACATCAAAGCAGCTCAGACCGGATATGTAGATCTGGTTGACGTAGAGATCTTCACAGGTGATGAGATCGTTAAAAAGATCATCGACGGAGCTCATGCAGCAGGTGTTAAGGTTATCGCTTCCAACCATGACTTCTTCAAAACTCCTGCAAAGACCGATATCATCTATCGTCTCCGCAAGATGCAGGATATGAATGCAGATATTCCAAAGATTGCCGTTATGCCACAGAACAAAAAGGATGTTCTGACTCTTCTGGCTGCAACAGAGGAAATGACAACAAATTATGCTGACAGGCCGATCATCACCATGTCTATGGCAGGTACCGGCGTCATCAGCCGTCTCTGCGGTGAAGTATTTGGTTCTTCCATGACATTCGGTGCCGCTAAGAAAGCATCTGCACCGGGACAGATGGGAGTAAATGATCTGAATACAGTCCTTGGACTTCTTCACAATGCAATGTAACATATAATATATTTACTTCTTGAAAACACCGGTATTTTTATTTAAAATAGAAATATCGGTGTTTTTATAACTGCAAAGCGTTGAACTGTTACAGTTACATTACCATCTATACTTATTTTAAGGGAGGTCCTTCATGAAAAAAATACTTCACTGGCTGGACGAGAATCTCGAAGAATTTATCCTGGTCATCTTCCTGATTGCCATGACACTGATCATGGGAATTCAGGTATTCTGCAGATATGTTCTTGGAATGTCCCTGTCCTGGTCCGAAGAACTTACCAGATATCTCTTCATCTGGTGTGGATTCTTGAGTGTAAGCTACTGCAGCAAAAAATGCCTTTCTATTAAGATCGAGCAATTTGTCGCAATTTTTCCACGCCGCGGAAAAGCAATCTTCAAAGTAGTGAATCACACCTTCGAGCTAATCTTTTTTATTTACATGATTCCGTTTGCTTATTCTTATATGATGTCTTCTGTTCACAGCGGACAGCTTTCACCGGCATGCGGCATTCCGATGTACTATGTACAGGCCGCACCTCTGGTTTCTTTTGTACTGGTCACATTCCGTGTCCTGCAGCGCTGGATCATTGAGTTCCGTGTTGCAAGAGGTGAAAATGTATTTGACCCGGCACATCCGGAACGCAATACCCCAGAATCCTTTATCCAGGCAAATGCAGAATCCCATAACGAATCTGCTCTGGAATCAGGAATCGATAACCGCATCAACACGATCAAAAATTCAAATGAGGAGGAACACTAAATGCCAGTTGTAGTTTTATTTATTATCTTTGTTGTCTTACTGGTCATCGCAGTTCCGGTATCCATCACCCTTGGAATCACATCTGTTCTTCCGTCTGTGTTTGATCCGTCCTTTACTGTTGGTGCCAAATATCTGATTCGTGCCATGTTTGGCGGTCTGGACTCCTTCCCGCTCCTGGCAGTTCCAATGTTTGTCCTTTCCGGTATCATCATGGCCAAGGGCGGTATTTCCAAAAAGCTGTTTGATGTTTTTGCCTATTTTCTTGGCAAATTCACTGCTGGTATGCCATGTGCCGTAATCGTCACCTGCCTTTTTTACGGTGCGATCTCCGGTTCTGCTCCGGCAACGGTTGCTGCTGTTGGAAGTATGACGATTCCAATCTTGTCCAATCTTGGTTATGATCTGACATTTTCTACTGCAATCGTTGCAGTGGCTGGTGGACTCGGTGTTATCATTCCGCCTAGTATTCCATTCATCATGTACGGCATGGCCTCCGGTGCGTCTGTCAGCGATCTGTTCCTTGCCGGAATTATCCCAGGACTCATGATCGGAGCCCTGCTCATGCTCTATGCGATCTATCACTGCAAACGCTACGGTGAAGACAAAGAAAAAATCCATGCAGAGGTACAGATGCTTCATGACAAAGGGCTTCTGAAAGTGCTCAAAGAAAGCTTCTTTGCACTGTTAAGCCCGGTCATCATTCTCGGATGTATCTACACAGGTGTTGCTTCTCCGACAGAAGCTGCTGTTATCTCCGTATTTTATGCCCTGATCATCAGTCTGTTCGTATACAAGAGCATTAAGCTCCGTGATATCTGGCCGATCCTTGTAGAAGCGATCCGTACTTTTACACCAATCCTGTTCATCCTGGCAGCCTCTACTGCCTTCTCCAGAGTACTGACTCTGATGCAGGTACCGCAGACCGTCAGCGAATTTATCCTGAACAATTTCCACAGTCCGGTTGCAATCCTGCTGATCATTAATCTCTTCCTACTGATCGTAGGAATGGTCATGGATACCACACCGGCAATCCTGATTCTGACACCGATCCTGCTTCCGATCGTGCAGGCTATCGGTATGAATCCAATCCAATTTGGTGTAATCATGGTTGTCAACCTTGCCATCGGATTTGTAACTCCACCAATCGGAGTCAATCTGTTCGTTGCAAGTTCACTGACAGATGTGCCGGTTATGCAGATTGCAAAAAAAGCCCTGCCAATGATCGCATTTTTCCTGGCAGCGCTACTCCTGATCACTTTCATACCGGCAATCTCTATCGGAATCTTATAGGAGGAAAGACATGAAAAAATTTACTACATGCAATACATCCGATAAGAAAAAGCGTCACATCCTCCGTATGCTCCCGGTGCTGACTGTGGCTGGTGCTTTGAGCATTGCCCTTACAGGATGTGGTACTTCTTCTGAAGATGAAGTACAACGCTATTCCTGGCCACTGGCAACCGCCAGCCCGGAAGACACTGTTACACAGATCTTTGCAGAAAAGTTTGCCGAGGAAGTCGCAGATTTAAGCGATGGCAAAATGAAGATCCAGGTATACGCGAACTCCACACTCGGTGGTGACCGCGACCTGCTTGAAACCTGCTCAGATGGAGATATCCCATTTGTCGTACAGAATACTGCACCTCAGGTTTCTTTCATGAGTGATCTGGCAGTCTTTGATCTTCCATGTGTTTTTGATTCTCTCGACGACTGTCGTAAGAAGATCGATGACCCGGAATTCTACAGCCTGATCAGTGATGTTTATACAAACGGCGGCTATCATCTTCTCGGTATGGCTGACCAGGGCTTCCGTGTCATGAGCACAAACAAACCAGTCAATAGCTTTGCAGACTTTAAAGGTCAGAAGATCCGTACTATGGAAAACAGTTATCATCTGGCATTCTGGAAGGCACTCGGTGCAAACCCGACTCCAATGAGTTTCAGTGAGGTTTATATCGGTCTTCAACAGCATACGATCGATGCGCAGGAAAATCCATATGAAGTTATCGTTTCCAACAACTTATATGAACAGCAGGATTATGTGGTCGAGACCAATCATCTTCCGCATCTGATCTCTCTGATCGTCAACGATGATTTCTTCAAAGATCTTCCGGAGAATGAACAGGATATCATGACAGAAGCCGCACAACTTGCAACAGAATACGCAAGAGAACAGTCCGATGCACGTATTGCAGATAAAATTGCAACCATCGAAGAAAGCGGTACACAGATCATTACCCTGTCCGATGAGACACGTAAAGAGATCCGCGAGGCATCCAAAGGCGTGTATGATTCGATTAAGAAAGTGATCAAGCCGGAGATTTATGAAACATATATGGATAAAGAATAATACCAGCGATGAGATGTAAAATTACGTATCCTATCTGTTTTATACAGGCTGTTGAAAAAATCCGAATATACTAAGAAAAGAAAATCCTACAAAAAACGCCCCACAAAATGACAAACTCGCTGTTGCTCAAACAGTGTCATTTTGTGGGGCAAAGTAGTATTTTATTTCCTAAGTATATCTACGAATCTTTTCAAGGCCTGTACAACCCAGACAGGATACGTTTTTTATCCCTCATTCGTGGTAGTTATTCTTATGGAGAGGGGACGGGGCTCCACCCCGGGATGCGGACAGCGGCTGCGCCGTTAGCTACGCGAAGCAACGACGCGCAGCGCAGGCACGCTTTTTTTCCCTTTAAACAGTATTTCAAATGTAAAGTAAAAAACGTCTCATAGATGTTCATCAGGCCTGAAAAGATCTGTCAGAAGTACTTAGTGAAGAGAATTCTACTTTGCTTCGAAAAATGGCACTGTCTGAGCGACAGCGAGTTTGACATTTTTCGAAGTGGTTTTTGTAGAATTATCTTCTCTTAGTACTTCCAGATCTTTGAACTAGCCTGTAAGAACAGCTATGAGACGTAATTAGTTTATATTTTATACTGTGACTTTCTCATTATTTCACATTAAGGTATACATCCTCATGTGTATGGAACCCTCCATCTATGACCACTTCATCCATATTCTCTTTCGTCACAGCCACCGGCGTGATCTTATAATACGGAATCTCATATTCTCCATCATTGGTCGTCTCGGTAACAGGGTATTCACAGTCAGCTGACCCGATATCCTCCCCATTTCCAAGCATCACTGCCAGTGTCGCCGCCGTAGATGCCTCCTGCTCGATCGGCTTATACACCGTCATGGTCTGGGTTCCTTCTACAATACGCTGGCATGCAGCCAGTTCTGCATCCTGTGCGACAACAGCGACCTGTCCGGCAAGGCGGTTTTCGGACAAAACTTTAACTACCTGACTTGCCAGATCGTCATTACCACACATAACACCAACAATATCATCCGTCACTTCCAGCCCCTTGTTTACATGAGTTTCCGCTATTTCTGCAAGCCAGTTATCACAATAACCGGAGTAAACGATATTAAGCTTACTATCCACCAGTGCATCTTTAAATCCCTTCTCAACTTCCTCAACATTTTTATCTGTCGGTGATCCATAAATCGCAAAGATATTTCCGCCATCCGGGCAAGCTTTTTTCAGGGCTTCACCCATCAGTGTTCCAACCATCTCATTGTCGATCGTAATATACAGATCCGCATTTACATTGGGAATGATACGGTCATAGCAGATTACACAGATTCCTTTGCTTTTTGCTTCTTTTACCACATCATATAATGCATCGCCATCAATTGGTATAATAATGATCACGTCCATTTTTTTCTGGATGAAGTACTCAATCTGAGAAATCTGTTCCTCCACTTCTCCTCCGGCCACCTGCACATTTACTTCTGCCCCAAGACTCTGCGCTGTAGACACAAACATATCACGGTCACGCAGCCATCGTTCAATTACAAAAGAATCAAAGCTAAGTCCAATCTGCAGTTTATCCTCTTCTGTTGTATGTGCTGTTTCCGTCTCCACACTCTGCTTTCCACATCCTGTAAGCATCAGTGCAAGCACTATCCCGATTATAAGAAAAATGCCTGTTTTCTTTTTCATTTTCCATACCTCGTTTTATATTCACTTGGTGTCATATCTGTCTGTTTCTTAAAAATTCTGCTGAAATAATTCGGATCTGTATAACCACTCCGGATCCCGGCTTCTTTAATACTGATATCCGGCTGAGCCAAAAATTCCTTAGCTTTTTCTATCCGCACCTTCGTCACATATTCAATAAAGTTTTCTCCGGTCTCTTCTTTAAAGATCTTGCTGAAGTAATAAGGGCTGATATTTACAATGCCAGATACATCATCCAATGAGATGTCTTTATTATAATTCTCCTGGATATACAGCATCGCTTTCTTTGCAGCAGAATTGGACTGGTCTTCCTTCTGATCCCGGATTGCGCGGCAGGCATTCACCATCTTGTCCAGAAACCATTTTCGCAGTTCTTCATACCCTGTACATGCCATGGCTGCATCAAGATAATCGCGTCGATAGCTAAATCCATAATTGATCGCGCCTGCTTCAAATGCTTTTTTCTCACCCCAGATAATATATTCCAGGGTCTTCAGCCGGATGTTATTCATGTCGTCTGCATAATGTGCCACCATCCAGTCAAAAAACACATTTATCTCCTGGATACATTCTTTTTCTTTTCCCTCTTCCAGATAACGGAAAATATTTTTTTCCATCTCTACCGGAAATTCCTCATCATACACACCATTCTGGGAAAGATCTTCGATATGTATCACACGGCTCTTGCTTCCATTCAATGCACGCAGTGCCTCACGATAAGAGCGCTCCATCTCCTGCATTTCCCGTACTCTTCCGATTCCGACACGAAATTTCGCTTCGATACGATCTTCTAATCGGGTAATCAGGCTTCGTGCCTGTTCAACCAGATCGATTCTTTCTTCATATGGATTCTCAGACAGTGCACACGGAACCACGATTGGAATACGATTGGACATGATCGATCCCACTGCACAGGAAAAAGAAGATTTTACGATATCTCTCAATTCCGCATAAAAGTCCTGTGCCTTAACATTCATTCCAACCGGGCTTACCAGCCTTCCATTCTCATAAGACTGTCCAAACTGAATGATCATAACATAGCCCTGTTTTTCCTCAATATCCAGAAGCTGTTGGTAATAGTCTGCCACCTGCATCTCCTGTTGGAAAAGAAGGCTTCCAACAAAACTGTTTTCTACGACCGGAATGACTGTTTCCAGTTTTTCCTGTATTCTCAGAAGGTTACTTCGCTGATTTCTTTTTGTATCAACTTTTGCTGTGGCCTCTTCCACTGCTGCAATGATCTTGGCCTTTGAGATTGGCTTTGTCAGATATCGCTCGACTCCCAGATCAATTGCTTCTTTTGCATAATCGAATTTGTCATAGGCCGATACAACATAAAACAGAGCTGTTGTATTAAATTTTCTTATTTCTCGCATAGCCTGTATTCCATTAATACCAGGCATATGAATATCCATAAATACGATATCCGGATGAAAAGTCTCCGCGATCTCTGTTACGGCTCTTCCTGTTTTGGCAGTTTCTACGATACATGAATCCCCAAATGTACTGGATATAACATTCTTAAAGGCTTCCAGCATGATTCCTTCATCATCTGCAACTAAAATTCGATACATTCTTCTGTCTCCCCTTTGTTATGCAATATTTCCACATTATTCTCATTCCAGTTCATCTTTATACACAGGAAGGATGATATGAACTCTGGTCCCTTTCCCTGGTCCGTCACTTTCAATCGTAAACAAATTTTCTTCTTTATAATACAGCTGTAGTCTGTCAATTACATTCCGAACAGCAATTCCCGTGGAAAAACGGTCTTCTTCATTCTGATCTGCGCGTCCGGCCATAACCCTGGCTATCATTTCTTCTGTCATTCCCGCACCATTGTCGCTTACTGTAACATCCAACATCTCACCATTTCGGTGAATTTCCATACGGATCCATCCCGTTTCCATACAGTCATGAATTCCATGCTGCACTGCATTTTCAACCAGTGGCTGCAGAATCATACTCGGAATACGAATATTATCAATACCTTCATCCACTTCCTTAATATAGGTGATATCTCCGGCAAAACGGACATTCAGGATATAAATGTAGTTATCTACCGCCCCAATCTCCTCCCAGAGCATGGCGTCTTCTTCCATCTTACGTACATTATAACGGAAAAAATCTGCCATCTTTTCAAGAAAAATTCCTGTATTATCCGCATCCCCCATCATGGCAAGCTGTGCACCTGCATTCAGACTGTTAAACAAAAAATGTGGATTGATCTGCGCCTGAAGGTATTTCAGCTGAGCCTCCTTCAGATGGGTTTCCATAAGAAGCTCCCGTTCCTTCATCTGTGCCTGACGTTCCATGCTTTCCTTAAGCTGCTCAATATTCTGCCGGATACTTTCCAGCATCTGGTTAAAACTTCGTGTTACAACACCAACCTCATCTTCAACAACTACCGGAAGCTGAGGTACATTTAAGTTACCCTTTGCAACTTCATGCGCTGTATTGGACAATGCTGTAAGTGGACGGATCATATTACGGACAAGAAGCGTTGTGACTGCAAGACCAAGTGCATATACAACCAGCATAACGAAAATACAGAGTTTATAGAGTACATTCATTGCTAAGAGCAGCAGCTGGTAATTTGCCGAGTTCGTTTTAAATCGTAAATTATTCAGCTTATAAATATAGACATTGATATATTCATAAAGCTCATTTTCATCTTCGTAGGAAGTTTTGTATTTTTCTACATTTCTTCCTCGTTTTGCCTGAACCGTCTCATTTGTCTGTTCCAGATAACTTTCTGACATTCTCCGGATATTTTTTTCCAGCATTTTCACTTCATTATCCAGATTTCGGTCATTCAGTTCTTCGATCAGATTCTTGTAATTCTGTTCATAACGATAATAATTTTCCAGAGCCTGTGTGCTCTTGGTATTTAAATATTCATAAACCGTACTCTCTACCTGCTCCAGCGATTCCGAGAGTTCATTCACAGCCGTATTACTGGAAAAGACTGCATCAATTCTTGTAACCGCTGTATGAATCTGCTTAAAGATAAACACATTGATTCCCAGCGCAAACACAAGAACCAGAAGCATAACTCCGCTCAGTCGGGTCTGTATAGAGTTTTTTACGGAAGATATCTCTTTTCCCTGTCTCATTTCTCATCCTCCGTCCTGTAATCCTTTGTATTCTCCTTTGTGATCACATGCTGGTTTACACTATAATAGTTATTACTATGTCCAAGTGACAGATACTCATCCAGTGCATTGACGCTGTATCGGCCAATCTCGTCCATATCCAGAGCAATCGCAGAAGAAATGATTTCCTTATCGATGGCATCCAGAATCACATCTGAATAGTAGAATCCGATCACTTTGACATTACCTACCTGGTTATAATCGATCAGTGCCTGATAAACACACTCTGTCACAACTTCGTCCATACATACCAGAACGTCAGGTAGATTTTCATCATTTACAAACATGTCACGTACAAATTCTTCTGTATCAAAATCTGCACTGCTGTCTACACAGTATTCCGTCAGGTCTACAGACTGGCCTGTTTTTTTCTGTGCCTCCAGTTCCTTTTTGACCTGCGAATAGACAAGATTCGTCTCCTGTGTCTTGGAACTGGATGTAGAAAGAAACATGACACTGGTAGTTCCCTGCGCTTTCAGCATGCCGCTAATCTGCTCTGTGTAAGCACTTCCCGTCTGATAACTGTTTAAGCCGACAAAACTGATCCTGCCTGTTGCAGTATCATCCGTCATAACCGTTACTACAGGGATTTTTTCCTTCAATGCTTCATTGATCAGATGCTGCTCTTCTTTACTTCCATCCGCTTCCAGAATGATTCCATCCACCTGGGAAGCAATTCCGATTTTCAGACAGTCTGCCTGAGAATAGCCGTTCATCTGTTCAGGAGAAAGAAGTTCTACATACGCATCTTTCTCTTCTGCTTCCTTGGATGCACTCTCATAAACCGATTGCCACATACCAGTATCTTTATCATTGGAGATCATCAGATAATGTCTCTGATAGCTTGCCGCATGCTCTCCTTCTCCAAGCTCTACTCTGTCCAGACTTTTCTGAAAATAAATCCAGATACCGGAAAGAAAAAAGATGCAGCCTGCCAGGATGCAAAAAACTGTCAGTGTAAATTTCTTCATAGCTTTCATTCTTTCTGTTTATTTTTATCAGATATCAGTGTAACATATTCCACTCCATAGTGCAAAAGTGTTGTTGTCCATTTCATATCCAGTTATAAAAAGGGCCATTGCGTTACACGCAATGACCCTCATCATTCATTTTATTGATTTGTTATCTGCTTCTATCATCCATTCTTTCTGTTGGATAATACATCGAATACTACTGCGATCAGAAGTACGGCACCTTTTACTACATACTGCCAGGAATCACCGATACCCATGATTGACATACCCATGTTGATAACACCAAGGAGAAGTGCACCGATTACAACACCACCTACAGTACCGCTGCCGCCGTATGCGGAAGCACCACCGATGAAACAGGAGCCGATCGCATCCATCTCGAAGGAAGTACCTGTGCTACCATTTACAGAACCTACACGTGCTGCACAGAGAAGACCTGCAAGACCTGCAAGAAGTCCCATGTTTACATATGCAATGAAGTAAACTTTGTTTGTATCAATACCGGAAAGCTGTGTAGCTTTCTCATTACCACCAATTGCGTAGAAGTAACGTCCAAATGCTGTTTTGGATGTAATAAAGTTGTAGATCAGGCAGATTGCAACTACCCAGATGAACATTACGGAGATACCTTTGTACTGGAACAGTTTATAGCAGTACCAGAGGATAACTACTGCGATGATAACAGCTTTGCTGTAATCAGAAAATGCTGTATTCTGACGATATCCTCTTTTTGCTTTGTTTGCTCTGGAACGAACTACACTGAAGATTACATATACAGCAACAACAATACCAACGATCAGTGCTGAATAGTTTGCAGTGTCATCCAATCCAGGAATATTAATATAAGAAGTAAATACTTTCAGGAAATCTTTGTTCTGGATAGAAACAGTTTTGTTGTCCAGAATCAGACGTCCAAATCCACGGAAGATGAACATACCAGCAAGCGTTGTGATGAATGGAGGAATACGTTTGTAACCGATCCAGTAACCCTGCCAGATACCTACCAGAAGGCCAACAACCAGGCAGATGATGATGGTCAGATATGGGTTCATTCCCTTGTTGCTGATAAGTACTGCTGCAAGACCACCAACCAGGCAGATTACAGCACCAACAGAAAGGTCGATGTTACCACCTGTCAGGATACATAATAACATACCACAGGCAAGAACGAGAACATAACCATTCTGAAGCATTAAGTTTGACATGTTCTGTGCATACAGGAGTCTTCCGTTTGTCAATCCACAGAACAGGATAAATACGATCACCAGTGCAATGACCATTGTATACTTTCTTAAGAAATCTTTTACATTAAATTTCATTTTTTTACCCCTTTCCCAGTAACTGTTCAGTCACTATTTCTTATTTTTTATTCTGTTCCTGCATGATCGAAGCCATAATACGTTCCTGAGTTGCCTCTTCCGCTGTAAATTCACCAGCCAGACGGCCTTCACTCATAACATAGATTCGGTCACACATACCGAGAAGTTCCGGCATTTCAGAAGAAATCATAATGACTGATTTTCCATCTTCTACCATCTTGTTGATCAGGCAGTAGATATCATATTTTGCACCTACATCGATACCTCGTGTAGGTTCATCCAGAATCAGGATATCCGGTTCTGTAAACATCCACTTACCAAGCAGAGCTTTCTGCTGGTTACCACCGGAAAGGTTACCGATTTTCTGCTCATTGGAAGGAGTCTTGGTTCCCATTTCCTTTGTCATCTCATCTGCCAGATGAACTTCCATATCTGTATTGACGACACCTTTCTCACAGACTTTGGAAAGTCTGGCAAGTGTTGTATTAAATCGAATGGATTCTCCGAGAATCAGTCCGTTTGTCTTACGGTCTTCTGTTACATATGCAAGACCATGACGGATCGCATCGTGCGGATTCTTGAGATTTACTTTTTCTCCCTTGATATAAAGTTCACCGGAAATATTGCTTCCATAGCTCTTACCAAATACAGACATTGCAAACTCGGTACGTCCTGCACCCTGCAGTCCTGAGAAACCGACAACCTCACCTTTATGTACCTTACAGTTAATTTTATTATCTACGATCTTCTCGGGATAGAGTGGATGATGAACGGTCCAGTCTTTTACTTCCAGCATAACCTCTTTGCTGACATTATGTTTTCTGGTAGGATAACGGTCATCCATAGAACGACCAACCATACCTTTGATGATACGGTCTTCACTTAAATCATCTACACCCTTGGTCAGTGTCTCGATCGTTGTACCATCTCGGATGATCGTACAGCGGTCTGCACAGTAGATGATCTCATTCAGTTTATGAGTGATGATGATAGAGGTCAGTCCGTTCTTCTTGAATTCCATCAGAAGATCCAGAAGCATCTTTGCATCTTCATCATTCAGAGATGAAGTAGGCTCATCCAGGATCAGAAGTTTAACCTTCTTAGAGAATGCCTTTGCGATCTCTACCAGCTGCTGTTTACCTGTTCCGATATCTTTGATCAGTGTCTGTGCAGATTCATGGAGTCCAACCTGTGCCATGTGTTTTTCTGCTTCACTGTATGTTCTGTCCCAGTCAATGCTGCCGCTTTTATTCTTAATCTCGTTTCCGAGAAACATATTCTCGCCAATAGAAAGTAACGGAATCAGCGCAAGTTCCTGATGGATGATAACGATTCCTTTCGCTTCACTGTCGTTCAGGTTTTTAAACTTGCATTCCTCACCTTCATAGGTAACTGTACCTGTATAACTTCCATATGGATACTGACCACTTAAAACGTTCATCAGTGTGGATTTTCCCGCACCGTTTTCACCGATCAGCGCGTGAATCTCTCCTCGCTGGACTTCAAGATTTACATTGTCCAGAGCTTTGACACCGGGGAACTCTTTTGTAATGTGATCCATTACTAAAATATTGTCTGCCAAAATGGCGCCCCCTTTCAAAAAACCGGGCGGGGCTCTTCACCCCGCCCTAAAATTTCAAATTACATGTTTTATTGGTTACTTAAGCAATTTTTTCTGCTTACTGTGCTGGATGAAGATATCCGTCATCGTCCTGTGTATAGTATCCTGTGTCAACCAGTTCTTCTTTCATGTTGTCTTTTGTTACAACTGTAGGAACCAGAAGGAATGATGGGCATTTATGTCCTTCAGATGTTTCATAGGATTCTGTATCATATGCACAGTCGAAATCCCATTTGGAGTTTGTGATCAGAGAATCATCAATTGTGTCACCTTTCAGCATTGCTTCTGCAAGGTCAAGAGTAACAACTGCTTCGTTTGCAACTGCTTTGTAAACTGTCATGGACTGTTTTCCATCTACGATGTTTGCAAGGTTAGCTTCGTCACCGTCCTGTCCTGTGATCAGAACGTCGTTTTTGCCTGCATAGTCAGATTCGATTGCCTGTGTAACACCGAGTGCTGTGGAGTCATTGGAGCAAAGAGCTACATCCAGCTGAGTTCCATCTGCATAGTAGGAAGCGAGGATGTTCTGCATTCTCTCGAGTGCTGTCTGTGTATCCCATGCTGCTGTTGCTACGGAATCGAAATCAGTCTGTCCGGAAACTACATTCAGTGTGCCTGCATCCAGATACGGTTTCAGAGTGTCATAAGCACCGTTGAAGAAGTATCCTGCATTGTTATCTGCCGGGTCACCTGCTGTGAACTCGATGTTATATGTTTTATCACCTGCATTGTCAAGATCCAGAGTATCGATTACGTACTGGCCCTGCAGAGTACCTACTGTATAGTTATCGAAGGAGATATAATAGGAAACTGCATCGGATTTGATCAGACGGTCATAAGCGATAACCGGGATTCCTGCATCTGCTGCTTCATCCATAACTGTATTAAGTGCTTCACCATCGATAGCTGCAATTACCAGGAGGTTAACTCCATCGGAGATCAGGTTCTGGATATCATTTACCTGACGGTCTGTTTCGTTATCGGAGTATGTCAGCTCTACATCATATCCAGCTGCTTTAAACTGTTCTTCCAGATAAGAACCATCTCTGTTCCAACGTTCCAGAGACTGTGTTGGCATTGAGATACCAATCTTTCCGCCTTCAGCTGCTGCATCATCTGCAAGTACCGGAACTGCACAAGATGTGATTGCCATTGTTGCTGCCATCGCTAAAACTAATTTTTTCTTCATAAAAGAAACCTCCCATTTTTGTTTGCTCTTTAGCTATTTCGTATAGCTTTTTGATGAAATTATAATACCATATGGATATATTAAACAAAATGGACTGTTTTTTGATATATCTTTCAATTTTTGTGATAAAAAAACATCCAGATGGCATGCATCTGGACATTTTCGATATGTTCATTAAAAAAACAATAATTTTGTGCTATTGACAGGTTGTCACTCACTACGTTCGTATCAACCTGTATGTCTCGGGATATTCTCAGACAACAATCTGCTGTATGTTACCCCTGTTTACTCTTCTGCGTCAAGTGCACGGATTCTCTGAACAAGTTCTTCACAGATTTCCAGTTTATCCTTACCATCTGTCTCGATCACAATATCAGCTGCTGCCTGGTATTTCTCACGACGTTTTTCCATCAGGTCTGCAATAAAGTCAACGTTCTTGTTGCCTTCCAGAAGTGGTCTGTCGTGATTATCTTTGACACGGCTTAAGATTGTCTCCGGTTTAGCTGTCAGAAGGACAACGCGTCCATTCTTCTTCATTTCGACTACATTGCGTTCTCTCATCGGCACACCACCGCCACAGGAAATAACTACATTGGTCTTGGACTGCATTTCTATAAGAAGTTCTGTCTCCAGATTACGGAAATACTCTTCTCCATATGTCTCAAAAATATCAGAAATGGACATTCCCTCTCTCTCGGCAATGATCTGGTCCATCTCTACAACTTCCATTGCGAATACTGTCCGCAGGAAATCAGAAATCGTAGATTTACCTGCACCCATGAAACCGATCAGTACAATATTGTAATCAAACAATTTACGTGCCTGGATTCTCTTACTGTTTCTGGTAATTTCTTCAAAAACAGCAGTCACTTCATCTTTATGGCGTCTGCCTTCCATTCTGCGGTTCAGCCATTCTCTCTGTTTTGCTTCCTGCTCCGGCTGAAGGATCGGAATATCATTTGCTTCTTTGTAAGCCATGATATCTTCTACGATTCTGTTACGCATAAGTAATGCATCCAGCACGATCTCATCACACTGTCCAAGGCTCTCTCGAAGTACTTCCAACTGATTCATATGTATCGTTCCCTCTCTTATAAACAAATTTATCGCTGTGAACACTTTATATTCCCTTTGTTCACTGCATCACTATTTGCTCATTATAACAGTTATTTAGCACGTTAACAATATAAAGTGGGAACTTTTTTTATTACTCCGCATTTTTAAGTGCCTCACCCATCGGTACTTTCCGGATTTTTCTGTATTCCAGAAGTGCAACCACTGCATATGTCACAAGCCCGATCACAAACATCTGTACATAGATCATCGGGTCAATCCAGAGCGCGATCCATCCGGAGATACTCTGCAGCATCATTTCCCTGAATAGAATTTCCATGATCGTAGTCTCAATTGGCAGGCTGATCAGAAGGCACAAAACAATCACGATCGACGTAGACAAGATGTATAGCCTGCTGATCTCACCATTGGTATAACCAAGAATCTTCGTCATCGAAATCGACTGTGCATTTTTTTCAATTATGATCTTAGAGAGAAGATATATCAGGATCATATAGATTGCAACTGCAAATAAATTTACCATCCCCATCATACTTCCCATAGAAACACTCAGCTGTCTGGAAATCTTTGTCAGTGCATCCAGGTCGATCACTGAACCTATGTAGCTACTGTCAATATCCGTGATCTCCGTGTTGCTAAAATATCCGCTGAAATAATCATCACCCAGATCAAAGGTCTGATTCAATTCCTCCTGTGGCATGAAAATACAAAGACTGCCATTATAATCATAAATTCCACTGATTTTAAAAGTATACTCGTCATCCTCATATTTTTCTTTGAGTGTGATCGAATCTCCCGGTTTCAGCAGGAATTTATCTGCATACGCTTTCGAAATATACACGCCATCTGAAAAATCCACATCAATGTACTTGCTGTCATCGTGAACGCCATAGAGTGTTACTTCTTCACTTTTGTATTTGGTCGGAAGTGTATTCAGTGAGTAAGCACTGAATTCCTCTGCGTCTTCATTATCTGTTTCTGCGTCATGTGCAAACAGCAGCATATCCAGCATACTTTCAAGCTTATTACTGCCCCCCATCACACTTACCGGCATTGAAAGCATATACTGATATTTTGCCAGCATATTGTTCTGGATCTCCAGCTGGTAATGATCCAGTGCGGACGGGAGCAGAAGGCCAAACATCAGAAGCAGATTTGCAAATATGATCCCCACAAAAAGGACAAGATAATTGCTGATATTCTGAAAGATCACGCGCAGGCGGAATCTGTGAAAAATTTTCATTCGCGGGCTGAGATAAACCGCACGTCTCTGCTTTCTGGAAGAAAGATCTCTTCGCAGAAATTTAAGCGGCGACAGCTTCAGCTTATGATGCAGAACCGCATAGTTAACTACAAACATAATTATTACCGGAACTACTGTCGTCATAAGAAAAGCTTCTGCATTCCAGATTGTCACATAAGTCGGCAGACTGTAGCTTCCATAATACATACCGGCACATACATCCTTAAATGCCGTATAACCTAAAATATTACCGATCAGCGCGCCCACCAGCGTTACGATCACCGGAAGAGTCATATAATGCCGGATCAGCTCATTTTTTGTATAGCCGGATGCCCGAAGCGTTCCGATGACACCAGCTTCTTTTGCAATCGTATTACTGGTCGTGATGCCAAATACAAAAGCCATGATCACGATGATGATATAGAGAAGCATGATCATCATTGCCTTGTCACTTCCCATATCATCTCCAGTAAATATAATCGCCTGATTCTGATATTGCGGCACAAAATTTTCCAAAGTGACAACTTTTCCCATTGCCTTCATCAGATCTTCCGAAACATTCTTTTCCTCGAGTTCTGTCTGCGGTTTTTCATTGTAGGTCCATGCATAATTATATTGCAGCTTATCCTGATCCAGAGAATCAAATTCTTCATCCGTCACTACGCCTACTCCAAACTTTACAGCATCAAACATAGAATCGTTATTACTCTGAAACAAACAGCTGTAATCTGATAATGCAACCAGCCCGGTGATCGTCCAGGACTTTGTCCCATCATCCAGAGTATCTCCAATCTTCAGTGAATTATTATCTGCGTACATACGGTCAATTGCGATCTCACCGGTTTCTAACGGTAATTCTCCGTCCATCAGGCATACTTTATCCACCTCTGTACGATTCTTGAAAAAGCGCATTGTGCTTCCATTTGAAAGAGAATCTTCTATATAATAGTTTTCATAGATTTTGACACCTTCCTCTTCAATTGCCTCGCGCTGTCCTCGATACAGACGCTCTCCGGTACGAAAATTTCCATCTTCAATATTGTATTTTTCAAATCCTTCATCGTATGCCTGGATCATGCTTCCATCTGCAACCAGAAATCCGGACACCATACCGATCGTCGCAACCATCAAGATGAATACAACCAGATATTTTCCAATCTCCCCTTTCAGTTCACGGGGAATTCTTTTTCTCAGAGGACTCTTCATAGCACCGCCCCCTTACCATTCAAGATCCATCGCAGGAATCTTATGCTCGTTCTGATAGTTTTTACGGATCATTCCATCTCGAAGTTTTACCACACGATCTGCCATGTCCTTGATCGCATCATTATGTGTTACCATGATCACAGTATTTCCGTATTTCTGATTCACTGTTTCGATCAATTTCAGAATTTCCTTGGAAGTATTGTAATCCAAGGCACCGGTCGGCTCATCACAGAGCAGAATATCCGGATTTTTTACAATTGCACGCCCAATCGCGGTTCTCTGCTGCTGTCCACCGGAAAGCTGATTCGGAAGTTTCCTCTGATGCTCAAAAAGACCAAGTGTATGCAGAAGCTCATCCACATCCAGTGCCCGGTCACTTAAATAAGCACCCACCTCAATATTCTCCCTCACAGTCAGATTCGGAATCAGGTTGTACATCTGAAAGATATAGCCAAGATGTTTCCGTCTGTACTGAGAAAGTTTCTTTTCTTTCATATCAGCCAGTTTTTCGCCTTCGATAGAAATACTTCCACCATCTGCGTTCTCGATTCCACCGATAATATTCAGCAAGGTGGATTTACCGGAGCCCGACGGCCCCAGAAGTACACAGAATTCCCCTTTTTCAATATCCAGGTCCAGCCCTTTCAGAACATCTACTTTGCTGTCCCCGGTGCCAAATGATTTCTTAATATCCCGAATTTCCAAAAACATAAGTTTCTCCTTTTCATACCTTTGCCAACCTTATCGGTTAGTTGCATCTACACTTATGTTAGTTTAGGCTATCCGTTTTGTCAAGAAAATTTGCTTCATCTAACTATTTTCGAAAAAAAAATCCGGCCCTGCACAAAGCAAAACCAGAACTTTTTCTACATTATAAATTCCATTATTCTCTCTACAATAAATACCGCTGCACACGCGAACAACGCAACCATAAGAAGACTCTTTTCACGATATGCCACGATCAGTGCTACAATGAGTCCCGCCGCACCGGAAATGATCCCGCCTGCCGTTGCTGTCAGGATTGCCGGAAATGTCATAGCAGCAAGACATGCATATGGCACATAGTACAGAAAGGATTTTACAAACGGACTGGTGATTTCCCTTTTGAAAAGGACCAGTGGAAGCATACGAATCAGATATGTTACGCCTGCCATCACCAGAATATACAGATATACATTCGGTTTCATATCAGTTTGCTGCCTCCTTTTCCTCTGTTTCTTTTTCCTCAACCGGGCAGAAATGTGCTGCCAACCCTGCTACCAGCAATGTCGTGATAATGATCACAAATCCGGTAGAAACTTTATTCAGTACCGGAACCACTGCAAATAACGTACTCACAGCCATCGCTCCGATCACTACGCCAAGAACGGCTCGATTTTTCTTTGCCGGTGGAATGATCACCGCAAGAAACATTCCATAGATTGCCACACTCAGTGCACTTACCAAGAAATCTGGAAGCAGGCTTCCAGAAACAGCTCCTGCCAGTGTTCCCAGTGTCCATCCCGGAATCGCGACACACATTACACCATAATTATACCACGGACTGATCCTTCCCTCCTGACTTGCACTGACACCAAAAATCTCATCTGTCACACCAAACGCAACCGCAAGTCTGTGTCCATTGGAAACACCTTTTTCCAGTTTCTGTGACAGAGAAAAAGACATCAGACAGTATCTTAAGTTGATAACCAGCTGCGTCAGTGCCATCTCCCACAGCGAACCACCGGCTGCAATGATTCCAATACCTGCAAACTGTCCTGCCGAGGTAAGATTTGTCAGTGAGATCAGAACTGCCTGCCATGCAGTCAGACCTGACTGAATAGCCATGATCCCAAAGGTAAAGGATACCGCAAAGTATCCCAGGCCAATCGGAATTCCATCCTGAAGGCCTTTCCCAAAGCTTGTTTTATTCATGCCTGTATCAGTCCTCCAGTGAATTCAGTACACGGAATCCATTATTGCTCAGTACATTTTCTGTCACAAATACATCATCTGTCTGAAGGATCATGATCGGAAGGCTGTTTTCTCTATGATAGGATGTATAAATATAATCCAGATTCACATTACAGTTGCCAAGGACCTGCAGTACGGTATTCAGTCCGCCCACTTCATCTTTCAGGTCTACAGCAATGACCTCTGTCACACGATTCATATATCCATTCTCACTCAGAAGTTTCTCTGCTTCATCTGCCTGGTTTGTTATCATACGAAAAAGAGCAAACTCCGGTGCATCAAAGCATGCAAATCCATAAATATCAATTCCTGCTTCTGCCAGAAGTTCGGTGACTTTCTGAAGACTTCCTGCTTTATTTTCAATAAATACAATGTTCTGTTCGATCATTTTCTCTCTCCTCGTCCTGTGCATAAATAAATTAAAACTTGCATATTATACCAACTTTATCCATTATACTCACGTTTCTTTCAAATGTAAACCTTTGCAGTGGACAAAAAAATCCTGCGGAAATGTTCTGTACGTTTTCTTTCTGTACACCAAACCCTTCCACAGGACTCTTTTCAGTAGAACTTATCCACCTGTATTCTTTTAATCTAACTCTTCATCCACATATTTCTGAATATTGGATGCATTTACATATTTCTTCAGATGTTCTCCATCCGTAATGACCAGTGTCGGTGCCTGCATAATGCCAAACTGACGTGCCATATCCGGATTCTTCTCTGCATCAATGATCTCCAGATCTTCACCTTCCAGCATCTTCTTTGCCATGCGGCAGTTTGGACAGGTGTTGGTTGTAAACAGATATTTATGTGTTTCTACCGGCTCGATCTTGACATCATCATCTGTCACTGTAACCATACTGGTATGGACTTTCTTAAGTTTGGAGTGAAGCACATCATACAGTGTACGGTTCTTGTACTCCTGCGCTTTTCCATCATTCCAGTTCTGTACCGGACGGTAATATCCGGTAATTCGACTGTAAACCTCTGCTTTCTTTCCACATTTCGGACAGGTAAAGTGCTCACCACTTAAATATCCATGTTCCTTACATACGGAGTAAGTAGGTGAAATCGTATAGTATGGAAGTTTATAGTTCTCGGCAATCTTGCGTACCAGAGATGCAGCAGCCTTCCAGTCCGGAAGTTTTTCACCGAGGAATGCATGGAATACGGTACCAGATGTATAAAGAGTCTGCAGTTCATCCTGAATATCCAGTGCATCAAAAATATCTGAGCTGTATTCTACCGGCAGATGGGAACTGTTGGTATAATACGGAGTATCTCCTTTGCTTCCGGCTGTACGGATATCCGGCCAGCGCTTACGGTCATGTTTTGCAAGACGATATGCCGTAGATTCTGCCGGAGTCGCCTCCAGATTAAACAGTTCGCCCGGATATTCTTCCTGATAATCAGAAAGACGGTTGCGCATGTGTGTAAGAACCTCTTTTGTAAATTTCTGCGTACGCGGATCGCTCATGTCACAGCCAAGCCATTTCGCATTCAGACCGGCTTCATTCATGCCTACCAGACCAATGGTCGAAAAATGATTGTCAAAGCTTCCAAGGTATCTCTTCGTGTACGGATAAAGACCTTCATTCAGAAGTTTTGTAATAACCTCTCTCTTGATATGCAGTGATCTTGCAGAAATATCCATCAGACGATCCAGTCTTCTGTAGAATTCTTCCGGTGTCTTGGACTGATATGCGATACGTGGCATGTTGATCGTAACAACACCTACCGAACCGGTACTTTCACCGGATCCGAAGAATCCGCCACTCTTCTTACGCAGTTCACGAAGATCCAGACGCAGACGGCAGCACATGCTTCGAATATCACTTGGTTTCATATCACTGTTGATATAATTTGAAAAATATGGAGTTCCATATTTGGAAGTCATCTCAAACAGCAGACGATTGTTCTCAGTATCGGACCAGTCGAACTCTTTTGTGATAGAATATGTCGGGATTGGATACTGGAACCCACGTCCATTGGCATCTCCCTCGATCATCGTCTCAATAAAAGCCTTATTGACCATGTCCATTTCTTTTTTGCAGTCTTTGTATTTGAAATCCATATCTTTGCCGCCAACGATCGCAGGAAGCTCTGCAAGATCATCCGGAACCGTCCAGTCCAGTGTGATATTGGAAAACGGTGCCTGTGTTCCCCAACGGCTTGGTGTATTCACGCCATAAATGAAAGATTCAATACATTTCTTAACTTCCGGATAACTCAGGTTGTCCACCTTGACAAAAGGTGCCAGATACGTATCAAAAGAAGAAAATGCCTGCGCACCAGCCCATTCATTCTGCATGATTCCAAGGAAATTCACCATCTGATTACAAAGGACACTCAGGTGCTTTGCCGGCGCGGATGTAATCTTGCCTTCGATGCCACCCAGCCCTTCTTTGATAAGCTGTTTCAATGACCATCCTGCACAGTAACCGGTCAACATGGACAGATCATGAATATGGATATCCGCATTTCTGTGTGCATCTGCGATCTCATTGTCATAGATTTCGGATAACCAGTAATTGGCTGTAACCGCACCGGAATTGCTCAAGATCAGACCACCTACCGAATATGTGACAGTAGAGTTCTCTTTTACTCGCCAATCCTCGACCTTCACATAACTGTCCACGATCTCTTTGTAATCCAGAATCGTGGATTTCATATTACGGATCTTTTCCCTCTGTTTACGATAGAGGATATATGCCTTGGCAACATCACTGTATCCGGCCTGGATCAGAACATTCTCCACACTGTCCTGAATATCTTCTACGGTTACCTTCCCATCCTGGATCTTATTCTGGAAATCTGCAGTAACACGAAGGGCCAAAAGGTCGATCATATCTTTACTGTAGTTTTTTTCTTTTGCATCAAATGCTTTATCAATAGCTGATGTAATCTTTGCCATCTGAAATTCAGCAATTTCACCATCACGTTTTACTACCTGAAACATGTTATACATTCCTCCCTCTACTACTTGCACCTGTATTATATACGGTCATATTCATACCGTGAATTACATGCTGCAGATTGCTGTTTTCTCCGTTCACAGCAACCGTGTAGAACCTATTGTAGCAGACTCTTATCTATACGTCAATAGACAAAAACACCATATATTGTGCCGCTAATGTAAGTGCACAACTATATGGTGTTGTCCAATATTCCCGTTTTTCCTTTATTTATGGGACTTTGGCATTACTGAAACAAAGATTTCTGCAGGTACTCTCGCCTTTACAAAAATTCCATCTTCCCGATATTCTTCAGAAAGCAGACTTCCATACTCCCGGATGATCTGAATCTTACCAGCCTCTTTGTAAGTATATAATTCTTCCAGATAAATCTGGCTCTCTGCGAGGAGTTTTGCCAGAACATCTTTAAGTTCCTCCAGGCCCTCTCCTGTACGGGCAGAACATTTGACTGTATAATCCGCCCGAAAATCCCGAAGCGATTCTCCCTGCACCTGATCCTGCTTATTCAGGAGTGTAATGATCTTTTTACCTGTCGCTCCCAGCTCTCGGAGTGTCTCATACACCGTATGCATCTGAAGCTCTGCCTGCGGATTGGAAGCATCTACCACATGAATGATATAATCTGCATACTTAGCCTCTTCCAGCGTACTTTTAAACGCTTCTACCAGATGATGTGGCAGCTTGCGGATAAATCCTACAGTATCTGTCAGAAGGATCTGCTGCCCATCTTTGAGTTCCAATACACGCGTCGTCGGATCCAATGTTGCGAACAGCTTATCTTCTGCCAGAATGCCGGCTCCTGTCAGTGTATTCAAAAGCGTTGATTTTCCTGCATTTGTATAGCCTACGATCGCCGCTGTCTTCAGATTTCCTCTACTTCTCTTGCCTCTGATCAGTTCACGGTGTTTCTCTACCTGCGCAAGTTCTGCTTTCAGAGCAGATATTCTGGTACGGATCAGACGTCTGTCTGTTTCCAGTTTTTTCTCACCCGGTCCTCTTGTTCCGATACCACCGCCAAGTCTGGAAAGAGATTCGCGCAGTCCGACCAGACGCGCCGACCGGTAACGAAGCTGCGCCAGTTCTACCTGAATCTTACCTTCACTTGTGGTCGCACGGCCGGCAAAGATATCCAGGATCAGAAGTGTTCGATCCATAACCTTGCAGTCCAGTTCTCTCTCCAGATTATTCATCTGTGCCGGTGAAAGCTCATCATCGCAGATCACCCCATTGGCATCATACGCTGCCAGAAGCGCCGCAACCTCTTCTATCTTACCTTTGCCGATATAAGTTCCAGGGTGTACTGCTTCACGGTTCTGGATTACTTTCCCAACGGTTACAGCGCCTGCAGTGGCCGCCAGTTCTTCCAGTTCGTCAAGCGATGCAGCAACATCCTCGTCCTGTTCTGTCTGTACACCGATCAGGATGACACGCTCTTCTATCTCCTTGAAATCATAAAACTGCATAGATCAGTACTCCTCTTCACCAGCTTCATCAGAAGTATCTGCAGCATCACCTGCATCAGAAGCCGCCTCTGCATCAGTATTCTCCGTTGTATCAGAAGCTGTATCATTACTCAGTTCACCATTACGTGACTGAAGGAAGGTCAGTTCCTTTGCTGCATTCTCGTCATCCGGGAACATCTTGATATATTCCTGCATTTTGCTCAGTGCTGTTGAAAAATCCAGTTTTTTCTCATATACCACGATCTCATTGAACAGCAGATCCTGCATTTCTTCTGTAGATGCATCTTCCAGCCCCTTGCTGATATTCTCCAGTGCACTGTCATAAGAGCCATCGTCCATATCACAAAGTGACAGACCATTGTAACCTTTGGCCGGATCACTGCCATCCGCTGACACATACTGCTGATACATACTTCTGGCATTGGAAGTATCTCCCTGTGCGCGGTAGACCATTCCCAGAAGAAGCATTCCTTCTGTACTCTTCTGATTCACAGCCTCCGTAAGTTCCTTCTGTGCATTGGAATAATCTTCCATATAATAATAGACTTTTCCTCTGTTGCAGTAATCCTCTGCATTTTTCGGTTCTGTTTTCAACGCAGCCTCAAGATATCGTGTACCATCTGCTTCCATATCCTTTTCCAGATATGCCTCATAGATCTGGATCGCTCTGTCATAAGTGGCATCTTCTCCGTAGGCTTCTGTAAAGTTCGAAGAAGCCTCATCATAAGAATCCATTGCCAGTGCCACACATCCTGTCAGATAATATGTCTCCGCATCCATGCTGTAGCTTTCTGCCAGTGTCTGACAATCCGCCATCGCAGCATCATTCAGTCCGGATTTTAATTCTGCGGTTGCTCTGTAAGCAAGCATATCTTTCTTAAGTGCTTTTCCTGCTTTTTCATCGTTCAGACCATTGGTCAGGCTGTCAATGGCATCCTGATAATTTCCAAGATGAATATTTGCGATTCCGGCCCCACGATATGCCTCTGCTGTTTTATATCCAGCAGTGATCGATGACTGATACCCCTGAAGGGCATAATCATAACTGCCCTGTGCAAGATCTGCACAGGCCTGGTCATAAGTTTTCTTTTCTTCCCCTCCACAGCCGGTCAGCATTCCAAATGTCAGTCCGGCTGTCAGCATCCATACGATTCTTTTATTTTTCATTGATATCCTATTCTACTACGAGTCCTTCTTCTTCCATTACACGAACAACGTTATTTACGTGTTCTGCACAGATTTCCTCTGTTCCGGCCTCTACCATGACACGAATCAGCGGCTCTGTACCACTTTCTCTTACAAGAATACGTCCATCTGTGCTGAGTGCTCTTGCAGCAGCCTCTACCGCTTCAACAACCTTCGGATTTTCTCTTGCAGTCTTCTTGTCTGCAACACGAACATTGCGGAGAATCTGCGGATAAACCTTCATTTCTTTTGCCAGATCACAGAGCGTTGCCTTCTGCTCCACACAAGCTTCCATGATCATAAGAGAAGTCAGGATTCCATCCCCGGTGGCTGCATAGCGACTGAAAATAACATGTCCGGACTGTTCTCCACCAATACTGTAGTTATTCTCAAGCATATTTTCGGCAACATATTTATCACCAACTGCCGTCTGTTCATAGTTGATGCCTTCTGCCTCAAATGCCTTGTAAAGTCCCATATTTGACATAACAGTTGTAACTACGGTATTTCCATTCAGTTTTCCCTGAGATTTCAGGAATTTACCGCAGACATACAGAATCTTGTCTCCATCAATGATATTTCCCTTATGGTCTACTGCAATACAACGGTCGGCATCTCCATCATATGCAAAACCGATATCCAGTCCGTTATCCACCACATATTTCTGAAGTACTTCAATATGCGTGGATCCACACGCTCTGTTGATGTTTGTTCCATCCGGGTCATTGTTAATGACATAAGTTTTTGCACGCAGAGCGTCAAAAACACTCTTTGCGATCGCAGAAGAACTTCCGTTGGAGCAATCCAGACCAACTTTGATATTTTTGAAATCGCGGCACGGAATGGAGATCAGGTATCCGATATAACGATTACGTCCGGAAGCAAAATCTACAGTACGTCCAATATCTTCTCTTGTTGCATATGGAAGTTCTTCAATCTTGCCATCCAGATATGCTTCGATTCTTGCCTCAACTTCAGCCTCGATCTTCTGTCCGTTTCCGTTCAGAAGTTTGATTCCATTATCATAGAATGGGTTGTGACTTGCAGAGATCATGATTCCACAGTCAAAATCTTCTGTACGTACTGCATAGGAAACACTCGGTGTAGTCGTTACATGAAGCAGATATGCATCTGCACCTGATGCAGTCAGGCCGGCAACCAGTGCATACTCAAACATATAACTGCTGCGTCTTGTATCTTTACCGATGACGATTTTGGCTTTATGATCACGGCCATAATACCATCCCACATATCTGCCCACTTTAAATGCATGATCTACTGTCAGCTGAATGTTTGCTTCTCCACGAAAACCATCTGTTCCAAAATATTTACCCATTTTTAACTCCTTACTGTGCACCCTTCTGCACATGATTGATCACATTTATTATTTATAAAGATTTGAAGGATATACTCCTGATTTTACAAGATTCGCAAATGCCTCTGTAACAGCCGCTTTATCTTCCTGATATGTTACACCAAACCAGGTATCTTTTGTCTCAAGAACATCTACTTTTGCTTTGCCTTCTTTGATCAGACAGTCAATCATCTCCGGAAGAAGATACTCTTTCTTAATATCCCCCTCTTTGATCTCAGAAAGAAAATCTACAAATCCCTTTTCCAGTGTATCCATAAATACCGGTGTCAGCCCCCACATATTCATGGAAACAAGGCTCTTCACATCCAGTTTCTCGACTTTATCATCATTACGTGCTTCCGCACCGTCTGCTGTCTTAAAAATGTTATGTGTCTCCGTAACACCTGTCAGCGCGCCCTCTTCAATATGGCATACTCCTCTGGTAACACTTCCATTGTCACTCAGAGTATTTCCAAGACGGAAACCAGCCATACAGATATGGAGAATTCCATCGTCCGGCTGTTCCTGGATCAGATAATCATGGACTTTCACATAGGCTTCCTTACCATAATAATCATCCGCATTAATTACCATAAAAGGCTCATTCAGAACAGCTTTTGCTGCAAGTACAGCCTGACCGGTTCCCCACGGTTTGGTACGGTCTGCCGGTTTCTCAAATCCAGCCGGAAGATCTTCCAGCGCCTGGAATGCATATTCTACCTCCGTGATCTTTTCGATCCTCTCCCCGATTACACGGCGGAACTCCTCTTCCAGATCTTTACGAATGATAAATACAACTTTATTAAACCCTGCCTCCAGAGCATCATGAATGGAATAATCCATAATGATCTCACCATTTGGTCCTACTGGTGCAAGCTGTTTGATTCCTTTTCCAAAACGGCTTCCAATTCCGGCAGCCATAATAACAAGTGCTGTCTTTTTCATAAAAATATCCTCCTTATGCACACTGGCATTCTACATTTGTTTATGCATCTTCCTCATTTAATGAACTCAGTTTTGCGGCCTGGTCTGCTGCTATCAGGCTGTCCAGAATTTCATCCAGATCTCCTCCAAGAACAGCGTCCAGACGGTGAAGTGTCAGCTTGATCCTATGGTCTGTCACACGTCCCTGAGGGAAATTGTAAGTACGGATCTTTTCGGAACGATCTCCTGTTCCGATCTGGCTTCTTCTGGCTTCCGCCTCCGCATCATGCTGTTTGGCCAGTTCCATCTCATACAGACGGGAACGAAGCACTTTCAATGCCTTATCTTTATTCTTGAGCTGTGATTTTTCATCCTGGCAGGAAATAACGATTCCTGTCGGGATATGTGTAAGACGTACTGCAGAGTCTGTTGTATTGACGCACTGTCCACCGTTTCCGGATGCTCGGAACACATCAAACTTACAGTCGTTCATATCCAGATGGAAATCAATTTCTTCGGCTTCTGGCATAATTGCCACAGTACAGGTAGACGTATGGATACGTCCACCGGATTCTGTCTCCGGGACTCGCTGTACACGATGTACCCCACTCTCATACTTCAGACGGGAATATGCTCCCTGTCCCTGGATCATAAATGTAACTTCTTTGAATCCGCCGATCCCATTCTCATTCAGACTCATCATCTCCGTCTTCCATCTGCGGGATTCTGCGTATTTCACATACATACGATAAATCTCTGCTGCAAACAGAGCAGCCTCATCACCGCCCGCACCTGCACGGATCTCTACGATAACGTTTTTGCTGTCATTCGGATCTTTTGGTAAAAGAAGGATCTTCAGTTCCTTTTCAAGTTCTTCCACACGCTTCTTTGCATCAGAAAGTTCTTCTTTCAGCATTTCACGCATTTCTTCATCCTTTTCTTCTTCCAGCATGGAAAGACTGTCCTGAATCGTTTCTTTATTGTCTTTATATTCTTTATAGGCATCTACGATCGGCTGCAGCTCACTCTGCTCTTTCATCAGCTTCTGAAAACGTTCCTGGTTGTCCGTTACTCCCGGCTCACCAAGCTCATTCAGAACTTCCTCAAAGCGCACAAGCAGATCCTCTAATTTATCAAACATTCTGTTCCTCCTGCATTTTTCTTCCTGTAACAACCCTGTCCAGCCCGGCAAGGTCTTTTTTTATTTCTATCTGTTCAAAACCATTTTTTTTCATAATTTCCGACACATCCATACCCTGATCACAACCGATCTCGTACATCAGCCATCCGCCGGGTTTCAGATATGTGCCCGCCTGTTCTGTGATCTTTTCATAAAAATACAGACCATTTTCTTTGCCATCCAGTGCAAGCACCGGATCATGAAAACGCACTTCCTCCATCAGACCTTCAATATCTTCAGTCCGGATATATGGCGGATTTGAAATAAGCATATCATATTCCATGTGGTCATTTCCACTGTTTTTCCGAAAATAATCTGCCGAAAACAGATCACTCTGTATCAGCTCAGCTCTCTGTTCCAGTCCCAGACGTTTTCGATTCTCCTTTGCCACACAAAGTGCTCCTTCTGAAACATCCACACCTGTTCCTAATGCCTGTGGCAATTCCAGAAGAAGACTCAGAAGAATACATCCGGAACCGGTACACATATCCAGGATCTGCGGTTTCTCCAGATTCCTCATGCGAGAAATCGCTTCTTCCACAAGCACCTCTGTATCCTGTCTCGGTACAAGTACACGTTCATCCACACAAAATTCGTATCCCATAAAATATGCACGCCCGGTAATATGCTGCAGCGGGATATGCTGAGCACGTTTTGTGCACAGCGTTCGATAACGTTCTTCTGTTTTAGCATCCAGTCCATCATCCATATGTGCATAATACCATGCTCTTGTAATATCTGCCGTATACTCCAGAAGGAGCCAGGCATCTAACCTGGCTTCTTCGATTGCGGCAGTTTCCAGAAGCTGGATTCCATCTTCCAGAACATCTTTATATGTCCGCATTTTTTTCCTCATTTTCTTCTGGCTTCCAGCCGAATTCTTCTTTCAGATATTCTCTCCAGTCAAAAACAGCCTCTACTGCTGCAATCGCTACTTCAGCCATATCTGCTGTCGGCTCTTTGGTTGTCAGCTTCTGCATTGCAAGTCCCGGTTTGCTCAAAATATCAGCAAGTCTGCTGTCTGTTCTGCCAGCCCACTGAATAAGTTCAAAAGAAACGCCTGACACGATTGGAACCATCAGAAGACGCCCAAACAGGCGAACCCAGTAGCCCGGTACCAGCACAAAAATAAAATGCAGGAATATACTGACGATCATTACCAGAAAAAGGAAACTTGTCCCACATCTTTTGTGCTGTCTGGAGCTTGCCAGGACATTTTCCACAGTAAGTGGAAGTCCATGTTCCACACAGTTGATGCATTTATGTTCTGCACCATGATACATAAACGTACGCTGAATATCCTTCATTCTTGAGATCAGCAGCATATATCCCATAAACAGTGCCAGTTTCACAAATGCTTCTGCAACTGTTACCCCTACTTCAGAAGCACCAACCTTGCGCAGAAGGCTTGCCAGTGCATACGGAAGCAGCATAAAAGCTGCAACAGAAACAACTATGGAAATAGCAACCGTTATGTAAAGAAGCCACTGAAACTGCTTTGCTTCTTTCGCTTTCTTTGCAGAAAGTTCTTCCTCTGTCAGTGTCGCATTCTTTGCAGCTTCCTTCTCGTCCTCTTCATCGCCTGCAATCTCAGCAGAATACATCAGACATTTGGTTCCTACTACCAGTCCGTCAACAAAGCTTACCACTCCGCGGATGATCGGCCATTTCAAAAATGCAGCCTTTCCAAATGTACATTTGTAATCTTCTACCTTTAATTCTATTTCTTTATCCGGACGGCGTACTGCAATGGCATATTTGTCCTTGTGACGCATCATGATGCCTTCCATTACTGCCTGACCACCAATATTCGATGATTTCATATATCACTCCATTATCACTGATAAAAGCAAAGAAAGGTTGAGATTTCCCAACCTCAACCTGTCTCTTCTTTCATTATTCAGTCTGAATTATTTGTTTAAGCCGTATTTCTTGTTGAACTTATCGATACGTCCACGAGCCTGAGCTGCTTTCTGCTGTCCAGTGTAGAATGGATGGCATTTGGAACAGATTTCAACATGGATATCTTTCTTAGTAGATCCTGTTACGAATGTGTTTCCACAGTTGCAGGTTACAGTTGCCTGATAGTAGTTCGGATGGATTCCTTCGCGCATGATTTTCACCTCTCTATATTTCTCTATTTTTCTATTCGTATTAACTTAACGAAATTGCTAATTTATTTCGCAGCTTTCTGATTATAACACACTGATTTCTCAAATGCAAGTCGTTTATAAAAATTTCTGTTTTTTTGCCGTCTGCACAAATTCCTCATTATTCTTCGTTCTGGAGAACATATTCAGGATCTGTTCCACAGCATCTTCGGCCTTCAGACTGTTCAGTGCACGGCGCATATTATAAACTGCTTCCTGTTCATCCGGAGTCAGGAGCAGATCCTCTCGTCTGGTACCTGATTTCTGGATATCGATTGCCGGAAATACTCTCTTTTCCTGCAGTTTACGGTCAAGAACCAGTTCCATATTACCGGTTCCTTTAAATTCTTCATAAATAACATCATCCATTTTGCTTCCGGTGTCTACCAGTGCAGTAGCAAGGATCGTCAGGCTTCCACCTTCTCTCATATTACGTGCTGCTCCGAAAAATCGCTTCGGCATGTGAAGTGCTGCCGGATCCAGACCACCGGACAGCGTCCGGCCACTTGGTGTCACACAGAGATTATACGCTCTCGCAAGTCTTGTGATCGAATCCAGAAGGATCGTTACATCCTGTTTATGTTCAACCAGTCGGCGAGCACGCTCTACGACCATCTCTGAAACACGTCTGTGATGATCCGGAAGTTCATCAAAAGTAGAATAAATAACCTCTACATTGCTTCCACGAATCTCTTCTTTAATATCCGTAACTTCCTCTGGACGTTCATCGATCAGAAGAATGATCAGATGCATATCCGGATTATTCTTGAGAATCGATTTGGCAACATCTTTCAGAAGGGTTGTCTTGCCGGCTTTCGGTGGTGATACGATCATGCCTCGCTGTCCCTTGCCGATCGGACTTAGAAGATCCATGATCCTCATTGCCACGGTTCCACCTGGTCTTTCCATACGCAGACGCTCATTCGGAAAGATTGGCGTCATATCTTCAAAATTATATCGTCTCTGTCCCTCACTCGGTGGAAAACCATTGATGGAATCCACATAAAGAAGGGCACTGAATTTCTCTCCCTGTGTTTTAATACGGATGCTTCCTTTCAGGATATCACCGCTTTTCAGATTGAACCGGCGTATCTGAGACGGTGATACATAAATATCATTTTCACCTGGGAGATAATTTGCACAGCGAATAAATCCATATCCGTCCGGAAGGACCTCCAAAATACCATTTGCTTTTTCTCCACTGTCAAGCTGTGCCGTATCGGTCGGATTCTTATGTGCATATTCCGTCCGTTCTGTATAATTTCTGTCCTGATAATTTCGTTCCTGATAGTTCCGGTCCTGATAATTTTTATCCTGATATGTTTTTCTCTCATTCACCTCATAAGATGTTCTGTTTTCTCTTACTCTATTTTCCTGTCTGCCCGGTTCCTCCTGCAGGATTTCAGTTTTTTTCATTTCTGCCTCTCCACCGGTGGACTCTTTTTCATCTTCCTGGAGCATACGCTCTATCAGTTCAGGTTTCCTCAATGTAGAAATCCCTTTCAATCCTCTCGCTTTTGCCAGATCTTTTAATGTTGCAAGCGACAATGATTCGTATTTTTCTCTCATAAAAAAATCCTCTCTGTCTTCTCAAAACCTGTTTACTTGATAATAAAATTATTTACGGAATATTTGTCTGAAATGACATGAATCAGAATACCAGCAGACACCATACAGAAGGTGTCACCGGTAAAACTGATAAGTAATATAAGTAATAAAATTAATGAATCAGATTTCCTACGATTCCATAGGATACCACATACATGATCACAGTTGCCATAATCAGTCCACAGAAAATAGCAATAGAAGACTTCTTGATATCCACTTCAAGAAGGGATGCGATCAGAGATCCTGTCCATGCCCCCGTACCCGGAAGAGGAATTCCTACAAACAGCAGCAATCCAAAGAATTCATACCGTTTGATCTGGTCACTCTTGCCCATGGCACGGTCTTCCATCTTAACGATCAGGCCATGAAACAGTTTTGTTTTCTTCAGAACTTTAAAAATCTGACGAATAAACAGTAATATAAATGGTATAGGAATAATATTTCCGATAATGCAGATCGGAATTGCTTTCGCCGCAGACACCTTCAAAAGAGATGCCGCCAGCAGACCTCCTCTAAGTTCCAGAATCGGTATCATGGAAATGATAAAAATGATAAGTTCTCTGGAAATATGCTGAGACAGGTTATCTGTAAACCACTGTACTAAAACTTCCATAAATTCTCCTTTTTTAGATATTCTCTTACAAAATTAATGAAAACTTCCATCTCATTCCTTGTTCCAATCGTAATACGCAGATGGTTACCGGTTCTTCCACCCGGAAAATAGCGCACGTAAATATGCTGCTCTCTCAATGCCTGAAACAGTTTTTCTGCCGGGCAGTTTTTATGAGCCGCAAAAATGAAATTTGCTTTTGACTCTTCAAAGTAAAATCCAAGTTTCCTGAGTTCTTTTTTTGTCCATTCCCGCGTCTCTATAATCTTACCGCAAGTTTCCAGGAAATATTCCTGATCCTTTATCGCCGCAACACCAGCTGCGATCGACGTACGATTCATTGTATAAGAATTAAACGAATATTTGACATCATTCAGATATTTGATCAGTTTCGGGCATGCAAGCGCAAATCCGATACGCATGCCTGCCATAGATCGGGACTTGGAAAATGTCTGTACCACCAGAAGATTCTCGTATTTCTCGATCAGAGGTAATGCTGACTGTGTACCAAAGTCAACATATGCCTCATCCACGATCACGATCACATCCTGATTGTGTTCCACGATATCTTCAATATCACTCAGCGGAAGAGAAACACCTGTCGGAGCATTCGGGTTCGGAAAGATAATTCCACCATTCTCTCTGAAATAATCTTCCTTCTTTATATGAAAGTGTTCATCCAGTGCCGGTCTCTCATATGGAATGCGGAACAGTTCTGCCCATACATCATAAAAAGAATAGGTGATGTCAGGAAACAGAATTGGTTTCTTACTGTTAAAAAAAGTAAGGAAACTCATTGCCAGTACATCATCAGATCCCACGCCGACAAATACCTGATCGTCCTGAAGCCCATACTCCCCTGCAATGGCATGCACAAGATCTTTCGCTGCCGGATCCGGATAAAGTCTCAGTGCATCTGTATCTGTATTCCGAAGTACCTCCGTAACCCCCGGTGCCGGCGGATAAGGATTTTCATTTGTATTTAATTTGATCATATCCGTCTGATTTGGCTGTTCTCCCGGTGTATACGGAACCACCTTGCGGATATTGTTTTCCCAGTTGCCCATCTTCATGTCTTCTTTCTTTTTTATCTACTTTTTTACGAGGATACATACGGATTGTTCCGTGCTACGCACTCTCACAATCCTACTTCCGAGCCACACCGGTCTTTCTTGCTGCTTCTGCAACTGCTTTGGCTACTGCCGGTCCAACTCTCTTGTCAAATGCCTTTGGAATGATATTATCTTCAGAAAGTTCTTCATCAGAGATCAGTTCTGCAATTGCTTTTGCTGCTGCAATCTTCATCTCCTCATTGATATCACTTGCTCTCACATCAAACGCACCTCTGAACACACCAGGGAATACAAGTACATTGTTGATCTGATTCGGGAAATCAGAACGTCCTGTTGCGATGACTCTTGCGCCACCTTTTCTTGCTTCATCCGGCATGATCTCAGGTGTCGGGTTTGCCATTGCAAATACAATCGCATCATCTGCCATTGTGCTTACCATCTCTGCTGTTACAATATTCGGTGCAGATACACCGACAAAAATATCTCTGCCCTTCATGGCTGCCTTAAGGTCCCCATGCAGCTGTTCTTTATTTGTTTTTTCTGCGATTTCCTTCTGTGCCGGATTCATCCATTCCTCACCAGGCGCCAGGATTCCCTTACGGTCAACCATGACTACATCACCGATTCCAAGTTCCAGAAGAAGTTTGCAGATGGAGATACCTGCTGATCCGGCTCCGTTGATGACTACTTTTGCTTCTGAGAATTTCTTTCCTACCAGTCTCAGAGCATTGGTCAGTCCTGCTGATACGACGATTGCGGTTCCATGCTGGTCATCATGAAAGATTGGAATATCACATTTTTCTTTCAGTTTTTTCTCTATCTCAAAACATCTCGGTGCGGAAATATCTTCCAGATTGACTCCACCGAAAGATCCTGAGATCAGATAAATGGTATTTACGATCTCATCTACATCATTGCTCTTGATACAGAGCGGAAATGCATCTACATCACCAAACGCTTTAAAAAGTGCACATTTTCCTTCCATTACCGGCATCCCCGCCTCCGGTCCGATATTTCCAAGGCCAAGGATCGCTGATCCGTCTGTAACAACAAGGCACATATTCCATCTTCTTGTCAGGTCATAAGATTTGTTCACATCCTTCTGGATCTCCAGACATGGCTGTGCAACACCCGGTGTATATGCAAGTGACAGGTCATCTTTATTCTCTGCCGGTACTCGTGTAACGACTTCAATCTTACCTTTCCATTCTCCGTGTAATCTCAGGGATTCTTTCGCATAATCCATCTCATTCTCCTCCTATTACAATTCCATTTGCTGGTCTTTTGTTGTTGCTGTTCTTCTGCATCTCATCCATGCATTTTTCGATTATCTCCATATGCTCGGACATGTACTGCTCGGCACCCTTCTCATCGTTATTGATAATAGCCTCAACAAGAAGACGATGCTGTTCATCCACTTTAAATTCCGGACGGTTTTTCTTCATAATATAATCTCTGGTTCCCGCAATTATATTTTCAATCAGCTGATCCGCTGCAGCAAGCACACTGTAGATCATCGGATTGTCTGCAATCTTTGCAATCTGCGTATGCAGTTCTTTATCCAGTTCTCCTCTGGTCTTCTCATCTTCCGCTTTATCTATACTCGAAAGTATCCTCCACAGTTCTGCCGCATCCAGTGGTGTGCACTTTCTCGCAGCCAGAATTGCCATCTCTAGTTCCAGTGCAGCCCTAAGCTGCTGTGTCTGCCGGATATATCCGTTATTCAGTTTAAACAGTATAGACAATGGGCCAATCAGCCAGGAATCCAGGTCATCTGCTATATAGTTTCCACCACCGGGCACGGTCTTTATGATTCCAAGCAATTCAAGTGCTCTTAAGACTTCCCGTACCGCCGGTCTGGATACTCCCATCGTCTCTGCCATCGTTCTTTCTGCCGGAAGCGCATCGCCTGCTTTCAGATGTCCATTTTGAATATTATCTATGATCTGATTCAGTATTCCATCAAAAGCTTTCTCATCTTTAATTTCTTTAAACATATATCTGCCTCCTACATTTCCCTATTAATGTATCATTTATGAACCCTGTTGGCAAGCATTCCCTTTGCATTCTGCCTGCATTCTTTTTCATACAGCTTTTTCTAATTTATTAAAAATATCGATATAATTTGTGTTTTTATTCTAAACTTTTCTCATATCCTATTGACAAGTTCAAAAAAGAACGCATAATAAACGTAAGAGATTATTATAGTAAGGGAGATTATACTCATGAAAAAAAGAAATCTTATGCTATTATCAGCAATTGCTGCAGCATCGATCCTCATGACTGGATGCGGTTTCACCGCAGATGATCCGGCTGACAGTCAGGCTGTAACTATAACTCCAGAACCAACTGCTACACCGGCACCTACAGCTACACCAGCACCTACTGTTACCCCGACAGCCAACCTGACAACTACACCTGCACCGGCCGGAACAGATGCTTCTTCCACAACTCCGGCAGATGGTACAACAACAGACGGAACTGCTTCTACAGACAGCAGCACATCTTCTGATGCAGCATCCACAGATACCAGTTCTGACTCTGCTTCTTCCACAGCAAGTGCATCTTCCGGTGATGCATCATCTTATGTTGGTTCTACACTGAATGAATTCATGAACATCTATGGAACACCAGTTGATTATGAACCTGCATACGATGCAAATGGCAACGAAGTTGGTGGTGTTTACTCATTCAACGACTTCTCCATCACAACAGATTTCACTTCCGGAAGCGAAACTGTCGAAGCTGTTGATTATTATTGATCATAATAAGCCGCACATGACAAATACCCTGTCAGGGAATTCCTGCCAGGGTATTTTTTATGTATGTCTTTCTTTATTTTTCAGGTCTTTCTTTTCGATGTTTTTTGGATTCTTCGTATTTTTTCAGCTCTTTCAACGCCTTCTCACCCTGCGGATACAGAAGAATGATATTGAATATTGTCATCAGACCGATTCCCACATCTCCAAGGTCCCATACAAAAGTATAAGCTGCAAGGCCACCTATAAACAACATAAACAGTGCTATGATCTTGTATGCCGTCTGTGATATCCAGTTATCTCCGAAAAGATATGCCACATTGCTTCTTGCATAGAATAAAATTCCAAGGAATGTCGAGAAACTGAACAAAAATAATGTCGCCGCAATAAAAACCACACCAAATCTTCCGAGATGATGTTCCATCGCCGTCTGCAGAAGATCCATTCCGGAAAGTCCTGCAACTTTTTCTTCCGGGGCAAGAAGCATGATCATTGCAGTACAGCTGCAGATCACGATCGTATCAATAAATACTCCAAGTGCCTGTACCAGTCCTGCTTTGACCGGCTGATCACATTTTGCCGCAGCTGCCGCACACGGAGCAGAACCAGAGCCTGCCTCATTGGAAAAAAGTCCTCTTTTGATTCCATTCATCAGTACCGCCCCGAAACCACCGGCTGCCACCTGTCGAAATCCAAATGCCTCCTGAAAGATTCTTGCAAATACACCCGGAAGACTACCGATATTCATCACAATGATCAGAATCGTGATTGCAAAATAAACAACCGCCATTATCGGCACGATCATATCCAGGACCTTAACTGTCGCATTCTTACGGAGTACGATCACTGCTGCAACTGCAACAAGCACAACCGTCGTATAGATCGGTGGAATGGAAAATGCATTCTTAAATGAAGAAACAACGGAATTACTGATCACCTGGCTGATACCACACCAGCAGATCAGGCCTGAGATTGCAAATAACACAGAAATCACAACTTTGTTTCTTTTTTTCTTTTGTTTTTCTTCCACATAGGCATGGATATAGTATGCCGGCCCGCCACGATAACCGCCATACAGTGGATCTTTTTCTTTATAGAGCTGTGCCAGTGTTGCTTCAATAAATGCTGTAGATGAACCGATCAGCGCTGTTACCCACATCCAGAACACAGCCCCGGCACCACCTGCTGAAATCGCCGCAACCACACCGACCAGGTTTCCCATACCAACCCTGGTCGCCGTTGATACGACCAGTGCCTGAAAAGATGAAAGACTGTTTTTATCCTTTTTCTTTTCAACCAGTGCTCTTACCATATCCGGAAACAGACGAATCGGCAGAAAACGCGTCCGGATCGTAAAATAAATTCCCGCCGGAATCAGTAAAATAATCAACAGCGAAATTCCAAGTGTACTGCCACCCGGCAGCGGAATATGCACCAAATCTCCCCACAGAAAGCTGTATATTTTCTCAATCAGATCAACCATCATAACTTTAACCCTCTTCCCATTTTCACACACCTGAAAGAACATTTCCCTCAGGCAGATACTATTCTAGTATAACTCATAATAACCTTTAAACACAAGCACTTTTGAAGTTTAAAGTCAAAAATCGGCAGTCTTGACGTTATCCACTCCTTTGTTTATAATAAGTATGTCTGGAAAATCCAGATAATATTAACTTACATATCAAGACAAAGGTGGTCTTATTTTATGTTTAATTTTATGGTTACAAATGAAGGCGGCCTAACAACAGCCGGATACGCCATCGCAATCATCGCAGGAATCATTCTGTTCCTGGCTGCAATCTGTTTTGCAGGAAAACACTCAGAAAAACACAAACTGACTACAAGACAGCTTGTATTCTGTGCTGTAGCTGTGGCACTCGCTTTTGTCACTTCTTACCTGAAGATTTTTACTCTGCCGTGGGGTGGAAGCGTTACTCTTTGCAGTATGCTGTTTATTGTACTGGCTGCTAACTGGTATGGTGTAGGCACCGGTATCACGGTTGGCCTTGCTTATGGAATCCTGCAGTTTATCCAGGAACCATATGTACTTTCCTTCTTCCAGGTTTGCTGTGATTATATCCTTGCATTCGCTGCCCTTGGAGTTGCCGGATTCTTCGCAAAGCAAAGCCATGGTCTGCTTAAAGGATACATTGTGGCAGTTATTGCCAGAGGTGCATTTCATGCACTTGGCGGATATCTGTACTGGATGAGCTACATGCCGGATAACTTCCCGAAGTCCCTGACTGCAATTTATCCGATCGTATATAACTACAGCTATCTGCTTGCAGAAGGAATCATCACAGTGATCGTGATTTCCATTCCGGCAGTATCAAAAGCACTGGTACAGGTTAAGAAGGCAGCACTGGGTACTTCCCTGTAACCCGTTAATTTGTATTAACAATTTCCCATGGCATGCGCCCTGAGACCTGTTCTTCTCCTGATATTTCAAATCGATAAGCTTTCGTATAAATGATATCGCAATATGTAAAAATAGCGGGATTCTTCTTCTGTCGTATGGAGAAGATATCCCGCTGTTTTTTCATTCTATTTATATAAAAGGATTGTAGAACCTTCCAAACTTAATTGTCACCGTCAGACTTACAACCAGCAGCACTACGCCCAGTCCAAGCGCCGCAAAATCTCTCCGCTCAAACGGCCGTCTGGTATACCACGTCCGTTTCTTATTCTTCCCAAATCCACGCAGTTCCATCGCATTAGAGATCGTATCAATACGGTTCAGACTCGTCAGAATCAACGGTAATAGAATATTAACAGAATTCTTTAATCTGGAAGAGAAGTGTTCATTTTTTCCAAGTTCCACACCTCTTGCCTGCTGTGCCTGGCTGATACTGTGATAATCCCTCTGAATATCCGGAATATAACGAAGTGCGATTGCCACAGAATATCCTACTTTATAGGAAATTCCAATACTGTTCAGACTGGCGGCAAACTCGCTCGGATTTGTCGCAGAAATAAACAGGATCGCAACTGGAAGGGCTACAAAATATTTCAGCGAAATATTCAACATATAAAACAGCTGCTCTGCGGTCACATCATATCTCCAAAACAAATGACACAATACATGCCTTGTTCCATACAGATTCGTTCCCTGATTCGGATCAAACAGAAAAATAAACAGGTTGTTCAAAAGCAGAAAAACAAGCATAAAGATCATCATAAAGCGGACTTCACGGTATTTGATCTTACTGAGTTTAAATGCAGCAAGGCTGACTGCAAACAATCCCAACAGCACCCAGGTATTATAAGTGATCATACTTGCGAACGTGAACAACAGGAAAAATGCCAGCTTGGTTGTTCCTGTCATTTTGTGTACCACGCTGTCGCGGTCCAGATAATTTAATACCGTTTTAGCAGCCATGGCTTCTCACCTCCCTGTCCTCTCCGATAAATCGTTCCACAAATGCTTCCGGCGGTGTGATCGCACAATGATTTGCCAGAGTAAAAAGACTTGTTTCTTTCAGTGCCGCACGTTTGATCAGTTTCGGATCACAGAGTACTTCGGATGCTCTGCGGTCTGCGATCAGCTGTCCATCGGAAAATACCAGTGCTCTTGGTGTATATTCCAACATCAGGTGCATATCGTGTGTGATCATCACGACTGTCACACCACGTTCATTGAGTTTACGCAAAAACTCCATGATCTCTGTATAATGTTTAAAATCCTGCCCGGCAGTCGGCTCATCCAGAATGATCAGTTCCGGATCCTGCACCAGTACACTTGCAATCGTCACACGTTTCTTCTGTCCAAAACTCAAAGCTGAAACCGGCCAGTTACGAAACGGATAAAGTCCGCAGATCTTCAATGTATCTTCTACCTTCTGCCGAACTTTCTCCTCCGGCATTCCTGCCTTCTGGAGACTCAGTGCTACTTCCTCATAGATCATCGTCTTCGAAATCATCTGATTTGGATTCTGCATAACATATCCGATATATTTCGCACGGTGACGGATATTCTCCTTTAACAGATCTTTTCCATGGAACAGAATCTCTCCGGAATCCGGATCCTCAAATCCACATACAAGTTTGGAAAACGTTGATTTTCCGGCGCCATTCCTTCCCACGATACTGACCATCTCTCCTTTGTCAATTGACAAGCTGACATTATGAAGTGTCTGATGCTCTTTCGTATATCCAAAACTGAGATTCTTCACTTCCAGAAGCTTTTCCCGTTCTCCGGTCTCTTCTTTAAACGGCTGTGCCTCAAACCATTCCTGTAATCTCTTACGGTCTCCTTCATTCAGCACAACAGAATCCACGTGTGCCGGCCTCTTTTCTTTTGTAATGTCGATTCCTGCATAGCGCATCGCAGTCACATAAAGAGGCTCACGAATGCCATTGTCTGCCAGCAGGCTGGTAGAAAGCAATTCATCCGGAGTCATATCTGCAAGGATCGTTCCTTCATTTACCAATATGATACGGTCTACGTTTCTCCAGAGAACGTCTTCCAGACGGTGCTCAATGATCAGAACTGTCGTATCCGTTTTTTTCTGGATCTCATCGATCAGCTCAATAGCCTGTTTTCCTGCTGCCGGATCAAGATTTGCCAGAGGCTCATCGAACAGGAGGATTTTTACCTGATCTACCATGACACCCGCAAGGCTGACTCTCTGCTTCTGTCCACCAGAGAGTTCATGCGGTGCATAATCCAGATGCTTCTCGATTCCTACCAGTTCTGCCGCATGTCTGGTGATTGCATGCATTTCATCCTGAGGAGTACAACTGTTTTCCAGAGCAAATGCAATATCCTCACCAACCGTCAATCCGATAAACTGTCCATCCGGATCCTGAAGAACCGTTCCTACATGCGCAGATAATTCAAAAATACTGCTGTGTGGTGCGTCCACACCATCCACCGTCAATGTTCCCTTACATTCTCCCGGATTTGAAAAAGGATTCAGTCCGTTGATACATCCTGCCAGGGTACTTTTTCCACTTCCGGAAGGTCCCGCGATCAGCACTTTTTCACCTGGATAAATATCCAGATTGATTCCGGTCAGTGTAGGTTTTTTTTGCGCCCGGTACTGGAATGAAAAATCTTTAAATGAAATAACAGGGGATTTTTTCTCAGCCATTCAAACACCTCAAAATTTATATTAACCATTCAATAACTACAAAAACAATTCAAGAATACTATCTGATCAACAATAGAAAAAGCCTTTTCACAAGCCATATAAGCTACATGAGAAGGCTTTTCCGACGCTGTCCACTTCTGCATGAACACCTGTGAACAGCAACTCCATATCTTATTCCTGATCCAGGGAACCCTTCTTGGCAATCGTCTTTGTATATGCCAGAACAAGAAGTCCACCTACGATCACACCGGTGACTGTATTAGAAACCGCTGCAAATACACCCTGTGCAAATACTTTGTTTGCAGGTTCTGCATAGATCAGAATATCAAGTACAGGTGCTACAACTACCCATCCGATCACATGCGCGATCACATTTGCAACTACAAATACAGCAACTTTGCCTTTTCCGAATTCACCTTCCTGAACATCAAGTTTCTTGGCAAACAGTCCGATAACCACGCCGACAAATGCTGATGTGATTACCCAGCTCCACCACGGACTTCCACCCCAGGAAAGATCAATCAGTGCGTGGCCGATAAACCCGATCAGTCCGCCTGCAACCGGTCCATACATAGTAGCCAGAAGTGCAAGTACTGCATACTGAAGACTGATATTTGTGTTCGGTACCGGGCTCGGTATTGCAACAAAGCGTCCAAGTACAAAGAACAGTGCTGCGCCAATTCCGACAGCAACCACGGTTTTGATACTGCTGTTGTTTTTCATGATAGTATCCTCCTCAAAAAGTTTTGCTCCGGTCATGCCAGAGACAGTGATAGTATAAGTCTTTTGGGCAGATTTTGTCAATGGATTCCAAGTGCTTCTTTTGCAAGTTCATCGACCATATCATTGTACTTATCATTAGAATGTCCTTTGACTTTTCGAAATTCAATGTGAACCCGTTCTTTCGCCTTACGATAAAAATCACGATATGCAATCGTTCCGGCTTTGTTTGCTTTCCAGTCACCATTGCACCAGCTCGCGATACCCTGATAATCGTGATAAATTATAATAGAAGGGATTTTGTGGTCCAGAGCGTATTGCATCGCTGCTTCACTTCCTTTGATCTCACCAGCCACATTTCGCATCTGCGCCAACTCTGGATCAGACATTTTCTGCGAAAATTTCTCTTCTTTTCCATTGATCAGAACCACCATCCCGTAGGAAAATTCTTTCGTGCCTGCATGATAGCTTCCATCAACGTAGATTTCCACCGCACCTGCTGACGGATCACCTCCCTGCATGTCATCTGCAGCCACAGCAATTCCCAGATATTCCTTTGCTTCCTCTTCCGTCCCAAAGCTCTTATATATCGCGCCCGGATACCCCATTACCTGCTTCTTACACTCATCCCAGGTAAGGAACATCCCTATCTTTCTTCCCTGTCTTACTGCATAAAATTTCTTTTTTGCCATGCTGCCTCCTATCTGTCATCCTTCACTGCCATTCACAGATAATATCCGCCAAACAGCAGCCACCCTATTTCTTCTTATACTATACATGAGAATTTTCAAATTACAAGAAAAAAAGAAGACTCCCGTCATGGAAATCTTCTTTTTTCTGACTTATTTAATACCATACGATCTGACAGACTTATTCAGCTACTGCAATCGCTTCTACTTCACACAGAACATTCTTCGGAAGCTGTTTTACAGCAACGCAGGAACGAGCCGGTTTGCTTGTGAAGTATTTTTCATAGACTGCATTAAATGCAGCAAAATCTGCCATATCAGCAAGGAAGCATGTTGTCTTTATAACATTGTCAAATGTAAGACCAGCTTCTTCAAGGATCGCTCCAACATTTTTGCAGGACTGCTCAGCCTGAGTCTCAATCTTATCCCCTGCAACTTCGCCGGTTGCCGGATCTACCGGAATCTGGCCGGATGCGAATACAAAATTTCCTGCCATTTTAGCCTGAGAATATGGTCCAATTGCTGCAGGTGCTTTCTTAGTTTCAAATGTTTTCATGAGAAATTCCTCCGTTCAGTCTTTTTCTCATCATAGCACCAAAATTTTTGTTTCGTCAATATATTTTTTGTATTTTATTCTGCAGTTTCCTCTGTTTCTGCCTCTGCTGCCCATACCGGAACTGCTGCTCCAGGTCACATTATTTTCTCTTGGCTCTGATATATCATTTCAGGATATTTACGTTTGATATCTTTCAGGAAGATCCGACCGGAAAATGCAATATGCGGAAGCTCATAAAACTGGCTCTGCTTCGGGCAGATCGGACGATACAGAGGATCCGCCACAATAATTTCTGCATCTCTCAGCAGCTTTTCCATCTCTTCTTCGCCATTTGCTGTACAGTCATTTGTCGCCAGAAGATTCTCGTGAGTTTCCAAAGGACAGATAACACGGACTGGTTTTTGATATTTTTTTTCGATGAATGCCGCCAGCGAGCCCATGGTTACAGCTTCACCAATGAGGGTAATTTCCGGTACCCCGCTTAAACGGTTTGCAAGATACGCTGTCGAATCATTATCCTTTTCCTCATTTCTGCCTTCTGTTTCATGTGGGATTTTTTTGTTCATGATCTGTATAAGTTCTTCTGTAAATCCGCTGATCGGAGTTCCGATGACATACGGAGTCCCGAATTTCTCTCTAAGTATCTTCGCAGCCGGAAGTCCCACGGAAGAAACAACCAGATTCATTTCTACTTCGCCTGTGCGGGACAAATTTTCAAGTGTATCCCCCATAGCCCAGGAGGAAACAACTTCCCATCCATATTTTTGAAGATTTTTCTTCATGATATCTACATTGATCTGTGGCCCAAAATCCAGTGGGGTTACACCAAGGAGATTGAGCGTATGAGGTTGGTTGACTGACGATTCTCTGTCAATTGCCGATTCTGCTCTTTTTGATACAGTTTCCGACTCTCCTGTAAATCGCTCTGCAATCCTTGCCAGAGCAATTCCTGCACCATAAGTGTAATCATGCATACCATTCGTTGGAATGGCAAAAGCCGGAATTCCTGTCTCTGTCTCAATCACCTGGGCAATTGCAGGAAAATCTGTCCCATTCATAAATGGGATTGGAGAACCCGCAAGGGCAATAAACTTTGGCTTCAATTCTCGCGCCGTTTCTTCAATATCATAAATAAATTTCGCATCATTTCCCATGACTGCATCGATCTCTGTCAGCCCTGAAATATAGATCAAACTGTCCTGATCGTACCAGCGAATCTCATCGTGCGTATTGTAGGTAGAATTACAGCCTGAAGGATCGTGCATGACAACCATACCGCCAAGTTCATACAGGGCAGAACACACGCCTGAAACATCCGCAGTATAAACCGGTATAATCTTATACGACTGTCTCATATGCAGCTTTCGCACCCCCATCCTTTGCGAATGATCAGATCTTCCGGATCTTTTTCTTCGAGAAAAGCTTCTGTCATCAATTCCAGAGTCCTTCGAATCCCATCAAAGCCCCATAGACCACCACCCTGCACCATATTAACAAAATAACTGCTGCCGGAAAACCAGGCGGCTTTCTGCCCAATGGCAAGAACTTTCTCTTCTGTATGGCGTGGAAGGACACGCATCTTTGCCTGAATCGTAGCACAGAGTTCAAGATCTGGATGATGTATCTTTAACCAGTCAAATACATTTTTTTCTTCCGGGCTTACACTGTCAAGGTAAACCGTTGTCACATGAAATCCATGTTTCAGAAGAAAACCTGCAAGTCCAAGTGGTCTGGGATGATACAGATAGTCCAGGACGATCGAAGTATCACCAATGATTGCTTTGGCGTGACCAACAGCATTTTCGCAGAGTGTAATTTCTCGTTTGCAAAAAGCTTCCAGTTCTTCAGATATTGTTTCTATACCTAAAACATTCTCCTGTTCCTGGCCCGCCTGCAGCTCCTGTAGCAGCTTTCTCAGTTCTTCTTTAATTTCCCTATAATCAAAACTTCCCGGCAGATACAGATGTTTTCTGTTCAGTCTTTCGGCCAGCATTTCTGCACCATATTTAGCCGGAGGATAGCAGGAAATAAAAAATTCTCCTGCACCAAGACACTGGTATTCTTCCCAGTTTTTGCATGCCGGGATTTCTCTTAACGTGTATCCCTTATTTTTCAGCAAACGCTTGATATCACTGTTTTTATCCAGCACAAAGTCACTTCCGACAAGAGTCACTGTTTTCTTATCAATGTATCCTGCTGTCAGAGGATCATACATTGCTTTGCGTAGTTTCTGATCCGGCGTAGCTCCATGCTTCTGCATGATCGGATCCATATAACAGCGTACGAACACGATCTCCGGAAAGCGTGCTTCCAGTTCTCCATACACCAGTTCCAGGTCACATCCCAGAAAATGGTGCAGACATACTGTAAAAAGAAGCACTGCTTTCGGTTTTTTTTCAAGTTTCTTCAGGACATCGGTCACGCCTTCGATCGTCACATCCTCCAGATTTCCATTGAGAAGATTTTCTTCTTCTACAATCACAAAGGAAAAACGGTCTGCTGCATTCATCTCTGCCGCTGTCAGGACAACACCCCGCATGCAGTTGTCTGCACAGACATAAATCTGGATTGCCTCTGGCATCAGCATTCCGGTATGAACAATATTCCAGTTACCATGTGCGGGAGAATTAAATTCCAGACCTGTTGGAAATGGAACAGGAAAATCAGCCTCTCCAATCGTTGTAACCGCACCTTCCGGATCTATCTCACCACCAACTCGTTTCAGCATAAACCATCCTCTCTGCAGAGGTTCAGAATCTGCTCTGCCAGTATGCGGTATTCTGTTGCCATTTTGCTTTCCGGATAACATTCCATCAAAGTCTTTCCCTGTTCTTCTGCGTCTGTAACCAGATCACTGTGGGTAAGTTTTCCGATTACCTTTGTTTCAAAATCTTCCGCAAGTTCCTGTACTTTTTCTTCTTCCCGTTTTACATTGCGGCGATTCAGGATAATTCCTCCAAGGGCAGCATAACCACGGTTTCTGAAATTCTGTACCGCCATGGCAATATTGGCCCCGGCATGGATTGCCATATTTTCCCCGGATGTGATAATAAAAACTTTGTCCGCATATCCTTTTCGCATTGGCATGGAAAAGCCCCCGCAAACAACATCCCCCAGTACATCATAAAGGACAATATCCGGTTTATAGGTTTCATACGCTCCGGTTTCCTTTAATTTTTCAAGAGCCGTAATGATTCCACGTCCTGCGCAGCCAAGCCCTGGTGTCGGACCACCTGCCTCCACACAGATCACACCCTGATAACCGACCATGGTCATGTCTTTGAGTTTGAGGTTCTGCTTTTTTTCATTATAAAGATCAAGCACCGTTCTCATTTCTTTTCCGTGGCGAAGCTGAATCGTGGAATCTGCTTTTGGATCACAGCCAATCTGCATAACTGTCAAACCTTTTTCTGCAAGTGCTGCTGCCACATTGGATACAGTCGTTGATTTGCCAATGCCACCTTTGCCGTACACTGCTATTTTAATCATGTTTTTCCTCCATGTGTGTGATGACATTGGAATAAGCGGTCTTCGTGGATACGCCTTTCAGTCGGCCAATCTTGCCGGAAAGAGCACTGATGATATCCTGTGAAGCATCAATGGCAATACTGATGATGCTGATTCCTTTTTCACGGTATGGGATACCCATGCGACCGATGATATGGTCACGGGCATCGTAAAGGAGCTGGTTTAAAGTTTCAATCGAATTGTTGTCCTCTACAATGATGGAGATTACTGCTACTCTAGTATCCATGTTAGTCCTCCGTGTTATACATACAATAATTATAGCTGTTCAGTGCCCTCATGGGACATTCTTCTGAACAGAGCAATATATTATTAAATTCATCCAGTCAACAGAATTCTGCACGAGTAGAAAACTGGATTGAACTGACGGCAAACGGAGATTTCGTCGAGAGTTATGTGCTAGCTGCTGTCACCGAGCGCACTGTCTGAGGCAAAGCCGAGTTTGCGCGAATGACAGCAAACAAGCGCACGTAACGAACAGAAATCGCAGTGTGTCAGGAAACCAGTTTTTCTATCTCTGTGCAGATTCGTGATTACTCATAATTAATGATTACTCATATCTTAACATATACGCGGCAATAACTCTCCCCCCGGCTGTGGAAGGAGTGCCTGAGTGCCGATTTCAGTGGTCATGACGACTTTACCCGGCTGATCCTGAATCACTTCACCGATAATAGCCGCATCTTTCGAATACGGACACTGACGGAGAGTCTCTACGATTTTTTCAGCTTCGGCTTTTGGTGCCATGATGACCATACGGCCTTCGCATGCCAGATAAAGTGGTTCGAGTCCGAGCATGCCACAGACTCCTTTGACTTCCGGTGCTACCGGAACGGAGGCGGCATCAAGTCGAATCCCAACATTGCTCTGTCCGGCTATTTCATAGAGAACAGTTCCGACACCACCTCTTGTAGCATCGCGGATTACATGGAGATCATGAGTCGTGTTCATAACAGCTTCTACTGTTTTCCAGAGAGGCGCGCAGTCGCTGGTAACATTTGCTTCAATTCCGAAATCTTCTCTTGCAAGAAGGATCGTGCATCCATGTCTTCCGACATCTCCGGTCACGATAATCGCATCTCCCGGCTGCGCAAGTGTTCCGCCAACATTTACTCCGTCTTCAATCTGTCCCATTCCGGTCGTTGTGATAAAAACACCATCCACCTGTCCTTTTCCGGCTACTTTGGTGTCTCCGGACACGATATGTACACCTGCTTCTGCCGCCGTTTTTTCCATCGCAGAAACGATTTCTTCCAGTTTTTCCATCGGAAATCCCTCTTCGATAACAAATGCACAGGTCAGATAGAGTGGTTTTGCACCCATGCAGGCAAGATCATTGACTGTTCCACAGATAGAAAGTTTACCAATATTTCCTCCCGGAAAGAATGCCGGTGAAACGATAAATCCGTCTGTTGATACTGCCATTTTTCCTGCCGGCGGAGTCAATACTGCTGCATCATCTGCAGTCAGATCCGGATTTGCAAAATGTGCTGCAAAAATCTGGTCGATCAGTTCAGAGGTCTGGCGACCTCCGGCACCGTGTGCCATCGTTACTGTTTTATCTTTTAAACTGCTCATAGGATCATCCTCTTTTTTCTTAATATTATCATACCTGCAGATTGCTTCATTACTTCGTAATTCTCGCAGTCTTACAATCATTCGGAATACGTTGATTTATTGATTGTCTCCATACGCATAATAAGCCGAACATGCACCTTCATTCGAAACCATACACGCGCCTACCGGATGTTGCGGGGTACAGACTTTCCCAAATACTTTGCAATCGGATGGTTTACATTTTCCCTGCAGGACATCTCCGCACCGACAGGCAGGATTCGCTTTGCCCTGAATCGATGGAATGTTGTATTTCTTTCTTGCATCAAATGCACTCCATTCTTTTTTGAGGCAGACTCCTGACTTTGGAATCACTCCAAGACCTCTCCACTCACTATCGCACGCCTCTGTCATTTCTTCGGTAAGCTGTTGTGCCTCACGACTTCCTTCCGGCTTCACAACTCGCGGATAGCAGTTTACAAAGAATGGTTTTCCCTCCTGAAATTTCACCAGTGCAACCGCCAGTGCTGTGAGAAGCTCTTTTGCTGTAAAACCGGCCACAACACCACTTACCCCTTCCTCTGTCAAATCTTCACAGAGTTCCGTACCTGTGATTGCATTGACATGTCCGGGATACAGAAAAACATCTGCACTTCCTTTTAAGGCTTCATATGCCTGTGGCATGGTTTTGTTCGCCATTAACAGAGAATAATTAGAAAGCTCATCTTTCTTCGCCTGTTTTACAGAAAGGCACTCTGCCGGTGTCGTTGTTTCAAAACCGACAGAAAGAAAAACGACCTGTTCTTCCGGATGTTCAAGAGCATATTTTTCTGCATCGGCCGGAGAATAAACGATTCTGATCTTTGCTCCTTTTTCTCTTGCTCCTGCAAGGCTCATTTCCGTTCCAGGCACTCGTACCAGATCTCCAAAGGTACAGACCGTCACATTTTTTTTCAGTGCCAACCACACCGCTTCATCAATAAATCCGACTGGTGTTACGCAGACCGGGCATCCCGGACCAGAGATCAGTTCCACCTGTGGTGGCAGAAGTTTGCGAATGCCAAGTCGAAATATCTCGTGTGTATGTGTTCCACAGACTTCCATGATACGGACTGCCGCACCATCATAGTTCTCTATGATCTCCCGCGCTGTTCTTTTTTTCTCTTCTCCCATTACAGCAGTTCCTCCATTAACTGATCTGTTTCGTCATCATCTTCATCGGTGATCTTTGCAATTGCAACGCCTGCGTGAACCATCACATAATCGCCTGGCTCCAGGTCTTCCAGAAGCTGTGCGGAAACTTCTCTCTTAGCTCCACCAGCATCTACAACTGCTGTTCCTTCACTGATTTTTACTACTTTTGCTGATAACCCTACACACATGGTAATGCCTCCCTTTTACTATGTAACTTGTATTATTTTATATAGTCTTTGTCTCTATGCTTTTTCCAGATATGCCATCGCATACACAGCCTGTCCCAGCGCAATCCCACCATCATTTGGCGGCAGCAGCTGATGTTTCAACACTTCAAATCCCTGTTCCAGAAGCATATGATCAGTCAGCTCCAGAAGCAGTCTGTTTTGAAAAGCCCCGCCACTTAAGGCTGCTTTATTACAGCCGCTCAGTTCTCTGATCTTCACACAGGCTGCCGTGATCTGGAAGGCAAGCTCCCGATGGAAAAAGTATGCCAGCTTGCCCGGATCTTCTCCATTTAATTGACGATTCAGGATTTCTTTTATCAGGGATTCTGTGTTGAGCAGCAAGCGATCACCTGCAGAAATCAACTTGTCATCCATTCTCTTTATTTCTTCTGTCTCTGACAGATTTTCATTTCTACTGAGAGTATCTGTATCCTCTTTATCGTAACCATATTTTTCAGTTTCCTGAATTTGTTGTTTACTCTTTTCAAGCATAGTTTCCCGGTACTCTTCTGCTGCAAATTCCAGTGCCATAGAAGCCTCACCTTCAAATGTAGACTTCCTTCGGATTCCAAGCATCGCACTCACACCGTCAAACAATCGTCCTGCACTGGTTGATATCACGGCATTGATCTTACGATCTGCCATGGTAAACTGCACGTTTGCTTCCTGTTTCGTACAAAGTTCTAATTTTTCTGTGATTTCAGCTGCTTTTTTTCTGTCACCTGTCATTCCATAGATCAGAGAAACTGCAATTCTCCATCCTTCTTTCGAAGAAGCGTCTCCACCAACCTGAAGAAATGGCATCACACTTCCCACTCTCGTGAATCCATCTAAATCTGATAACAGGATTTCTCCTCCCCAGATCGTACCGTCAGTTCCATATCCGGTTCCATCAAAAGATACACCGATCACCTGCTCTGCGCAGTCATTTTCTGCCATGCAGGAAAGGATATGTGCATAATGATGCTGCACTTTCACCACCGGAAGTCCCAGTTCTTCCGCGACCATCACAGAATTGTACTTTGGATGCATATCACAGCATACAATCTCCGGTTCTACTTCCAGCAGTGTTTCCATCCTTCCTACAGTCTCCCGAAGTGCTTTTACCGTTCGCAGATCTTCCAGATCTCCGACATATGGAGACGGATAAAATCGGTTATCCACACCAATGCAAAAAGAATTCTTGAGTTCTCCACCAATGGCAAGCACCTGTCCTCGATATGGTGTGGAAACCATAAACGGAAGAGGTGCATACCCTCTGGAACGTCGGATCATATATGGTCTGTCCTCATAAAAATCCATTACCGAATCGTCCGCACGGATACGGATCTTGCGGTCATGGGACAGCATGCAGTCGCAGAATCCGGACAATTCTGCCTCTGCTTCCTGATCATCACGACAGATTGGCGCACCAGAAGTATTTCCACTGGTCATTACCAGAAATTCCGGCATTTCAATTCCATCATCATATGTAAAAATCAAAAGCTGTACTGGTGCATACGGCAACATTACACCAACTTTGGGATTGCCCGGTGCTACGGACGGACAGAGGATTTTTGCTTCTTTTTTCTTATCCAGAAGCAGGATCGGTTTCTGATGTCCATCTAGGATCCTGGTCTGTTCTGCACTCACTTCACATTCTTTTCTGACTGCTTCGAGATTTTTTGCCATCACTGCAAACGGCTTCATCGGACGACGTTTAAGCTGGCGAAGTTTCCGAACTGCTGTTTCATTCGAAGCATCGCAGCAAAGATGAAATCCTCCGATTCCCTTGATTGCAACAATTCCGCCCCCGGCAATCGTTTTTCTCGCATAAGTGATTGCTTCTCTGCCCCGTTCTTCTCTGCCGATCAGATACACTTCCGGACCACATTCATTACAGCATACCGGCTGTGCATCGTATCTTCTGGTCGCAGGAGCATTGTATTCTTTCGCACAGTCCGGACACATCGGAAACTCTTTCATACTGGTCCGCTCACGATCATAAGGAAGCGAATCCAGAATCGTCAGTCTCGGTCCGCAACAGGTGCAGTTGATAAACGGATGCAGATATCTCCGATTCTTCGGATCAAACATTTCCTCTTTGCATTCCTCACAGATTGCGATATCCGGAGAAACAAAAATTTCACCCTTTGTCTTCTCGCTCTCGATGATATCAAACTGTGTATATCTCTCCGAATTCTCTATATTTTCTACATTTATTTTAAGGATTGCCGCACGCTTCGGCGGTCGATTCTCGATATCTGAAATAAATCCGCTGACAGCTTCCTCTGGTCCCTGTGCATAGATTTCCACATAAGGCCCCTTGTTACAAACATTTCCATGTATTCCACGAGCAGCTGCATGACGGCTGACTGTTGGCCGGAATCCTACCCCCTGCACGATTCCATAGACACGGATTTGTCTGGTAATCTCTTCACTCATAAGTTTCTCCAATCTACTGTATCACTTCATAAATACAGCAGGATTTTTATTTTCCAATCAACTTTCCAGACACCGCAAAATGCCGTGTGTCTACAAATATTCCCTTAAATTCTGGTATCATCCGCTCCATACATCCATCTGCAAAAATGATATCAAAATCTCCATTTTGCACAAGTTCTATGTAAGCATCCTCATCTCGGAGAAGCACATCACCATCTGCCAAAAGCTCTTTTTTCATCATAAACCAGCTTGCAATCTGAACTCTTTTTGCACCCTTCTTCAACAGTTCTTTTCGAATAGAATTTGCAATTACCTGCTGGTGTACAATGAGAACTTCTTTACCGGTATAATCTACATCTGGAATTAGTTCATCCACCAGCGGATAGTGAATTTCATACGGTGTCCCAAATGTCTTTTCCAGATACTTTGCTGTCATTAGTGCCGCCGGCGAAACAACGATATTTCTACTTACTGAGGAGGCTTCTCTTATCTCTTCCAGTCCGTCTCCCATGCAGTAACAGACTGCCTGTTTGCCATATTTCTGCTGATATAGATCACGTATTTTGTCTGCCGCGTCAAGGTCACTGACATCCTGCGGTGTCATCCCCAGAATACCAATTCTGTCTTCTTCCGCCTGATATTTTTCTATCGCAAAAATCTTAAAAAGCTCCAGAAAAGCTTTCTCTTCGCCTTTGTCATAGAGTTCCATTCCGTCTGTATCTACTGTCAGGATTGGCAGTTTTATCTTTTTTTCACTCATGCGTTTAAGCGCAAGATAGTCTGTTGCGATAACTGCTGGAACCGGAGTTCCAATCACTGCTACAAACGTTGCATCTATCTTCTGCACCACATCAGCAAGCTTCGCCACCAGGCGGTCATCACGTCCCAGGATTGCATCCATATCTCGAAGTCCGGCGCTGAAAATTGCACTTTTCTGTTCAAACCACCGTGGCTCATCAAATCCACAGACATTGCCGGTGCATCCTCCGGCATCGCAGATCACCACAATACCTCCCAGTTCAAAAAGTACTGACACCGCACCTGACTGATCTGGTGCGAACGGCGTCAGGTATTTCCGAAGTCCTCTCATCCAGCCACCTCCTTTAACGCCTCAAACAGCCTTCTCACCCCGGCGAATCCATACGGCTGTTCGTCCTGGTTCCACATCAGTCCAGGACAGTCCTGATGGTAATAAAGGGCATCCTTGCCTATGGTGATATTCACTCCGCTCTGTGCCGGATCGTAATAGATCATGGTTGGTTCCATATTGGAAAACACCCTCGTTTCCGGGCTTAAGAGTGCAAGCTGTTTCATATACACAAAGTTCTCTGCCGTAATCGTTCCATAAATCTCAGGTACTTTGAATCCATATTTCAGAAGAGCCAGTGCCAGTTCAAACGGATCCCCGTTCATGCATTCCCCGACTGCAAATGATGCATCCGGACAGACTTTTCGGAAATCCTCGATTCCCTGTTCTGCTGCTTCTCGATACTCGTCCAGCTCGAAGGAAATGCCCAGTACAGACGCAAGTGCCTGATACTGATTCTGTATCTTATCCGTCTGATATAAACGTCGTAACTCAATAAATGGAATCTTCAGTCTGTCATTAAAATCCTCCGCCGCATAACGTGATTCCTGATGCAAAACCAGATTGAAATTCGCCTCCGCCATCGTCTTATATTCTTCAAAATCTCTGCATCTGGATATCTCGTGGATTGTCTTAATTCCTGCACTGTGAAGGAGATCATACAGCTCACAGTCATCCACAAGCGGTGAGAAAAATCCCAGAAGATTAACGACATTTCCCTTCTTTTTTGTCGGCTCTAGCAGGGAATATAAGGACTGTCGTACATGTACCATCGGTGGTTTTCGTCCTTCTCTGGTCAGTGCATACATGTAGCACGGCCGCACCGGAAGCCCCGCTTTTTCTTCTGCTTTTCGGCACACACGCTCCATATCTGTGCCAAGAAGTGCATCTACACAGGTGATGCAGATCATCACAACAGAAGGCTTCTTCTCAAGACCTTCACAGATTTCTGCCACTGCCTTTGGGATTTTCTTCAGATGACGGCCAGTCACAATATCTGTCTCATTCATCATCAAATAAAAAAAGCGATTGTCATATTCGCGCATGGAACTGATCAGTGATGTATTTCGCCCACAGCATCCCGGTGCCACGATCAGCATGATCGAATCCGGGACAGCAAGGCCGGCTCTTTTTACTCCAAATCCTTCCGCTCCCGGGGAGTTAAAGGCAAGTGTAGCCGGTGAGCTGTAGATCAGATGCATATTCGATCTGAACTGATCCGGAATATTGTCTTTCCCACGCTCATTTAATTCTTCTACTGTACAATAATAAGCTCTGCTCATTCTTCTTCCTCTGCTTTCAAAAGTATTTCTGCCAGGTCAAAAAATCGTCTGCTGATCTCGGATCCTGCATCCCCCTCGATCACGGTCTTGCCCTGGTCTTCCCATCGGATGATTTCGTCACTTCTGGGGATTTCTCCTACGATCGGAATGTTGCTTTTCTGTGCAAATGCCTGCACTTTTTCTGTTTCATTTTCTACATTTCGATGATTCAGAACGATACCAAAAACTCGCGCATAGCTTCTGTCCTCAAAGTTTCTCACAGCACTGGAAATATTGTTTGCTGCATATAGTGCCATCTTCTCTCCTGATGTTACGATCAAGACTTTTTCCGCGTAGCCTTCACGGATTGGTGCTGCAAAACCACCACAGACTACATCTCCCAAAACATCATAAAGTACAACATCTGGTTTATAAGTTTCAAATAATCGCAGATCCTCAAGCAGCTGGAAAGTCGCTATGATTCCTCTTCCGGCACAGCCAAGTCCCGGTGTCGGACCGCCTGTCTCAATACAGAGAACTCCTCCAAATCCTTCTTTGGAAATATCTTCCAGCTTCTCCGGCTCCTCGTCCTCTTCCCTCATATAATTCATCACCGGACGAAGCGGTTCACCACCAAGCAGATTGATCGTAGAATCCGCTTTCGGATCACAGCCAATCTGGATGACCTTCTTCCCCATAGACGCAAAAGCTGCTGCCAGATTGGAAGTCACCGTCGATTTCCCAATACCACCTTTTCCATAAATTGCTACTTTCAGCATTTGTAAATACCCTCCATACATACAAAAAGACTCCTCCACCGTCAGGGTAGAGAAGTCCTGTAAATTTCACATCAACAACTATTCCCGCTCGGATGAATTCCTTGCCGTCAGAGTCTGTTCTGTTTTCGTTTTATTCTGTTTTTATTGTACTTTAAAGACACCGGGTGAGTCAATGCTAACAGGAATGTATTTCAGACTGAAATTCCTGAATATCTTTTGCGATCTCGCCACTTAAAAGCAACATACAGATCAGGTTTGGAATCGCCATAAGTGCATTCGCAATATCCGAAAAATTCCATACGAGGCTCAATGTCTGTGTACATCCCAAATAAGCGACCAGCGAAAATACAACTCGATAGATCATGTTAAATTTGTGTGTTCCCAGAAGATATTCAAAAGCTTTTTCTCCATGATATTCCCATCCCAGAATCGTGGAAAATGCAAACAATGTGATGCCGATTGTTACAAGCCATCCGCCTGAAGTTCCAAGGATTGTCTTAAATGCGACAATCGTAACATCCGAACCTGTAAGCATTTCACCGGCTTCATTGGTCATTCCAAGGACTCCTGAAGATGCAATGGCAAGGCCAGTAATCGTGCATACAACTATCGTATCCCAGAAAGTACCGGTCATATTTATGTAACCCTGACGTACCGGATTATCAGTAGTTGCCGCTGCCGCTGTGATTGCAGCAGAACCCATACCTGCTTCATTTGAAAACACACCACGTGCAACACCAAATCGCATCGCACTCATCATAGATGCAACAATGGAACCGCAGAGGCCACCACCAACCGCTTTGACTGAAAATGCCATTTTAAAGATCATCGCAAGTCCTGACGGCAAATTGGAAATATTTCCCAAAATTACGATCATTCCACAGATGACATAAAAAATTGCCATAACGGGAACGACAATCGAAGAGACTTTTGATATGGATTTAATTCCGCCTACAATAATCAGTAAAGAAACTACTGTGATCACAATTCCAGTTACCCATGTCGGCACGCTAAAGGTAGAATGTAAAGCTCCGGCAATAGAGTTTCCCTGTGTCATGTTTCCGATTCCAAAAGAAGCAATTACTGCAAACAGAGCAAAAAGCCATGCCAGAACAGCGCCAAACGTCTTATTTTTCAGACCTTTTTTCATCGTATACATAGGACCGCCACTCATCTCACCCTTGGCATTTATCTCTCGATATTTAATTGCAAGCATGCACTCACTGAATTTGGAAGTCAGGCCAAACGCTGCCGAAATCCACATCCATACAAGAGCTCCCGGACCACCAGATACCATAGCAGTTGCAATACCAACAATATTACCTGTTCCAATAGTAGCTGCGAGTGCCGTTGTAAGTGCAGAAAACGGAGAAACATCCCCTTCCCCACGACTCTTTGTGCGTGCCTCTTTACTGAGAGTACTCTTCAGTGCATATCCGAGATTTCTCCACGTCAGAAATCTTGTTCGAAATGTAAGAAATATTCCGGTTCCTACCAACAGGACCAGCATAACCGGTCCCCAGACAAAATCATCAATCTGTGCAATAATTTCGTTCAACTGTTCCATATCGATGTTCCCTCCTCTTTTCCTATACATTAAAGTACTCCCGACAGCTTCAAAAAAATGCATTTTTTTCGGAAATGCAAAAAGGAGCGATGCTGTAGCAACATCGCTCCTTTTGATAAATGTATAATTTTCTGTATTATATACTTATTTTCACACTTTTGTCAAGACAATTTTGTTTACAGCAATCCCGCAAACAATCTCATAAACAGCTGTCCCAGTCGTAGGTATGCACTGCGTCCTGTACGATATTTTTCTGTAACTTCGCGGCACTCTTTCATCGTCTCATACAGGTCATTTCGAATATCCTGAACAGCATCACAGTCTGCCATAAAGCATCCATTTTCGAAGTGATGATACAGACTTCGATAGTCCAGATTGATTGTTCCACAAGTCGCCATACAGTCATCCGCAACACTCATCTTGGCATGACAAAATCCCGGTGTCCATTCATAAATCCGAACCCCATCCTTGACCAGTTCATGATAAAAAGATCTGGTGACATTATAGACCAACTTCTTATCCGGAATTCCCGGGGTGATGATCCTTACATCAACACCACGCTTTGCAGCAAGTGTCAGTGCATGTGCCATTTCATCCGTAATGATCAGATATGGTGTCATAAACCAGCAGTATTTTTCTGCTTTATCTGCCATACTGATGTAGACCTCTTCTCCCACCTGTTCATCATCCAGTGGACTATCTGCATAAGGCTGTATAAATCCTGTCTGCTGTGCCTCATATGAATATTCCAGGAGAAACTGCTCAAGATCCGTGTCATTTTCATCCTTATCACTGACAGCATTCCACATCTCCAGGAATGTCACCGTCAGTGAACGTACTGCATCACCTTCCAGACGAATGCCAGTATCTTTCCATTGTCCATAAGGATGTGTCAGATTAAAATATTCATTTGCAAGATTATAGCCTCCTGTGAATCCAATCTTGCCGTCAATCACCGTAATTTTTCGATGATCTCTGTTGTTCAGAAATAAATTTAAGCCTGGCACAAATGGATTAAAGACCCTGCAACGTATTCCGACAGCCTCCATCTTTTTGATAAAATCTGTATTGATAAAGCCAATCGAGCCCATGTCATCATAAAAAACACGGACCTCTACCCCAGCCTTCACTCGTTCTTCCAGCACATGCTGAATCCGCTGCCACGCCTCGGCATCTTCAATTGCATGGTACTCCATAAAAATAAAGTGCTCTGCTTTTGCCAAATCAATAAGCTGTGCTTCCAGCCCCTTTGCCGCCTCATCGTAATAAGTCACATCCGTATTCTGATACACCGGATAAAAAGCATTCCTGTAAATATACGAAGATATATTTCCTGCCTTTGGAAGTATCTGTTCAAGTTTTTTCTAAATTGTACGGTTCTGTGGAAGACAAGGCAAAAGCTGTTCATCAATTTTCTGATAGCGCTTTCGCATCTTTGCCGTACCTCCATTCAGACCAACCAGCAGATACAGTCCAAGTCCCATGATCGGAAATGCGAGGATCAGAAGAATCCAGGGCATCTTGATCGTCGATGTGACCGGCGATGCATACATATTCAAAATGACAATCAGTCCCAACACTCTTGTCAGAAGGTTCAGTGCTTCTGCATATCTGTTCAGTCTGGTAAACAACGCAACAATAAACACAACCTCTAACAAAATGCACAATACGGAGAATGCCAGTCTGGCAACTCCGTTTTTGGTTTTTGCCCTTCCCTCCAACGTTGTATCTTTCATAAAACCCACTCCCTCTTCTCTGTTATTCTTCCGCCTGCTGTAGCGGCAAATCCATTTTGTGATTGTGATACATCATAGCACTTTACAGAGAATCCGTAAATATTCAAAAACTAAGCTTTTACCCAAAATTTCAGGGAGAGCCACTGACTCTCCCTGCACAAATAACTTATTCTTTTACACTCAGGCGTACCAGTGCTCTCTGCAATTTTGCAGATACCATCTTGTATTCCTGATCCGTAAGACCACCTTTGGCAATCATCTCTTCGGCACGCTTTTTCGCATTCTGTGCACGCTCTGCATCAATATCCTCTTTCCACTCCCAGGTCGTTGCAAGAAGGCGGCAGGTTCCATTCATCACAGAAAGCATCCCGCCAATGCAAGCCGCTGTCCGTCTGGTTCCATCCTCCATAACTACGCTTGCTTCGCCCATACCAAGAGCAGTACAGAAATTACAGTGTCTTGCAAGAATCGCGATATCTCCACCCACACTTCTGCAAACTACGCGCTCTACATCACCCTCAAAAAGCAGTCCATCCGGTGTTCCGATCCGTAAAGAGAAGGTACTCATAAGACACCTCCTTTACTGCTTCTTAGCTTTTTCGAATACTTCATCAATGGTACCGGCAAACAGGAAATAACTCTCCGGAATATCATCACATTCGCCATCAAGGATCATCTTGAATCCTCTTAAGGTTTCTTTGAGAGGAACATATTTACCAGGCATACCTGTGAACTGTTCTGCTACAGAGAAGCTCTGAGACAGATATCTCTGTACCTTACGTGCACGGTTTACTGTGCGCTTGTCTTCTTCTGAAAGCTCATCCATACCCATGATGGCAATGATATCCTGAAGTTCTTTGTAACGCTGAAGCACACGCTGTACAGATCTTGCAATCTCATAGTGCTCTTTACCAACGATCTCCGGTGAAAGGATACGGCTTGTGGAATCCAGCGGATCTACTGCCGGATAAATACCCTGACTGGAGATTTCACGGGAAAGTACAGTCGTAGCATCCAGATGTGAGAAAGTTGTTGCCGGAGCAGGGTCTGTAAGGTCATCGGCAGGCACATAAACAGCCTGTACGGATGTAATGGAACCCTTACGTGTAGAAGTGATTCGCTCCTGCAAGTTACCCATTTCAGTTGCCAGTGTCGGCTGATATCCTACTGCAGACGGCATACGTCCAAGAAGTGCAGATACCTCAGAACCAGCCTGTGTAAAACGGAAGATATTGTCGATAAAGAGAAGCACATCCTGGTTCTTCTCATCACGGAAGTACTCCGCCATGGTAAGCCCGGAAAGTCCGACACGCATACGTGCTCCTGGTGGCTCATTCATCTGACCATAAACCAGAGCCGTCTTATCGATAACTCCACTTTCTTTCATTTCATTATAAAGGTCATTTCCCTCACGGGTACGTTCTCCAACACCTGTAAATACAGACAGACCGCCGTGAGCGGTAGCTACGTTGTGGATCAATTCCATGATCAGAACTGTTTTTCCTACACCTGCGCCACCGAACAGACCAATCTTACCACCCTTTGCGTATGGGCAGATCAGGTCTACGACTTTGATACCGGTTTCCAGAATTTCTGTAGCCGGCATCTGTTCCTCATAAGAAGGAGCCGGACGATGGATAGACCAGCGCTCCTTCGCCTCCGGAGCTGGTTTGTTATCTACCGGATCTCCAAGAAGGTTAAATACTCGTCCCAGGCAGGCATCTCCTACCGGAACTGTGATCGGGCCACCGGTATCTACTGCCTTCGTGCCCCGGACAAGACCATCGGTAGAGTTCATGGCAATACACCTTACGACATCATCACCAATCTGCTGTGCTACTTCGGCCGTCAGCTTTGCGCCGTTTGATTCTATTTCTATGGCATTGAGAAGAGCCGGGAGTTCATCGTGCGCAAAGCGGATATCCAGAACCGGACCGATGACCTGTACTACTTCGCCAATGTGTTTTTCACTCATGTTTTAAGTCTCCTATGATATTTTAAAGCCCTTCCGCACCTGCAACAATCTCCGTGATCTCCTGCGTGATGCTGGCCTGTCGCGCTCTGTTGTAATACAGATTCAGTTTATCGATCATCTCTTCTGCATTACTTGTCGCAGCGTCCATAGCCATTCTTCTGGCTGCAAGTTCACTGGCTGTACTTTCACATACACCACCATAAACCAATCCCGCCAGATATTCCGGAACAACGGCATCAAACACAACTTCTGCATTCGGCTCATAGAGGATGAGATTTCTTGTAGCTACTCTGCCACCGCTTTCCTCTCGGATATCAGTCATAGGAAGTACAGAAAATACCTCCGGCTGCTGAGAAAGCATGGATGCAAAAATGGTATAACATAATTCAATATGCCCGAATGTTCCTTTGCGGAATTCTTCACAAAGCAGATTTGCGATCTCAAAACAGTCTGCGACAGAAATATCTGCGATCTCCGCAAACTTATCCGTCAGACATTCAATGCCTCTCTGTCTGAAATACTCAACTGCTTTTTTTCCTATCGGCAGAACCACATAATCCTTGCCTTCAGCTGCAGCTTCCAGACATTTGAAAAGATTGGCATTATATCCACCAGCCAGACCTCTGTCACCGGCAATCGCTACATAGCAGTAACGCGGATTGGATGACTCTCTGGCGTATACAGAAGAAAAATCAATGTTTTCTCTGGCAATGTCCTTCAGTGTCTCATGCAGCTCTGTGAAGTAAGGACGGCAGGTTTCTGCACGTTCCTTTGCCTTACGCAGTTTGGAGGATGCAACAAGCTCCATGGCCTTGGTAATCTGCATCGTACTCTGTACGCTTTTGATACGCAGCTTTACCGCTTTCATATTTCCAGCCATATGATCATACCCTCCTAATCACATTATTTGTCAGGTCTTGTATTCAGGAAATTTTCTGTATACGCTTCCAGTACATGACGCAGTTTTTCTTCTGTTTCCGGTTCCAGCTTGCCTGTGGTACTGATCAGCTGCATTACTTCCAAACCGGCTGCATCTGCATCAAGGTAGGTATACAGTCCTGCCTCATATGCATTTACATCTTCCACTTTAACTTTTTCGAGGATGCCCTTGGTTACGGCATACAGGATCGCTACCTGTTTTTCTACCGGCACCGGAGCATTCTGGCTCTGTTTCAGAACTTCTACGATACGTGCACCCTGTTCCAGACGAGCCTTGGTATCCGCATCCAGATCTGAACCGAACTGGGCAAAACTCTGAAGTTCGCGGTACTGCGAATAGATCAGTTTCAGAGTTCCGGCTACTTTCTTCATAGCCTTGATCTGTGCATCTCCACCAACTCGTGATACAGAGATACCAGGGTTAACCGCCGGCATGATACCGGAGTGGAAAAGCTCTGTCTCAAGGAATATCTGTCCATCTGTAATGGAAATTACGTTTGTCGGGATATAAGCAGATACGTCACCCGCCTGTGTCTCAATGATCGGCAGTGCAGTAAGAGAACCACCACCATGCTCATCGTCAAGTTTCGCTGCTCGCTCGAGCAGTCTGGAGTGCAGATAAAAAACATCTCCAGGATATGCCTCACGTCCAGGTGGACGACGGATCAGAAGAGAAAGTGCACGATAAGCAACTGCATGCTTACTCAGATCATCATAAATGATCAGCACGTCTTTTCCCTGGTTCATAAAGTACTCGCCCATTGCACAGCCTGCATAAGGTGCAATATACTGCATCGGGCTGGATTCCGAAGCCGTCGCAGCAACTACGATTGTATAGTCCATAGCACCGTTTCTGGTAAGATTCTCTACCAGAGATGCTACTGTTGAACGTTTCTGTCCGATTGCGACATAGATACAGAGAACATCTTTTCCCTTCTGGTTAATGATCGTATCTGTTGCAATGGTTGTCTTTCCTGTCTGACGGTCGCCGATGATCAGCTCACGCTGTCCACGACCGATCGGAATCATGGAGTCAATTGCCTTGATACCAGTCTGCAGAGGCTGGTATACGGAACGTCTCTCACAGATCCCAGGTGCCTTGGTCTCTACCGGGCGAAATTCTTTTGTGTCGATCGGACCTGCACCGTCAATCGGCTGTCCAAGAGCATTGACTACTCGTCCGATCATCGCTTCACCTACTGGTACAGACACGACCTTGCCTGTACGTTTTACAGTCTGACCTTCACCAATATTTTCATCGGAGCCAAATATTACGATAGAAACGCTGTTTTCTTCCAGGTTCTGCGCCATTCCGAAATTTCCGTCTTCAAATTCCAGCAGTTCACCCGCCATACAGTTTACGAGTCCGCTGGCACGGGCAATTCCGTCACCAACCATAAGAATCGTTCCCGTTTCATTCTGCTGAATCGCATTTTCATAATATTTTATCTGGCTTCGGATGACTTTGGATATTTCCTCAGGTTTTAATTGCATGTGTCCATTCCATCCTTTAACATTTTATAGCTTTTGTAACTGTTCAGTACCTTCTCAGTTACTACCTGCTGAATAGTTACTAAATTTTACTTTTCATCAAACAACAACTTCATTCAGTTTCTTCGTGATATCTGAAATTCGTCCCTGTACGGTTCCATCAAGCTGTATGCCCTCCATTTCTACACGGAGTCCGGCAAGAACCGTCGGGTCTGTTTTCTGTGTGAGATGGATCTTTTTACCACTGATCTTCTCCAGTTTGATACGTAAAGCTTCCATCTGATCATCTTTGAGTTTCACTGCACTTGTGACCAGAGCTTCCACAATACCATGATCGGCATTATATCTACGTGTAAACTCCTCACAGCAGCCGGAAAACTCTCTCAGAATCTTCTTCTCGCATAAAAGTTTGAGAAAATTAAGGAGATACGGTTCTACCTGTCCACCAAAGGCTTCATCGAGAAGCTTTATTCTCTCTTCCTGCGGAATTGCCGGCTCTCCCAATAATTTCAGATATCCTGGATTTTCCCGAAAAATCTGTCTGATTTCATTCATCTGCTCCATGATCTGTCCATCGAGCTTTTCTTCAGTGGCAAGATCATAGAGACTGCCACCATAAACTCTGGCAGCCTGTGTCATGATGCCTCACCTACATTCTCAATAAAATCATTAATCAGTTTCGTATGATCCTCTTCGTTAATTTCGCGCTCGATTACCTTACCGGCGATCTCAACAGCCATACCTCCGATCTCACCTTTGATCTCGTTGACGGCTTTACGTCTTTCCTGTGCAATGTCTTTCTCTGCCTTTTCTTTCATGGCAGTTACCTGACTGGAAGCCTCCTTGAGCATTTCCTCACTCTGAACAGCCGCTGTTTTCTGAGCTGTCAGTACGATGTCATTTGCCTTTTCTTTTGCTTCCTGCATATTCTTTTCGTATTCGGCTTTCATAACCTCTGCCTCTTCTTTAGCCTTTACAGCGTCCTGAATCTCGGCATCGGCTTTGGCCCTGCGTTTTTCAAGCATTTCATTGACCGGCTTGAAAAGAAAACGTTTAATGAGATACACCTGAATAAAAAGGTTGCAAATCGTCGCTATAAAATTCCACGGCACAATTCCTACTAATTCCTGTACCTGCATGTTTGTAACCTCCTGTTGTCACTGTTCGCTTCATACTCTTCACGGCGAACAGATCCTGCTTTACTTTCCTGTCTCCTGCTGTCTGATTTTCCCTACTTAACCCAGGAAATTCATAAACATACCAGGTGCTACAAAAATAAGGAGCAGACCGGTTACAAATCCATAAATACCAGTTGTCTCTGCGATAGCACAACCAAGAAGCATCGTAGATGTAACATCACCTTTGCATTCCGGCTGACGTCCGATTGCTTCCAGAGCACTTGCAACAGCATTACCTTCACCAATACCAGGGCCGATACCTGCGATCAGTGCACATCCTGCTCCAATTGCACAACCTGCTAATGCGATACCTTTTGCTAATAACTGAAAATCCATAGTAAAAACCTCCTGTAGTATGTTTGTTTTTCTAATCCTGCGGATTCCCCATATCCGCTGTTTTGTTACTCCTCTGCTGCATTTGCGATGTACATAACAGTCAGCATACAGAAAATAAATGCCTGCATAATTCCTGAGAACCAGTCAAAATATACAGATAAAATAGCCGGGATACCTACATCAAGAACAGGTATCTGTGACAATACATCACCCACAAGTCCCGGGATCAACCCCAGAAGTGCGGAACTTGCCACTGCCAGCGCCCCATAGATCAGACCATTGATAACGACACCAGAAAGAATGTTTCCGAAGTGACGGCACGCCATACTTACCGGTGTTGCCAGTTCAGAAAGAACATTAAATGGTGTCATGACCGGAATCGGCTGTGTAAATCCTTTGAGATATCCACCGAAACCACTGGTCTTGATCTTCTGCGCGGTGATCATGATAAATACCACGACTGCCCACGCTGCCTCTGTCGACAGGTCTGAAGTCGGACTTCGAAGTCCCACAAGACTGATCAGGTTCGATACCACACTTGTTGCAAAAAGTGCTGCAACGAACGGAATCATATATCTGAACTTCTCGCCCATATTGCCGACAACAAATTTGTTTGCCATCTCTACCAGCATTTCTGCCAAAGCCTGCCGTTTAGAGATGTTTTCTTCCTTGAGATCATGCGTCAGCCAGATACAGAATCCTGTAATCAGTATCATAACAATCCAGCTTACGACCATGGTCTCGCTGATTCTTAAAGGTCCCAGAACCGGCAGGTCAATGGGTAAAGTAAATAATATCTTCGCCCCATTAATATCCAGTTCCATACATTCATTCACCTCCCATCTATATCAGTTTTCCGTCTTATATTTTATTATGAAATATCCCCATGATCTTTATTCCCGTTCCCGGAAATAAAAGTGGAGCAATTCCTGCAACAAAATGGAAGCACGGTGCGACGATTGCCAGGATCACCCACAGGATCTGCATCAAAAAACGCTGTGAATAACTGGCTTTGAGTTTCATTCTTGCAGTTCCCTCGTCAGAAGCTGATGCAGCCTTCTGTACTGCCAGCCCCATCAGGAAAAAATTCAGAACTGCAACTGCTCCGCCTCCAATGCCTCCTAAAAATACTGTATAATCTAACGGCACCTTATCCGGCATTGTAAAATGAAGTACTGCAAAAAGAATCCACATCAGAATCAGACCAACTGCCGTGATCTTCACGACCCTTTTTGTTTCTTTCTTTACCGCCGGCTGCACATTATCCAATATACTGCTCATAATTCCATTCCTTTCGTAACTGTTCTGTATGATCACGCATATCTTCCAAAACAGTTACTTCCTTTCCATTATTCTGTCCTTCATGTAGATGTTTATGAATGTCTGTTAAAATATATTTTGTCTTTTTTATGTTTTTTCTTTTGCTGTTTATTGATCGACAAATAAAACTTGTATGCCACGGTTGCCGAACCACCCATTCCGAAGAAAAATCCCGGAATGTAGACCCAGACACCAACACCGGTCTTTGAAATAATGAACCAGCAGAGCGCCAGGCACAGAAGAAGCGGTGTTATAAATGACAGCCCAAGCTGCGAAAGCATTGTGACATTTCGCAGGATCTCTGACCACTGTTTCAATATCATTCTCCTTTTTCACTAATTTTTATCTATTATTTCCATTGCGCATAGTCAAATTTTAACACATTTGTTTATTTTTCACAACGCATTTGTACAATTTATTCAAATATTTTTGGTATTCTCAAAATCTTTTTGTTAGTATTATATCATTCTCGTCTTTTTACTGTCATGTAACAATAAAGAGGTTCTGTCCAAAATTCAAACAAAACCTCTTTTTTGTATAATAACTTTCTATTTTTTGTCTTTTGTGCTATGCTACTCAATGCTTAAATTTTGATACTCAAAATTCCAATATAAATATGGAGATGAATATTATGAAAACGCAAACCAAAACAACCCATATGGAGACGGGAAGTATTCCCAAACTCCTTGCACAGCTGGCAATTCCGGCAGTTGTGGCGCAGGTTATTAATCTGCTTTATAACATTGTAGACCGAATCTACATTGGTCATATTCCGGGAATCGGAGCCGCCGCGCTGACGGGTGTCGGACTTTTTACTCCGATTCTGATGCTGCTGAATGCCTTCGCCATGCTTGTTGGCTCCGGCGGTGCTCCACGTGCCGCCATTGCAATGGGAAAGAAGGACAATGATCTGGCCGAAAAGCTCCTCGGAAACTGTTTTACTTTGTTGGTCGGTCTTGCAGTCGTGCTGACCATCGTATTTTACGTAAGTGCACCAACTCTGCTCAGACTCTTTGGTGCCAGTGATGCCACCTTAACTTATGCAACAGATTATGCCAGAATCTATATCCTCGGAAGCTTTTTTGTACTGATCGTACTGGGCATGAATACCTTCATTACAACTCAGGGATTTGCCAAAATCAGTATGATGACTACAATTATCGGTGCTGTTATCAACATTATCCTGGATCCGATCTTTATTTTTGCCCTTGGCATGGGCGTAAAAGGTGCCGCACTTGCCACTGTTCTCAGCCAGACCGTAGGTGCTGTATGGATTCTCCGCTTCCTAACCGGAAAGAAAACTATCCTCCGCCTGAAACGGAGTAACATGCATCTGGATCCTAAGGTATTTGGTCCGTGCCTTGCTCTTGGTATTTCTACCTTTGTTATGCTGTCAACGGAGAGCCTTCTGTCCATCAGTTTTACAAGCAGCCTTTCCAGATTTGGCGGCGACGTGGCAGTTGGAGCAATGACGATTATCACAAGTATCAGTCAGCTTGTTACCCTGCCGCTTCAGGGAATCTGCCAGGGTGGACAGCCGATCATCAGCTATAACTTTGGTGCAAACAAACCAGACCGTGTAAAGAAGGCATTCTTCACACAGTTCTGCACCTGCGTCATCTATACGACTGCATTCTGGCTTGTCGTGATGATTTTTCCAAAAGCATTTGCAACAATCTTTACTTCCGATAAGGAACTAGTAACATACTCTGCCTGGGCGCTCCGCATCTACATGGCCGGAATCTTCTCTCTTGGTTTCCAGGTAAGCTGCCAGCAGAGCTTTATGGCTCTCGGACAGGCAAAGGTCAGCCTGCTGCTTGCCTGCCTTCGTAAGATTGTCCTGCTGATACCTCTGATCTTTATCCTGCCGAATTTCTTCGACAATAAAGTATTTGCAGTATTCCTCGCAGAACCAGTCAGCGATATCATAGCTGCTACGGTGACAACGATCACCTTCTTCACACTGTTTAATTCCATTCTGAAAAAAGAAAAGAGATAAAAGAACCCCGAGGCTTGCTGCCTCGGGGTTTGCTTGTTACAAAGCTTTTTATTTTTCAAATTTTATAATACATACATCCCATGCCGACAGGTAAATTTCATGCTTCGTACTATCACCATTCCCAAGTACTACCTCAAAATCATCCGCCACCTCAACTCTTTGCTCTTCCCAGGAATAATTCAGATAGAAACGAAGTTTTTCGCCCTGTTCATTGACTCCCTCTCGCACGATCACCGGGAATTTTTCCGGCACTGCAGCATTTACACTAGCCTTAGCCAGAATCTTTATCAACAACTGCTGCAGGTAGCATTCTTCAAACATACATCCGATATACCAGGCATTTCCGCTTTCATAAGTATGATGCGTAACTGCGGCATACTTTTTCCAGTTTGGATGCTGATATGCAGAAATGATTTCTGCACCATCCGGAATCAGAAGTTCCATGAAAGTCTCTGCCTCTGGTTCACCACCTTCAAAACCTGTCAGAGTAACTTTTTCCGGGAATGTAAACTGCTGATAATACATCCCGAAGACTTCACTCAGAATATGTGGCTGTCTGTCAGAATATACCTTCACATTCTCGTTGGCAAATGCAGTCTTGAACGTCGCGATCAGTGTGCCTCCTTGCGCGGTATAATCTTTCAGACGTGTGAGAACTTTTTCATCTGCAGTGTACATAGCCGGAAGGATGATTGCCTGGTATTTCTCAATATTTTCGCTCTCTTCCCAGATAATGTCACACTCTATATTTATTTTATAAAGTGCATCGTAGATCCGGCGAACAACATCGTTGTATCCAATTCCACTGTTTCCTGCTGCAGTTGCTTCGATTCCAAACCATTTGAGTGCAGTCAGAGCCTCGTTGCTCACCATGATTGCAACTTTGTTATCCTTCTTCAAGCCTGATAAAACAGGAGAAAGTTTCTTAAATTCATCACCTACGATACATGCCTCTCGGTATACAGCATTTTCTTCCATGTCATGGCTAAGAAGACCTTTCCAATAAGTCTCAAAGGAGTTATGGATTGAATGCCAGTGCCAGTACATCACGCCAAGCGCACCGGATGCCAGATGGCTGTATGCCTGCAGACGAAGCTGCCCATCATACGGTGTCCAGCCCGGATAACCCTGTGCTTCTGTTTCCAGAACCAGATAGTTGTCATTTTTAAGACATCGGATCAGGTCTCCGCCAAAGGCAATTTCTGCACCGGTCAGATGATCCTGGGTCGGATGATAAATATCTGTTCCTGCCATAGTCAGGTGCTTTGCACATTTGAAATGGTTCACATCCGGCTGCACGCCGTAGGAATAACCTCTCCACTCAAAATCCAGATTGTGAGTGATAAACTGATCTTCTCTCTTATATTCGGAAACAATCGCTGCCTGCCAGCCAAGGAATTCTTCCACCAGACTTCTCTGGTATTTTTCAAACTCCGCACCCAGACTTCCATTGATCGTGCCACGCACATCCGGAAAATCTTCCCATGCATTGATGCGATTGCTCCAGTAATCTAGACCGAATTCGTGATTCATGGTGTCCAGATCATTATGAAATTTCTCACGAAGGTATTTCACGAACCCAAGCTGTACATTCCTGCCTGCTGTTCCATAATATTTTGTTTCATTATCCAACTGAAATCCAATCACACACTTACGATGTGCAGAAACCTCCATCAGTTTACGGATTACTTTTTCTGCATGATAACGGTAAACCGGATGTGTAATGTCCATGTTCTGTCTTGTCCCATAAATGCCTCTTCCCCTGACCGTTTCTGCCAATACGTCAGGATATGCTTCTACCATCCAGGTCGGCACAGCGTAGGTCGGAGTCCCTATGATAACATTAATCCCTGCTTTTTCCATTGCATCCATCACACGGATCACATGAGAAAAATCAAAAACTCCTTCCTGAGGCTCGCAGGTACTCCATGTGGATTCTGCGATCCGCACCGTATTAATCCCGGCTTTTTGCATCATGGAAACATCCTTCGCAAGACGTTCATATGGCATGTATTCATCGTAGTAGGCTGCTCCGTAGAGTAATTCTTTCATAAACGCTACACTCCTTCTTCTGTTTTCCTTCATGCTTTTTATCTATATTTTATCATAGTTAATAGGTATTTGATATTCTTTTATTTCGAACGTATAATGCATTTTTACATTTGCATATATCTCTTGATTTATTCCCTCATACAGCTTTTTGCATTTTATGTATTATCCTGGTATCGCCATAACTTCCGGATAATTTTATCTATAATACGCTATCTGTTATAACAATCATTTTTACAACGAACATTTTTTATTTTTGAATTGATTAATCATCCCGTCTAAATTATACTTTGGATATGAATACACACAAAAGAAAGAGGAACACATAATGCCTACAGAAAACTATAAATTCCCGGCCGATTTTGTATGGGGTGCTGCAACCAGTTCTTATCAGATTGAGGGTGCCGTCAGTGAAGATGGCAAAGGCGAAGATATCTGGGACGTTTTTACAAAAGAGGACCATCGCATTTTTGAACATCATACAGGAGAAACAGCCTGTGATCATTACCACCGTTTCAAAGAAGACGTGAAACTGATGAAAGAAATTGGCCTTCATGCCTATCGCTTCTCCATCAACTGGAGTCGTGTTCTTCCGAACGGATATGGACAGGTAAATGAAAAAGGTATTGCCTTTTATAATGCCCTGATCAACGAACTTCTGGCAAACGATATCGAACCATATATAACTTTATATCACTGGGAACTTCCCTATGAATTATATAAAAGAGGAGGCTGGCTGAATCCGCAGATCGTAGACTGGTTCGGTGATTATGCACGTCTTATCGCAGAGCGTTTCAGTGACAGAGTAAAAAATTTCTTCACTTTGAACGAACCGCAATGCTTTGTCGGACTTGGATTTCTGACCGGCGAACATGCACCGGGAGTCCAGGCACCTCTCCGTGACACTTTCGAAATGGCGCATAATGCTCTTAAGGCACACGGCAAAGCTGTACAGATGCTTCGTGCTTATGGGAAACAAAAACTGTCGATTGGTTTCGCTCCAACTGCTTCCATGTGTTATCCGGAAACCGAAAGCGCAGAAGATATTGAAGCTGCAAGAAAAGCACTATTTTCTCTTCCAGATGATCCACACAACTGGACCTGGAATGTTTCCTGGTGGTCGGATCCTGTATTTTTGGGCAAATACCCAGAGGAAGGTCTGCAGAAATATGAAAAATATCTTCCCAAAATCACAGATGATGATATGAAGCTTATTTCTGAGCCGATTGATATCTATGGTCAGAATATCTACAATGGCCAGTGTATCCGCATGGGTAAAGATGGACATCCTGAATACGTCAGACGCTATGAAGGCTTTCCAAAAACAGCCATCGACTGGCCTGTAACACCGGAATGTCTGAACTGGGGACCACGTTTCCTGTATGAACGTTACAAAACTCCAATCTATATTACAGAGAACGGAATGTCCTGCCACGATGTTGTTTCTCTGGATGGCAAAGTGCATGATCCAAACAGAATTGATTTTCTCGCCAGATACCTTGATGAATTAAAAAAGGCCGCCACTGTTGCGGATATACGCGGTTATTTCCAGTGGTCCCTGATGGATAATTTCGAATGGTCCAAGGGATATTCCGAACGATTTGGTCTGATCTATATTGACTACCAGACACAGCAAAGAATCCTGAAAGATTCTGCTTACTGGTACAAAGATTATATAAAAAATAACGGAGAGTTCTGATTCTCCACTGAAAAAAAGCGCATCTCATACCACACCAGATATGAAATGCGCTTTTTATAAATATGTATATTACAAATATTGACTAAACTCTACTTTTTCTTTATTCGGTCCTTCAATTGTAAAGAACTTCACTCCATTCTCCCAGAACGGAAGAAAATGAACTGTATCCTGTGTACTGTTCAGCCCAGCCTGATTGATCATAGCATAAACTTTCTCAATGTCTTTTACATCGGTGTGGATATGCAGTTCACCTTTGTCAAACTCCGGCATGCTCAGAACACCAAGCATGGATTTCGCATTTACAATATATCGTCCACAACATATATATAAGTTCTCTAAAAATCTATTGACAATTGCTACAATGTTATTTTGCTTTTTTTGTATACTATTACTAACTTCTCCCGCTCTCACACGAAAATAATCTCCTATAAAACGAAAAAAGAGCACTGCAAGGTCATCGAATAGATTTCTTCGCAATGCTCTTCCGCATTTTTTGTATAAAATTTTATCGTTATTTACTGTTTCCTGAAGTTATTTACCAGAGTGTTCCTGAAGAAGCTGCTCGATCTTGGAAACAAACAGGTCATTGGCATCATTCGGCGCTTTGATCTCCACTAACTCATTGCTCTATATATTTTGTGATGACAGATATTAAAATGCTCATATCAATCGGCTTTGCCACATGATCATCCATTCCAGCCTTCAAAGCAGCCTGTACATCCTCTGCAAATGCATTTGCTGTCATTGCAATAATAGGGATTTCCTTTCCGTCCGGACGATCCGGCAGATTTCTTATAGCTTTTGTCGTTTCATACCCATTCATTTCCGGCATCATGATGTCCATCAAAATCAGATCAAAAGTCCTCGGAACTGTATTGCAAAACTGTGTCAGGGCAGATTTACCATCAGTGGTTCTGGTTACAATCATCCCTTTTTCTTCCAACAAAGCTATTGCTATTTCTGCGTTTAAATCATTGTCCTCTGCCAAAAGAACATGTAAACCATGTAAATCAATATCTTTTCTTAACTTTTCTTTCTCTTCAGTTAGTACATGTTCTGCTATAAGCAGCGGGATTTCTACAGTAAATGCTGAGCCAACGCCCTGTCTGCTGCTGACTTCAATTTTCCCACCCATAAGATCTACATACTGTTTGGCAATCGCCATTCCCAGTCCGGTTCCCTTATAACTGGTTCTTGCCCCATTATTTTCCTGACTGAACTCATCAAATATTCTGGTCTGGAACTCCTCACTCATACCAATTCCGGTATCTGATATATGATAGCGTACGATTAAATGATGCTCATCCTTGCCCGGACAGTTTTCTGCTACAAATGAAATGGTACCTCCGTCTTTTGTAAATTTGACTGCATTGCTGATAATGTTGAGCAATACTTCCCTGATTCTGAGTTCATCTGCCATCACATAAGGATTTTTAAGTTCTTCTCTTGAAACAGAAAAATTAAGGTCACGGTTTTCCATATATCCCCTTGCGATCGACAAGACAGTATCTGTCATATCCCTGAGATCTACCAGTACCGGTTTATATTCCAGTTTACCGCTTTCGATGCGGCTGATATCCAGCACATCGTTAATGAGTGTCATCAGATATTCTGAACTCTGCCTGATCTTTTTCAGACAATCCTCCACTTCTTTGTCCGGTTTCCTCTTCATGGCAATATCTGTAAATCCAACAATTGCATTCATTGGTGTCCTGATATCATGGGACATATGGTTCAGGAAAGTTGTTTTTGCAATATTCGCTGCATTTGCATCCTGTGCTTCTTTCAATGCTTCCATCTGTTTTTTCCTGCTTACGGAAAGGGAATAAAGCAGAAGAAGTAATACAAAAATAATCACAAATGAAACTCCGATAACGAAACCGGCATACTCTGTAAGTACATCCTGCAAGGTCATTTTCTTTTCTGAAACAGAATTCTGTGCAAGGACAACGCCATTTAAAATATTGGAGGACTGATCGATTGCTTTATTGATAATGGTAGCTGCTCTTCTGTTTTCTCTCGTCGTAAACATCGCTAATTCCTGCCGTTTTGCCATTTCTGCAAATGACAGGCTTTTGGTCAGTGGACTTTCATTAAGAAGATTAATCTTCGAAGATGGAATAACAGTTGCTCCTACTTTTCCATTTGCTACTGCCTCCAGGCATTCTTCCTGTGTGCCATATTGTTTAATCTCTGCATCTGGAAAAAGAAGGGACACCATCAATTCAGAATACAATGATGTCTCTGTCACTGCAATCGTAGAGAGGCAGCTGCTATATTCTTTTCCTTTGTAAATAACAACTGGCGTAATATCAAAGATTGCATCTGTCAACACCACCTGAAACTGTTCCTGCATATAAAAATCCTGAATGATAGGACCGGCAATATTTATTTCACCAGATTGCAATGCCTCATTCATCTGTACTCCCGTGGAACAGGGAACCACCTTGATCGTAATTTCATATTTTTCCTGAACCGTATCCAGAACGGTTCCAAGGATTCCTGTCAGTTTCCCATTTTCTTCACCACAGAAAGGAAGATTATCCTTTAGATATCCCACACGGATTGTATTTTCATGTGCATCCAGCCATTGTTTTTCTTCCTTGTTGAGTGCATAATTTATGACCGCTTTTCCTTCATAACGGGCATACAGCTTGCTGCTGTAGTCTGTTTCAGTATTGTTGATTTCTTCCAGGGCAGAATTTAATTCCTTTAACAGATCTGGTCTGGATTTTGATACACCGAAATAACAGTCACCTGCACCGATATTGGCAATTGCAATAAAATCACTGTTGACGGACAGCGCTGGGACCACAAGTGCATCCAGTTCATCTGCATCCAGTTTTTCTATCATTTCATCATAGCCTTTACAGGCAACAACCTCTGCATGGATCTGATTGCTGTCCAGCCATTTTTCCAAAAGATCTTTCTGATAACTTCCATCTGCAACACCGATACGACAGCCATTCATCTGCTTCAGATCACCATCCGTAAGATCCGTATGATCTTCCCGGGTATAGATCCAATATTTTTCTGTCCCCTCAGCGTAGGTTGAAAAATCGATAGATTCCGCTCTTTCTGGTGTATAACTGACACTTCCAAGTATGTCTATTTTTCCATCTGCCAGCATATCCAGACACTCTTTAAATGAACCATAGACATATTCATACTTCCAGCCGGTTATATAAGAAATCTTCTGGAGATACTCATAGCCTGCTCCCTGCTTATGTTCCCCATAGCCGCCTTCCTGAAAATTGGCATATGGGAAATATCCGACTCTCACGGTTTTATTTTCTTCCTCTATTACCTGAGTTGTTTTCCCGTCACTTTTCATTTCCGACGCATAAACAAAAACCGGTACAAAAAGCAACATGATAAATGCAAAAATGCTCAAATAGAATCTTTTTTTCTTACCTTTTTTTCTTATCTGCTTTTCTATCTTTCTGTTCATTCAGTCCCTTTGTTTCCCTCATAATCATAAAATCTGTAAGCATCTCTTTTTGTACTTTGTCTGATATGATTAACTGTTTCATATTCCTCTATATTGCATAAAAAATATTATAACAAAATAGCATGCAATTGTCATCATTACTCAAGCTTTATGTCTATTATTTAATGGATATTTTTGTTTTTTACTCATATACAGAATCAAAAAAACAGGTGCCTGCCTCTGGTTCTCACCAAAGACAGACACCTGTCATTTTATTTCAGACTATATATACTTTTTTAGATCTCAGCCAGTTTCAGCAGATCCGGAATCTTGGATTCCCAGCCAAGTGCCATGATATGTACACCCTGACAGTATGGCTTGCACTCTTTGATAATGCGCGCGGCGATCTCAACACCTGTGATACCTGCTTTTGTCTTTTCTTTGTCTGCTTTCAGTT
>OLRX01000011.1_pt1 | contig 157643 bp, 142 predicted proteins | sample 1672991 | NCBI WGS metagenome assembly OLRX01 (sample SAMEA3136744, study PRJEB25190) | human gut metagenome | biome: human gut; feature: human-associated habitat; material: faeces | place: Austria | collected 2013
AATTCCCTTCCGCCGCATGGCGATCCCCGCGGAGCGTTTTTTATGTCATGGGACGCACTTTCCTATGACATAGAAAAAAGCCCTTGACTTGCAAGGGCTTCAGCGGAGACGGTGGGATTCGAACCCACGTGCCGGGTATTAGCCGGCAAACGCATTTCGAGTGCGCCGCGTTACGACCGCTTCGCTACGTCTCCGTATACTTATGGGACAGACGGCCCGGAGTCTCCAGACCGCTGTTCCCTATTATACACGATATTTCTTCTTTTGTGTAGTGGAAAATCGAATTTTTTTCATTTTTTATTCTGCAGCTCCCCCGAAATACGAATCCACAGCCGCCGCGATCCCGGCCACCAGCTTATCCTGGTAGCTTTCGTCCTGAAGCCACCGGTCCTCGTCGGGATTGCTTAAAAATCCCGCTTCCACCACAGCCACCGGGATCTGGCTCCAGTTGATCTCGCCGGAATTGTCCACCTCCTGGACCCCGCGGTTTTTCGTTCCCGTCTGGGCGCAGATGTTGTCGATGATGGACTTGGCCAGCCGGTAGCTCTGGTCGTGGAGCTCCGCATTATAGGGGTTCTGGGCCGTCATGCACATCCCCAGAGCGCCGTAAACGCTGGAGTTTTCCATGGAATTGGCATGGAGCCGGATGAAGATCTCCGCCTCACTGTCGTTGGCCATGGCTGACCGCTGGGAATTGCTTAAGTTTACGTCATGTCCGGTACGGATCATCACCGTATGGTAGCCCCTGGCCTTCAGCTCCTTCTCCAGCTTTTTTGCCAGCGTCAGGGTCAGCTCATATTCCTTTACGCCGGATACGGCCCCCACGCCGCCCTGGGGCATTTTGGCCTTCATGGTTTCAGAGCCTGGGCCGATGGGCTCCTTTTCTGCATTGGGTTTGGCCTGGTGTCCGGCGTCAATGGCCACCGTATGGCCATTCCAGGGCACCTCTGCCTGGGCCTCAGCCGCCCGGCCGGATGCATCTGCCGGAACCGCTCCGGCTCCATCCACAGCCGGCTGGGGTTCTGCTTCCGGGGCATCCGTCTCCTCCACCCATACCTCTACCAGATCCGAAGCCACATAGGCGGTCTTGCCGTCATACTCCACCTGGCTCCACTCTTCGTTATAGCCAATCCGCCGGAGCTTTTCCCCATTCTTTAACTGGACGTAGATCCTGGCGTCGGCCCGGTCCTCTTTTCTCACATTTAAAAGGTCCGCCTTTACCACCACGGTCTCATCCACAGGCTGGTACTTTTCCGTCTCCGGTTCTGCTGCTGCCGCTTCCTCCGGGCTGCTCTCCCCGGCCTCTGTCCCGTCCTCTTCTGCCGCTGTCTCTCCCATGGTGATGACGGTCATATCCTCTGTCCCGGAAGCCGCTTCCGTTTCTGTTTCCAGCTCCATGGTCTGGTACCGGTTCATGCCGCCGCAGCCGGAAAGAAGAGCCGTCCCCAGGACGCACACCAGAAACAGGCGGAGGAGTTTCCGCCCTTTTATACGTTCTTTCACAGGATGGTCCCTCCTCCGAATATATGATCATTTTCATAAAATACTACGGCCTGTCCCGGGGTGATGGCCCGCTGGGGCGTTTCAAACCGGCATTCCACGGTCCCGTCCTCCCGTTCCCGGATCAGGCAGGGCGCGCCCTTATGGCTGTAACGGATCTTGGCCATGACTCGGCGCTCCTCACCGTGAAGGCCGTCTTCCGCCATCCAGTTGAGCCCGCCGCAGACCAGGAAATCGGAAAACACATCGTCCCCTTCCCCGATGACCACCTCGTTGGTTTCCGGACGGATCCCGGTGACGAATACGGGATGGCCCATGGAAAGGTTCAGTCCCTTTCTCTGGCCCACCGTATAGTGGGTGATCCCCTTGTGGCGTCCCAGGATCTTCCCTTCCTTATCCACAAAGTTTCCGGCTCCCGGCACCTCTCCGGCCGACCGCTGGATGAAGGCCGCGTAGTCGTTATCCGGGATAAAGCATATCTCCATGCTGTCCTTTTTCTTTGCCACGGGAAGCCCCATGTCCTCTGCCATCTGGCGGATCTCCTCTTTTGTGAAGTCCCCCACCGGCATCAGAGTCCGCGCAAGCTGGTCCTGGGTCAGGTTATAAAGGGCATACGTCTGGTCCTTCTGGGCCGTCACGGAATTCCTCACCGTATACCGGCCGTTGGGCAGCTTAAGAATCCGGGCATAATGGCCCGTGGCGATATAATCCGCCCCAATCTCCAGGCTCCTGGACAAAAGGGCCTCCCATTTCACATACCGGTTGCAGGCAATGCATGGATTGGGCGTCCTCCCGTGAAGATACTCATCCACAAAGTAATCCATCACCGCAGCCTTGAATTCCTTCCGGAAATTCATCACATAATACGGGATCCCCAGGCTCCAGGCCACCTTCCGGGCGTCCTCCACGGCGGTCAGGCCGCAGCAGCCCCCGTTTTCCGCTGTCTCCTCCGGATCCTCATCCTGCCAGATCTGCATGGTCACTCCGATCACATCGTAGCCCTGCTTCTTTAAAAGGCAGGCGGCGACCGAAGAATCGACGCCGCCGGACATGCCTACTACTACCTTTTTTCCCATTCCTTAATATTCCTCGTCCTCATCGTGCTCGCTGATATCAGACTTGGGCTTTTCCAGACCCTGGATCTTGATTCCGTGCTTCTCTGCATAATCCCACAGGGCCGCATGGATCGCCTCCTCCGCCAGCAGAGAGCAGTGTACCTTCACCGGCGGAAGACCGTCCAGAGCCTCCATCACCGCCTTATTGGTCACCTGCATGGCCTCCTCAATGGTCTTTCCCTTTACCATTTCCGTAGCCATGCTGCTGGTGGCCACAGCCGCACCGCAGCCAAAAGTCTTGAATTTGCAGTCCCGGATCATATGGGTCGCATCGTCGATATCTAAGTAGATCCGCATGATATCTCCGCATTTGGCATTTCCCACAGTTCCCACGCCGCTGGCGTTTTCGATCTCTCCCACGTTTCTCGGATGCTCAAAATGGTCCATTACTTTATCTGAATACATATATTTTCTCCTTTTCTCTCCTGTTTTACTGGTTTTCCTTCTTTTCTCTGCTCTTTACAAAGTCCTCGTAAAGGGGCGACATGGAGCGGAGCCGCTCCACGATCCGTTTCAGCTGGTCCACCGTATAGTCGATATCCTCCATGGTGGTCTCTTCCCCTAAGGTCAGACGGAGGGAGCCGTGGGCGATCTCATGGGGCAGTCCGATGGCTAAAAGCACATGGGACGGATCCAGGGACCCGGAGGTGCATGCCGAACCGGAGGAGCCGCAGATCCCGGCCATGTCTAACATGATCAGAAGAGATTCTCCTTCAATAAACTGGAACGAAAAGTTGGCATTGTTGGACAGTCTCTGGGACAGGTGGCCGTTGAGCCGTACATAAGGGATCTCCGTCATGACCCTATGGATCAGATGATCCCGGAGCTCTGTCTCTTTTTTCTTATTTTCTTCCATGGAAGCCAGGGAAAGCTCCACAGCCTTTCCAAGCCCCACGATCCCCGGCACGTTTTCCGTACCGGCCCGGCGCTTTCTCTCCTGTGCGCCGCCGTGGATAAAGGATCGAAGCTTCAGCCCCTTCCGGATATAAAGGAAGCCCACGCCCTTGGGGCCGTTGAACTTGTGGGCGCTGGCGCTGAGCATGTCGATATGAAGCTCATCCACGTTGATGGGCTCGTGGCAGTAGGCCTGGACCGCGTCCGTATGGAACAGGATGCCGTGCTCCTTTGCCACTTCGCCGATCTCCCGGATGGGCTCGATGGTACCGATCTCATTATTGGCGAACATCACGGAGATCAGGATCGTATCCGGACGGACCGCCTTTTTTAACGCGTCCACGCTGACAACTCCGTTCTCATCCACCGGAAGATACGTTACCTCATATCCCAGCTTTTCCAGATACTGGCCGGTGTGGAGGACAGCATGGTGCTCGATCTGTGTTGTGATAATGTGTTTCCCCTTGGAAGCGTAGGCCTCAGCCGCCGCCTTTAACGCCCAGTTATCGGCTTCGGTGCCGCCGTTGGTGAAATAGATCTCATTTTCACTGGCACCCAGGGATCCTGCGATCACTTCTCTTGTGTGGGCCATTGCCTTTTTGCACGGTGTGGAAAAATCGTACACCGAAGAGGGATTTCCATAGTGCTCCGTAAAATACGGGAGCATCGCCTCCACGACCTCCGGGCGCACCCGGGTGGTGGCTGCGTTGTCAAGATAAATTACCTTCTTCATAAATCCGCCTTTCCGTAAATACAGGTTAAAAGCCTCATCTACTCTATATTTTTTATTTCTGCCCCCGTTTCCGGAGGCTATCCTACATTATATATGATACTCTCTGGTTTTTTCAACTGATATTAGCAGATTTAAGAAAAAAATAATAATATCGAGAATCATTTTCACATATACTGTGGCAAATCTTCTCCTCGCGGAGCGCCCCATGCACTCTTATTTCAAAAACCATACCCTGGCGGCCGGAGCCCTCCTCCTTACCCTGACCGGCATTGCCTCCAGGATCCTGGGATTCTTTTACCGTATCTTCCTGTCCCGCACCATCGGAGCCGAGGGCCTGGGCGTTTACCAGATGGTCTTTCCCATCTACGGCATCTGTTTTTCCATCTGCGCCGGTTCCATCCAGACGGCCATCTCCCGTTTCACCGCTGCCGACCGGGACCGGGCTGGAAGGACTCTCCTTGCCGGATTTATCATCTCCTTTTCACTGGCCCTGGGACTGGCTGCCGTCATCATCCGCTTCTCCGGCTTCCTGGCGTCCCAGGTGCTGATGGAGCCCCGGTGCGCGCCCCTGCTCCCGGCCATGGCCCTGGCCATTCCGTGCACGTCCGTCCATGCCTGCTTATGCGGCTGGTATTACGGAAAAGAAAAGGTACAGGTCCCGGCCCTTTCCCAGATGGTGGAGCAGTGCATCCGCATCTTCACCGTCTTTCTCATTGCCAGGATCTGGGAGGAACAGGGGAGGCCGGTGACGGTCCTAGCGGCTGTGGCCGGCCTGGTGGCCGGGGAGGCCGGCTCCGCCCTTTTTACGCTGCTTTCCTTTCTTCTTTTTGGAAACAGGAAAAAAGACGGGCCATCCGTTTCCGGACGCCCCGCCCCCTCTTCTGTCCTCACAGCCGCAGCCCCGCTCCTGGCCATGGCCCTGCCCCTCATGGGCAACCGGCTGGTCATGAACCTTCTCCAGAGCCTGGAGGCCATTCTGATCCCCGTCCGCCTGGAACTTTCCGGCCTTTCCCGGTCCCAGGCCTTAAGCGTCTATGGTGTCCTCACAGGAATGGCCCTGCCCTTTGTCATGTTCCCCTCGGCCATCATAAACTCTCTGGCAGTGGTCCTCCTGCCTTCGGTGGCCCGTCACCAGTCCCTGGGAAACCGCTCCGGGATCCTGAAAAATATCGCCCTGTCCTTCCGGTACAGCGCCTATATGGGGATCCTGTGCATCGGGATCTTCACATCCTTTGGAGATTCCCTGGGGCTCCAGGTGTTTAAGAGCGCCGAGGCCGGAAGCTTCATCTCCATCCTGGCCTGGCTCTGTCCCTTCCTTTATCTGTCCACCACCATGGGGAGCGTATTAAACGGCCTGGGAAAGACCTCCGTTACCTTTCTCCACAACCTGGTCTCCCTGCTGGTACGCCTGGCCTTTGTGTTTTTCGGGATCCCCCGGGCCGGGATCCGGGCCTGCCTCTGGGGTATGCTGGCCGGAGAGCTGGTCCTCTCCCTCCTTCATCTGTACTCCTTAAGAAGGCTGGTCCGGTATGCTCCCAACGCCTGGGCGGTGATCGTAAAGCCCTCGTTCTGCCTGGCGTCAGCCCTGGGGATCTTCTCCCTGTTCCCGGATCCGCTGCCCCTTCCCGGCAGCCTGCCTCCCTTTTTCGGCACCGTCCTCCAGATCGGGCTGGTCTGCACCGGATATCTTCTATTTTTGCTGCTGTTCCACAAAAGGCCGGATCACTCGTCAAATTCCACGGTCACATAAAAGCCCCGGTCGTTTTCCACGATCTTTTTTACCACGCCCTGGCGGCTTTTTAACCGCTCGTTAAACTTAAAAAGCCCCGACATGGCCACCGCCGGCTCGATCATATAGTTGACGTTCACCGGCGACACCGATTCGCTCACCTCCACGGTCTGGCCCTCCTCCACCAGGCCGGGCCGTTCCATTTTAAAAACGATCTCCCGCATCCTTATCCTTCCTTTCCACGATGTCCCTTATGGGTACAGAATACGGGCCGGGGGCGCTTTCCTCCTGCGCTCCTCCAGCCCGTCCCGCTGCTTTTACACGTTATTTTCCTTCATAGATAATGGCTGATTCCACATCATAGCCAGCCAGCTTTTCCCGGCCCTTGAGGCCCGCTAACTCCATGATGAAGCAGATCTTCACCACCTGGCCGCCCAGCTTTTCCACCAGCTTTGCAATGGCCTCCACCGTGCCTCCGGTGGCGATCAGATCGTCGATGATGACCACCTTCTGGCCGGGTTTAATGGAATCTGCGTGCATCTCGATGGTCCCTGTGCCGTATTCCAGCTCATAATCCATAGAAACCGTCTCCCGCGGCAGCTTTCCCGGCTTTCTTGCCAGGATAAAGGGCTTGTGGAGCTCATAAGCCACGGGCATCCCGAAAATAAAGCCACGGGACTCGGCTCCCACGATCACATCAAAATCCACATCCTTTACCATTTCCAGGAGCTGGTCAATGGCCAGATGAAGGCCCTCTCCATCCTGTAAAATGGATGTCACATCCCTGAAAATGATCCCGGGACTGGGAAAATCCGGGATGCTGATCACATAATCTTCCAGTTTTTTCATTGTTCCTTCCGTCCTTTCCGGGAGTCCCGCGTTCCTGCCGCCGGTTCCTCCTGCTACGCCCTATCATAGCACAATTCATTTTTCCTGACAACCGGCATATTCTCCGGCCTGTCCCCATATAATGTCTGCGGGGCGTTCCCTCCCGTTCTGCATCAGGGCCGGGAACTCTGCCCCGCAAATCCCTGGAGGAGAGTGTATGCCATGAAACCGTTCCATATAACAAAAGCGTCTGTCATCATCGTGATACAGCTTCTGGTCCTGTCCTTTCTCACCCTTTCCCTGGGCTTAAAAAGCCGGGAAGCAGCCTCGGAGACGTATTTCCTTTCAGAACAGGACGACAGCGCGCCCCCTGGGGAAGAAAAGGAAAAGAACTTCATCCGCTGGGTGGATTTCACCGTCCCGGCAGAGGTCATGGAAAAGGCCTTCCGCCTGGATATCAACACCTGTCAGGCTCCGGTCCACCTGGACTGGATCCAGCTCCTGGCATTTTTAGGCGCGCGGTACGGCGGCGATTTTTCCAGGTTCCGCCAGGCCGATCTGGATTCCCTGGCCGAAGCCTTAAAAAACGGCACATCCATGGATACGCTGGCAGAGGGCATGAAATATTATCCCTATTATAAAGAAGCCTACGGCGCAGTCCTGGGCGGCATGGTGGGATATTTTGATCAAGAGGCAGGCCTGGAAGAGGCCGCGTCAGAAACAGCCGGACCGGAGCAGGCTTCCACGGAAGAGACTGGATCCGGGACCTGGGTCACAAAATACGGGCTCAAGGCCTTTTCCCCCATCGCCAGAGACTTCCCGTACAGCGACTATGACGACTTCGGCGTTTCCCGCTCCTACGGCTACAAGCGCCGCCATCTGGGCCATGACATGATGGGCCAGGTGGGGACTCCCATCATCGCCGTGGAATCCGGCACCGTGGAGGCCCTGGGCTGGAACCAGTACGGCGGCTGGCGCATCGGCATCCGCAGTTTCGATAAAAAACGGTATTATTACTACGCCCATCTGAGAAAAAATTATCCATACCAGAGCTGTCTCTCAGAAGGCAGCGTGGTCACTGCCGGAGATGTGATCGGCTATCTGGGCCGAACCGGATACAGCTCCACGGAAAACACCAACAACATCGACACGCCCCATCTCCATTTCGGCCTCCAGCTGATCTTCGACGAGTCCCAGAAGGAAGGGAACAACGAGATCTGGATCGACTGTTATGAGCTGGTAAAATTCCTGCGGATGAACCAGAGCCAGGTGGCAAAGGTGGAGGGGACAAAGGAATGGGAACGGGTCTATGACCAGCGGGAGCCGGAGGGATAAAGCCCCTTAGCAGTCTCCCCGCTTAATGGCCTCCACCTGCTCTACCACCAGCTTTACATAATCGCCCAGGGGCAGATCCTGGCAGCCCACCACAAAATGCTGGCACCGGTTCACCGGGATCAGCACCTTTTTCGCCTGGCTCTGGCCCAGGGCCACTGCCATGTCCGGCGTGATCTCCCCCATCAGGGAATCGGCGATGACGATGCCCATGGGCCCGATGATGATATCCGCCCTCCGGCTCCCCACAATGGCCGGGTTCTCTCCTGTGGCTCCGGCGTCCGCCCCGGCCTTCAGCATGGCGGCAGTGGCGATGCTGTTGGTGCCGATGGCCAGGATCTCGTCCTCCGGAAACCGTTTCCGGATCTGTTCCACCACGCTTTTTCCCATGCGGCCGCCCTGGCCGTCCATTACCATGATCGTCATATCCCTGTTCCTCTCTTTCCTGCTTTTAAAATTTTCTGCTCCCGCCTCCATGGCTTCTTCCGCTGGAGGACCGGTGGGTGGTGCTGCGGCCGCCGGAGGAAAGGCTCCTGCCTCCGCCGCTCCTTCCGCTGCTGCGGTGGTCCTGGGAGGCAATGACCTGCTGGGTCACATAGCTTCCGATCAGAAGATCCGTCACCCGGCTCCCCATACGGAAGGCGCTGTCCTTCCGGTAGGAAAGCTTAAAATTGGCCTCCATCCGGCTTTCCTCATCCCGCATATTGTACTCTCTCACAACGCCCAGGACGGCAAAGCCGCCGCAGGCAGCCGCAGCCGCCAGGGCAAACAGGGCCTCATACCAGCGCACCGACCGGTAGCGGCTGATCTTTCCAGTCTCCGAGTCGTAATTATACTGGTCCGCGGCGATCCCGTTGTCGTAGCAGACCTCCAGATCCTCCATAAACGCTCCGGCTGCCTGGTAATAGTCTCCGGCTGCGGCATAGCCGTACATGTCGTCCAGCACCGCTTCGATCCGGCTGTCCGTCAGATACCGCACCATCTTCCCTTCTGTGGAGATACACAGCTCCCGGTTGTCCATGTCGATCAATAGAAGCGCCCCGTCGTGGCCGCTTCCCGTACCAAAGCCGTGGGCCTCATAAAAATCGTCCGCATAGGCCTGGGCAGAACCGGGATTTTCCTCTGCGGTCACCACCGCCGCATCCATATCCATCTTTTCCCGGAGGGCGTCGATGGCCTGCTGGAGCTCTTTTTCCTCTTCCTCCAGAAAAAGATCCGCCTGGTCAAAGACCCTGACGTTTCCTGCCATCTCCCCGGAGCCCGCGGCCTGGGCGGTCATACTCAGTCCGCTCCCGGCATTCCCAGGGATCCCAACGGCCATAAACGCCGCCATGCCCAGGACTCCCATCCATTTTTTCATCCTCACAGAAACCACCCTCCGATCATAAGCGCTGCAAACACCGGGAAAAATACGCCGAAGAACAGCCCCGCCAGCTTCCTTTTATCCACCGGCAGCCGTCCCCAGATCTTTCCGGTCTGGCCGTTCATGGCAAAATAGTACGTTTTTCCTCCGGCCCTGTGGCCATAGGTCATGACCCATACCGGCAGAAGGGCGTACTGCCACCGGGGATCCCGGATCTCCATGGAGGAATCTTTTATACGCACGCTGCTGTATGTATCCATGGAGGACCGGAGCCGGTCCAGGGTATACTGCTTTACCTCCTGCTCCGCCTCGCCTGCAAAGCTCTCCCCGTCCATGTCCCGCCTTTCCGCCTGGAAACCAGAGAGATACCCCATCTGGAAGGGCAGGAGCTTTTCCATATCAAAGGGCAGGACTCCCTCCACCAGCTCCTTATTGCTCTTTTTTAAAGCATTTCTTGTTAAATTTTTAACTTCCAGTGTACCCGCCCGTTCCACCTGGTACCTTTTATGCTCTGTGTACCGGGTCCTGCCGGAGACCCAGGTGCGCTGTTCTTCCGCTTCCGCCTCTGCCTGGCCGTCCACCTGGCAGCTGTATATGAGGTAAGGGAAGTAGATCCCCGACAGCTTTTCGATCTGGTCCCTGGAGAAAAAATCCCCCGGCACAAACTTCTTTTTTCCGATCCAGCTTAAGAAGCGGGATGTGGCCTCCTTTTTATCTATGGCAAAGGGGATGACAAAGTCCGGCATATGGTCTCCTGAAAGGCGGCCGGAAAAGACCACCGGGTTATGGCAGTAATAGCAGAAGGAAGCTGCCGTGGTGGCGTCCGTGACGATCTGGGCCCCGCAGCTGGGACAGGTGTAAACGGCCGCCTCCCCGGTTTCCGGAGACTGGGACGAGTCCCCTTCCTGGGGAGCCGTCCCTTCCTCTTCCAAAACAGCCTTCTCTTCCTCTGCGGGAAAAGCGGACGCCTCCTCCATCCGCTTCATTTCCTCCTCTGTGAACTCTGAAAGGCAGTATTCACATTGGAATTTCTGGGAATCCGGATCAAAGACCAGGCCGCCGCCGCAGTTGGGACATTTATAAGACATCAGCGCCATATGCTCTCATCCTCCGTCTCTACTGTCTTGGTCTTCCGCACTCAGAGCAGAATTTCCCCGTGTTCACAGCGCCGCAGGTACAGGTCCAGGCTGCGGGCGCAGGTCTGGGAGAGCCGCATTCGGGACAGAATTTTCCCGTATTCACGCTGCCGCAGGCGCAGGTCCAGGTCTGCCCGGCAGGCCCGTTCTGGCCTCCTCCTGCATTGGGCCTTGCTCCCTGGCCGTACATCCCGTTTCTTCCCTGGTTCATCATCTCCATCTGTCTTGTGTTGGCTGCCGAGGCTGCGCCCATGAAGCTTCCCCCGCTCTGCATTCCGATCCCCATGCCCATGAATCCGGCCAGGCTGCCGTTGGGATTGGAGCCGGCCGCATTTAAGCCCTCAGCGATCTGTCCCTGGACGTATCCCTCCCGGATGGACGGATCGCTTAACATGGCGCCCCGGTTCCTTAAGTTGATCAGCTTCTGGGATTCCTCGTCGTAGGAGATGCTTCCGATGCCCACGGCCTGGATCTCCATGCCGCGCAGCTGGTTCCATTCCTCGTCCAGGACATTGGCCATGTACCGGCCCAGCTCCCGGCCTTTAGAGGCCACAAAGGAGATCCGGATCCCGTCGGCAGACATCTGGTTGATGGCCGTCTGGAAAGCCTCCATATATTCATTGAGATACTGCTCGTTGATCTCATCCATCTCCACATGATCCGTATTCTTCGGGATCACTTCCCCGTAAAATTTCAAGGGATCTGTGATCTTCACAGAGTACGTCCCATGGGCCCTGAGGAACAGCTCCGCGTTATAAAAGCTGTCGAAATAGTTCACCGGCGTCCTGGTACCGAACTTCAGGCCCTTGATCTCCTGGAGGTTGATATAATAGACCCTCTGCTCCCCATAGGTCTGGCCGCCGAAACGGATCCGGTCAAAGGATTCCTTTAAAGCCTCTCCAAACTGGCCGTTGAACAAGGACGGGGCCATGGAATTGTTGACCGTGTAATAGCCCTCTTCTGCCGTGTAATCCACGACCCGGCCGCCGTCCACCAGCATCATGAACTGGTTGGGGTATACCCGGATCCTGGAGCCGTTGGATACCACTCCCGGCGTCCCCTTTGTATTCTGGCCCCTGCGGGTGGGAACTCCAGCAGAAAAAACAGTCTGGTCCCCCATGTTTCCCGGCTCGATGACCTCCAGCCACTGGTCTGCAAAAGCGCCTCTTACGGCATCCGCCGCTGCTTTGATGATTCCCATAGATCTATTTTCTCCTTCCAATGGATTTTCTGCCGTCAGCCTTCCGTTCTCAGCGAACGCAGAAGCCCGATCTCTCTTTTATATCCCTCCAGGTCATTGGGCGTCTCCAGGCAGAAGGGAAGCTCACGGAGCGCCGGATGGTTCACCACCCGCACCAGGGCATCCAGGCCGATGTGCCCCTCCCCGATCCTTGCATGACGGTCCTTTCTGGCCCCCAGAGGGTTCATGCTGTCGTTTAAATGGACAGCCTTTAATCTGGATAAGCCCACGATCCGGTCAAATTCTGTTAAGACCCCGTCCAGATCGCCTGCGATATCATAGCCGCCGTCCCAGACGTGGCAGGTATCCAGACAGACTCCCATTTTCTCCGAAAGCTCCACCCGGTCCAGGATCTCCCTAAGCTCCTCAAACCGGCTTCCCACCTCGCTGCCCTTTCCGGCCATGGTCTCCAGAAGGACTATGGTGGACTGCTCCGGCTTTAAGATCGCGTTCAGCGTTTCGGCGATCAGCCGGATCCCGGTTTCCGTTCCCTGCTTCACATGGCTTCCCGGATGGAAATTGTAAACGTTCCCAGGCGTATGCTCCAGTCTTTCCAGATCGTCGGCCATGGTATTCCTGGCAAACTCCCGGACCTTTTCATCGGCCGAGCAGGCGTTTAAGGTATAGGGCGCGTGGGCCACCAGGGTCCCCAGCCCCTTTTCTTCCTTTCTCTTTAAAAATTCCCGGATATCCTCCAGGTCCAGGGCCTTTACGCTGCTGCCCCTGGGATTTCTTGTGAAAAACTGGAACGTGGTGGCTCCGATCCGTTCCGCATCCCTTTCCATGGCTGTAAAGCCCTTGGAGCAGGATAAATGGCATCCGATATAAAACATAGCGCCCTCCTATTTCTTCTCATTTTTCAGAGGATTTAAAAAATACACGGCTCCCCGTACCAGCCCGGCAGAAAACACGGTCTGGACCAGTATGCTGACCGGGATCCAGTGACGGATCACAAAATTATCCGGTCCGTTTCCAAGGAACCGGCGGATGGACAGGTCCGCGATCCCTCCCGTCACCTGCTTTTCCATGATCTCCCCAAAGGTAGCCAGGGGGTTCAGCAGAAGAAGGTAGACTGCGCTGCCGGACGAAGCCGCCGGGCGCGTCTCTCCCAGCTGGTAGATCTCCTCTGCGATCTGCATCTGGGACATATTAAGAAGAAAAATATTTAACATATATGTGCCCACCACCACCAGCAGAAGGATCCCGTAGGTACACACATTGGAAAAGGTGGACCGGCGCATCAGCGATGAAGAAAAAATCCCGATACCGCCGCAGAAGACCGCCGTCACCAGAAAACATACCATTAAAAACGCCAGGTCCATCAGATCCATACTGCCGTATACAAAGGTCAGCAAAAGGATGGGGAAGCTGGATACGATCAGCACCATCAGCTGGCTCAAAGCAGAAAACAGTTTTCCCATCACAATATCCTTCGGCGTCATCCTGGTGGTAAACAGAAGCTCCAGGGTCTGCCGCTCCCGCTCTCCGCTGATGCTGCCGGAGGTCAGCGCCGGCATGATAAACATTAAAAGCAGGAATTCCAGGGTCGCCACAAAGGCGTAAAGCTGAAGGAAGCTGGAATACTGGACGGAGGCTGAGATCCGCACCTGGGCCACTGCCGAATACATATTTAGCAGCGCCACCACCGCCAGGATCCCGTTGAACACCAGGATGATCAGGGGCATCCGGAAGCTCCGTGCCCGGACCGTCACCTCTCTTTTATAAACGGGATTACTCTTCACTGCTGAGCACCACCTTTCCCTTATCATGGCTTGTGATCTGCATAAAGATACTTTCCAGGTCTCCCTGCTCTCTGATGAATCCGCTGACTGGGATCCCCGCCTCCATGAGGCTGTATAAAAGCTCTGCCTCTGCCTGCCGGTTTCCGTGGAAATTGACGATGATGTCCTCGTCCCGGATGGCGATGGTCTGGACCCTGGGATCCTTTTTTAAGATCCCGATGGCTGTCCGGCTCTCGCCGCAGATCCGGATCAGCAGCGGGTTGGAATCATTGACCTTCTGGAGGATCTCCGCCATGTTGCCGGAAAGGACGATCTTTCCGGCGTCGATGATCCCGATGTCTGTACACATCTGGGACAGCTCCGAAAGGATGTGGGAGCTGACCAGAATGGTCTTCCCCTCGGCGCACAGCTCCTTTAACATCTCCTTAAATTCCATCCGGGTCCTGGGATCCATGCCGGAGGTGGGCTCGTCCAGGATCAGAAGACCGGGATCGTGGATCAGGGCCCTGGCCAGGCAGAGCCTCTGCTTCATTCCCCGGGAAAGGCTGTCCACAAAAAAGTCCGCCCGGTCAGAAAGCTTCACCTGGTCTAAAAGCTCCTCGCACCGCTTTCTGCCCATGAGGCCGGAGAGGCCGTAGCAGGAGGCAAAAAACTCCATATATTCCCGCACCTTCAGATTGTCATACATGCCAAACTCATCGGGCACATAGCCAAACTGATCCTTTGCCTCCTCCCGGAACCTTAAAGCGTCCTTTCCACAGATCTCCACCGATCCCTCGTCCGGCTTTAAAAGCCCCGCCATGATCTTGATGGCCGTGGTCTTTCCGGCTCCGTTGGGCCCCACAAAGCCGTAAAGGGCCCCCTCCTCCACTTCCATATCCAATCCCCTCAGGGCTTCAAAATTCCCAAATTTCTTTTTTAAGCCATGGATCTTTAACATCAGCGTTTCCTCCCTGTCACCACCGGCACCGGCAGCATCGAGGTAACTCCCGAAGTGTCCCCTTCCTCCGCCGTATATTTTACCACCAGGCTGTTCTCCGCAGACAGGTAAGGCGCCAGCACGCTTTCCGTAAATCCGCCGCCGGAAAGGTCCACCGGGTCGTAATTCTTCGTTTCATTATTGTAAAAACAAGCCTCGCCCTCAAACGGCCGGATATAATAAAAATCCTCGCCGCTGAAAAATTCCGGAGAGATAAAGGTGAAGGCCACCTTTTCCACGTCCAGGTCTGTTCCCAGGAAGTATTCCACCGTCACTGGCTCTGTTCCATAAAGGGAGAGGCCGTCGCTGCCGTATCCCATGTTCCCGGAGACCACCTGCTGGGGATTATAAAGACCGCTCCTCCAGACGCTTCCTCCCTTTTCTGTGGTCATCTCCAGCTCCTGCGTATAAAGGACCTGGCCGTCTGCCGCCTGGCCGTCGGGTGAGACCCACTCCCAGAGCCCCTGCTCCGGGCCCAGGGCAGAAAACCGCGCGCCGGAAACGTAGGCGCCGCCGTAGGTCTGATCCAGATACCAGCCGTAAAGGCTCCGCCGGTCCGTATTCCGCAGAAGCTCTTCATCGTCCAGCTCCTTCCCGGCCGAATCCCTCTCCACCAGCCACTGGGCAGCCAGATAGGTCATGTTCACCGGCCAGTTTAACACAGGCTCCTCTTTAAGCTCCCGTACCTCCCCGGGCTCCAGATCTCCCAGCGGGCAGACCTGTCCGTAAAAGAATACGGCGCTGTCGGTCAGGGGAAAATCATAGCCATTTCTGATATAGCCGGAAAGCTTTCCCTCGAACAGCCTCAGATCTCCTTCGATCCTTCCGGGAAACGTCCGTTCTCCCCTGGATTCCAGCTTAAAATACCGGGGATCGAAGGCCCTGGACCGGCTGGCTGAAAGGACTGCCGCATCCTCCTCCCGGGCGATCCTCACATCTGCCGCCTGTTTTCCGTCAAAGGCCTGGACCGGCTGCTCCTCATACTGGCTGGATCTGGTCAGGGGAGTGATGGAATACTCCGCAGGCACCCGCAGGGAAAAGGGACGGCTGTCCGGCGTCCGCACATCTAAAAAGGTGGTCTCCTCCACCGTGTCCCCGGAGGTATCCAGTACCGTAGCCAGAGTATAAAATTCCGACGTGAACCGGGTCCCCGTTCCCAGCAGATAGATGACCGCTGAGGCCGCCGCCGAAGCTATGACCACAGAAATTCCGTAGTACCGGCTCAGGTCCTTCTTTTTCAGATACAGGTAAAGCCCCGGCCCTGCCGCCAGGATATAGACGGCTGTCACTGCCATATAAAGCGGGATCCTGGGCAGCCGGTCCACACTGCCGGTGCTCACCAGGCTCTGGGCGCTCCAGTAGTCGTCGTTCCTTCCATAGGAGCTGTAATAGTAAAGCTGGGAGACAGCCTCCTGGCCCAGGGTCTTTGTCAGGATCTCCGCCACATAGCCAGGGGTCTTTTCTGCAAACCCACGGATCTCCCCCAGATCATAGGAAAAAAATCCCATTTTTCCCTTCCCGCGCCGGATCACCGTTAAAAGAGGGATATCGTCTCCTTCCATGACCACTCTTCCGCCGGGCACAGAAAGTTCAGCGCACATCAGCTCCACCTGGGCATCCTCCGGGGAATCCTGGGCGTATTCCACCCCCAGGCCCACTTTCTTTTTTTCATATCCCCGGATCCGGACTCCGCCCAGATCTTCGGAAAATCCACCCAGGACCTTCTCTGCTTCCTGGCCTGTGCCCAGCAGGAGGGTCCCTCCCCGTTCCACCCACTGGAGGATGGCTGTCCTCTGGTCCTCGGTGAGACTTTCCGTAGAAAAGCCGTTGATCAGAAGGATATCCAGAAGCTCCAGTCCCCTGGCGTCGGAGGGCAGGGCCTTCTGGTCCAGGAGGATCAGCCGGGAATCCACCATGCCGTATTCCAGGTGGACGCCGTCAAAGTATGAGAGCTCCTCTTCCTCTCCTGCCAGGCCTCCGATCAGCAGCCTTCCCATGTCCCGGGACACATCAAAGGAAAGAGAACAGGAATCCACCTCTCTTCCCCCCTGGTCGCAGAGGGCCACATGGATCCCGCTGCTCTTCTGCCCCAGGGGGATATAGATCTCCTTTTTTTCCGTCTCCGCCAGCTTCACAGAAACCGGGAAGCTGTACTGATAGACCTCATCGCTGTTATCCGGCGTGCTCTCCAGGGTCTTTACGTTCACCGTACCGTTAAAGGGCGTCTCCGACTGGCCGTAAAAAGTAATAACAAGGGGGATATGGCTCCCAAACTTTCCCATATCCCCATAGACTGTGGAAACCTCCATGGATACCGGCGCTCCGTCTCCCGCCCATGCCGGGCTTCCTGGAAGCAGGAGCGCAAAAACCAGTGCAAGGAACACCCTGACGCTTCTTTTTCCCATATGATTCATCCTATCGCTCTGAAATTTTCTCTGTTCACATCAAAATCGATCTTCAGCTTTACCTGGAACACCGTACCGTTTAAGTCGCTGGTGACGGAAATGGTCCCTCCATGCATATCCACGATATTTTTTACAATGGCAAGCCCCAGGCCCGTTCCTCCCGTGGCTGTGGATCGTGACTGCTCCACCCGGTAAAATTTATTGAAGATCAGATGCAGCTCTCCCTCCGGGATCACATAGCCGAAGTTTACCACAGAAACGGATACCACTTCTTCCTCTGCCTCGATCTTTACCAGTACCTTCTTTCCCTCGGCCCCGTATTTGATGGCATTGTTGATCAGGTTGTCAAACAGCCGGGCCAGGAGATTTCCATCGGCGGTGATCTCCAGGGACGGCACATTGCTGGTCAGTTCATAGGTAAGCCCCTTATCGGCAAAGCTGGGATAAAACTCCTCCAGAAGCTGTCCCAGGAGCTTTACGATGTCCACCCGGCCCACGTGCATGGCAATCTTGCCGCAGTTCATCTTCGTAAAGCCGAATAAGTCCTCGATGAGCTTTTCCAGGCGCTTGGCCTTTGTATAGGCGATGTCGATGTATTTCTGCCGCATCTCCTCCTCCATGGGCATGCCCCTGGAAAGCAGCTCCAGGTAGCCGATGATGGAGGTCAGCGGCGTCCGGAGGTCATGGGCCACGTTGGTGATCAGCTCATTTTTCGTCCGCTCCGATTCCCGCTCCTTATCCATCAGCTCCCGGATATCGGCCTCCATCCGGTTTAAGCTGGCCGCCATCATGGCAAACTCATCGTCTCCCTCCACCTCCACCTGGATATTCAGATCTCCCTCGGAGATGTTCTGGATGGCTGCTGCGATCTTTCCTATGTACCGGATGGACTTTCTCTGCAAAAGCAGGAAGGTCAGGGAAAAGATCCCGATGCCGGCGATCACATAAAGGATCGTGGTGGCAGTCCCCATCCGGAAGATCTTAAGGGCAGGGGAAAGGCTTCCCCGGGTCTTTTCCAGATAATTGACGATCATATCCACGTTGGCGATCAGAAAGATCTCCACCAGACATGCCACCAGGGTGCTGTACAGGATATTGACCAGGACCTGTCCGTAAAACCGTCTGCTGAAATCACTTTTCAATTTTATAACCCACCCCCCAGACTGTGGTGATGATCTTATTCTGTCTGGTATCCTCCTTCATTTTTCCGCGGAGACGGCGGATATGTACCATGACCGTATTATTGGCCTCGTATACCTTCTCATTCCATACCTTTTCAAAGATCTCGTCGGTGCTGAACACCCGGCCTGGATTGGAGGCCAGGAGATAAAGGATATCGAACTCGATGGGCGTCAGCTTGATCTCCTCTCCGTATACCACCACCTTGTGGTTGTCCTTATTGATGGAGAGCCCCTTGATATTGATCTCGTTTTTGGCAGCCTGGCCGGTATTCCGGTTGGGATTTAGCTGGGTATACCGTCTCAGCTGGGATTTTACCCTGGCTGTCAGCTCCAGCGGGTTAAAGGGCTTCACCACATAGTCGTCCGCCCCGGTCCCCAGGCCCAGGATCTTATCCAGATCCGTGGACTTGGCACTCAGCATGATGATCGGGATATTGTTGGTCTCCCGGATCTTCCGGCACATCTCCAGTCCGTCCATCCCCGGCATCATGATATCCAGGAGCACCAGGTGGATCTCCTCCTTTTCCAGGATCTCCAGTCCGTCCAGGGCATTGTTGGCCTTAAATACTTTATATCCGTCGCTGACCAGGTAGATCTCCACCAGGTCCGCGATCTCTTTTTCATCATCCACAACGAGAATATTGATCTGATCCATGAAACATCCTCCTCTGTCCGTAATATATGTACCATCATACCATACTTTGCCCACTTTTGCCTTACTTTTTTATGGAAAAAAACGGGAAGGGGCCTATGGCTCCTTCCCATCTCCATGACGGATCTCCTCGATCTCCCTGGCCAGTTCCTTTACGCTGTTTATCAAGGAATCGAAGGCCCCGTATTCATAAAATTTAATAAAGATCAGTCCCACCGGAACGGCCAGGATCATACCAGCCAGTCCCCGGAGCCTGTATCCCAGGAACAGGAAAAACAGGGTGGTCAGAGGCGGAAGCCCCATGCTGTCCCCCACGATCTTGGGCTGGATGATCTGCCGGACTACCTGGGACAGGACGTAAAGCAGTCCCAGGCCGGCCGCATAGGCAAAATCCCCGGTAAACAGCCTCACCGCAGCCCAGGGGATCAGCACCGTTCCTGTGCCGAACATGGGCAGGAAATCCAGAATGGCAATGGCCACCGCCAGGACCGCCCAGTAATGGACGCCCAGGAGCATAAGACCTCCCATGAGCACCAGGGCCACCACGAACATGATCTTGAACTGGGCCATGAAGTAGCCGCCGATGACCTTCCTGACGTCCTTCTTTATAAGTCCCGCATACCGCTTCACCGCCCCCGGCATCACTTCCTTTATCCTCTGGACGATCACATCATGCTCCGCCAGGAACAGATAGGAGGACAGAAGGACCACAATGGTATGGACCAGCACATCCGGCAGGGTCCTGGCCACAGCTCCTCCGGCAGAGGCCGCCAGGTCCTGGAGAAAGCCGCCGATGTACGCTCCCAGCTGCTCGATGACCTGGCCGAAGGAGTCCTTCACCTCCGGAGGCAGGAACGTAAGGACCTGCTCCAGCTCCGCATAGGCTTCGGCCACATCCTCCTGGACCTCCGCATAAAGCTCCGGAAGGGCCCGCACGAACAGCACCATCTCCTTAAGCCCCCGGCTTCCCAGGAAATACAGGCCAAAGATCACCAGAGCCAGAACCCCCACGATCAGGACCATGGAGCTGTGCCGCCTGACGATCCGTATCTTTTTTTCCAGGAACCGCACCAGGGGATTGGCGATCATGGCCACCACCCAGCCGATCACAAACGGTATGAAGAAACCAAGAAGCCGCGGTCCCCAGACACAGATCAGGTAGATGGTCATAAGGGGAACCGCAATGTTTAAAAAGATCCTCGCATATTTTCTGATATCCATTTCCTCCTCCATGAGGACCTGCGTCTGCCCTCTACTTTAACAGACCATATTCCCTGGCGATCTCCCGGAACGCCGGAAGGGAGCGCTCGATCTGCTCATGGGATACGCAGTAAGCGATCCGCACATAGCCCGGGCAGGCAAAGGAGCTGCCGGGGACCATCAGGACGTGATGCTTCTTTGCGGTCTCACAGAATTCCTTTTCATCCGCTACCGGAGACTTGACAAACAGGTAAAACGCGCCGTCGGGCTTTGCGCAGGTAAAGCCGTCCTCCTTTAACGCATGGTACAAAAGATCCCGGTTCTTCTCGTAGGCCTCCACGTTGACGGTCACCTTGTGCCGGATGCAGTACTGGATCACCTTCTGGATCAGGGACGGGGCGTTGACGCAGCCCAGGACCCGGTTGGCGATGGAGGCGGCAGTGATCAGCTCCCCGCTCTCATCCACCTCATCGGGGATCACCAGGTAGCCGATGCGCTCGCCGGGGATGGAAAGGGATTTGCTGTAAGAATACCCCACCACCGTATTATGGTAATACTTTGTCACATAGGGGACCTCCACCCCGTAGGCCAGCTCCCGGTAGGGCTCGTCGGAGATCAGAAGGATGGAGATGCCAAACTCCTTTTCCTTCTTCTCCAGGATAGCCGCCAGGGCCTTTATGGTATCCTCGCCATACACAACTCCTGTGGGATTATTGGGGTTATTGATGATGACGGCCTTGGTCCTTTTTGTGATCTTCTCCTCAAACTCATCCAGCTTTGGCATAAAGGTCTCTGTATCCGGGGAGATCCGCACCACTTCTCCGTCATAATTCCTCACATAGCCGTCGTACTCCACAAAGTACGGGGCGAATACGATCACCTGGTCTCCAGGGTTTAAGATGCTCTTTAAGATCACATTGAGGCCGCTTGCAGCTCCCACGGTCATGATCAGGTTTTTCTCAGAAAAACTGGTGCCGAACCGCTCATTGATGGACTGGGCGATGGTCTGGCGCACATCCTCAAAGCCGGCGTTGCTCATATAGCCGTGAAGGGCATTGAACGCCTCCTCTTTCACGATCTCCAGGATGGCCTCATTGACCTCCGGAACCGGCACATTGGGATTTCCCAGACTGAAATCGTATACGTTTTCCGCCCCATAGACGGCGGCCATTTTCTTTCCTTCCTCAAACATGGCGCGGATCGCGGAATTGTTCGCCATGAACGGCTTCATTTTTTCTGATACCATTTTCATTTCCTCCATCGTTTTCTTATTGTCCCCCAGATAAAACAGCCTTCCCCTTTTATGTCCTTTCCCCGGCTCCTGCCAGCCGCTTTATGAGCTCCACCCAGACCATCGCCGCTCCCGTGGCTGCAAAATAAAACCAGGTGGCCGGATTGGAATACCAGGTGGTAAAAAATGACAGCATGAAATAAAGCGCCGCCTGGGAATAAAAAAGCTGCCAGAACGGATTCTCTGCCCTCTCTGCCCGGTCCATGAGCCATGCGGCAAAAAGCCCCAGGACCGCCGAGAAAAGGAACACGCCCACAACGCCAAAATCGTAATAGGCATCGTAAAACAGCGTCACCGTCGTCAGCTCCTCCTTGGTGGTGTAGATGGGAAAATCCACCAGCTCGGGCTTTATGAACTTAAGCCCCGTTAAGGCCCATAAGGGAAACAGGCTCTTAAGCCCCATGGAATGGGCCGGGAGCTCTGTCACCAGACAGTTGAAATTATCATAATTATTGGCAATGTACATATACGGCTGGGTGATAAAAATAGGCGTCGCCGGGTCCTTCATCTCAAAAATACCGTTGAGATACGCCACATCGTGGCTCCTGGCAACAGTCAGGATCACATAGAGCGGCAGCAGCGCCGCAGCCGCTCCGAACAGATACCGCAGCCGCTTCTTTCCCGAGACCTGCATAAAAGTCAGCACCGCCAGGATCACCGCAAAGATCAGCTGGAACCGGGACACGCAGAGCACAGGGACCAGAAGGGATGCTGCCGCAGCCAGAAGCACCAGGACCGCCTGCCAGCGCTTCTTTACGCCTCCGCGCAGAAACCAGATCACTGCCATGGACGGTACCAGCACGCAGGAAACGGTGAAATAGTGGACGCCGGATATGTGGAAATGGGAGTAGGCATGGGGCACTCCCCGCAGGAAGAACGGCACATAGCCCAGGACCGCTGCTTCCAGAAGAAAAGCGGCCCAGGACACAGCCGTCAGAAGAAGGATGGCCGTGAGCATACCAAAGCTCCCGGCAGCCTCTGTTCCTTCAGATACGGCTTCCACGCCTTTCCTCCTGGCCTTTTCCTCTCTTTTATCCTTCCCCTCTTCCCGTTTTTTCCGGATCCGGGCCTCTGCCAGTCCAAACACACTCCAGAAAGCGGCCAGGGCTATGAAAAAGCTGGCCCAGGTCACCGGATCCCAGTCGGTCTGGAGCCGGCTCAGCTTAAAGCAGGAGATCCCTTCCCCTCCTACCCAGAACAGGGAAAACAGGGCCCTGAGATGGAGCGGGTTCCCGCTCCGCCTGTAATCATAAAAATACAGATACAGGGCTGCCAGGATCAGACTCATTCCCGACATATAGTAATGGGCGCTGGATGCAAAAAGCACACCGGCGCCATAAAGGATCAGATAAACTACCATATCCAGTTATTCTCCCAGGCCGCTTTCCACCAGGGCGACCATGTCCGCCAGGGCCTTTTCCTCATCCGGCCCCTCGCAGATAAACGTAATCTCATCCCCGCTTTTCACGCAGGCCCCAAGAACACTTAAAACGCTCTTGGCATTGGCTGTGCTGGTACCAAACTGAAATTTCACCGAGGACTGGTACCGCAGGGCTTCCTTGCACAGAATCCCCGCCGGCCTGAGGTGAAGGCCGGTGGGATTTTTGATCGTAACTCTTTGCTTTACCATATTGTAACTATACTCCATTTTTCATAAGATGCCGTGTCTTTACCGGTTTTCCTGCGCAGAAGAGGATTCCTCCGCCGGATGGACCTCTGCGCGGCGGCTCTCCTCCGTCTCATGGGAGGCGGCTGTTCCGGATACCTCCGTTCCATCCTGGGCTCCGGAAGCGTCGTTTGTCTCACCGGCTCCCGTACTGGTCTCCGCCGCAGTCTCTTCCGCCGTGCCGGATGAAGGTGCGCTTTCCGTTGCCTCGGGGACCTTCATCACCTGGATGCTGCAGGAGGAGATATCCAGGACCCTGTATACCCGGTCCAGATCCAGCTTCAGCACCACCTTCGCCTCATGGATCCCCTCGCCCATGGAGGAAACATCCACCTGGATGTCCGCGGAATCCAGAGTAAGGCTGTCCAGCTCCTCAGCCAGAGCCTCGATACGGATATTCACCGTATCCGGCTCCGCCCGGTAGATATAATCATCGTTTTCCCCTGTAAAGGAGGCATCGTTGACCTCCACCGTATAAACACGTTCCTTTAACTGCTCCACAGTCAGGGTCACATTGATCTCGTGGCGGCCCGTACCGGCCAGGGAAACTCCCACCGGCAGATACTCGTTGATATCGATGGTCCGCACCATATTTGTCCTGGCTCCGTCCAGGTTCAGGCTTTCACCAGGGATCGTAATGGTATTTAAGGAAGCCAGCACCGATTTCAGGCCGATGACAGGAACGCTCTTCACATCACATTCCACGCCCGTGAACCGGTATCCGTCGGCCACCTGTCCGGAAACCTCGAAATCCAGCAGCAGGCTCTTTACCTTGAGGACCGGCATGGAGTAGGATACCGATTCACAGTCCACCTCCACCCGCTGGTCCAGAACGATCTTATTGCCATTGGCGTCGTAGAACTGGGGCGATGCCGTCCCCTCTGCGTCCATGGTCAGGCCATCCAGGGAGATCTCGATCCCCACGCTGCTGATCTGGCCGATGGTGGATTCCGGCCCCTCCACATATAAATGATCCGGAGACAGCACCACATCTCCCGCTTCGTATCCTTCCTCCAGGTCTCCCGCGTAGGAAACGTTGATATCGAACCGCTTCTTCTGTAAGGGCTCCGTCTCGATCTTGATGGTGGATACCCGGCTCACGGGGGCTGACAGCAGGTATTCGCTGTGGTTCAGCACCTCCACCTTTACAGGGATGGAGCCTGTAACAGACCAGAGATCCGTCATATCCGCATAGGCTCTGAAGTCTGCCGGACGGATCCGGTGGGCATTGGTCGTTTTTACCTCATACGACACGGTGGTCGTCTTTTTTCCTATGATCTCATACGTTAAGCCGCTGGCTTCCAGTACTTCTCCGTTGACGATCTCCACCGGAACCTCCACCGTGCTGGTCATCACCGGATCGGCCACATTGACGACGCCCAGCCACACCAGAAAGGCACATAAGACCGACAAAAGCTTCAGTCCCCAGCGCTTATTCTGCTTTTCTTTCATTTTTATGTCTTCCCTTCCATAACCGGAACCGTCCTGCCCCAGTATCCTCTCCCTTTTCCACGGAAATGGCCTGGCGCAGGGTTTCCTGATCGCTGATCCTTGTGAGCTGTCCGTCACGGGCCAGGGACACGCGGCCTGTCTCCTCAGACACCACCACCGTCAGGCTGTCCGAGGTCTCGCTGATCCCCAGGGCCGCACGGTGACGGGTTCCCAGGTCCTTGCTGATGCTCAGATTATCCGACAGCGGCAGATAACAGGTGGCCGCCGTCACCCGGTTTCCCCGGATGATCACCGCACCGTCGTGCAGCGGTGTATTATGTTCAAAGATATTGATCAGAAGCTGGCTGGTGACGATGCCGTCCACCTCGATCCCGGTCCTCTCGATCTCCGAAAGGGGAGTTTCCCTCTCAATAACAATCAGCGCTCCCGTCTTTACCTTTCCCATCTCATAAGCAGCCCGGACGATCTCGTTGACAGTCTTGTCCGTATAGCCCTCCGGTCCTCTCACATCCTCTGAAGAAAACAGCTCTGTGATGATATTTTTGCTTCCCAGCTGCTCCAGGGCCTTCCGGAGCTCCGGCTGGAAGATGATCAGAAGAGCGATCAGGGCTAACTGGCCCATATGGTTGATCATCCAGGTAATGGTATTTAACCTGAGAAGGGACGCCCCCAGGTAAAAGGCCAGGATCATTAGGCCGCCCTTCAACAGCACCCAGGCTCTGGTATTCTGGACCCAGATCAGGATCTCGTATATAAGGAAAGAGATAATCAGAATTTCAAACAGGTTTCCCAGAGTGATCTTTGGTATGAACGCCAGCCAGGAATATATGCGTCCAAGAAATTCTGTCATACTTTCACCTCCATCCCAGTTTTATTTGTTTAATTGGATTTTTCGTGTCTGGAAGATTTTCTCGAAGAGATCCGGTGTACCTTCACATCCGGCTGGGAGACGGTGATCTTCGGCACCGCCTTCACATAATAATAGTAGTCGTCGTCCTGGTACTGTAAATATTCCGTCCTGGTGTAATCCACCGCAAACACGAAAAACTGGTAGACCAGAGCCAGGACCACAGACACCAGGATCCCCAGGATCATGGGACCGATGGCGACCGGCAGGTTAAAATAAAAGTCCCCGATGAAGATCACCACCAGCTGGGTGATCACTCCGGCGATGATGGCAATGGACCAGGAATAATCCACCGACAGATTTCTGATCAGGAACACCACCAGAACACCGGCCGCAAAGGCCGCCACCATGACCCACATCAGCTGGTTCCCAAAAAGGCTCTGGACAATGACGATGAACCGCTCCGCCATTTCTGACATGGTGCTGCCTGCCAGTACGCCGGCGTTCTGCTTCAGATACATCATAATATAATAAATGCATACGCCGCAGCTCACAGGAACAATGGATACCAGGCTGCCGGAAAGGCCCACGAACAGAGGGATCACATAGGGGACCTTTAAGAAAAACATCATGGGCGTCAGAAGCAGGAGATAGCCGTCTCCCGGCCGAAAACCATAATAGAGCATCATGACCACCAGCATAAATACGGCAATGATCAGCGCCGCCTCCAGGGATACCTGGGAAACATGGGCGATCAGAAAGCAGCCGGCGAAAAATGCTGTGACTCCGCAGGGCACCACTGCCGCCACCAGTCCCATCACCACCGGCACCAGGGGATTTTTAAGCCTGGCCATGAAGCCCACATTGGAGCTGATCAGAAAGAAGGCCAAAGCCCCCAGCAGGAACTTCACCGCCGGGATCATATACCGGTTGTATTTTCCATATAGCTGCTTTAATTTTTCTTTAAATACCAAAAGGCCCATCATACGCGCCGTTCCTCCTCATTTTCTCCCTGTACAGAGGGAGCTTCATATTTTTTCTCCAGACGGCGCAGCTTGGCCTGATAGATCTTCATGCCTTTGCTGGCACGCTCGTACCGTCGGGAATAGATCCAGTAAGTGACAGCCAGATAGACCAGAAGCCCGGCGGCATAGAATAAGGCCACATGCTTTGCCGACGCCAGGAGCGCGGTCACATCCATGGTGCTCATAATGTCCTCCATCTGATAGAGGACCCAGAGGGCCAGGCACAGCATACTGGAAAACGTGTAAAAAATGAAGGAGCGGATCATACGGCCTCCGACATAATCGCTCTTAAAATACCGGCTGGCAGGAAGGATGTCCCTCCCGGCCTTTTTTTCAAACATGGCGATCCCTGTCATGATCCGGATCTTTTCTTCGTTCAGCATATGGTTCTCCTTATCCTTTCTGCGAAACGGCGCAGGGCTGCGCCGCCTCACAGATAATATATCACAATTTCTTCCTGTTGGCGAGCAGTTCCCATTTTCTTATGGAAATGTTAAGGATTTTGACAAAAATCAGCCGTTCACCGAATCCGTAAAGCGCAGGAACGCGGCTCTTCCCTCTCCGGTCCGCTTATAAACGCCGGCGTCCTCCAGGACCTCTGCGAAAACGCGTCCTACCTCGGTCTTTAAAATATCCATCACATTCTCTTCTGTCACCGTTTTATATTTCGGAAGGAACTCCTCTACCCAGTCGGCGTGCTTCGCAATGGTCTCGCTGCTGCGGATATCCTTTCCTTCCGTCATATAGCCAGCCAGAAGGGCCAGCTCCTCCTTTAACCGGGCCGGGAGCACTGCCAGTCCCATGACCTCGATGAGGCCGATGTTCTCTTTTTTGATGTGATGCAGCTTTTCATGGGGATGGTAAACGCCCAGGGGATGCTCTTTGGTAGTGATATTGTTCCTCAGCACCAGGTCCATCTCAAACCGGCCGTCCCGCATCCGGGCAATGGGAGTGATCGTATTGTGGGGCTCTCCATCTGTCTCTGCAAAGATAAAGGCCGCCTCATCCGTATACCCGCGCCATGCCTTTAGGATCTTATCCGCCAGGTCCACGATCCGCCCGCTGTCCGTCCCGTTTAAGCGGATCACGGACATAGGCCACTTGACGATCCCTGCCTTCACGTCCTCAAAGCCCTTAAACTCCAGCTCCTTTTCCACCGGGGCCTTGGCCATGGCAAACTCATAGCAGCCTCCCTGGAAATGGTCATGGGTCAGGATGGAGCCTCCCACGATGGGAAGGTCGGCGTTGGAGCCCAGGAAATAGTGGGGGAACTGCTTTACAAAATCAAACAGCTTCACAAAGGTGCTCCTGTCGATCTTCATGGGCACATGCTTCTGATTGAACACGATGCAGTGCTCATTATAATACACATAGGGAGAATACTGGAAGCCGAACTCCTCTCTGCCCATAGTCAAGGAGATGATCCGGTGGTTGTCCCGGGCCGGATGGTCTGCCCGCCCGGCATAGCCCACGTTCTCCACGCATAAAAGGCATTTGGGATATCCGCTCTGCTTTGCCAGCTTGGCGGCGGCAATGGCCCTGGGATCCTTTTCCGGCTTGGAAAGGTTTACAGTCACGTCCAGGGCTCCATATTCCGTATCTGCCACCCACTTCATATCCTTACATACCCGGTATCTCCGGATATAGTCGGAATCCTGGCTCAGCTTATAAAAATACCTGGTGGCTGCCTCCGGATCTGCCTCGTAAAGCTCTCTGAACCGTTTTGATACCTCGCTGGGCCTGGGCATCAGGCAGTTCATCAGCTTCGTATCAAAAAGATCCCGGTAGGTCACACTGTCATGCTCCAGAAGGCCGTTCTCTGCCGCATAGTCCAGAAGCGTCTCCAGGATATCCTCCAGGCTGCGTTTTTTTTCCGGCTCTTCCGTCTCCTCATATTCGGTAAGGCCCAGAAGTCTTAAGATCTGGTTCCTGGCGTAATATCTGTCCTCTTCATCTAAAAGTCCTGTATCCAGGCCGTACTGCACCAGATCCCGGACTGCTTCACTGATCATTTTCATAACTTCCACTCCCCGTAAAAAATTCATTTCTTTAATTATAGCTGTTCCCGGCAGACAATACAATCGTTAATTCCGGATTTTCAAAAATTGTGAGAGCCGTTCTGCCAGGATCCCGCCCACCACGCCAATGACGGCTCCGGCCGCACAGCCGGCGGCCAGGAGCGCCGGCAGATAGTAAAAGACGCCTGCTGTACGGACGATAAAAGCCGCAAAGGAGACCTGTCCCACATTATGGGCAATGCCCCCCAGGATGCTGATTCCCACTGGAGAGAACCACTGCCGTTTTTTCGCTGCCCCCATGACCAGCAGGCTTAGAAGGCTTCCCGAAAGGCCATAGGCCATACTGTACGGATTTCCAAAGGAAAGGCCCGTGAGAACGATGCGGAGCACCGTCACCGCCGCCGTTCCCCGGATCCCCACCAGGTAAAGCCCGGCCACCGTCACCAGATTGGCAAGTCCCAGGCGGATCCCCGGCACCGGGAACGGAATGGGGATCAGGCTCTCCACGAATCCCAGGACCATGGCCAGGGCAGTGAGAAGCCCGTAAAGGGCCGCCCGCTCCGTTCTTTCTGACGTATTTTTCTTCAATCTCCCCTGCTCCTCCCGTCTTGACTTTGCATGACCCATTTGCTAGAATGAGACCTGTTCCAAATCTATAATAGAAAGAATGGTATCTTTTATGAAAAGGTTCCCCCATCTGGTGCCTGTGCTGGGGGCTGCCATCCTTCTGGCGGCCCTCTGCTTTATAAAGCCGCCGGGCGGCTCTCCGGCAGACGTTCCCATCCACCGCTCCGATTTTCTCCTGAATACCTTTGTGGATATCGCCATCTACGATTCCAGGGACGAGTCCATCCTGGACGGAGCCATGGCCCTCTGCCGGGAATACGAAAACCGTTTCAGCCGCACTCTGTCCGGAAGCGAGGTGTACCGGCTGAACCACCGTGAGGACGCCACGGGAACGTATCCCCTGTCTGACGACATGACGAATCTCCTGGCCACAGCCCTCTATTACTGTGAACGTTCCGGCGGGGCCTTTGATATCACCACCGAGCCCTTAAGCTCCCTCTGGAATTTCAGCGGGACGTCCCCGTCGGTCCCTCCGGCGGAGGCCATTGAGGAGGCCCGGAAAAAGGTGGACTATAAAAAGCTCCGGCTGGACGGGACCCGGAGCACCCTGACCTTCCTGGATCCCGGCACCTCCATCGATCTGGGCGCCATCGCCAAGGGCTACATTGCCGATCAGCTGAAAGCGTATCTCCTGGACTCCGGCGTGGAAAGCGCCATGATCAACCTGGGAGGGAACGTCCTCTGCGTGGGGAGCCGGCCCGACGGCACGCCGTTTACTGTGGGGCTCCAGAAGCCCTTTGCGGACCGGAACGAGACCTTTGCCCAGGTGGAGGTCTCTGACCTTTCCGTAGTGGCCTCCGGCGTTTACGAGCGCCATTTCGTGGAGGACGGAAAAAATTACCACCATATCCTGGATCCCTCCACCGGCTATCCCTATGACAACGGCCTGATCTCAGTGACGATCCTGTCGGAGCGGTCCGTAGACGGAGACGCCCTCTCCACCACCTGCTTTTCCCTGGGACTCTCCAGAGGCATGGAGCTGGTGGAATCCATGGACGGCGTGTATGCCTGCTTCATTGATGAGGATTATCAGATCCACTATTCCGACGGAATGGAAAAATTTTTACGAAAGGATTAGATCCTATGGACCAGAAAAACAGACAGGCAGGGAAACGGGAGCTTTTCCTGACCGGAGCCGTACTCCTTACAGCGCTCCTTTTCTTTCTCGTGAACCGGGCCTTCCACTCCGGACCGGCAGCGTTCCTGGAAATTTCTGTGGACGGGACCGTGGTGGAGACCCTGGAGCTTCATAAGGACCAGGAATACACGGTAAAAAATGACCAGGGCGGCGTCAATGTCTTTGTGATCCGGGACGGAAAAGCCTGGGTCACCGAAGCCTCCTGCCCCGATAAGATCTGTATGGACCAGGGACAGGTCAGCCAGGAGGGAGAGATGATCGTATGTCTTCCCAACCGGATGACCGCCCGGGTCATGGGAGCCCCTTAGGATCTTATCCCAGGCTGCTCCCCCCCCTCTTTTACGCTTCCAGGCCCATGGCTTCCATTTCTGCCTGCACCGGCTCCTCACAGGAGCGCATGGCCAGGATCGTCCGCTCCATCAGCTCTGCCAGATCCCAGCCCAGCTGCTCTGCACCCTGGGCGATGATGTCCCGGGAGCAGCCCGCCGCAAACCGCTTATCCTTGAATTTCTTCTTCAGGCTGGAGACCTCCATATCCTGGCAGCTTCTGGACGGACGCATCTTTGCCGCCGCCCCGATGAGGCCCGTCAGCTCGTCGGCCGCATAAAGGACCTTTTCCATTTCATGATCCGGGCTGGCAGTGATCTCCGGATGGTGGCCGTAGCAGTGGCTGCAGACCGCATGGATCACTTCCTCCTCTGCTCCGCCTTCCCTTAAAAGCCTGGGAGCTGCCAGGCAGTGCTCCTCCGGATACTGCTCAAAATCGATGTCGTGGAGGATCCCGCAGATCTCCCAGAAGTCCGCCTCATCCCCATAGCCCAGCTCTCTGGCGTACCATTTTAAAACGCCTCCCACGGTCAGCCCGTGAAGCACATGGAACGGCTCCTTATTGTATTCTCTTAAAAGTCCGATGGCCTTTTCTCTTGTAAGCGCAGTCTTCATGTATTCTGCCTCCTTCATCTGATAAAACTTCATCCATTATAACAGAATAAAAAACCATTTAAAAGGGTTTTCACACAAAATTCCAGATCCCATTTTCCCACCGTTTCTGAGGCTGTCACAGGAAAGCTGGCTATCAGATCTTCCCCCACGTAGTAATCCACCTGGCCCACCGCCATTCCGGCTGCCACCGGGGCCGTAAGCTCCTTTACCACCTTCTTTTTTATGGTCACCGGCTCGTTCTGGTTCATCAGTATTTTCAGGGAGGCCGGCTCCGGGTATCCCACCGTAAGCCCGGTCTGGCTCCCGATCCCGTTTTTTACAGGTATGGGAGGAAGCTCCGGCGTTTCCTTTAATAGTTCATAAAAATCATAATTTTCATCCCCAAAGGCCAGAAGCCTTCCCATGTCCTCCCATTTGTATGTTCTGTGAGGCGGCCATCCGCAGCCCAGAAGCGCTGCGATGAACGTTTTCTCTCCCTTTTTTACGGCTCCCACGTAGCAGTAGCCGGCCCCGGCTGTGAAGCCGGTCTTCCCGGAAATGGCCCCCTTCGTGGTTGTCAGCAGGGCATTATGGTTGACGCAGGAAAAGGTCCTGGTCCCGGAGACGTCTGAAAAGGCGTGGGACGGCGCCCGGGTCACCCGTAAAAACGCCTCCCGCTCCGGGGACTGGAACAGACAGTACCGGAGGATCCCCGCCAGCTCCGCTGCCGTGGTGCTGTGGATGCGGCCGGTATCCGGATCCTCTGCATCCAGACCGTTGGGCGTGATGAAAAAGGTATCCCGGCAGCCGATGTCCCTGGCCTTCTGGTTCATCATGTCCGCAAAGGCCTCCCTGGTCCCGGCCACATGCTCTGCAATGGCCGCCGCTGTGTCGTTGTGGGATTCCAGCATCAGGGAATACAAAAGATCCTCCAGCCGGTACTGTTCCCCCTCCCGGATATTTAACTGCACATCCGGCATGGATGCTGCATAGGAGGACACCTCCACCACATCGTCCAGGGAAGCGTTTTCCAGAGCCAGGATGCACGTCATGATCTTGGTGGTGCTGGCCATGGGGAGAGTCTGGTCCTGGTTTTTTCCATACAGGATCCTTCCCGTATCCCCATCCATGAGCACTGCCGCCCGGGCCCTCAGCTCCAAAGGCGCAGGAGCCTCCTCCCCCGGAGCCTGGACCGCCTCTGTCTGGATGGGCCACAGCCAGAGCGCCAGGGCCAGGAGCGCCGTCAACGTCCGTATGTATGCTTTTCTGATCCTCATATATCCTTCTGCGGCCTCCCTTTCCGGCCGCATTCTCCGCTGCTCTTTCTGCAACTATATGCCGCCCCCCGGCCTTTCTTTACAGAAACAGCGGTCTGTGGTAAAATCCCTCCTATGGAAAATACATTTACTTACGGGATCACCGGGAATGAAGCCGGCATGACTGTGGCGGAATACCTGAAGTCCAGGGGCTATTCCTCCCGCCTGGTGGTCCGATTAAGAAACACTCCCGGCAGCTTTTTTGTGGACGGGACCGCCGTTTTTTCAACCTGCGTGCTGAAGGACGGAAACCAGCTCCAGGTACGTGTTGCGGAAAAAAGGAGCTCCGCAGCTGTGGAGCCTGTTCCCATGGATCTGGACATCCTATATGAGGATACACATCTCCTGGTGGTAAACAAGCCAGCTGGAATGGCCGTCCACCCCTCCCAGGGAAACCACGGCAATACCCTGGCCAACGGTCTGGCGAACTATTTCAGAAAGAAACAGGAAGCCTTCGTGTTCCGGGCGGTCAATCGTCTGGATAAAGACACGTCCGGCCTTCTCCTGGTGGCAAAAAACGGGCTCAGCTCCTCCCTTCTCTCCGGCCAGGTGGAGCGCCGGGAGATCTGCCGGGAATATCTGGCCGCTGTCTGTGGGAAAACAGATGCCTGCGGAACGGTCTCCGTCCCCATCGGGCGGAAGGAGGGCTCGGCCATCCAGCGGATCCCGGACCCGGACCACGGAGAGGCCGCGGCCACCCGGTATGAACGGCTTCTGTATAATAAAAACACGGATCTGTCGCTCCTGCGTCTCCGTCTTGAGACAGGGCGCACCCACCAGATCCGTGTCCATATGAAATATATCGGCCATCCCCTTCCCGGGGACTTTCTCTACAATCCCGACTTCCGGTACATCCGCCGCCAGGCCCTGCATTCGGTCAGACTTTCCTTTCCCCATCCGTTCACGGGAGAGGTCCTGATCTTTTCTGCCCCGCTGCCGGAGGATATGGCCTGCCTGTTTCCGGGACAGGAGCTTCCTTCTTTTTCCCGTCCTGGGGCAGACCCAGATCTCCCTACGGCCTCCTTAAGCCCTTGGGATAATGATTTTTAAGAACTCCCCGGTCCGCCTTGGCAAATCCCAGGGAAAAGCCGTCCACAGTCATCAGGACCCAGCCCTTTAAATCCCCTCCGGAAACGGCCTCCAGCTCCCCGGCTCCTATGGCCTCGCCCCGGAGATACTTTGCCGCGGTCTCTCCCGTCCCAAGCTCTGCCCACTGGAAGACGTCTTCCTTTTTAAGAAACAGGGCCAGGGCATGGGCCGGTTCCATACGGCCTTTTTTTAAGGTCCCCGCCTGGAGTCCCGGCCGGAGCACCCGGATCTTTGTAAGCTCCGGCGTTTCCTCCGGGACCAGGTATACGTTGTCCCCAAAGGTGAGGAACCGCCTTCCAGCCAGGAGACGGTCCGGCTCCCGCACGTTCTCCTTAAGGAAGCGGGCTGCCTCCATAAGCTCTCCCTGATCCTTTCCGGCTCTTTTGTCCTTCTTTTCTCCTCCCCTTTTCTTCTTTCCGTCCTTCTGTCTGCGGTCCGGCTCCATTCCGCCGGAATCTCCTGCCCCGTCTCCGTTTTTTACAAAAAGCGCCATAAAATGGCCCTCCCCACCGGTCTCATGGGGCCAGATACGGACCGTTTTTCTAAGCTCGTCCCTCTGCTCTTTCAAGCCCACAGACTCCGCCCACTCCGGCCTGCCCTCAGAAAAAAATCCGGCAGCACGGGGCCTCTCCAGGCAGAATTCCGGGTGACGCTCCAGAAACCGGGCCGCTGTCTGTTCGTTTTCCTCCGGGGAAAAGGTACAGGTGGAATAAAGGATCCGTCCGCCGGGCCGCACCATGGCAGCCGCACAGTCCAGGATCTGGTCCTGACGGGCCGCGCACACGGCTACCTGGGCCGGACTCCATTCCAGCCTTGCATTCTCATCCTTCCGGAACATCCCTTCCCCGGAGCAGGGAGCGTCCACGGCGATGCCGTCAAAAAACTCCCGGAACCCAGAGACCAGGCCCGCAGGCTCCATATTGGTGACCACTGCGTTTCCGATCCCCATGCGCTCGATGTTCTGGGACAGGATCTTTGCCCGGGCCGGATGGATCTCATTGCACACCAGAAGCCCCTTCTGTTCCATCTTTCCTGCCAGATGGGTACTCTTTCCGCCTGGAGCCGCACAGAGGTCCAGGATCCGTTCTCCCGGCCTGGGATCCAGGGCCTCGGCGCACGCCTGGGCGCTGGGCTCCTGGATATAATAGGCTCCCGCCTCATGGAGCGGGTGCTTTCCCGGCCGGAGCTCCTCCGGATAATAAAATCCCTCCCGGCTCCAGGGGATCCGCTCCAGACCCGAAAGGAGCCCTGGCAGCCGCTCTCCGGCCTTTAAAGGATTTACCCGCAGGCCAAAGCTCCGCTCCCTTTCGTAGCTCTCAAAAAAATTTCCGGCCCCGTCTCCCAGGAGCCTGCTCATCTTTTCCACAAATGCCTCCGGGAGGCTTATGTTTTCCATTTTTTTCATCGTATCCTTTCCCGCCTTCCGCGCATCCTAACAGGAGGAGGAAGTTTATGGCAGCAATATTTTCCTGGTTTCTCATTCCTGCCGCAGCCGCTCTGGCCGCAGGCAATTCCAACTGGCTCACATCAAACTTTTCCGTCGCAGGAAGCGAGAGCCCCGGTTCATTTTTCCTGATCCTGTGGGCCCTCCTCACCGGAGGCTTTTTCCGCTTTCTCATCCAACGGGCCGTTTCCATGGCTGGAGCCGGCCTGGCTTCGAAGCGGGAAGCAGCTCTGACAGACCTGGCGCTCCTTCTCCTGCTGGTTTCCGTTTTCATTCCTTACAGACCTGGAAAAATGAAGCTCCTGGCCTCTGTCCATGTGGCCCTGGCCTTTTTGGCCACAGTGCTTTTTTATCTGGCCATCACCAGTCTGGATCTGAAGCTGTATTTCCAGTATCCCGGCCATTTTTCCCTGTGTACGGGCCTTCTGGGCTTTGCCATCGCCGCCACCGCCGCCCTCCTGGTCCTTTCCGGCTTCATGATCTCCAGCGCCCTGGAATTTTTTCTTACTGTATTTGCCGGACTGTGGCTCTGGCTTTTCTGCCGGAGGATCCGGATCTTAAAAAGGCACTGGCTTTAAAACCAGTGCCTTCCCATCCGCCGTTTTTACAGCTCGATCTTAAATTCATCGGAGCCCTGGCCGTTTACTGTATAGTAAGCGACACTCTCCTCCGGCTTTACATAAATATCAATGGTCCGGATATCCTCCGCCCTGTTTCCAAGAGCCGTATACGCTTCCTTCACAGCCTCTGTCAGGCTGCTCTCAGAAAATTCCTTTCCTGCAAACTGTACGTAAACGCTGCTCTTTACCTCCACAGGCTTTGCAGCCGGAGCTTTTCTGGCAGCCGTCTTTCTGGCGGGAGCCTTCTTAGCTTCCTTAGCCGGCTCTGCGGACTTGCCTTCGGAAGCCGTCGCCGGAACCTCTTTTACCGTTGTTTCTTTCACAGCCGCAGCCTTTGCGGCCGTTGTTTTTGCAGTTGCCTCTTTCACAGCAGCATTCGTTTTTCTTGCCATGATCCATCCTCCTATAATCATACGCCATCTGACTTATACCAAGCTGTCGTCTTTCTAGTTAAATGCTGTCAGCGATCGGCTTATTTCAAGCTCCGATTATAGGCTACTGCCGGAAATTTGTCAATAAACCGGCCGAATTTCCACGTTTTCTACAATTTCCCAAAAATATTTTTCCGTTTATTGGTATTGTTTATTGGTACTTTTCCGGATCAAATCCAGGGATCACCTCGCTCCAGTCGGAAATTCCCACAATGGACTTTGCAAACTCCGAATACCGCAGGGATTTCCTTGTATCGATATGTTTAAATACCTGGTAGATATTCTTCGGCATTACGGCGATCACCTTATCCGGCCTGGACATATCCACGGTCCAGAGCCCGAAGGCACAGGAGGTCTCCACCTCCGTGATGGCGTCCACCTGACGGTTTAATATAAAGGCGTCGATATAGGGGTTATTGTCCACCAGATAGTAGGCATATGCAAAGGCCGCCGCCTGGATATCGTATACCTTTCCCCTGGAAATGCTGTCAGAGGTGAAGCCCTCCTCGGAAAGGATGATATGGCGCACCTGCCCTCCGGCCGTCCGCATATGGGCCTGCTGGAAATAATCCGTCAGAACATGGAGGTTCTTGAAATTAATCACCGGGGACTCGAAGGTCTCGTTTACCATTCCTGTCTGGTCGTCGTCCCAGAATTCCGGCTCCGTCATAGGGTACGGATACGGGTGGTAGGCCAGACCCCATTCGATATTTCCCTCAGCACTGATCCCGGCGTTGAAAAGGTCGATGAAATCCTTGGCTGCATACTGGAGGTTCGTATTCTGCTTTTTCCACTCATAATCCGTGGAAAAGAACACGCGGGCATTCTTACTGCGGCTCTTGATGGCCGTATATGCCACACGGAAATTCTTTTCATAAAGCTTCGTGTAGGACGCCAGATCCATGGGCCCCACGTAGTTCCAGTTTTTATTGTTGTTTACCTCATTTCCCACGATCCAGTTGGATACCCGGCCATGCTTATAATCCGCACCGGAATACCGCTCTGCCATAAAGGAGAATAAGGCCCTGGTGGTCTCATAGCCCTCCGGCGTGGACACGTTGAAGCCGTAGTAAAAAGCGCTGCTGCTCTTTGCCAGGCCGGCCTCGTGGAGCTCTGGGTGGGCATCGTTCCAGCCGTTTAAGAGGATAGCCGTGACGATGATCCCTTTATTGGAGAAGGAGCTGATCATCTTATCGTAGCTGGCGATCAGTTCCTCGTTGAAATAATAGTCCTTTCCGTTATAGTGGTATTTCAGGTTCCCTCCGATGATGTGGTGGTAGGGGATATTGATGGTGGTGTGCTTTACGCCTAACTCCATGGCGTCTCCCAGCATATCCAGCTCGATCAGAAGCCCCTTTTTGCTCATGGCCTCCGGATACTCCTCGGTAAAGGAAGCCACGTCGCCGGGATTGGTCACATAAATGGGAGCGCTGATGGCCTGGTAGGTATCCCCGATCTTAAGGGCCACCACAAACCGGGAATACAGCCTGGGATCTGAATCTCCCCCGGAAAAAGGAAGGCTGAATTTCAGCTTTTCCGTTTTATCGCACCAGGCCGCATAGTCCGTCCGGGATCCGATCCCTGTCTCATAGGGCTGCAGCTCAAACAGATAATAATAGCCGTCGTCGGGAACCTCCGTCTCCGGAGGCACCACGGTCCCGTCCTCTAAGGTCTCTGGGACCGTCTCCTGGGGCACGTCTTTTTCAGCCGTTCCGGTGATCACCACCGTATTCCGGTTCTCCACTGTACACGTCTTTAAGGACGCGCTGTCATATGCAAAGCTGGCAAAGCAGCCCATAGCCGCCGTCAAAAGGAGCGTGAGGAGCCCTGCTGCGCCGCCTTTGATCAGATTTTTCTTTTTCATGTCGCATTTCCTTCCTGTCTTTATGCTGCTGATTATCCCCTCCGGGGGAATGAAGCGCCTGGATCTCTGCGATAAACGCAGAAACCAGATGCGCAATGGTATAATGTCTATGATATTATACCATTGCCTCATTACGTTATGATTATGATATATTTACGTTTCTCTTACGACTTTATGGCAGATTTACGGCTGCCGCCAGAAGTCCCGCCAGATTGGCTGCCATGTGGACCACCACCGGCGCTTTCACCGTCTGGGTCCTTTCCATGGCCCAGGCCAGCGCCAGTCCCATGAAAAATCCATAGATCCCCTGGGTGAGAGTCCCATGGTACAGGCCGAATACCAGGGCAGAAACCACTGCCGCCGCCTTCACAGACATCAGCTCCTTCAGCCGCTGGAATAAGATCCCCCGGAAAAAGATCTCCTCCAGAAACGGAGAAGCCGCCAGGAGCACCGTAAGCTCCAGCCACAGCGGACCCGACAGCAGGTTTTCCTCCACCATGGACATATCCGCCTGGAGACCGGACCGCGAAAGGACCTGGACTGCCAGGGTCCCCAAAAGAGAAAGACCGAAGCCCGCTGTCGCCCAAAGGGCAGCCTCCTTCCATCCCCAGCGTTCCTTTCCTCTGAACACCGCGTCCTCCCTGTAAAAATGGATCAGCACCGGAGAAGCCGCCACAGCCCTGAAAAGTGTGTCCCAGAGGATCACATCCTCTCCAAAAATCGTGGTCTGCCCCAGGGGAAGCTCGATCAGGCAGGCCACAGCCAGCAGCCAGAACACCGGCACAAGAAGTCTCCGAATCCGTATCTTCATATATTCTCATCCTTTCTGCCCGCTTATCTTACCACATTTTTCCGTCCGTTTCCACTGGTTTCCCGGCATTTCCCAGCACTCCCCGTCATATGCTCCTAGAAAGATCTGTATAGGATGGAGATACTTTCATGAATTTCAAAAAAATGATCTCTGTTCTCCTTTTATTCTGCTTCTCCTTTGGAGCCGGATCCCTAGCCGCTTCTGTAAAAGAGCAAAGGAGCAGACCGGCCGCCGCTGCGGCTGCCAGCGCCGACGGGAACTGGGGCCTGAGCTTCCAGGCTGAAGGCAAGCCGCCGACAGCCAACGCCACTGCCGACGAACTTATGCAGTACAACGCCTCCTATGCCCAGATGACCGATGAAAAGGTCCTCTATCTCACCTTTGACGCCGGCTATGAAAACGGCAATACCCCGGCGATCCTGGACGCCCTGAAAAAGCACCGGGTCCCGGCAGCCTTTTTTGTGGTGGGAAACTACCTGGAGACCAGCCCGGACCTGGTGAAGCGCATGCTCTCCGAGGGCCACATCGTAGCCAACCACACCTATCACCACCCGGACATGTCAAAGATCGCTTCAAAGGAAGACTTTCAGAGGGAGCTCACCAGCCTGGAGGAAAAATTCCAGGAGATCACCGGCCAGACCATGCCAAAATACTACCGACCGCCCCAGGGAAAATACAGCGTGGAAAACCTTCAGATGGCAAAGGACCTGGGCTACCACACCTTCTTCTGGAGCCTGGCCTATGTGGACTGGTACCAGGATAGGCAGCCTTCAAAAGAAGAGGCATTTAAAAAGCTCCTGGGCCGTATCCACCCAGGAGCCATTGTCCTTCTCCACAGTACCTCCTCCACCAACGCCGCCATTCTTGACGAGCTTCTGACCAGCTGGGAGGAAATGGGCTATACCTTCCGTTCCATCGACACCCTGGCCGCCCCTTAATCCGGCTCCACGATCCGGTAGCCCACGCCCACCTCTGTGAAAATATACTGGGGCTCCGCAGGATTTTTTTCGATCTTCCGGCGGATATTGGCCATGTTGACCCGAAGGATCCGGTTGTCGTTTTTCATGTTGGGCCCCCAGATCTCCTTGATGATGGAATCGTAGGTCATCACCTTCCCGGCGTATTTCCCCAGAAGGCTGACGATCTTATACTCGTTCTGGGTCAGTCCCGCATCGGTCCCGTCCACAAATACCCGGTGCTTATCATAGTCGATGGTGAGTCCGCCGGATACAAAGGTGCCCGTGGGCGCGCCGCCCTGGTTTAAAAAGGCCGCCCGGGAATGGCGGATGGCCGTGCGGATGCGGGCCAGAAGCTCCGACGTTCCGAAGGGCTTGGTGATATAATCGTCAGCTCCCAGATCCAGGGCCTCCACCTTGTCCTTCTCATGGGTCCTGGCGGAAACCACGATCACCGGCATGGAGGACCACTCCCGGACGCTCCGCAGGATGTTCATACCGTCCATATCCGGCAGTCCCAGGTCCAGGATCACCAGATCCGGGCACTGGGATGTGATCAGGCTGTACGCCTCCGAGCCGGTGGACGCCATGATCACGTCATAACGGTTGGATTCCAGAACAGTCTTAAAAAAGCTGCTGATCCTCTTGTCGTCTTCTACCACTAAAATCCTGTCTTTTATCTCCACTGATCTGTACCTCTTTCCATGGGAAGCCAGAAGCTCAGCCTGGCTCCTCCCTCTTTCCTGTTTTCTGCCTTCATATCTCCCTGGTGGGCCCGGATGATGCTCATGCACACCGAAAGACCGATGCCCATATTCCGTCTGGAATCGCAGCTCTCCTCATCTCCCTGGCGGAAGGTGCCCTCAAACATCTTCGGAAGGGCCGATGGACGGATCCCTGCCCCGTCGTCATCCACATAAAAGACCACCCGGTCCTTCTCTTCTTCTGCGGAGACCTCCACTTTTGAGGTATGTTTTCCATGGAGGACAGAATTCTCCATCAGGTTCACCAGCACCTGCTCGATGAGGATGCCGTCCATGGGCACCAGCAGGGGATCCTCCGGGAGCCGGACGGCCACCTCCACATCCGGATAACGCTTCCGGAATTTCAGCACCGCGCTGCCCACGATCTCCTCCACCATCTCCTCCTGCTTATCGATGCTGGCGCTGCCGCCGTTATCGCCGATCCGGGTGATGGAAAGGAGGTTTTCCACGATCTGGATGAGCCACTGGGACTCCTCCCGGATGTCCTTTAAAAAGTCCATCCGCTTTTCGTCAGACAGCTCCCCGTAATTTTCCAGGACCACAGACGCGGCCCCCATAATGGAGGTCAGGGGCGTCCGTATGTCGTGGGATACGGCCCTTAAAAGGTTCCCCCGCATCTTTTCCTTTTCTGCCTCCAGGCGGATCTGCTCCTGCTTTTTGATCTGGGTCGTCAGAGCACTGACGCTGCACGCCACAGCCAGCATGGCAATGAATGTCACCGGGTATCCGGTTATGGTAAAATCAATGGCAAAATACGGATAGGTGAACACATAATTGACGCCCACCACCGCGATCATGGACGCCACGATCCCATAAATATATCCGTCTGTGAACCTGGAAATAAAAAGCACCGCCAGAACGAACAGAAGGGGCACATGGGTGTCGGATTCCGCCGCCTCCTGGATCAGAAAGCAGAAGCCGGTGGCCGCCCCCAGGATCCCCGCCGTGATCAGGCTGTTTTTTATAACTGTATGCTGTTTCATGAAACGCTCCATTTCTATTTTTACAAGTATACCATATGCCCTCGTATTTTTATGTTAAGATTCCGTTAAGTTTTTCGGAAAAGAAAAAAGTCCGGCCTTTCGCAGGCCAGACTCTTTTCACAAGGAGTTTTCACATTTATTTTAACGATAGATGGAATAGCCGAATTTTACCTTCCGGTAGATCTTCCACACGATCATCACCGGAATGCAGGCCGTGATCGCCAGGGTCGGGACTCCTCCCACCAGCCCGATTAAGATCATCATGATCACACTGATCGCACTCGCCATATCTCATACCTCTTTTCCTTAAGCTGACAGCATCATAACACAGCTTTTTCCCGGAATCCATAGAGAAGGACGCATCTTAACCGGCACTTAATTTTGAATTTTATTTTTTTAACAAATTTTTTGCACAATTCCTCTTGTATAAAAAAACATACTTTTTCCGTTTTCCTTGAACGCCCTCTGCCCCGATGCTATAATTATAAGCAATACAGCCGGTCTTCGCCGTCCGGCATCTGCCCTGCATAAAGATACAAAGGAGAAGATCCCCATGAACCATCATCCCTCTGTCCCCGCCTCCAACAGCCGCATCATCAACGGCACTGCCCTGGGCTTTTCCATCCTCTTTCTTCTGGCTTCCCTGGCCGCCGCCTGCTTCGTGGGCGAATGGGGCCACGTCTTCCTGGACTGGCGCAGGATCATGATCTCTCCCTGCCCCCTGGTCACTGACTATCTGGCCATCGGAGGGCTGTCCAGCTCCTTTCTCAATGCCGGAGCCTGCGGCCTGGCCTGTTTTTTCTTTATGGTGCTGTTAAAGGGCGATTCCCACGCCAATACCCTGGCAGGCTACTTTCTTGTGGTGGCCCACTGTTTTTACGGTCTGAACTTTTTAAACATGTGGCCGTGCTTTCTGGCTCCCTTTCTTTATATGAAGCGGAAGGGGCTGGATTTCAAGGAGAACCTCCACATCTGTATGTTCGCCACCTCCTTTGCCCCCTTTATCAGTGAATTCCTGTTCCGCTACACCCTGGGAGACGATTTTGTATACGGACAGGTCCGGCTGACGGTCTCCGGAGTGGTCCTGGCCATCCTGTTTTCCATTCTGCTGGCCTTCGTGCTCCCGGCCATCCTTCCCGGAGCCAGGGCGTGGCACAAGGGCTATAACCTTTACAACGGCGGCCTTGCCTTTGGGATCTTCGGCTTTTTTGTATTTAATTTCATGTACCGGACCATGGGAATCGAGCCTCCCCAGGCTCTGACGGCGGACAACGTCATTTACGACTACTTTAACCGGTCTTACCGGAGCTTTGCCACCCTTTTTTTCCTGGCGGCATTTTCTCTCTGCACCATAGCCGGATATATCCTCAACGGAAGGAGCTTTAAGGGCTTCCGCCATCTGGTGACGGACACGGGCTACTCCAGCAACTTTGCTGAAAAATACGGCATGCCCCTTTGTCTCATCAACATCGGCTGCTATGGCTTCCTGTTCCTTCTTTACATCCACCTGATCACCCACTTTACCGAGGGAGCCGGCTTCACTGGCCCCACCATCGGCGTCACCGTGGCAGCCCTGACCTTTTCTGCCATGGGACAGCATCCCAGGAACGTCTGGCCCATTCTGGCAGGATATCTGCTCCTGTATCTGGTGACCCTGGTGCTCTGCCGCATGGACGGCCGGGAGATCGCCTGGACCATCTCTACCCAGGGCTACATAAACGGCGTGGCCTTTGCCACCGGCCTCTGCCCCATCGTAGGACGCTATGGGATCCGTGCCGGACTGGCCGCCGGCTTCATGTGCGCCTCCATGTGTACGGCCACCAGTGCTCTCCACGGCGGTCTGGTGCTTTATAACGGCGGCTTCACCGCCGGGACCACGGCTCTGATCCTCCTGCCGATCCTGGAACACTACATCCCCTCCGCCAGAGAACGTCTCAAAGACCAGACCATCCGCATGAATGATCTGATCATCGTGGAGCTGCCGGGAAAAGAAAAGAGGAGAAGAAAAAAATAAAAAAAACCGGCCCTCTGACGAAGACCGGCATCTCCCGGGATCCCTCCTAAGACTCAGCGGAGCTCAATATCCGTGACCCGGAGGATCCCATTTTCTACCATGAATTTAATTTCATATCCTGCAAATTCCATGCCGTATACCCGCTCCGGGTCGTCCTGGTAGGACGGCCTGGGATCGTGGGCCAGCACGGCCTTCAGGCTTTCTCTCTTTTTCTCCTGGATCCTTTCAAGCAGCATTTCCGGGATCTCCACAGAAAGACCGTATTTCCGGGTCTGGTCCGTAAAGCCCCCCAGGGCATCCGGGTGGCTGTCTGCAAAGGCCAGATACGGCTTGATATCGTAAATGGGCGTCCCGTCCATAAGGTCTGCGCCGGAAACATGGAGCACCGGCCCCCGGTCCGTGTGAAGCTCCACGGAATCCAGCTGCACGGAGGAAAGCCCCACCGGATTGGGCCGGAAGGGGGACCGGGTGGCAAAAACGCCCATCCGCGTATTTCCTCCCAGCCTGGGGGGCCGCACCGTCGGGGACCATTCCTTCCGGACAGCCCCGGAAAATTCCCAGATGAGCCACAGGTGGGAAAACTCCTCAATGCCCCTCAGGGCATCCGGATTCCTGTACTCCGGCTCAAAAACGATCTCCGCCTTCAGATCCGGGATCAGGCCGCTCTGGCGCGGGATCCCGAACTTGGTGGGAAAATCTGTATGGATCCGCGCGATCACCTGGAAATACCGGCCGTCCATCAGCCCTTTCCTCCCTCTGCCAGCTTCCGGGCAATGGCATCGCCCACCTGGGACGTGGAAGCCGTACCGCCCAGATCCGGCGTCAGGATCCTTCCGTCCTCTAAAACTGCCTCCAGCGCCTCCAGGACCCGTGTTCCCCAGTCCTCATGGCCAAAGAAATCCAGCATCTGGGAGGCGGCCCACACAGAGGCCATGGGATTGGCGATCCCACGGCCCGCAATATCCGGGGCCGAGCCATGGATGGGCTCAAACATAGACGGATACTTCCGTTCCGGATTCAGGTTGGCTCCCGCTGCCAGTCCCATCCCCCCGGCGATGGCTGCCCCCAGGTCTGTCAGGATGTCTCCAAACAAATTGCTGGTGACCACCACCTGGAATCTGGACGGATCCTTTACCATAAACATACTGGCTGCATCCACCAGATAGGAGTGGGTCTCCACATCTGGATACTCCGCGGACAGTTCCTGAAAGATCTGGTCCCAGAATACCATGGAATAGTTTAAGGCATTGGCCTTGCTGATGCTGGTCAGGCTCCGTTTTTCCTTCCTGGCAGTCTCAAAGGCGTAGCGGATGATCCGCTCGCAGCCGGTCCGGGAGAACACGCCGTCCTGGATCACCACCTCATTGGGCTTTCCCTTAAACAGCCAGCTTCCGCTGCCCGCATACTCTCCCTCGCTGTTTTCCCGGATAAAGGTCATATGGATATCCCCCCGGGCCGCATCCTTTAAGGGGCAGGGAGCTCCTTTAAGGAGCTTTACCGGCCGCAGGTTCACATACTGGTCAAAGCTTTTCCGGATCTTCAAAAGAAGATCCCACAGGGAAATATGGTCCGGCACCCGGGGATCGCCCACCGCGCCCAGATAAATGGCGTCAAAGCCCTCCAGGATCCGGATCCCATCCCCGGGCATCATCTGCCCATGCTCCAGATAGTACCCGCAGCCCCAGGGAAACCAGGTATCCTCAAAGGAAAAGGCTCCGGAACACTCCGCTGCCTGCTTCAGCACCTTCATTCCCTCTTTTAAAACCTCCGGCCCTACGCCGTCACCGGGGATCACAGCGATCTTATAGGTCTTCATCTTACCTGTCCTCCTTTATATGCTCCAGGGACCAGACGCGGCTGTTGATGACCTCCACCGCTGATCCACAGTATTCACAGAATTTCGCTCCCAGATTTTTAATGGGCGCGCCGCAGTCGGGGCAGCTTACTCCCACAGCTCCTCCCGCAGCCTGTCCGTACCGCTCCGGATCCTGAATATAGATCCATTCCATATCATACCGGGTCTGGATCCGGTCCGGCATTACTTCCTTTTCTCCGTTCCTGGTCCTTCCATAAACGTACTCCACAGCGGACTGGAAGGTCACCGCACAGCAGCCGGGACGCTTTTCATACCGGGAAATGGCTGTCTGGTGGATCTTCACGTTCCGGAACTGCTCCCGGATCCCCTGGCGGTCCTGGTCATCGATCCGCAGACGCGCCTGGTTCCTCAGGCTTTCAGAGATCCCGGCCAGAGAAGAAAGCTCCTGTGTCTCCAGAGCAGACAGGAACGCGTTCAGGCTGTTTTCTGATTTTTTCCGAAATTCCTCCAGGGAAAATTCCGGAAAATCCTTTGCGATCTGGGGCAGGTATATGCTTGTCATGGAGGATACGGACTTGGGCGTTTCTGCGATCCGCTCCTCCTGCTGTTCCAGGCCCTCCAGAAGGGAATCGGTCCCGAACATGGACCTGGAGACCTGTCTCAGCTTTCTCTGGATGATCCAGACGCTTATGGCTCCCGCTGCTGCTAACGTTCCTAAAAAGATCAGAAGAAAGATCCATGCCTTATCCATTGCTTTTCTCCCCCAGCCATAGCTTTAAAGCTCCCAGAGCCTTTTTCGCATCCCTCCGGCCCAGCTTATACGCTTCCACGATCTCCTCCCGGTCATGGGACATACGGCCGATCTTTAATGCCTCTGACGGCCGGATCACAAAGACCTCCCCGGCCCGCTCCATTTCCCCGATCTCCCGCACAGTACGGTTATACGTTTCCGGCCTGGACTCCAGGGCCTTCACAAAGGCCGGATATCTCCGGTAGAAGATCCGGGCCAGCCCCCGCCGCTCCGGCTTTTTTATATAGCCCTCCGGCCGGGTCAGGACCACCACATTCCTCCCGTATCCCAGCCTCTGGAAGGCCCGTACCGGGATGCTGTCGGAGCAGCCGCCGTCCAGCAGCTTTTTTCCTCCGGCCTCCACGATCCTGGAGGCGTAGGGCAGCGAAGCCGACGCCCGCATCAGGTCGATCTGCTTTTTCATATCTGTGATCCGCAGGTATTCCGGCTTTCCGGTCTCCACATTGGTGCAGGTCACATAAAAAGCCGTATCTGAAGCGTTGAAGGCCTCATAATCGTAGGGATCCAGCCGCTCCGGCAGGTCATGGTAGCAGAACTTTTCATTTACCACGTCCCCGGTGCGGAAAAAATTCTGCCAGCTCATGAACCGCTTGTCCCGGCAGTATTTTTTATAATAGCGGATACTGCGGCCCATCTGGCCGGATACCAGGGAGCAGCCGTGGATCGCTCCTGCGGAAACTCCCATGACCCCGTCAAAGCCGATGCCGTTTTCCATGAACACGTCCAGCACCCCGGCGGTGTAGATCCCCCGCATGCCGCCCCCCTCCAGCACCAGTCCGGTCCGGCCTTCCTGGGCTCTGGGCGCTTTATAAACTGTTTCTTCCATTAAACGGACTCCTTTTTATTCCTGTCTTTCCACCGGGATAAACACCCGGGACGGCGTTTCGCTTCCATTTTTCTTCCTGGCCTCCTCCGCTGCCTTCACAGCCAGGGCGCAGAGAGCCGCCTGGGAGCCCACCGGCGCTTTTCCCCTGCGGTCGGGCTTTTCAAAGGTCCCGTCGGGCTGCAGCACATGGGCCTTTAAATTATCCTCCAGTTCCAGCTCCATGTAATTCCGGATCCGGTCCTTCAGGGCTTCGCAGACCACAGGGAACAGGATCTCCACCCGCCGGTCCAGGTTTCTGGGCATCCAGTCGGCGCTTCCCATATAGATCTCTTCCGCGCCGTCGTTTTCAAAAATAAAGATCCTGGCGTGCTCCAGGAATTCTCCCACAATGGATCGGACCTCGATGTTCTCTGAAAGTCCCCGGATCCCGGCCTTTAAGCAGCAGATGCCCCGCACCACCAGACGGATCTTCACCCCGGCGCAGGACGCCTCGTAAAGGGCGGCAATGATATCCTTATCGCAGAGGGAGTTCATCTTGGCCGTAATAGAAGCCGGACGGCCCTCTCTGGCATGTCTCGTCTCCCGTCCGATGAGCCGCAGGAACTTATTTCTGAGCCACAGGGGAGCCACCGCCAGCATATTCCAGGTCAGGGGCTCTGAGTAGCCGGACAGCATATTGAACACGGCCGTGGCGTCCTCGCCGATCTCCGGGTGGCACGTCATGATCCCGCAGTCCGTATACAGCCTGGCCGTGGAGTCGTTATAGTTTCCTGTACCCAGATGCACGTACCGGCGGATGCCGTCCTCTTCCCGGCGGACCACCAGCGTGATCTTGGAATGGGTCTTTAAGCCCACAAGGCCATAGATCACATGGCAGCCGGCCTTTTCCAGCTTCTTGGCCCAGAGGATGTTATTTTCCTCGTCAAACCTGGCCTTCAGCTCCACCAGCACGGAAACCTGTTTCCCGTTTTCCGCCGCCGCAGCCAGAGCCGCGATGATGGGGGAATTTCCGCTGACCCGGTAAAGGGTCTGCTTGATGGCCAGCACATCTGGATCCTTTGCCGCCGTCCGGACGAAATCCACCACCGGATCGAAGCTTTCATAGGGATGCATCAGCAGGATATCTCCCTTCCGGATATTGGTGAAGATATCGTCGTCATTCATCAGCGCCGGTACTGGCTGGGGCGTGTATCCCGGCGTCTTTAAATGGTCAAAGCCCTCCATCCCGTACATTTTCATAAGGAAAGTCAGGTCCAGGGCGCCGGGGATCTGGAAAATATCCTCCTCGTTGACCATCAGCTCCTTTTTTAATACCTTAAGGAGCCGTTTATCCGGCTTTTCCTGGATCTCCAGGCGGATCACCTCGCCCCACTGCCTCTTTTTTAACTGCTTTTCGATCTCCTCCAGAAGATCCACCGCTTCCTCCTCGTCCAGGGAGAAGTCGGCGTTCCGCATGATCCGGAAGGGATGGGAGGTGATGATATCATAATTTAAAAAGAGCTGCTTCATGTTCCGCTCGATGACCTCCTCCAGGAGGATCACATGGCGGAGGCGGCTTCCATCCGGTCCCTCTGTTTCAGGAAGGACGACGATCCTGGGAAGCACCGACGGCACCTGGACCATGGCGAATTCCAGCTCCCTGTCTCCTTCCTTTTTCCGTAAAAGGGACGCGATATTTAAAGATTTATTGCGGACCAGGGGAAAGGGACGGGAGGAATCCACAGCCATGGGCGTTAAGACCGGATATACCTCTTCCTTAAAATACCGGTCCACAAATTCTCCCTGCTCCTTCGTCAGATCCTCGTGCTGTCCGATCACCTCCAGCCCCGCCTGCTTTAAGGCCGGGAGCAGGGCCCGGTTGTAGGTGCTGTACTGCTGCCCCACCAGCTCATGGGTCCCGGCGCTGATCTTTTCCAGCTGCTCCACTGGCGTCATGCCCGCGATGTCCGGCTTTGTATAGCCTGCATGGACCATGTCCTTTAAGGACGCCACCCGGACCATGAAAAACTCATCCAGGTTGGAGGCCGTGATGCTTAAAAATTTCAGACGGTCAAACAGGGGTGTCGTCTTATCCCTGGCCTCTCCCAGGACACGGTGGTCGAACTCCAGCCAGCTCAGTTCTCTATTTACGTAATTGGACGGATCTGTAAAACAGGTCTCTTTTGCTGCCATTTTATACTCTCCTTTTCTGCTTCAGCACCGGGCGGATCCCAAAGATCTCTTCAAAGAAAGCCGCCTTCTGTTCAAAGGAAACCGCCTCCAGGGTAATATCCCCGGAATATTCCGCAGACACCGTAAGTGTCTTATCCTTCACTGTGATCCTGCAGTCCTTAAGCTTCTGCCCGTGGCTCCTGTCCATGGAATTGGCCAGCCGGAGCATGGCCGTGAGCTTCGCGGTCAGGATCGTGGCGTCGCTCTGGTCGGGAAGAGAGCCGGAGGACAGCTCCGGACCAGCCTCCATGCGGACCATGTTATAGTCGAAATCCCGGATGTTGTAGCGGACCACATTGGCAACGATCTCCCGTTCCAGGTGGGAGAGGCCGATGATCTCCGTGGACATGATGATATTATATGCACATTCATTGGCATTCCTGACACTGATGAATTTTCCGCAGGAGTGGATGATCACGGCGATCTGCAGGAGCAGCCGCTCTCTGCTTCCCATTTTATGATAGCGCTTCATGGCATCGAAGATCTGGAGCACATAGGACTCCACCAGGTCTGAATGGCTGCCCTGGCACCGGTAGCGCCTGGCCATGTCCCGGGATGCGCTTATGATGTCGTTGTCGAAATTATGCTTCAGCTGGATCAGCTTCTTATCCAGGGCATATTCGGCTGCGATCCCGTCGCAGAGCCTGGTCCCCGGGATCCAGATGGCCTCGGCCCCGGTCATTTCCAGGAACTTTTTATAAATGACAGCGCTGGGAAGAAGCAGGGGCGCATACTCTGCGCTGACGCCGAACTGCTCCTCCACCGCTTCTGGATCCATCCCGGACAATCTTTCATAAAGGCGGTCGAACTGCTCCCTGGTGACCCACTGGAGCGGTTTTCCCCCGTCCTCGTACCGGAACAGGTACATGATATTCTCTCCAGTTCCGATGACATGCTTGATCCGGCGCTCCTCCAGGTACATCTTCTGGTAGTTGGAGAGCTCGCTTTCCACCATTTCCCCGATGATCCGCCGGGTCCCCTCTGCAGTGGAGCTTACGTTCTTTAAAAGCTCTCCGATCCTTAGGACACCCAGGGGAAGGTTTTCTGTGGATACCAGGAGCTTTTCGTCAAACAGGGAGATCTGCATGCTTCCAAACCCCACATCCAGGATGGCCGTTCCCTTGCGGATGTTCCGGTCAAACTCATCGTCTGCCACAGCCAGGGCCTTATAGGTCAGAAGTCTCTGTTCTGAGTTGCTGATGATCTGGACCGTAAGCCCGGTGCGGACCCGGATCTGCTCCAGAACGATCCGGCTGTTCTTCGCCTCCCGCATGGCGCTGGTGGCATAGGCCCGGTATTCAGTGATCCGGTAGCCCTTCATGATCCTGGAAAAGTCCTCCAGCACCCGGCACAGCTCCTCCACCATTTCGTAGCTGATCTTCCTGTCATTATATGTATCGCTTCCCAGGGAGATCACATGACGGACGTGATCCACCTGCCGGATCCTGTTTTTCCCGGAGATCTCGTAGATCCCCATCTCCAGCTCAAAGGACCCCACCTCAATGGCTGCAAACATACGGACTGCCATTTTACGCACCCCTCCTAATAATTGCCCAGAATCTTCATGGACGAGGCCTCGGCCTGGATCCCTGCCAGGGCGTTATGCACCGGAGCATGGCTCAGATTCCCTTCGATATCCACAAAAAACCGGTATTCAAAGGGCTTGTCGGGGATGGGCCTGGACTCGATCATACGCATGTTGACTCCGTTGAAGATAAAATTTCCAAGGATCTTATACAGGGAACCGCTGACATGGGGGACTTCAAAGGTGACGGTCACCTTAGACGCCTTTTTCTCATAGACCGGCTCTCTGGAGAGCACCAGGAACCGGGTGGTATTTCCCCTCTCATTGCTGATGGAGGTCTTAAGCTCCGCAAGGCCGTAAAGCTCTCCGGCGGTACGGCTGGCCACGGCTGCCTGGGTCTTATCCCCTTCCTCCATGACCTTTTTTGCGGCAGCCGCCGTATTTAACACGCTTACCTGGTTCCAGTCCCCGTGGCTGTCCAGATACTCTGAGCACTGCATCAGCGCCTGGTTATGGGAATACACCGTCTTCACATCTGAGACTGACGCTCCGGGGACCCCTAAGAGCACATGGTCCACAGGCACATAGATCTCTCCCACGATATAATTGTCATATCTGGATAACAGGTCATAGTTGGTGATAACGAAGCCGGCGGTGGAGTTTTCAATGGGAAGCACTGCATAATCCGCCTGCCCCCTCTCCAGCTCCCTGATCGTGTCCTCGAATTTTTCCACATGGTAGGCGTCTGCATCCTCCCCGAAATACATGCGGACGGCCGCATGGCTGTACGCGCCCTCCACGCCCTGGAACACCACCCGGACGTCCTTTTTCCGGATCTCCTCCACCTCTGTAAAGCCCAGGGGCGGTGTTTTTTTCCTGGCGCACAGAAGGCTGTACTGGTATCTGCGGCTCATGGTCATGAGCTGTGTGAACAGCTCCTCCACCGCCTCCTTATTCTGGTCTCCCGCTGCCATCTCCCGGACTGCGGCAAGCTTCTGCTTTTCCCGCTCTCCGTCGTAAACGGCCTTTCCTGTCTCGATCTTATACTCTGCCACCTGGCCGCAGACGACCATGCGTTCCTCAAACAGCCGGACGATCTCCCGGTCGATCCCGTCCAGCTTTTCCCTGCATTCCTTCAGATCAGGCGTTTTCATTCTGTATCTCCCCCAGCATTTTTACGATTTTCTCCCTTGTGTAGGCTCCGGCGTGCTTTCTCTGGTCCGGCTCCAGCTCCTTTATATAAAACGGCTCTCCATAATAAACCGTCACATGGGACGGACGGATAAACGGAAAATGGCTTTCAAAGGCCTCTGCCGTTCCCACCATGGCCACAGGAACCACCGGACAGCCGGATTTTTCCGCGATCTTAAGACTCCCCTCTTTAAATACCAGAAGCTCCTTCAGATCCTTATTCCGGTTTCTGGTACCCTCAGGAAAGATCCAGACGGAGATCCCGTTTTTTACCTTTTCGATCCCCTCCAGGATCGTTTTTAACCCGGCCTTGATATCCTTTCTGTCCAGGAACAGGCAGTTGACGTTCTTCATCCAGCTCCTTAAAAGGGGGATCTTCTCCATCTCCTTTTTCGCCACAAAGCCCACGAAGCCCGGTACTGTGGTGTAGCCCACCAGGATGTCAAAATAGCTCCTGTGGTTTCCCACAAAAAGCACCGCCCTGTCTCTGGGTATATTCTCCGCCCCTTTGACGGTGACAGTGATCCCCGCCAGCTTCAGGATCAGGGAAAACATATACTGGACGATCTTAAGGCTCTCCACGTCCCTGGCATGGGGATCCTTTTTTCCAAGAGAATTCTGGGCCGCCAGAAGCGGATATCCCAGGGTCAGAAAACCGATCAGCGTCACAGCCACTAAAATAAGTCGAATCATAATCCTCACCTTTTTCGTATTTTTGACGGTTTCCAGGCAGCCGCTTTTGTCCTGTCCCGGCGGCCCCGGCGTCATCTTCCTATTATATAAAACTATCCGGCTGATTGCAAGAAAATCCCCGGGATTTCCCGCCGTTTTACATCTTCTTTACGCAGGATTTACCGGATCTTTTCCCTGGGTGATCCTCTCAAACAAAAGTCCGGCCCCGAACCAGAGCGGGGCAAAATCCAGCCGTATGAGACCGTCCACACTGAACCGGCAGCCGGTGTAATCCCAGGGGCAGGCCCTAAGGGACCGGAGGAGCCGCCCTGTCACATATTCCGCAGTAAAAATAAGCGCCATGTCCCTCAGTCCATGACGCAGGAGCCGGTCCGCCGGATCCGTTTTTCCCGGCCGAAGAAGATACCGGTCCAGACTCCGGCAGAAAGGGCCCAGAAAGGCCCCCATGCCGTAAATGGGGAACATAAAAAGAGAGGTCTTCCCCACAAGCCTCCGGTCGCCGGAGGCCAGGGAGACCAGGGACGTAAATATGATCTCCATGCACCACCCGGCGGCGCCGCATTTTAAAAAATCCTTCATTCTGTTTTCCATAGGAACAGTGTGGCAGAAAATGCCGCCGGATATGCAGAAAGACGTGCTTTACAGATACTGGTTCTTATCCCTGTCGTAAAAATAATCAATGGACGAAAGGGTCTCATCCAGGGTTTCCCGATCCAGGGAAAGGGCGCTGCAAAGCTCTTCGAGGCTGGGATAAAAGTCTCTCAGCTGGGTATTGATGTAGCTTAAAAGCATCACAGGATCTCTGGGGATTCCAGTCATGGCGGTCACCTCCTTTTTCTTATTTTCTTCTCCATACAGTTGAACCTCCCGTCGATTTTTGGTATGATTGGTAAAAAGCGATCACCAGTATCTATGATATCTACGAAAGGGGATACATCTATGAAACATATTCTTCTTTTAGGGACCGGGGGCACCATCGCCTGCAAGCACGGAGATTCCGGACTGACGCCGCTCCTTACGGGAGACGAGCTTCTGTCCTACGTTCCGGCGGCCCGTTCCTTTTGTGAAGTGGAGGCCATCCAGGTCTTAAATATCGACAGCACCAATATCCATCCGAAGCACTGGCAGCTTTTATGCCATGTGCTGGAGGAAAATTACGATAACTACGACGGCTTTGTGATCTGCCACGGCACCGATACCATGGCCTATACTGCTGCCGCCATGTCCTACCTGGTCCAGCACTCCAAAAAGCCCATCGTCATCACCGGCGCACAGAAGCCCATCGACCTGGATGTGACCGACGCCCGCACCAACCTGCTGGACAGCCTGCGGTTCGCCTCCTGTGAACGGGCCCACGGCGTAAATATCGTCTTTGACGGAAAGGTCATCGCCGGCACCCGCGGAAAGAAGGAGCGCACCAAGAGCTACAATGCCTTTTCCAGCATCAACTTCCCCTATCTGGCAGTGATCCAGGACGAGCACATCCTGTTCTACATCGACGACAAATGGCAGGACCGGGAAAATGTCCGATTCTACCATGGCCTGGACGACCGGGTGGCTCTCTTAAAGCTGATCCCGTCCATGGAGTCCTCCATCCTGGACTATATGGGAGAGCATTACGACGCTGTGGTCATCGAGTCCTTTGGAGTCGGCGGTCTTCCCTCCTATGAGTCCGGTGATTTCTACCACTCCATCGAAAAAATGACCCAGGCTGGAAAGATCGTGGTGATGACCACCCAGGTGACCCAGGAGGGCAGCAACATGTCCGTTTATGAAGTGGGCCAGAAGATCAAAAACGCCTTCGGCCTCATCGAATCCTACGATATGACCCTGGAAGCCACGGTCACAAAGCTCATGTGGATCCTGGGCCAGACAAAGGAGCCGGAGCAGGTAAAGGAAATGTTCTACCAGACCGTGGGCCACGATATTTTATGGAAGGCCGTGACGAAATAGCCCCATACCAGAGGATCATCCGCAGACCCCGGTCAGAAATGACCGGGTCTCTTCTTTTTCCGGAGCTGTGAACAGAGTCTCTGCCTTTCCGTATTCCACAAGACGCCCCTCGGAGAAAAAAGCCGCGTCGTCGGCGATCCGCCTGGCCTGGGCAATGTTGTGGGTGACGATGACGATGGTATAGCGTTCCTTAAGGCCGAGAAGGGTCTCCTCGATCACCGCTGATGCCTTCACATCCAGGGCAGAGCAGGGCTCGTCCAGGAGCAGCACCTCCGGCTCCGCCGTCAGCGCTCTGGCGATACAAAGCCGCTGCTTCTGCCCGCCGGAAAGCTTCAGTGCGCTTTTGGAAAGTTCACCCTTTACTTCCTCATACAGGCCCGCCATCATAAGCTTCTCCCTTACGATCTCCTCCAGCTGCTCCTTCTTCCGGATCCCATAGTATCTGGGAGCATAGGTCATATTTTTATAAATGGAAAACGGAAACGGCTGGGGCGTCTGGAATACCAGCCCCACCCTCCGGCGCAGCTCCTCCCGGTCCATGGTGCGGGTGTCCCGTCCCAGAAGACAGATCTCCCCCTTCATCTCTGCCTCCGGCTCTTCCCACAAAAGACCGTTCAGCGCCCGCAGGAGCGTGGTCTTTCCGCTTCCGGACGGTCCCATGACCGCCAGGATCCGGCCCGGCCGGATCCCCATGTTCACATCCTTTAATACGGGATGCTCCCCGTAAAAAACACTGACATTTTTAAGCATCAGGATCTCTTCCATCGGTTCTGACTCCTCCTTGCGTAAGCTGTGGCCAGCAGACTGCTCAAAAGTATCATGGCCATCATCACAAAGGCCGTGCCGTAGGCTGTATCCATGGATGTGGATCCCTGGGCCACCAGAAGATACAGGTGCAGCGGCAGGGCCATGGCCGGAGAAAAGATACTGTCCGGCACCGCCGCATAGGCTACGGCTCCCGTAAAGATCATGGGCGCCGTGGCTCCCATGGCGTAGCAACCGCCCAGGATGATCCCGGATACCAGTTCCCCCCGGCACACCGGCAGCACGATCCGCATGATCGTATAGAGCTTCGAGCAGCCCAGGCTGTATGAGGACCTGACTAACTCCGCCGGTACCTCCCGGAACGCCTTTTCAGCCCGTACCTCAATAAAGGGCAGGATCATCACCGCCAGGGCCACTCCGGCGGAAAAGATGCATCGGCCCAGATTCAGATCCCGTACCAGAAAGCTGTATGCAAAAAGCCCCAGCACAATGGACGGGATCCCGGAAATACACTGGATCACCAGGCGTATGGCCTGGTAGAGCCTCTGGCTCCTGCAATAAAACACCAGATAGAGGGCTGAGGCTGCCGCCGGAACAGAAGCGAGAACCATGGCCGTTCCGGTAAAGCACAGGCTTCCGGCAATGGCAGGCCAGATCCCCCCTTCTTCTCCCAGCACCAGTCCTTTGGGGGCCTCCGTCAAAAATTCCACGCTGATGATCCCGGCCCCCTGGAAAAAAACGTATCCAAAAAGAAACAGGACCGCTGCACAGACAGCGCTGATGCCTGCATACGCCCATATTTTCGTAAAGGTTCCGATCCATCTCATAGCGTCTCCCCCTCCATCCGGCTGCGGATCAGGCCAATGAGCCCGTTGATGAGGAACAACAGGAGCATGAGCACCATCCCCGCCGCATAAAGCGCATGGTAGTGGGTGCTCCCATAAACGGCCGTCCCCATTTCCAGGGCGATCACCGAGGCAATGCTCTCGCTCTTTCCCAGGAGCCTCGGGAACAGATTGGCGTTTCCCATGACCATCATCACCGCCATGGTCTCCCCCATGGCCCGGCCGATGGCCAGGATCATGGAAAGAAGGATGTTCCTCCCCGATGCAGGAAGGATCACGGTTGCAGCCGCATACCATCGTGAAACGCCCAGGGCACAGGCCGCCAGCTCATATTTTTCCTTTTCCTTCAGCATGGTCTCGCAGCAGGAGGACACCAGGAAGGGAAGGAGCATCACCGCCAGCAGGATCCCTGCCGCCAGGACGCAGGAGCCGGTGGGCACTCCGGCCTTTAAAAACAGCTTCACTAACACCTGCAGGCCAACAAACCCATAGATCACCGAAGGGATACCAGCCAGAAGGTCCACAAAGGGATACAAAAAGCTCCGCAGCCGTTCCGTTGCCACAAACGCCAGGAATACCGCCGCTCCCAGCCCTGCTCCCAGAGTCAAGGCCAAGGCGGTAAAGGAGACTGCTATCGTAGCGGCAATGAAGTTGAAGATCCCAAACGAGACCGTCCCGGTATAGTCCACAGGCATCCACCTGCTTCCAAACAGAAAGTCCAGGACGCTTACCTCAGAAAACAGGGGCAGGGCTTCCCGGACGATAAAATAAATGACAAATCCCAGTACCAGAATGGAAAAGACCGTCATCCCGCAGATAAAAAACGCAAAAATCTTATCCAGCTTCTTTCTCATCGCACCTCTCCATCAACAGGACAGCCCTGCAAAGGGCTTTCTTTCTGTCTCTTACATACAGATACTGGGGGCGGCAGAATTCCCGGCATCCCCGGTCCTCTGCCATTCCCCCAGCTTTGATCCTATTGGACTTTTTTCGATTGTCAGAGTTTATTCTCCCACAGTAAAGGCCGGGATATATCCGTTGGCCTCTGTCACATCGTAGCCAGTCTGGGAGAAGATGTAATCAATGAACGCCTGCTCAGAGGGGCTGACCACATCACCGGTCACGAACATAACGGGACGCTGGATCTTATAGGTATCCCCAACGATATTCTCCACTGTGGGCTCAACGCCGTCTACCTTCATAGCCTGAAGGACCTGCTTCTCAGCATTGGCCTTATTGTACGCACCGAAGCCTGCGTAGCCGATCCCCCACGGATCATTGGCAATGTTTGTAGCCAGTTCCGTCATGGATGCGGACTGGGTCGCAGATGCGGTCACCTCGCTGTCGCCCATGACAGATTTCTGGAATACCTCATAGGCTCCGCCGGACAGATCGCGGATATATACGTTGATCGTCTCCGCCGGAAGGGAAGCATCCACCTGATCCCAGGTGGTGATCTCTCCTGCGAAGATCTGGCGGATCTGATCGGTGGTCAGATCGTCCGTTACTCCGCAGATGGGATTCTCTGCATTGACGGAAACCGTCAGGGCATCCCTGGCAACGATAAAGGACTGGTAATCGGCTCCCAGTTCCTCCACCTCTTTATCCTTCATGGCTCTCGCCACCATACCAAAGTCCGCAGTCTTATCGACAGCTGCGCTGACTCCCACGCCGGAGCCGCCCGGAGCCACATAAATGGAAATATTCTCAGCCGGGAAGGACGGATCCACCTTATCCCAGGTCACGAATTCCTCTGTAAAAGAAGAGGCCAGTGAGGACATGATCGGATAAAGGGAGGTGGAGCCGCAGAACAGCACGGAGGCCTGGAATTTCTCTTCTTCCTTTTCCGCTGCTGTGGTCTCAGTTTCCTTTGTCTCCTCCGCTTTTGTCTCTGCCGCCGTAGTCTCAGCTGCCTTTGTCTCTGCCGCCGTGGTCTCTGTCTTCCCGCCGTTTCCTCCGCATGCCGTCAGCATTCCCATGGATACGGACACAGCCAGAAGCTTCGCAAGATTCTTTTTCATTCTCTTTTCCTCCTTAGATAATATTGGGATAAAATCTCAAACATATCAAGTATAGTCTCGGAAGCTGTAAAAAGCTAATTGAATTTTTCTATATGGCATCTGAGGCTTTTACAGAAAATCTATCCTGGGTCTCCTGGCATCCCTGGAAGCTCCGTGTTATAATAGAAACGCTTCATAAAAATATACATAGGGAGAGCAATCATGAACATCCAGATCCCAGGCTATAAAACCTTAGACCTGTCCTTTCTCGTTTTAGATTATAACGGAACCATCGCCGTGGACGGCCAGATCCCTCCTGAGGTAAAGGAGGCCCTGGTCCGCCTTTCAAAGGATCTCCAGATCCACGTCCTCACCGCGGATACCCACGGGACCGCCAGGGCCATGTGCCAGGGACTTCCTCTGACCATCCAGACCTTTCCAGCCGGCTCTGCCATGGATTCCAAGCTGGCCATCGTCCGCTCCCTGGGGCCGGAGCGCTGCGTTTCCATCGGCAATGGCCGCAACGACTGCCTTATGTGCAAAGAAAGCGCCCTTTCCATCTCCGTCATCGGAGCAGAAGGCGCTTATTCAAAGCTCTTAAGCTGTACGGACCTGTGTACCACATCCATTCTGGATGCCCTGGCCCTTCTGGAAAAACCAAAGCGGCTGGCGGCAGACCTGCGGGGCTAGGCCCGCGCCTGGCTCCCGCCCGGAAGCCGCCAAAGGCATTTTCTGCAACAAAAAAATGCATCTGATAGGAATCGAACCTACGCACACGGCTCCGGAGGCCATTGCTCTATCCACTGAGCTACAGATGCATCTTTTATATGATACAACACTTTTTCAAAACTTGCAAGGGGTTCCTGCAAATTTTTTATATATTTTTTTGCGTCCCCCTATTTCCGTCCCCGGCTCCCGGACATTGGTATCTGGGTTTCCCCAGACTGGCCTTCCCGTATTCGATGGCCTGTTCCGGACACCGGCAGATGCAGGCCATACAGTGGGTACAGTCTGATCCCCACACAGGGCTCCCGTCCTCCAGACGGATATTGGACAGGGGACAGAGCCTTACACAGGCCCCGCAGCCTGTACACCTTTCCGTGGTCCTGAATTTTCCCGCATGGACGAACAGCTTGTAAAACACAGGATTCACCACGGTGCTGAGGAACCGGTCCAGAAGCGAGATCTCCGCCTTCGGAAGCGGATTCTCTTTTCTGATGTGTTCTGCGATCTGGTCCGCCTGGGGGACAGCCTTCCCGATGATCCGTTCTGCCTCCGTCCTGTCCGGCACCGGGAACATGGCCACATAATTTTCCGGCATCACTACTTTTCCACAGCCCATATATTCCATTCCCTTTTTTTCACAGAACCGTTTTGCATACCCTCCGGCATTTCCGATTCCGTCGCCGCAGGTCATTACAAAGTACAGCTTCCGGCTTCCTGAAAGCCTCGTTTTCTTCAGCCAGTTTCCCAGCACATGGGGGATCTGCCAGCCATAGGTAGGGCAGACCACCACAAACGGCCGGCTGGAGCTGAGCTTCCCATAATCGTTCTCCCTTATCATGGGAAACACATCCACAGCCGTATCTCCCGTTTTTTCTGCGATCCGCTTTGCAATAAAAGCGCTGTTTCCCGTTCCTGTAAAATATAAGATCATATTCCTTCCTCCATTGGTTTTATTATACTTCCAATTTTGAAAAATTACCAGTTTTTCCTGTATGTGTTGCTAAATTTTTGCTTCCTATTTATTTTTCGCGAAAAATGTATTAAAATACAGTGAAAATGGGAACTATAATGAATTTAAATAAAATGAGCTATATTGTACAATGGATTTGAGGTGACTAGCTATGCAGGAATTTTCCCAGCCCCTGGGCGATGCGGTAAAAAAGGCACGCGGTGAACTGGGGCTCACACAAAACCAGGTTGCAGACCAGATCGACGTCGATGTGCGTACAGTAATGAATATTGAAAATTATAAAGGGAATCCCAAAATGGAGATCTTATTCCCTCTGATCCGTGCGCTCAAAATAGATTCCAGAGAGATCTTCCATCCGGAGATCCGCCTGGATAACCCGGCTGTCAGTAAGCTGCACCTTCTGATCGAGCAGTGCAGCGAGGATGAAGCTGCTGCCCTGATCCCTATTATTGAATCCATTCTGTCCGCCCTCCGGACCGGCCGCCCATCCAGACCCGGCCGTTTATAATATTCCGGAGACTATTTCTGTCCAGTACCGGACCTTGTGAATAAAAGCGTATCTTTTTGCTCTCTTCATATGTATTACAATTCACCCTTGATTTGAAAACCAGCCTGTACTATAATGAAGGTGCCTGATGCACGCCAAAGTACCGCAGACCGATGCTTCTGCGGGAGTGCAGCAGGTCCTACATTCAGAAAGCCCGCTCTCCTGCACCGGAGAACGGGCTTGATCCCACTCTGTATCCCAGATCCTGTCCGGAAGCTGTGACCAGAGGTTTCCGGACCTTCAGAATCCGCACAGTATGATTCCTTCTGAATCCCAATAAGGCCGGGACCCGGAGTGGGATCTTTTTTCTTTTCTATCCTATTTGATCGTGATCCTTCCCTGTCCCCTGGGATCTTTGTATTCTTCTCCCACGGTTCCTCCCAGATATTCACTGATATAGGAAGTGATGGTATCCACATCCACCATGGTCTCATCCTTTAAAATAGGACAGCCCATGAGCATGGACATGCCGTCTCCACCGGATTTTAACCAGTAGTTGTGGGAGGCCAGCGTATAGGTCCGGTTCACATCCAGGGGCTCTTCTCCCACATAGATATCCCGCACCCGGTACTCGCCGCCCACAGACACGAAATTTCTCTTTTCATCCAGCACCACGCTGGAGGGCACAGAGGAGTCCACCGTATACGTAAGCCCGGAAACGTGGATAAAGCCGCCGCTTTCCTCGGGATAATTCTTCACGCCCATCTCCAGGGCGTCCTTGATCTTCTGCCCGGAGACCTCTGCCATACAGATCATATTCCCATAAGGGAATACGCTTAAAGCGTCCTCATAGGTGATATCTCCGGCTTCGATCCCGGCACGGATGCCGCCGCCGTTCATAAAGCCGATATCCGCACCCATCATATAGCGGCTGGCGTCGGCGCAGAGGTCGCCCAGGTTGGTCTCTGCCTTCCGCACTGCCCGCAGCCCGGTCTCCGGATCCTTATCCATCAGATCCACATCTGTGCGGCCCAGGACCACCTTCAGAGACTCCTCATACTGGGACTTGATCCCGTTGATGAAGCTCTCCATCTCCGCGTCCTTTGCCGGATTTCCCTCTGCGTCCGTCACGGCGCTCACATGGGAGGCCTGGATCTGTCCGTCGGTGGTGATGGTCAGCTTTCCGATGTTGGCAAACTTGGTGCCGGTCTGGGTCAGTACCACCATCTCCCCGTTCTCGTTGGGAACATTTTCCACACAGACCTCATGAGAGTGGCCGTCAATGGCGGCGTCGATGCCGGTGGTGTTGGCGATCACGCTTCTGGAGCTCCACTTCTCTGTGATCCCGTTATCGCCCAGATGGCCCACCATGATCACATAGTCGGCGCCTTCGCCCCTGGCCTGGTCCACGGCACTCTGTACCTGGCTGTATAAAGCCTCTCCCGTCTCATCCTCACAGAAGCTGAAGCGGTATCTTCCAAACTGGTCCTGGAAGTAGGCCGGCGTGGATTTGGTGATGCTCTCCGGTGTGGCAACGCCTACAAAGGCTACCTGGATATCGTCGTACTCCATGATCCTGTAAGGCGCAAACACCTGGGTCTTTGACGGCAGGTTTACAAAGTTGCAGGCAGAATAGCCGCAGTCCAGTCTGGCGGAAAGTCCCAGGAGCTTTTCCATCCCGTAGTCGAATTCATGATTTCCGGGAACGGCAAAATCGTATCCGGCCTTATTCATGATCTGCACCAGGTACTCGCCCTCGGACAGGGTCCCCACCGGCGCGCCCTGGATGGCGTCCCCGGCATCCACCAGGGTCACATACGGAGTCTCCTCCTTCATCTGGTTTTCATACCAGACAAGTCCGGCGTAGCCCATGTTTTCCTCGATGCCGCAATGGGTATCGTTGGTGTGGAGGATCCCACATCGTGATCCAGGGCAAAGGCCGTCTGGCACGTGAGGGCCGCCATAAAAGCGGCTGCTGAGAGGGTCAGGATCTGCTTTTTCATTTCACAACCTCCTTAAAATATAGTTTTCCCCATAAAAAACAAAGAAGTCCCATGAACCAGTCACGGGACTCCTGTTTTCAATGTTCTCTTTTCTGTTCCGGATCTTATGCTCTGGACAGATACTCGCCTGTACGGGTATCGATCTTAACGCGGTCTCCGGTGCTTACGAATAACGGAACGTTGATCTGTGCGCCAGTCTCAACGGTTGCCGGCTTTGTAGCGCCTGTTGCTGTATCGCCCTTGAAGCCCGGCTCTGTATCTGTGATCTCCAGCTCAACGAATAAGGGAGCCTCTACGGAGAATACGCTTCCGTTATAGGAGCATACCTTAACAACTTCGTTTTCCTTCACGAACTTTAAGGCATCGCCAACGATATCCTTGTTTAAGGCAACCTGCTCGTAGGTGTTGTTGTCCATGAAGTTGTAAAGATCGCCGTCTGCATATAAATACTGCATGTCCACGCGGTCGATCCTTGCTGCCGGGAATTTCTCAGTGGGGCGGAAGGTTCTCTCAACTACACCGCCGTTGATAACGTTCTTTAATTTAGTTCTAACGAAAGCGGCGCCCTTGCCCGGCTTTACGTGCTGGAATTCCATGATCTGTACTACCTGACCGTCAATCTCAAGTGTCACGCCATTTCTAAAATCGCCTGCTGATACCATAAATGATATTCCTCCTTAAAATCTGATTCTCTCATTTCACGCTTATGGCTGATTCTATCCTATTTTATACTATAATGCCTATGTTTTCAACCATTTTTTACAAAAATCAGGCAGCAGTTCAACTGCACAAAGATCCCGGCAGGAAAAAGCGCTGAAAACCTGATTTCATAAGCATTTTCTGTCTGGATCCCCATAGGGCTGAACTGTTTTAAAATCAAACATCCGGCTTCTGCCTTTGTTTCTTATAGGCCCGGAGCACCACCGCCTCCAGATACCGCTTGAAAACGATCTGGATCTCCTCATGGGGATCCATGGGCTTTGTGAGGATGCTGTAAAGGCCTGTGCGCCTGGCCCCCCACACGTCGGTAAAAAGCTGGTCCCCGATAAAAAGGGTGTTCTCCCGGCCTGTCCCCATGACCTCCATGGCCCGCTCATAGCCCTTCACCGACGGCTTTCCCCCTTTAAATATATAGGGGCTCTTTACCTGGCCGGCAAAGGGAGCCACCCGCGGCTCCTTATTATTGGAAAGGATGCAGGTGGAAAAGCCCATGGCCCTCAAGCGCTCAAACAGGCCGATGGAACGGGCGTCCGCCGGAGCGCCGTGGGGAACCAGGGTGTTGTCCACGTCAAAGATGATCCCCCGGTAGCCCTTCCGGTACAGCTCCTCAAAGGGGATCCCATAGGCGCTGTCCACATATTCGTCTGGAAAAAATCGTTCTAACATACGCGCCTCTGCTTATTACTTATTATTAAGGAACTTGGCCAGCTCCTCCATGAACGCGTTCACGTCCTTGAACTCCCTGTAAACGGAGGCAAACCGCACGTAGGCCACCTCGTCCACATCCTTCAGCTTCTTCATCACCAGCTCTCCGATCAGAGACGCCGGGATCTCCCGCTCCCCCATATTAAAGATCTGGTTTTCGATGCCGTCGATCATGGTGCTGATCTCCTGGGAAGAGACCGGCCGCTTGTGGCAGGAAAGGAGGATCCCCTTCTCCAGCTTGGAACGGTCATAGGTCTCCCTGGAATCGTCCTTTTTTATGACCATAAGAGGCATGGTCTCCAGCTTTTCGTATGTGGTGAACCGGCGGCCGCACTGCTCGCACTGTCTTCTCCGCCTGATGGAGCTGTTATCATCCGCCGGCCTGGAGTCGATGACCTTGGTGTCCGACGCATTGCAGAATGGGCATTTCATTCTCTTTTCCTCACTTCCTTTATTTCTGCGGTCTGGGCGGTTCCTCCCGGAGCCGTACCAGGACAATGTCATCCCCCATCTGGCACACATCCTCAAAGGGGATCACAAATTCCTTTTCCCGGCCCAGGAAGCCGCAGACGCAGCCAGGTCCCGGAACGATCAGGGCCTTTATCTGGCCCGTACATGGATCAAACTCCATGTCCCCGACAAATCCCAGCCGTCTGCAGTCGCAGACGTTGATGACCTCCTTGCGCTTTAACTCGCTCATCCGCATAAAATCCCTCCGCCCATATGCTTCCGCTTATGAAAGCATATGCGCGGCGGTCTGTCCTGTTTCCTTGATCCTGACAGCTATTCTTCAACCTTCAGACGGTTCTTAAAATATCCGTCTGCGCAGTAGATGGCCCCCACCGGGTTATGGGCCAGGACGCGGTCCTTGACCACCAGAGTCGTGACCCTGGCCTCTGAATACTGGTAAAACAGGGAGTCATGGCCCACGCAGAGGCCCAGGGCGATATTGAAATCCGTCTTCTGCTCGTTTAAGAGCTTCGCCTGGAGGATGGGGTTGCACATGGCCTCATACTGGCCCGGCTTCAGCTTCTTTTCATCGGGGATCCCGGCCTCTGTCTTGTCCACTCCCCCAGACTTACAGACGGCAGATACCACCGTAAAGCCCTCGTTCCTGAAAAGATCCGCCACGATCCTGGCTTCCTTTGCAAAACCGATGCAGAAGCCCAGTCCGATCTTTTTATATCCCATCCGTTTACAGAATACCATGGTCTCCTTCAGCCTCGGCCACTGGCAGTAGCCGTCATGCTCGATCTCTGAGGAGGTCACGAAAAACTTCTGCACCTCCGGCTTCTGATACTCTGCCTTTGCTTCCTCCACCAGGGCTTCCTGGCGCATGGGACAGTTTTTGGGCATATCCTTATGCTCCGGATCCTTGCACGCATGGATCGTGCAGCTTGCGCATGTATACATTTTATCCTCTCCTTTTTTTCACAGCTGATTCTATTTTAACGCTTCCGTATACTGTCTTTTAAGATCTTCCTGGCGTTTTCTCCCAGGATCGCCGCCTTTTCCCATGGGGAAAATCCGGTTTCTTCTATAAGGCGGATCGCCGCTCTCTGGCTCCCATAGGGAAAATCGCTTCCAAATATCACCCGGTCCGGCCCAAAGGTACCAGCGATCCGCTCAAACTCGTCCTTATCCTGGAATTCTGCGCTCATGGCCGTATCAATATATACGTTTTCCGGCATACGGTACAGCCTGTCCTCCCCGGTCTGGTCCATGGACAGGCCGCCCATATGGGCCAGGATCACCGGTACGTCCGGAAGGAGGCGGATGATCTCTTCTGCCGATGCCGGGTGCAGATCATAGGGGCTGGGGACCTTGGCACAGCCGCAGTGGATCAGCACCGGAAGGCCCAGATGATTGATCCTCTCCCATATTTCCCTGTATTTTCCGTCCTCCAGATGTACCTTCTGGAACGGCGGATGGAACTTCACCCCGGCCATATGGAGATCCTTTAATTTCTCGATCTCCTCCAGCACATGGGGACAGTCCGGATGGAGGCCTCCAAAGGAGATCAGATTGGTCCTTACGATCTCTCTGGCAAACCGGTTCACATCTGTCTGGGTCTCCGGCCTGGATACCACCGGCTGGACCACGGATAAGGAGATGTCTGCTTCCTCCATACGCCGGAGGAGGTTTTCCCGGATGGGAAGGCTGTCATAGGGATCCCCCTCCCGTCTGACCACCTCCATGGCCCGTCTGGCCAGGGCCACCGGATAAATATGGGTATGGAAGTCTATGATCTGTGTTTCCATGGGAAACCGTCACCTGCTTTCAGAATTGTTCTCCCTTCATCTTACCATTATTCCCCAGGAAATTCAATTTGTTTTGCAAAAACCAGGGAAAGCGCCGTTTTTGTGGGACGACAGCCCGGAGAGCCGGTGTGATATCCCGGTTATCTGAACATCAGATACAGGGCCAGAAGGAACAGGAAAAGCCCGCCCCATTGCCTGGTGATAAGAAGCGTCAGGAACACCATGAGCAGCAGAATGATGACCAGAAGAATGATCCCATTCATCGATCCATCGCTCTCCTTCCTTGTCATTTTTCTGTTCTTATCTGTCGTCAGTATCCTTCCCCATGGCCTGGGCGATCTGCTTCATAGCCATATCTATATAAAGATACACTCCGTCCCGGTCGCAGTGGTACAGGTTGGAATAGCTCGTACTTTCATTGGGAGAGATCGGATCAGGCTCCACCACCTCCGTAGCTTCCAGCAGTCCGGTCCCCAGCTCCACAGCAAAGGTGAGGGCCTTTTTCAGCACCGCAAGCTGCCCGTCACACCAGAGTCCTTCCATATCTTCCTGAACCTTTTTGTCCTGCTCCAGATCCTGGAGAAGCTGTGCCGCCTGATCCGGAGACAGGTACACGCCAGAGCAGTAATTTTCAATGATCCGGTTTTCTGCCGGATTGGGAAAGACAGCCGGCACGATCTGCTCCCACGGAGTAAAATACCGGGCATATTCTGGCTTTTGCTCCACCAGAAAAGAAAAGGCGCTCCCTCTGGTGTAAAAGTAATCCCGGAAAAAGCCCTGGATCACTGCAATATAAAAGCCATGGCTCTTATCAAACAGCTCATCTGGTCCTGTCCCAGCTCCGACCCGCAGGGTATCCAGATACTTTTCCGCATAGAAATCCTCCATCCCATACTGTGCCGCAAGGGCCAGCACCTTTTCCTCCCGGCCCTGCTGTACCCATGTAAGAGGCCCAAAATACCATTCCTGCATTTCCTCCGGTGAGATCGGGTGGAAACTCACATCATATCCCATAAAATTCCTCCTTAATAATCCAGTAAAACCGGCACCTGCTGTCGGGGGGGCCACCAACAGGTGCTTCACCCGCCCGCAGGAGCTATGCGGATTTGAACGTAACCTGCGCATCCTCATCCTTCCGCACGCTTTGCACCGCCTCAGTGGACAGCCCCCAGTCTGGAGCAATTTCGGCGGCCAGCTCTGGGAGATCCCGCTCCCGCAAAGCTGCCAGCCGTTCAGACGCCAGTTCTCCCTCCAGAAGAGCGCAGTCCAAGGTGTCCTCCGTCTGGGAAGCAGGAAAGCGGTGCTTTCCCAGCCTGCAGTCCAGAAGGGCAAAGATGCCCTGTTCCAGCGAGTGAGCGTGCGAAGGGCCCATTGCCTTTTTTGCAGAATCGCAGTCTTTCAGCGCTGCGTACCCCAGCTGATGGAATCACAGCTGCGCGGTCATAAATAAACTCCTTAATCAAAATCCATCCAGACCATGTGCTTTCCACAGTGGAGACACTGGAACAGATAGCATTGCAGATGGCCGCCGTTGACCGATTCCCGGATCATTTCCTTCTGCTCCCCGTCCCACATGGGATCGTCCAGCACCTCATCCAATACCCCCAGCGCCCGCAGTTCCCTGGCTCCCACATAGCCCAGAAAGGCGCAGTAGTCGCCGCAGTGGGCCCTCCAGTATTCCTGCTGCCAGCCGCAGTAGCCGGGGGTGCGGTGGATAAGCTCGTCCAGCCGCTCCGGATCATCTACGCCATCGTCCACAGAGTAATCGTCATGAAAGCTTCCGTCATATTTCTGGACTGCTTTGCCGTCTGCGATACATTCCGGGCACAGATAGTCAATATCCTCCACCGAAAAGAAGGGGGCCGTATAGAAGAGGCGGGTAATTTTTCCGCAGCAGTCACAGACAACGCCCTCCTCAGACTCCTTAAAAGCCCCGGTATCCAAAGGATCCGGGTGATAGCGGAAGACGGACAGTCCCATCCGGGCCCATCGCTCCTTCTCTTTCTGCTTTTCCTTTGGCGTTTTTGGCATGGGAACAGCGTAGTGGTTTCCCCAGCTTTCCGCATATTCCTTCAGTGTGCCCAGACGTTTGAGGACCTTCCGGTCTGAACGGTTCCCGATCCGTGAAAGCAGGTCGTAAGCGTCCTTCTTGAAGTCCAGAAGGTCGTACACATCCACCAGAACCTCTTTTGCCTGCCTGTCTCCGGACTGTTCCAGTTCCTTTTTGAAACCATAGAGAGCGCGGACGCTGTCCGGGCCGCCGTCAGCTGCGGAAAACCGTTTTTTTAGTTCAATATATTTTTTCAAATATTCGTTCATTTGCACGTTCTCCCATCAATCCCACCGGAAATTATAGTCAGTGCCGCTTCGATCCGCTCCAGGAGCTTCACTCCTCTAAGCGCTTCAGGTATGGAGCAGGAACCGTTTTTGTCAGCCATACTCCATTGGCGGACAGGTAAAAGAGCGATCCGTCCCTATGCATCTGCCCGGCATCCACCAGGTAGATCACAGGCTCCCCATGCCGGCGGCCCACCTTCTCCGCTGTTTCCACATCCGGTGAAAGATGGACATACAGGCGGCTTTGGGGGAGCAGTCCCTGGGCCTCGATGGAGGCGGAAAACCGCCGGGCAGTTCCATGGTACAGCGTCTCCGGCGGCTCGGCCACAGGAAGTTCCACATCCACCTGGACGGAGTGGCCCTGGCTGGCCCGGATCCGCGTCCGGTCTTCATTGAAAACATACCGCTGCTTGCTGTCGCTCCTCACGATCTCCTCCAGAATATCCTGGTCAATAAAATACTTCTTACTGATGCCTGCCAGCAGCGCATTTACATCCGCCCAGCCGTGGGCATCCAGCTGGATCCCGATGACCTCCGGCTTGTGCCGAAGGATCAAACTTATATATTTACTGATCCTTGTGAGATCAGGCGTCGTCTCTCTCATTCCGTGTCCTCCAGATCATTGGTCAGGCTGACTCCACCCGGATGACCGGCCTGTAAAAGTCATAGTCTCCATTCAGTTCATTGTCCTCCTGCACTTCCGGCTTACAGTGGGGCGAACAGGGAAGGAAGCCCAGGAACGGCCCCAGACCGCCGCAGATACTGCACCCGCCGTCGCCGCCGCAGGTGGTGAATCCATCGGCCTGCACCACCTCCCGCATATAGGGGTCATAGGCAATGGACAAGCCGAAAAAGTTGGGTTCCTCCATATCGTAAGGCCTGTCCCCGTCCTCCTCCATATCTTCAAACCAGTGCAGACGCATGGAGTAGTCCAGCCCATCCCCCCAGGGAAACAGGGTCCGGCACCCGCCGCCGCACAGATAGGCCCACTCGTCTGCTGTGGGCAGGGAAAGGCCCTGTTTCTTCAGCTGGTCAAGAAGGGCTTCATACTCTGTGCGGTGATAGATCCAGGTCTGAAAGCCATCCTCCGTCCGTTCCATACGGGCCGACTGGTGCAGGGTAAGGCTGCTGCTGTCACTCCAGGCGAAGTCCCGGAATTCCTTCAGCCAGTCAGGATGGGCGGTCAGCCTGGGATCATCCAGCTGTACCGGCTCCCAGCAGAGCTCCTCCAGCTCCCGGCCTGCCAGCATGGGGCCGATGGATGCCTGCCGCACGGGAGCCATGCTCTCTTTGATCAGCTCTTCCGGCTCCTGATCCGCCTCCCATTCCTGGAACAGGTACTCCAGTTCCTCCCGGCTTTCCTCATTCAGCCCCACAGCAAACCGTTCCCAGCCCAGTGTGACCGTATCGCCGGGGACAAAGACGAACTCGCGGCCATCCTTTTTGAATACGCCGGTGGTGCAGCTCTGGCCCCAGCGTTCAAAGGTATGCAGGCCGAGAAAGGCCATATCATAACGAACAGCCAGGTTTTCCATCAGCGCCTGCTTCTCAGTGGGATCCATTTTATTAAATTGGGGGCGGTATAAATTTACGTTCATGATCACTCCTCTTTCTGTCCGTTCAGTCTGCTCCGCACGATTTTTCCAGTTCCTATACCTGCTCCTCAAGATCCAGGAGCAGGCTGGAAAAATTTTCTGCGGTCTCCCAACAGAGCCTGTATTCCCGGCCATGTTAGGCGCATCTGCACCGTCTTTTCATCGCCGCTGGCCTACCGGCCCATCCTGGACAGCAGCTCCTCCAGCTTCCTGGCCAGTGCCTCCACAATGGCGTGGCAGGGGTTTTCATAGCCCACGATCTCCAGATCCTGCAGCTCAACACAGTGGAGTGTTCCATAAAAGCCCAGTACGAATTCCGTCAATTCGGTGATCATCTGGCATCCTTCCATGTTGTCCACATCGGTCTGTCCTTCTTTCGCCGTCATCAGACCGATGATCCCCACCGCCACGGTGAAGGCGCCGCAGCAGGATTGTTCGGTCTGCATCCCAAGACCCATGACTGAAAACATCTTCCGGGTCTCCTCAGACAAATTCAGATGGTAATACTCATTGCAGGCCATGAACATCGCCTCGGCGCAGGACAGATCCGTTCCAATATGATAATAGTTTACCAGTTCATGCAGTTTCATTTTTCCCATACTGTACTCCCATCGCAAAGCATTTCATTCTGTGTCACCCGGCGCAGCTCGTCCCGCACTTCCATCCGCGCAAAGCCCCGCAGGTTCTGCCCTCAGCGCCTGGGTCTGGGCATCCCCGCCCGGCTGGTTGGCGGCCAGCTTCATCAGCCGGGCACGGGGCTTGCGGTATTGACTGGCTGCTTTGTTCTGTCACATTTTTACTCCTGCTCTCTATAACTGGCTTCAATGTCGATGAACCGCACATATACGGCGCAGACCTCGTCCTTTGCGTCGTAGCCGAAGTAAACGGGATAGTACCCATCCCCCCAGCCGGAGGCGAAGATGGGCAGGCTGCAGTCCGTGTCCGGCACCGGCCAGCTGAGCCAGTCGCCGCAGCTGCCCTGATACTCGGGATGGGCTTTGGCGTTTTCTTCCAGAAGATCGCAGAACAGGTCGTTGTAGGGGTCGATGTCCGGATCCTCCTCCAGCCGCCTGGCCCAGTACGCCTTAAATGCCGCCTGGGTCTGGATGTCCGTAATGCACCCCATCCCGGCGTCCACGCCGAAACCGAAGTAGTCGTCATCTCCCAGCGCCGCGTCCAGCTCCTCATTGCCTGTCATGCCCAGTTCATAGCGTACAGGCTTCTCCTGGCTGACCTCCACCTTGACGCAGGCATAGCGGTCGCCGTATTGTTCACTGGGCACCACGCAGATCTTTACCGGGTAAGTCCCGGCAGGGATGGTCTGAAGGAACGGTAGGGCATCCTCCAGCTCCACCATCGGATCGCAGGCGAAGATCGTCCCAGTGGGGAAATGGACGGGGCCGATGTCCAGCACATCTACCATCATGTTCCCGATCATTTTTTCTGTAAAATATGTTTCCAGGTCAGCTTTGCAGGCCAGTTTATCCTTGACGGATTCGTATTTGTTCAACCATTCAGTTGCAGGCATATCCGTTTCCTCCTGTTGATTCAGTTTTTTTGATATATTCACTCTTTGAGCCATCCCAGCAGCAGTTTATACACCGGCCATTCTGGTTTTACCAGTCCCGTTCCCGGATGGCTTCCTCGATATCAATGGGGATGCCAAACCACTCCAGAATATAGGCCACGGTAACTCCGATACAATCCCGTGCCACCGTTTCGATCTCACTGTCGTTCTCGTCAAACTCTTCCTGGAGATCATTGATGCCGCAGACCGCCTCATCCAATGTTTTCTGCACCGCTCCAACGTCAGTTTCGCCGCTCTCCAGGAGACGGATGACCTTCTGGAGCTCTTCCTTTACCTTATCCACCAGGAAATCGGGATAGTATTCGTCCTGGTACATCTCGTCCAGCAGTTTATGATTGGGATCAAATGCTTTCATAGGGAGCTCTCCTTTCTCATTCAAACATCAAACCGTATGATTCGGTCAGGCTTCCGTCGTCCTCATGGAACACACACTGATACAGGGGCTGGCGCTGTGCTGCTTTATGGAACCGCTCCAGAACAGGAGCCAGTTTCCCGCTTGTTGGGATACCGAGCGCAGCGGATACCCGCCGCCAGCGGTCCACGTCCATATCTTCCAGGCTGCTGTTACGACATCTCTGCCCATACTCCTCCAATGTTTTACGATCCACATACTGCTTTGCGTCACAGCAGTCGTGCCAGCAGATACAGTTCACAAGCAGGGAAAAAAGATCGTCCATGCTCTCGGCCAGACGGCCCGCCTCTCCTTCGCTGCTGTAATAGCCGATGGAACCATCCTCCAACAGGTGATATTCTCCGCCGGAGCCATCTCTGGCAAACGCCATGCCGGGCAGGGAAAAAGTGCATCGGCCTTCTGCGTCATCCCGCGGGGATAGCTCATCCAGCAGGAAAAAGTCAAAAAGAGAATCAAATTCATCTGCCAGATCAGGATTTTCACGCAGTATCTTCAAATAGTCCATCGCTATTTTCCTTCCTTTCCAGTTCTTGTGTCGTCTCGTACAGTGGTCTTCCATCCTCTCATCATTCTGGTAAAAATGGTCTTTGTCACGGGCCAGATGGCCGTCAGGCGGGGCAGCGTCCAGCGGAGTGCATACCGTGAAACCGTCCTCATCCTGTGACATTCCGAATTTCAGCGGAGAAATGTTCTGGGGATCCTGCAATATCTGACCGCACCAACTAGTAAAGTCCCGTTTCATGCTTTTAGTAGCACTGGAGGATCAGCCAGATCTGGTCAAAACGGCGGGCGGCCAGGTTCTCTTTGGTGATGTAGAAATAGATATGCCCGCAGTCCCCAAACATCAGCTCGAAGCCGCCGCACTCCACTGTATCCAGCTGGAACAGCAGCAGCCAGCGGTCACGGGCAGATCCTTCCGCCCGCTGGCGGATCTCCTTTGGGATCTTAACCCAGCCGTTTCCCAGATAATAGCCTTGGGTCACCAGATCACATTCGGCAAACATACTGTTCTGAATGATAAAAGGCCAGCCCAGCAGCTGGGAACGGTTTTCCAGCCCTTCCGGATCCTCTTCCATCCGTTCAGCCCACGCGGAATCAAAGGCATCATAGTCCTCCTCGTCTGGGAAAGCTTCGCTGAAATCCTGCCAGGAAGGATAGGAGTATTTTGAATCCATTTTGATCCTGACCATAGGAAACTTGAAATCATCCTCCATATCCGCAGGAAAGTCCGCGGCGGCCAGGGCCGAAATGTCCTCAAACCAATAAACGCGGGCGCAGCCCTTATCTTTAGGGTCATAGCCCCAGCACTGGGTATCTGTTTCATAGAAGAAGGAGAGCAGGCCATGGTCGGGCAGAAGATGCTCCGTGTCAAACCGGGCCAGCTCCGCACAGTTGAACTGGGCCAGGAAAGTAAGGGAACGGTCCTTCACCACATTGTCATAGCTCTCGCCCTCATAAGCAGGCCACACGAAATCAGCCGGCACATCGGGCTGCCCGCCAAAACGGGTGGCCCCCAGTTTGTATGTTTCTTTTCCTTCTATTTTCAATTTGATGCTGTTTTTACCCAGCAGCTCCAGTTTTTCTTTTATACTCATGGCAGTTCCTCCTTGCTGCACTCTCATAGCTTTCCGTCCAGTGCCTCCACGGTTATCATGGCGGCGGAATCAAATTTACACTGCCGCAGTTCCCGCCCGCTCCAGGCAAACACATAGGAAAAGCATTCGATCTCGTCCTGATACTCCTATTTTGCATACAGCTTCCCATGCTCCGAGATCCAGACCTCTGCCGGACAGCAGCAACCGATATGGCCGATCGGCTGACCCAGGCTTTTATATGCCTGGGTCAGAAAGTCTATTGTTGTCGTGGCCCTGCTCCTTATTCCTCAAACTCTTCCTCGATCATCCCATTCAGATACCGGCCAGGATCTGCAATAAAATCCTCCCATTTGGCCAGGGGATGGAACTCCTCATGCTCCATATCCAGATACCACAGTTTCTTATCCCTGGGGCTCCACAGCAGCAGGCAGCAGTGAGCAGAAGGGGCTGTTCTACCGCCAGGTCAGGATCGGCTCCATGCTCCAGTAAGAAGTGGATCATGGGCACATCGTTTTGAAAAACCGCGATCTCCAGCGGCATCAGTTTGATATACTCACTGAGCTGGATAGGAACATTCAGATCCAGCCCGCCTTGAAGCATTGCCTCCAGCCTGGAAATATCGTGTTCATAAATAGCGGCAGCCGTTTCCGGGAGGGTCTCCCAGCGGCCAAGATATGCAATTTGGTACATAAGGTACCTGCTTTCGTTGTTGTCTCACCTTATATGGTGTCGTCCGGCCCAGCACCCGGCCTTTTCCAACCACATTTGTTCCCTCATAAATTAAGAACTCCGCATTGTTTTCTAACGAGCTGTAATCCACAGTATCCGGATAGAGAGGCTGGGCATTCCCCAAAGCCGGTCCATCAAATGCACACACAGCTCCGTCCAGAAAGCATACACCCAGATATTCCGCAGTTCCTGTGACAACAAAATGAGGACAATATTTTCCGCTGACCAGGCTGGGGGGCACCTTTCGTTTACCGCTCCAGAAGATGACCTCCACATGGAGCACTGCCCGGTTTTCATCTGTCCCGATCATGCTGTATCACTCCTATCCCACAATGGTAGTTTCCTGGATGTCCAGATTCTCAAAATCCATGGCGGCCAGTTTCCCGGCGGTCTCCGGGGTACACATGAACCAGGTGCTCACGCCCCAGGGATCCATCCTTGTAACGGTGAAGAAGTCGGTTTCAGCAGGAGTCGGATCTCTTGCGTCAATCGTGTGGTCAGCGTAAAGGTACACCAGATCCACCTCCCGCTCCGGCAGCCACCTGGCCCGGCGCACACGGGGCTTTCCGTTTTTCAGTGTCTTTTCCCTGGGGTTCTCGAACCACTCCAGTTCTTTGATCTTCAGTCCAGTGAAGGTATCAGACAGCCGCCGGGCGATCTCCCGGTGGGTAAACACCCCGCAGTTCCAGGAGCCCATTAACCATGTCATGATAAAGTCTCCCACCTTGCTGCCGGGGGCAGGAGGTCCGTAAACGCTCTCATCCGCCCACATGACCTCCATCTTTTCGCACGGATCCGGCCGGAGACAGGGCTGCCTGCTGCCGCAGCGGTGCATGATATTCACATAACCAAAATCCCTACCGGTCCGGTCATGCCCGTTGGCTTCCACTTTATAGGCAGTTATGGACATTGCAGTTCCACCTTCTTGGCCCGCAGACCTGTAAATCCGGTCACCATTCTCATGCCAGTTCTTCGTCCAGTATCTGGACTTTTGGGTAAGCTCATCTCCATGTCTCCTCTCAGGTCTGCTGATGCTGCATGGATACAATATGGCAGTCTGGGCAGAACTCCACATAAAGCGTTCCTTCCGTACCGTCCATCAGGGTATCCCACTGGATCTGGGCCAGATATTTCATGGGCTTTCCGCAGTGGGGACAGGCCGTATATTCCCAGTCCTGCACCCAGTTGGCAAAGCCGCCGATGGTGTTCACATCCTCGCAGGCCGAGCCATAAAACAGGGGAACGGACGATTTTCCCAGTATAAAACGGTTTTCCGTTAATGCCTTATATTCTTCCGGCCGGACATAGCAGTCCATCTTCCCTGTCCCATCAAAGGTCCTGGAGGGAAACACCTCCACACCGCCGTCCAGAGTAAAGCGGCTGAATGCAGGCCCATCCAGAAATCCCACACAGTTGGGACAGCAGGCGGCAGTAAGGATGCCGTCCAGCCCCAGGAATCTCAGCCTTTCATCCCGTCCATCCAGCACCAGAATATCCACCATCCGTCCGCCGCAGTGGGGACAGGTGTCCTCCCGCATCCGGCCCATACGGATAGGAGATCCTTCTCCTGGCTCTCCCTTCACCATCGGATAGCAGGTATCGAAGTTAAGCTGCATCCGCTGCCCTTCCTTATCAAAGGTCCAGCCGCCGCACTGGGCGTAGATGGACGGGTCCACATAGAGATTCTTTCTCCATGGGCGCGGATGTTTCTCCAGCTCCAAAAGCGTTTCCAGCGCCCGGTCATCTCCCTGCATGGCAAGGCAGCACATCAGGTCAGACGCTTCGCTGGAATTCTCCGCAGAAAGCAGGGCGTGGATCAGGCCGTCCCGCACATCCTCCGGGGCGTGATAATAAAGCTCACAGGGATAGTAAACCTCCGCGGCCAGCGCCGCCCGCTGGATCCTGGGCGTGATGGCGTCCCGGTATCCCAGAAGCTTCCAGAAGTCCGTAAGCTCCGGATCCTCCATATCTGCCAGCCGCCGGATATTCCGGACCAGCCGTCCTGTTTTTCCTTCACCTGCTCCGGACTCCAGTGAAGGACCGTATCTCTCTCCTGTCCAGACCTGCATTTCCAGCACAGTCCCTTATAGCCCAGAGGCGTCCCGCAGACGGGACATGTATACTTAAGGCTCATGTGTACTCCCTCCTTCTGAATGATAACCATGAGAAGCACGCTGCGCGGATTTCTTATGGTTATCGCGGCAGCCGCCAGGGTCTCATGCAGGCACGGACTTTGACTCGTTGCCCGCGTAAAAAAAGCCCCGCGCCGCTCTGTCTCAGGGACAGGCTGGCGCAGGGCATGAAAAAGCCGCGCTTGTGAAACCGCATCTGCCGGCAGATGTGGTCTCTTCAGCAACTAGAATATTCCTTTCATTTCTCAGAACAGCCCAAAGCCGTCCGCTATATCGGTCCATGGCAGCACCCTTTTCCATTTGCATAGTATTTTCATTATACCACAGCCTTTACAGATATGCGATAAAGAAGTGATGGAATTTTCCACATTTTCCCGTCATAATTTTCCCGTCATAACGCTCCCTTCCATTCCATCCAGCTGACGATCTCCTGCTCCAGCTTCTTCCCCTTTTCCAGCATATAGCTCATAACATCCGTATACCGCCCGGCCGCCAGCAGATTTTCTGCCTTTCTCCTGTCACGCTCCTCCAGCGGCTTTGTATACTCATCATATTTTTTCAAAGTATCCGTATCCATATAGACCGTATGAAAATCGATCCCTGTTCCCCGAATCAGATTCTCCACGATATAGAAGCCGTCCGGATCGATATCCCCAAAATGATGCCACTGCTTCCCCGGGTTATCCCCGGCGACCTGCTTTATGAACGCCTGCTTTGCTAAATTATGGTATCCGCTTAAGAAGATCAGAAACGCCCGTTCCATCTGCATCCGGTTGAATGAAGTCAGATTTTCCACGGTAATTACTGCCTCATCCCCGATATACAGCGCTTTCAGGCCTTTCAGTGCATCCGAAGAAAAGGCCATGGGCATGGACGGATCTGTCCGGACGCACGGTCCGTTGGAAAAGTAAAATTCCGCATTTCCCTTGAAATACACATAGGACGGATTGGGGTAGATCTGATGCTCTGCCAGGAGGATCCGTTCCGTCTCGCGCTTATCCTCCTTATCCCGGTCATCTGTGAGTCCCAGGAACAGAGACTCATAATCCCCGTATTTTCTCAGCAGCCCACAGACCTTTGAACGGTATTTTTTCTCCCATCGCTTACTGTCCTTCAAAACCGCCATCGACAGCTCCCTCTCCAGGATGTCCTGCTGGTTCTGTAAAATGAATTTGCAGAGCTCCAATATGGCCTCTGCTTCCTTCCCTCCATAGAGTGGATTTTTATTTTGCTGTAAACGTCCGATCTGCTCCCGGCAGAACCGGTCCAGGGGCGGACTCATCCCCAGATACCTCTGATACAGCATGATCTGGTCCTGCTGTAATGAAAGCTTATCCCTTCTCTGCAGGACCTCATAATACAGATCCCAGCTCTCCGGATCTGCCGTCAGCTTTCTGATCTCTCCACTCCCGTACCTTATGGTGATCAGGCCATCCTGCTCCAGCTCCCGCATCCAGGCTTCAAAATCACGGATCTGATCCATGTCGGCGTAATCGGACGCATAGTCCGGGAATACCTTTTCCGGCGGGATCTGAAAGCTCTGGATCACCTTATTCTCTCCCTGATACGTCTTACTTCTTTCATACTGATCCAGGAGCGCTTCCAGCACCTGCTTCTGAACTGAATTATACCCCATAGACTTCCTTCACCAGACCTTCCACCGCGTGCGTGTAACGTCCCGATGTCACCAGGCTCACCGTTGATTCAATAAAAGCTCCAATACTGCTGATCTTCTCCGGCGGCGCAGCATAAAACACCTGGAACTGGTTTTCTTCAAAATATTTTACCATCTGCTCGATCCGCTCCCGTGACAAGGCAGAAAATGCTTCGTCAATAAAGGCCAGTCTCGCGCAGCAGACCTGCTTCGGATAATACTGGAGCAGGCTTGCCGCCAGAATGATAAAATACGGCGTCTGCTTCTCTCCATTGCTTGCAGAGCCCTGCTTTTTCGACAGATCCGCCTCGATCTCCTGGCTTCCCTGCCTGCTGAGGATCTTCATATCGTATGTAAAATACTTCCGGTAATCCGTATATTCCGTTTCATCCTCCTCTTCCAGGATCACGCTCATGAATTCCTGGATATCATGCTCCATCTCCTCGTCGTCCCGTGCTGAATTCATATATACTTCCGGAGAATTCATATACTGCTCCAGTTTTTTACAGATCCTGAAAAATACGCTGCGGTCTGCCTTTTCTGTCATGACAAACCGGTACGTATCGTTTCCAAATGGGATTTTCTTTAATTCCCGGTTGATCCCCTCTATTTCATCCTTTGCTGCCTGTATCGTCTCATTGATCTCTGCCACAAAGTCATTCATAAAGGCGCTTTCCAGCCTTTTCCCCTGCTCCTCCAGCTTATTATGCGCTTCCTCGATCTTGATGTTGGCAATATTTCTGTACTCGTCACGGTAAAACGGAATATAGCCGGTCCCCCGCCTGTTTATATCGATCTCCGCCAGCTTACAGTACTCGATCTGCGCGCTTTCCATCTGTTTGACGCAGGCATCCACCTCGGTGCTTAGGTTCATGACTGTCTTTTTCGTGATCGCCCTCCAGGTCCCGGTCTTTCCTTTTAAAAGCTTTTCATACTCCTCCAGCATCGGACGCTTTAATTCCAGATGCTGCATGCACTGGCGCTCATAGTCCTGGTTCAGCTGATAGATCTCGCCTGCAGCCTTCTTAAGTGCAGCTTCGCTTTGTTCCAGTTCCTTTTTACAGCTCCCAATATCCCCGGCGATCACCTTTATCGCGCCTCCCAGGGCTCCATACTCCCGTTCTGCATCCTGCTGCTCCTGCAGCACTGCCAGAAAGTCCGGATTGCTCTGTATCTTATCAATATCCTGCTGGATCCGTTCCTTCCGCTCCAGGGTCGCCTCCAGGGACTTTGCCGCATCAAAATCATAATGGCCGGCCTCCCAGTCCACTCCCTCGATCTCGCTCCTATACCTGCGGCTCTGTTCCTTTTGCTTCTGATTGCTTTTGCGCTCCTCCTGTTTCTGCTTTTTTGCCTCTTCCTTCCTGTTTAACTGGAGTCTTATGGCATCCCCGCCCAGGCAGAACTCGGTTCCGTCCACGTCCATATTGGACACCGCATAGCTCTTTGCCAGCATGCCGTTTTTCATCAGGCCTCCCCTGGGATACTCATGAAGTTCCTCCAGAGAGCCGCATAAATGAATCCCGTTCAGCAGATAATTTGCGTATCTTCTGGCGTACACATTGGGGATCACCAGCATTTCAGCCGCAGACCCGGCGCTTATATCTGTCTCGGGAAGCTTGTCTGTGATCACCACATGAACACCATGGAGCTTTCTTCGTTCCAGGACCTCCATGGCTTTGTGGCAGTATTGTCCGTCTACAATGATATAAAATCGTTTTCGTCCCAGAAAGGTCTCAATGGCCGCTCTCCACTCCGCATCCTTTACCTCCTGGACCAGCTCTGCAAATAGCCGCACATCGGTCTGGATCCCCTGCTGCTTCAGTTCCTCATAAATGATCCGTTTGGCGGCCTCTGCATTCTTTGGGAACACCATCTGGTTGGACTTCAGCTGCTTGATCTCCGTCTCCAGCTCATCCAGCTCCTGGTCCAGCTCCCGGATCCTGTCCCCACAATGGATCTCCTCCTCCCAGAAGATCTGCTTCTGCCCCTGCATCTGCTCTTTAAATCTCAGATAAGAACGGAGCTTTTCCTCTATCTGCCGCCCGCCTTCTGACAGATGGGCCAGACAGTTTCTGTCTTCCTCTTCTACTTCAATAAAGGGATCTGCCCATTTCAGTATCGCTGATATCTGGGCCTGCAGCTTCATAAGAAGAGCCAGCCCATTCTCCTGTTTTTCTTTTTCTTCATTGAGTTTTTCGATCTGCCGCTCCAATGCCTGGATGCTTTCCCTGACTCCACGGAAAATATCATTGTTTTCTGCGATGCGGCAGCGTTCTCCCGCCTCCTTATACCGTTTATCCAGCTCCTTCTGCCGGATCTCCAGGCGTTCCTTTTTCGTCTTCAGAGCTTCCAGCCGGATCTCCTCCTGCTTCTTTTCTTCTTCCTTTTCTCTCAGATCCTGGTAAAGGAGCATCAGCTCCCGTATGCGGAGACTCCGCAGCTTTCTCTCATACTCGCCGGTCCGCTGCTCTATGGTCTCCAGCTGGGCCTTGCTGCTGCGTAAATTCTCATACATTTCCTTTATATGATCAAACTGATGCCGCTGTTCCCGCAGCTCCTTTAAGGAATCCACCCTTCCAGGCTCCAGCACACAGTCCTGGATAAACTGGTCGATATTGTTCTCCGGATTAAACGCCATCATTTTCAACAGCCTGGAGCGGTATTTGGACGCATTGCACCGCAGCCCCAGCGCCCGGAGCACCTGCTCCACCCCTCGTTCCTTTCCCAGGAACTCGGCAGACCTGAGCTTTTCTCCACGGACCGCCAGCTCATTTTTCGGCGTGAACCGGATCCTCTTTCCTTCCGTCGATGTAAAATTGATCTCATCGATCCGGGCGTCACGGCAGACGAACCAGCTGCTCCTGCATGCGATCTCATTGTCTGACTCCATACAGACCCCCACCACCAGAAACGACTGATCCAGCGGCGACCAGAATTCCATGGCAATATAGCTGATGACCTCTCCGGTCCTTAAATACCGCTCTGTGCCATTGCTTTTCGTATCTCCGCGCACATAACCGATCACCGTCCGGTCCCGGTCCTTTGCCGCCTTGTTGAACTGCGTATTTCCAGTAAGAAGGTACGTCATCGCGTCCAGGACCGTGGATTTTCCGCTGCCATTTACTCCCGTAAGCAGTGTGGAGCCCTCCAGACGGATACATTCATTCTGGAACCGCGCCCACTGGACCAGCAGCAATTTTGTGGCTGTTTTTCTATTCATACTCATCTGCATCCTCCTCGCCTGAAACCTCCCCCGTTTTCTCAAGCATTCTCCTTCTCGTCAACTCTGCAAAACGTCCAAACTCCTCCGATTCCAGCGCAAACTGCAGCGACGGATATAGTCTGACCAGGCAGTCCTTTTCTCCGATTTTTCCATTCACTTCAATTAAATTAAATCTGGAAAATAAAGTCAAAATACCAGTCATGGCACTTTTATCGATCTGGTCCTTAACGCCATATTTCTCCAGTTCAAACTGTATTTCCGTAATGGATACCAGGATCGCCCGGGATAAGCTTCCCGAACGGATCCGGTCCGCGTATAAGGTCCAGAGGCAGCACAATACCACGCTCTCCGCCTTCTTTAACTGCAGGCGGTTCACCTGGACCTTCCCGCTTTCCCCGGCGTCGGCACAGTTCCTCAGCATTACGACCCCGTTTTCCCGGTCCACCACGATATCAAAGCCGATATATCGGAAATAGGCCGAAAAAGGCTCTGGTCTTTTCGAGATAAAATAATAGGCCTTTTTATTCTCCTCATCCTTATCACGGACAATAAATGTATGTTTCAGCAGCCGCCTGCAGGAGCGCTGAAACAATTCCTTCTCTGATGAGGTATATGCCTCCCAAAACTCCTCTATCTGCATGACTCTTCCTCTTTTGAGATCTGGAATCTGCGGAGTATCATTCCATTGGTTTCCATGTATCCTTCTTCCAGCTGGATGGTATAACCATTTTCCGCCCCGTACGCCGCCGCAGACAGCGCGCAGAGCAGGTCCCGTTTGCTTTCCATCGGAAGTTCGTCACTTTGTATCTGCTTCTGACCGCCCATGACATGTTCCAGATAATCCTTCATTTTTTCTTTTGAATACGGATTATAGGCCGCCCTCTCATGTTCTTCTCTGGCCCGCCGCAGATCCTCCTGCGACAGTTCCTCCACCTCTGCAAAGGTTCCTTCCCGGATGCTCTGTGCCTTTCGCGGGAAACGGATGGAGCCTGTATCAATAAATTCATTTCTGTCCAGTAAAAAAAGTCCTGCCATCTCTTCCGGCAGCCCTGACTTCCATCCGGTCTCCGTCATGGATTCGGTGATATATCGTAAGGTCTGCTCCACATTTCCCCGGATATCCATTTCCCGGTTCCGCAAAAATCTGGCCCGGCCGACAGCGATCTGGAGATATACATTGATCTTGTGCTTGATCTCTTTCATGATACGGTCATAATCATCTGCCAGGAAGCCCTTGGTCCGCTGGATCATGTCCAGCACATATTCCCTGGCCTCCGCCTCTTCCAGCTCCTCCTCCACCGCACAGCCGATCACCAGAAGCTCAAACAGCGCAGGATCATTCTGCATCCGTTCCAGCTTCATACGGATGAACGAACGGTAGATGTGGATATTCTGCTGCTTCGTGAGCCGGGCGTATTCCCGGATGAAGCTTCCCTCGCAGTACTCCAGGATGTTCTCCGTCAGGCTTTCCAGGGTCTCCTCCTGTACCATCCGTTCAATGATCTTCTTGATAAAGGTTGAAAGGCGCTTCAAAGATTTCGACAGCATCTTGGCATTCCGGTAAACATTTCTCAAGCCTTCCACATACGGATCCCCTGACCATTGCTCCTCATTTTTTAAAACATTATAAATGTTATAAATGTAGCTGGAAAATTCCTCCCTCTCCGGCGCTCTCAGCTGCTGTAAAAATTCAGCCAGCAGGATCCCCTGCTCCGTCATGATAATATACTTTTCATAAGTCGCATCGTCATGCTCTTCCTCCAGCCAGCCGACTTCCTTTGAACAGAATTTCCGGATGATCCCGTTTGCCAGATCATTATAATTTTTCCGGGCCCCCTTTTCATCCTCTTCCACAAAGTCCACATGATTTTCCAGCAGGTAGACCGCCAGTGAATCCCGGATATGGCTTCGGGAGATCCGATACGAGATCTCCCGGTCATACTGATCATAAATAATCTGGAGGCAGTCCGAATATACCCCGCTGCTGCTCCCGCTGGAAAGACAGTTGAAAAATCCAGATGGTATCATCTGAAACAGCTTTTTCATGTATGCTCCTTCTCTTCCTTTGTGCTGCCGCAGCTCTCTGCATTTTATTGCTGCAATGGCTTCTGACCGGCAGCAAAGCCTTTTCTTTTTGAAACGCTTTTGTTTTACCAGAATTTTATCATAGGTACGTTTTTGTTACAAGATTCATTCTGATCTGTTTCTTATTCTGTTTCTTGCTCAGATTCTTCTTCCTGTTCCTTTCGTTCAGCCGTCCATCTCCCCTGTCAGACCGCCGCTCCTGCGCTAGAAAACAAGCACTCCGGCTCATTCCCCACGGCGCTGACGGATGATAAAATAGAGGAAAACACAAAATGCCGCCAGAGAAGCACCCATACAGGGAAAATAAAGCTCACCTGACATCACGGCAACAGCCGGATGGCTCAGGACACACATGGTCACGCAGGCTGCAAGGGCCAGACCGCCCAGCAGAATATATAGCAGATTCCAGTTCCCAGCTGGCTCCAACGCATTCTCCCAGGTCTTCCTGCGCTCCAGCTCCCGCAGCAGCATGTCCTCATCGGGATCTCCTTTGATCAGAAGATAGGTAAACCGGGTCACATGCGTATCTGGATGACGCACCTGGCATCGGACCGCGTAGTGGCTGCGGTTTTCCTTGATATTTAACACCTTCAAAATTTCGTCCGCACGGTTGGGAATAAACGGCTGGCGGCCCTGCCGGCGCAAAAACGCCTGTGTTTCCATCGTACCAACGGCAAAGCCAAGAAACCCATTCCCATGATTGGACAGGCCGCGGGCATCCATGACCCATAAACGGTCATTTTCTGTCAGAAAAAAGATCGTGGCGTCCCGGATCGACCGCCGTCCCAGGAGGACGGCCAGCCCGATCCCCAGAGCACTGACAGCAGTCAGAAGGATCAGAGAAAATGCTTTTTTATTTATCCCCAGGGATAATGACAAAAGGGTCCCTCCGCAAAGCAGCAGGACCATCAGCAGAACGATGCCAAGGATACACCGACTGCCCGGTATCCATATTTGCTTTTCTTTTTCGTATCCGGGGACATCCATACTTTTTTCAGTTCCATATATCCTGCTCCTGTTCGATTTTCTTTCTGGTTTCATATTCTGATCAGCTGTATAAAACGGAAACATTTCAGCAAATGATCGGTCGCCCTGTGTTTGAACCAGTGTTCAGCTCTTGTGCCCCTGTACAGATAGATCCCGTTTTGCCGCTTCATGATTTATCTGTCCTTCCGCTATGTTCGTAAAACAGCCTTATTCCTTTTCCCCTTCGCAATACCTATTTTTTCTTTTTTTGCTTAGGCATTGGCAGTTCCTCGTACATCGCGTGAAACAGACCTGTTAAAAATTCTTTCTGATCAACCTCGTCTACCAGCAGCATTTCCTTTGCTCCCTCATAAGGTGCTTCATATACTGGATCCGCCATATAGGCAATTGCCGACTTAGTGGGCTTTACAAGCAGTCGATCATCATATTTCTATCCACGCTCCCCGTGGGGGGAGCGACAGCAAACATGATAATATTCCATTCATATTTGCAACAGTTTATTATGCAATCTGATAATTTTTTTTGAAACCAACAATTCAAAAGTAATTTTATGAGGGTTTTTGCCAAATTTTTAAATAGATATATTTATTTTTCTAAAAGTTCGAGTGCGAGTCTCTTAAGGAATTTATGTTTGCTTCCCTTTCGCACTGGCACTAATAAAAAAGTATTTTGGTGATATTATTTGCATCTCAACAAAATGGTATAATGCGTTCCGCAGTCATGGTAGATAACGGCATCTTTTGGCATAGGATAAACAGTCAGAACATTTTCCAGTGTATAGGTACACAGATATCCGCTTGCCTGCGTTAAAAAAGTGCTGGGTATCAGGTCTCTGCAAATATTCATCAGAATTAATCATAAACCTCTACTGACAGTCCAGGCAATTCGCCACAAGTGATTTCATAATCTTGAATATTTTTCGGCAATTCATTCTTTGGCTTCACATGCAAAAGCCGATGTACCTTTGCAGAAGAATACTGACCATTCTTGCAGTCATGTTTCCACCAATAAAGCCGCAAAACCTCCATACTTCCATCCGGACGGGCGGAGGAAGCATCATTCTCAAATAATGTATGCAGCGCTTCTTTAATTAATTCTGCATCCTCCATAGTAAAACCAGTTTTCTCTGCCAACTGGCAATTAATACTGCCAAAAGTTGTATACACAGCAAAATCCACCCTGTGCTTTGTACCCATGGTATCACTGGACTTTTTATCTGTTGTGATACTATTTACACTTTTTGTAATCTGCAGGCTTTCAATATTGATTGGTTCGATACTAAAAGCGGGGTGAATGGAAACAGGTCCTCTCACACCTACAGAGACTCCTTCCTTTCCATCTTTAAAAGCAAATACCTGACCAAAACTTCGTACGTCCATCCACTTTGCACATGCCGCCTTTGCATATGCCTCCCGATCTTTTTTCTTTTGGGCATCTGATAGTTCAGGACAAGCATCCGCGCGATCTTTTAAACTACGAAACCCATCATTACAACGATCATCTGACTGTACAAAAACGCTGGCTCCAAAATCCATCATTCGATTACGAATTTTCCGTTTTAAGCATACGTCTGAAATCTCACCATATCCCTCGTAAGTTTCTCTCGGGCGATTTCCATTCAGTGGGTCTCCATTGGGATTTGCATGATTTACGGCAATTACAAGAGCAAAATCGATTTTATTCTGCAAAGTTTCCATATTTCTCCTCCTTTATTCATTGTTGGCATCAATTGACCGATCAATATTGGACTTCTTAAAGAATTCTGCACGCTGGCTGGCATATCCAAGAAGGTACAGCTCACTAAGTGGATCATTATTAAACTCTTTGATTGGAATTCGGTCTAATAATTTTAGCATAAGGTCATTGCTGTAAATACTTTTATTATTTTTTAGAAGGAGCTCCAGATAAGGTTCCAGCTTTTTTCTCAGCCGATCCGTTGTTTTCGCTGGACGCTGTGTAAAAATAGTTTCCATGCGTAAAGCATTAGTTGGGCGATGTACATCTCCAGAAAAATAATAATTATAAGTCCGCTCCAATTGATCGGCACAAGCCAAAATACGTCCAAACAGATAACTTCTGTCATGGCAGTTTTCATCTAATGCCATAGAAAAATCCTCCTTTTTATTGCGATGATAATATCCACGTACCAGAGCACAGGCAATTCCTCTTGTTTTTTTTGCTTCCCAAGGCTCCATAGCAATACCGTTGGCAGCACGGTACATAAGTGTACGAATTAAGTCTCTTGGGAACGGACGTTGCTCCGTAATACACGGAAGTAACCGTTCAATAGTATGCTGTTTCAGCTTGGAATCTACATTCACCCCATATGTAGCTTCAGCAATGTCTTTTGGTGCCGGAGCACCGAAAAACACGATCGATTCTGATACAGATTTCCCTTTTTTCTCTTTCTGCTCTTTCCGATAACACTGTTCCCAGGCAAAGTTTCTATGCCAGTCTTCCACTGCATCCATCAGACGAGATCCAGATAATTCCCGGTAATAACGAATGGACATACGTCCTGGTGTTGCAGAATCCAGGATCATCACTGTGATCTGACTGTAATCAGTCAATTTTTCTCTATATCCTTGTATTGCATTATTAAAGCGTAATGCAAACGCAGCCCGAGTATCTGCGATTGGTTTATCAAACTCTGGAATATCCTCTGGTCCATCCAAATACGGATCGTCTTCTTCCATATCTTTCACCAGACCATAAGTGTCCTCTGTTACTGAAGGGACCTGTTCATCCGCCATTCCCCAAACCAAAATCGTTTGGTCTCCAATGCTGATCCCTTGTCGTCCGATCAGCCATCTTAGTGCACTATGAGTTTTTTGGGTCGTTTCATAGCCTATTGAAAGGGCCTCTTCGGCATCATTAAATCGTCCGCGATAAGTGAAATTTGTACCGTCATTACTAGAAATCAACTTAGCTCGATCCCCCGGATTTCTAATCTTATATGGGCTTAATTGGGAAAGTAACATTTTCCTTCCCTGTACATAACAAAACCCTTCTCTTTTTAAGATAGATAAATAATATTGGATAAAACTATTCCAAACCATGGTATCATTTGAAAGCGCTTTCCCGTCTACGTTAAAACGAACAAAAGCTTCTGTTTGATCCCCTCCCGTTATAGTTTGAAATATTAACGGTGTTTCTTCTTTTGCCCCCGTCCATTTTTTCACCAGCTTCCCATCAGATCCAATAAATAAGATTCCATCCTCAATTAAATCTTCAATCAAACATCCCTTTTCCAGATAAAAAAGCACTGCCCGTACCTGAGGCAAACCATAAGGCGAATTACACCAATCTCGAAGTTGTTTTAGATATTCAGCCCACATCATCTTTTTTGATCCGCCATATTTCCCGTAATCTCCGGCAATATATTGCAACTTATCTACTAATGGATGCGGAACTGGCCCCGATGTACGAGCAGAAGATTCCTCTGTGCAGGGAATGATGGTTGTCATTTCATCCATTCGGAGGATTCTGGCAAAAAGAAATTTTCCTTCTTTTGTTAGACTTATCTCCACATGTACCTTTTGCGAAGTATGTCCTACTGGAAGCAATACAGGAAGTTCCCTTCCCAAACGATTAACTGAAGGAACTCCTACTTCTGTAATATTATTCTCATATGTCTGATAGCAGCGTTCAATCCAACTCATCCGTTTTCACCTCCCGATAAAGTTCTTCGCAAGGCTGAATATTTTTCTTTATAACAAATGATTTTTCTTTTTGTTTGTGTATGGGCCGAATAATAGGACACTCTTCTGGGCGAATAAACTGGATTATTCCACGTTCCATTACGGGACGCCACAAGCGTTCACTCATCACGCCGCTTCCATCCTCATCCGCATAAGTAATCCCGTGAAGCATCAGCCCAAGGGGCAATGCTGGATTATCATCATAAGCCCCCTTTCCCTCTCCAAACTCACATGGTTCCACATATCCTTGACATTCTCTAGTCCCTAGGAAGATATCTCTTCTGCCACCTCGTTCCAGCATTCTTTTGGCTATAAAATAATGTTTATTCTCATTACGGTCTGCCGCCAGGTCCGGGCGATTCAAATTCCATTCAAAATGGCCTCTCACTTGATAACATACATCTACCAAATAGGTATAAATAGAAAGGTCATTTGTTCCATCGTTATATCGAATAGGACGAATACCCTTTGACTGTGTTTCAATGGGATTCATAACCCGTATGGCATCTGGATACCAAATAAAGGTAGGCTTCCAATATACGCTTTCAAAAATCCCTTTTAGTGCCTGGTATGTAGGAACCGGATAACTAAATTTTTCTCCTCCAACCCTAGTAATCGGATCACTGAATAACGCGAACCGTCCTGACAGATAAAAAGATATACTATTATTATGCTGCAAAGCGAATACCTCCTCTCTTTTAAAATACAAATCAAAAAAATAGTTCTGATCATTGCTGAGCTTCAAAACATAGCCCCTTGAACTCACTATCATAATAGTTTGGTAATACCATGAATGCTGCACCATCCATCACAGATATCAAAGCACTTTCAAGCCTTTTTCGGTCCCTCCGTCCTATAGATACCGTATATGGCTGTAATTCTGCAAAAGAAGGAATTTCTGAGTCTTCCTCCAAAAGTTTTGCAAGTATATGTCTGCCTTCTTTTCCATAGGGAACTAAAAGAGGAATGTTTTCATCCTGGATTGCTTCAAAGTTTGCCTCTGCGGTGCCGAATGCCTGGCGCATCACCCATCTGAATTTATCTTTTCCTTGTTTTACTACCAATCCCATGTGTTCCCTTTTTGCCTGCACCCCATTCTGATTATTAGAAAGTAGATCTACCATTGTTGTCTCTAAGCCGTTTTCCGGAACAATCCGGTACAACATATTCCGTAGCTGCTCTTGATCCCCATAGTATATCTGATAGTAGGTTTGAATTGCTTGAGGGCTGAGAAGATCAATACCTTCCGGCAGCTCTTCTAACAAGCGTCTTGTTGCCTGAGCTGCTGTATCAATCTCTGTCAGATATCGTAGATCTTCATCCGCACAGTAAACCAAGTACACATCTTTACACTTATCATTTCCATGTCTGTTACAACGTCCTGCCGCTTGTATAATACTAGGCAATCCAGTCAGACTCCGTATGACACAATCAAAACTCAGATCTACTCCGGCTTCTACAAGTTGAGTGCTAATGCAAATAAGCGATGGCCCACTTTTTTTCTGTAGATGTTTCTTGATTTTATCCATTACATCATCACGATGCTTTTGGCAAAGGTATGTAGTCAGACAAAACAACTGTACATCATCGGAAATTCGCTCTCGCAGTGTATCAAACAGCTTATTGACTGCTCGTTTCGTATTTAAAATCACCAAAACACTTCTGTTTTCCTTTAACAAATCCTTTGTAAAATCTGCAACAGATGAAACAGATTCTCCCCCTGGAACAAGGCGTGGTATAATTTGCACTCGTTTAAATTGTAAAAAACGTTGCTCAAAATCCCCTACCAAATCTTTTTCCAATGAAAATTCTATTGGATATACCGCTTTATCTAATGCCGGTTGTGTAGCCGTGCAAAAAACCACCGTACAATGAAAAACCTGCGCCAATGTATTCATAGCCAAATTCAATAGACAGATGTCCTGTAGAGGAAGTGCCTGTATTTCATCCAGCAATAACACGGAATTGGCCAGTGCTGGAAGTCGGCGAATACTCTGGCGGGAAGCCGCAAACAAAGTATTCAAAAGCTGCACCATTGTTGTACATATAACCGGAACATCTTGCCAGCGCTGGCTTAAAGCTATCCACTGGCTTCTCCCTTCCTCACTATTCTCGTTGAAAATCACATCCGAATGATGTTCAAGTACATACTCACTGCCAAGAACTTTTCTAATACAATCAGCATTTTGATGGGTAATAGATTTATAAGGAGCAAAGTAAAACACATGAGAAGCATTCTGCCGTCTTGCCATTTCCATGCAAAACCTAAGACCGGAATAGGTTTTTCCACCTCCTGTAGGAACATAAAGTCGATAGATTCCAGGATCGCATTTCTGTGCAGCAGAAAAGCACTGATCCGATATTTCCTGCCTCAGTTCATCTATTGTATATTTGCGGGACAATCCCTTCAAGTAATTCTCTGTTTTTTCTGACAGCCGATTCCAAAGTTTTTGCCGTTCTTCCAAAGAAGTGGAATGAGGAAGGAAAGTTTGATTCATATAACATGATGTATCAATCCAATCCGCATCCACCAACGCGCCAACCAAAAACCTCTGAATAAATCCCATTTGAAAACGATATGTCGTCCAAAAAACAGCGTTTTCACTCTCCGGATCATACTTTTCTTGAATTTTCTTCCGGACACGTTCTTCAAAGACAGAGAATTCCTCCGCAGCTTGATTGATTAAGGTCAACATAAACCCTTCCTCGCAGCAATCAGAGAAAAAAGCCTGTACATTCTCACTATACCGCACCCCAGCCCGTTCTGAATGCATACGATCCAGCCAGGGTTCGCAGCCATCTGGTGCAATATAATCACATCGGCCACTATGATGGCAACCGATCGCAAGACAAGCCATTTGAGCCATAACCCAATCCGTAAAATTCTGTTTTCTTTTATGTTCCCACAACCAATACATTCCGGCGCTGCAATGGTTCAACTTTTGCAGTGTTTTCCTCAGTATGTGGTCCTGTACATCCTGTGATGCTTTCCCCATGTCATGAAGCCATCCAGTCAATAAACCCAATTTTCCCAATCCGAACGGCTCACAAATTTCCGAGCATAACTTTGCCACATTACAACTATGCTCTTGCAGTGTCTGCCACTCCAATTGATCATGATTTAATTTACGTGTATGTGCAATCAGTCTGTCCATTTTAATTTCCTTTTTAAATATAAAAGTTATATATTTTTGTTTTTAAAATAACACTTCAAATATTTATTGTCAAGAACTTTTTAATGATTGCATTATTTCATAAAAATGTATATACTACTTATGTCATTTTTCCATAAAACAATGGATAATAAATGTGGATAGAAAAAAATATAAAAGTTATTTTACGAGTAAAGAGTGCCGCTCAACTAGTCAATTTAGTATGAGCGGCACTTCTTATCTATATTAATTCCCATATCAACATATTTCACATGGATCATTACCTTAGTCAGCCTTTTTACAACACTTGGCTGACTTTTATTTCCTCTCCAGCTTCACACAGACCTCGCAATGCCCCGTAAACGGAAACATATCCACCCCCCACGCCTCTTTCGCCTCGTACCCTTTCCTCTTAAACACCGCCAGGTCCCTGGCCAGGGTATCGGGGCCGCAGGAGACGTACACCACCCGGGCGGGCTTTAAGGTGGCCACCGCGTTTATGAATTCCTCCGTGCTCCCGCTGCGGGGCGGATCCATGAACACCACGTCCGCCTTTCCTCCCTGGGAGGCCATCTGGACCATGAATTTTCCCGCATCGTTGCAGTAAAACCGGATATTTTTTACTCCATTGACCTTGGCGTTGGTGACCGCGTCCCGGACCGCATCCGGATTGAGCTCCACGCCGATCACCTCCTTCGCCTCAGGCGAAGCGGCGATGCCGATGGTGCCGATGCCGCAGTAAGCGTCGATGACTGTCTCCTTCCCTGTGAGCCCGGCAGCCTGGATGGCCAGCCGGTAGAGCTTTTCTGTCTGGACCGGATTGATCTGGTAGAAGGATCTGGAGGAGATCCGGAACCGGAAGCCGCAGAGCTCGTCCACGATAAAGCCGGGGCCGTAAAGCACATGCTCCTTTTCTCCCAGGACCATGCTGGTGCCGCGGCCATTGATGTTCTGGACCACCGTGGTGATCTCCGGATGGGCCGCCCGCAGAGCCTTTACGAAATTATTTTTAGACGGGAACACAGGAGAAGCCGTCACCAGCACCACCATGATCTCGCCGGTGCTGTGCCCGGTCCTGATCAGCACATGGCGCAGGAAGCCGTACCCCGTATCCTCATCATATACCTTCATTTTAAACGACGGAACCAGTTCCCGGATCGTCCTGATGATATCGTCTGCCTTCTGATCCTCAATAAGGCAGGTATCCACCGGAAGGACAAAATGGGTCCCCTCCTTGTATACGCCGGAGATGATCCTCCCCTTCCGGTCCCTGGCCATGACCGCATGGACCTTATTTCTGTAATGCCAGGGGTCCTCCATTCCGATCACATCACGGACCTGGCAGAACGGCTTTAAAAGCTCCGTCAGCTGTTTCTTTTTTTTCTTCAGCTGCTCCTCATAGGGCACGTCCAGATACTGGCAGCCGCCGCATTTCCCAAAATTCGGGCACAGGCCCTTTGCCTTCTGTTTTTTTCCACTTTCATTTCTGTTTTCCATATACTTTATCTCCATATTCTTGCTTTTTCTTACGTTTCCATTATAATGATGTTGGGACTCCAAAGGATCTCCGGCGATCCCGGTCCGCTCTGTCAGGAGCCCTCCTGCATTTCCCGGGATCAGAAGCCCCTTACAGGCCCGCGCTGGATCTATGGCCCCCTGTCCCCACATCCCTGGACGGCATCCCCGGATCCAGGGGCCGTACTATTACGATTATAGCGTTTTTCCCCTTAAAGTACCAGCGTTATTTCAGCGCCCAGTCCAGACAGAAAGGATACAAAACATGGATTTTTATATTGATGAAACTGTATATACAGGCAGTCCGGAGGACACGTCCGGCCGTCTCCCCAGGGAGGTCCGCACCTACGCCCTTCTGGATACCCTCGGCATCCCCTTTACACGGGTGGACCACGACGCCACGGCCACCATCGACGCCTGCCTGGAGGTAGAAAAGATCCTGGGGATCCACATATGCAAGAATCTCTTTCTCTGCAACGCCCAGAAGACCCGTTTTTATCTTCTGATGATGCCGGGGAATAAGAAATTCAAGACAAAAAATCTTTCAAAGCAGATCAATTCCGCCAGGCTGTCCTTTGCCGGAGACGAATACATGGAGCAGTTCTTAGACATCACTCCCGGCTCCGTCAGCATCCTGGGACTGGCCAATGATAAGGAAAACCAGGTCCAGCTGCTCATTGATTCCGATGTATTAAAGGATCCGTTCCTAGGATGCCACCCCTGCATCAACACATCCAGCTTAAAAATAAAGACAGCAGACCTTACGGAAAAATTCCTGCCTGCTGTCCATCATTCGTATATCACGGTGGATCTTCCCTGGGAAGACTGACCATCCGTTTTCATAAAGCTCCAGGCTGCCGGATCCGGGCCTGGAGCTTTTATTTTACTGCATGACGCCGCTTCCATTAAAGGAGTACGTCACTCCATCAATAACCATGGAGGTATTGGAGACCATGGCTCCCCCGGCTGCCGGATCCATATAATACCAGTTTCCGTCGGGGCGGATCCAGCCGGTATAGCGGCCTCCGTTGTTTTCAAAATACCAAACGCCGTTTTCTTCCTTCCACTGGCCGGGCGTGGCGTCCCCTGCCTCCAGGGCTGGAGCGTAATCCTTAAAGGCAAATTCCAGGCACACGTTTCCATTGATCCCGTCGATCACGCCCTTATCGGTGGCCTGCCACATGGTCCGGTTGGGATAATTGTGATCGCCGCCGTATCTGGCCAGCCAGATATCATAGGGGATCTGGTTCGTATCCATTTCTGTCGTAAACTTATGGTAGTCGCTGTATACAATGGGCGTGTATCCTGCCTCCGCCACCACACGGCAGAAGGCGTTGGCGATATCCGTCAGCTCCTGGGTTGAGAGATCCAGGATATACTGGGACTCGATATCCACTGCCAGGGGATAAGAAACGTCATAATTCTTCGCCACATCCACCGCATACCGGGCCGCCGCCTCTGCCTCCTCCACAGTCCTTGTCTGGAGATAGACATAGGGCGTCACATGGACGCCGTTGGCGCTGGCCTCCCGCATGTTCTGGTCAAAATATTCGTCCATGGTATATTCTCCCTCGTAGCCGATGGATGCCATCCGCACCAGGGCAAAGGAAATATCGTCAGCGGCTGCCTTCCCCCAGTCCACGTCTCCCTGCCACTTGGACACGCTGACGCCCCGGAGAACTGCGCCGTCGATGGCCTTTCCCGTATCGTCCACATAAACGCCGTCCACCTTCGTCCAGGGGGTAAACGCACTTTCCGCATTTTCCTCCGCCGGTGCTTCAAAGCCCGGGCCGATCTGGTTCTTATCAGATTCCAGCGCGCTGACCGACGCCAGGGCTGTCATACAGGGCTGCACAAAAAAACCTGCGGTCAGAGCTGCTGCCAGGATGGTTTTCATATTCATAATCTCGTCACCTTTCTTTATAAACGTGCAAAAATTTACAGATTTCCATATATATAGATTATAGCACCTGCTTCCCTGGATTTCCATTAACAATTTATGAAGAAAATGCGGCAGAATTTACGCAGGAACCTGCCCTTTACTTCCAGAAACTCCCATGCTATGATTAAAGCAACGACTTTATATGCACAGGAGGAATCATGGACGTACTAAAAAAATTTGCAGCCTATTATAAGCCCTACAAAAAATTCTTTTTCCTGGACCTTTTCTGCGCCACCATCATCAGCGCCGTGGACCTGGCCTTTCCCCAGATCTTAAGAAGAGCGGCCAGCGACTGGTTCACCCGGGGCCAGGAAGCCATCCTGCGCTCCCTCCCCCTCCTCTTTGCAGGCCTTCTGGTCCTTTATGTGATCCAGACCCTCTGCAAATACTATGTGACCTACCAGGGCCATCTCATGGGGACCTGGATCGAGCGGGATATGCGCCGGGATCTGTTCGATCATTATGAAAAGCTCTCCTTTTCCTACTATGATAAAAACAACACCGGACAGATGATGAGCAAGCTGGTCTCCGACCTGTTTGAGATCTCCGAATTCGCCCACCATGGGCCGGAAAACGTGTTCATCTCCTCCATTAAGATCGCCGGCTCCTTTGTATTCTTATTCCTGATCAACGGGAAGCTGGCTCTCCTGCTGGCCGTGGTGGTCCTTCTTATGGTGCTTTTCTGCTGCCGCCAGAACGCCCGGATGCATGAGACCTTCATGGACAACCGGAGAAAGATCGGCGACATCAACGCCAGTCTCCAGGATACCCTGTCCGGGATCCGTGTGGTCCAGTCCTTTGCCAATGAAGAGATCGAACGGAAAAAGTTCGGAAGGAGCAACGAGAATTTCGTCCGCTCCCGGGACAATAACTACCGGGCCATGGGAAAATTCCACGCAGGCACCCTGTTTTTCCAGGGCATGATGTATCTGACCGTCCTGGTGGCCGGAGGATACCTTATCTCCATCGGGGAGATGGAGCCAGCAGACCTGGCCATGTACGCCCTCTACATCGGAATTTTCATCAGCCCCATCCAGATCCTGGTGGAGTTTACGGAAATGCTCCAGAAGGGCCTTACCGGCTTCAAGCGCTTCCTGGCAGTCATGGAAACAGAACCGGAGATCGAGGATGCGCCGGACGCGAAGCCCCTTACAAATGTACAGGGCCATATTTCCTATGAGGACGTAAGCTTCTGCTATAACAGCAGCGAGCCTGTTTTAAGCCATGTTTCCTTTTCCATCCCTGCCGGCAGATCCATCGCCCTGGTGGGCCCCTCCGGCGGCGGAAAGACCACCATCTGCTCCCTCCTTCCCCGGTTCTACGATGTGACCCACGGAAGGATCGCCATTGACGGCCAGGATATCCGGAAAACCACCTTAAAGAGCCTCAGAAGCTCCATCGGCCTGGTCCAGCAGGAGGTATACTTATTCGGCGGCACCATCCGTGAAAACATCGCCTACGGAAAACCAGGAGCCACTGACGAGGAGATCATTGCCGCCGCCAAAAAGGCCAGCATCCACGATTTCATCATGGAGCTTCCTGACGGCTACGACACCTTTGTGGGCGAGCGGGGCGCAAGGCTTTCTGGCGGACAGAAGCAGCGGATCTCCATTGCCCGGGTATTCCTTAAAAATCCGCCTATCCTGATCCTGGATGAGGCCACCAGCGCCCTGGACAATGAAAGTGAACGCCACATCCAGAAAAGCCTGGAGGAGCTCTCCAGAAACCGCACCACCATCACCATCGCCCACCGTCTCTCCACCATCCGGAATGCCGACGAGATCATCGTCATCGACGGCCAGGGCATCGTTGAGCGTGGAAGCCACAAAGAGCTCCTGGAAAAGAACGGTCTGTATGCCAGATATTATGAAATGCAGTTTGAGGGCCTGGAGGAGGCCTAGTCTTCCGCCATAACAGAAAAGACCCGGCCGGAGAGCACTGGAATCTGCTCACCGCCGGGCTTTTTCACGTTTTTTACTATTCTTCCTCCACCGTATCGCCCATCATTTTTAAGACAAGCATGGCTCCCAGCATCAGGACGATGCCCACAGGAAGGGCGATCCAGGCAGTCTTTACAAATCCTGCCACAATGTACGTCACAAAGGATACGGCGGCACAGGTCACCGCATAGGGAAGCTGGGTCATCACATGGTTCACATGCTCACACTGGGCTCCCGCAGACGCCATGATGGTGGTGTCGGAAATGGGCGAGCAGTGGTCTCCGCAGACAGCTCCCGCCATGCAGGCAGAAATAGAGATGATCATCAGCTCCGGATTGGTATTCTGGAACACGCCCACCACAATGGGGATCAGGATACCGAAGGTCCCCCAGGAGGTGCCTGTGGCAAAGGCCAGCAGGCAGCCCACCAGGAAAATAATGGCCGGAAGGAAATTCAGCAGGCCTCTGGCATGGTTGTACACCAGATCTGCCACATATACGTCCGCACCCAGGCTGTCTGTCATGGCCTTTAAGGTCCAGGCAAAGGTCAGGATCAGAATGGCCGGTACCATGGCCTTAAAGCCCTCGGGGATACAGGCCATGCAGTCGTGGAAATCCAGGACACGGCGCACCTGGTACAGGACCAGAGTGATCAGAAGGCCGAAGAAGCTTCCAAGGGTCAGTCCCAGGGATGCGTTGCTCTCCGAAAAGGCGGTCACAAAATCCACGCCGGAGAAAAATCCGCCTGTATACAGCATACCGATCACACAGCAGATAATTAAAGAAATAATCGGGATCAGGAGATCCATGACCGTTCCCCTGGAGATCACTGACGGATTGGATTCATCCGCATAAGGCCGTCCCTCTGTGGTAAAGAGATCCCCCTTGACCGCGTTCCTTTCATGCTTTAACATGGGCCCGAACTCCACCTTCATGAGCACCATCCCCACCATCATCACAATGGTTAAAAGAGCATAGAAGTTATAGGGGATGGCCTGGATAAAGATGGAGAAGCCGTCCTCTCCCTCCACGAATCCCGTCACAGCCGCCGCCCAGGATGAAATGGGGGCAATGATGCATACGGGAGCTGCCGTGGCGTCGATGAGATACGCCAGCTTTGCCCGGGAAACCTTGAACTTGTCCGTCACAGGCCGCATGACGCTTCCCACTGTAAGGCAGTTGAAATAGTCATCGATGAAGATCGTAACCCCCAGAAGGATGGTGGCCAGCTGGGCCCCCACCCGGGTCTTGATGCCCTTTGCCGCAAACCGGCCAAAGGCAGCGGAGCCGCCGGCCTTGTTCATAAGACTGACCATGGCTCCCAGGATCACTAAGAATACCAGGATCCCCACGTTGCTTTCATCGGTTAGGACTCCGATGATGCCGTCCTGGAAAATATGGACCACGGTCCGCTCAAAGCTCCCGCCGGAATACAGGATCCCCCCTACGGCGATCCCGATAAACAGGGAGCTGTAAACCTCCTTTGTGATCAGCGCCAGTCCGATGGCTACCACCGGCGGCACCAGCGCCCAGAAGGTGGAAAACAGGGCGGGGACGTACTCTGCGGTCTCCCCCTCTGCCCCAAGGGCCGTCATGGCAAAGGACATGAGGAACATGGACGCCAGGGCCAGTACAGCCAGGCTTTTCGTTTTCGTACTCTGCATTTCTCATACTTCCTCTCTTGAAAATCAAAAACACCACAAACGGCAGTCCCTTACGGAAAACGCGTTTGTGGTGTAGATCATGCAGATAAAAAGCCATACAGGCTGGAACCAGCAACACAAGATAGCGCTCCACGTATCGTGACAGTACGCCGCATCTTCTGCGTCGTACCAGGAACCCTGCCCCGGACCGGGCAAAACTCCTTCGGCGGTCTCCCCTTTGGCGGAAAACGGCGGTCCAGCCTTGTCTTCCGTTACTCTTGAAGCCCGCGCCTCTATCCTATTGAACCTGCCAGGTGTGCAGGTGCTTTTGTCATGGGTTATTGTAGCATACCTTTCTTAAAAAAGAAAGTACATTTCCAATTTTCCTGAAATTTCCCACAGCAGGCTCCGCCATGGGGGATCCTAGAATCTTCCCTCTTCAGCCGCCTGCTGGATGGAAACGGCCACAGCCACAGTCATGCCCACCATGGGGTTATTTCCTGCGCCGATGAGACCCATCATCTCTACGTGTGCCGGAACGGAGGAGGAGCCTGCGAACTGGGCGTCAGAGTGCATACGGCCCATGGTATCGGTCATTCCGTAGGAAGCCGGACCAGCCGCCATATTGTCGGGATGAAGGGTACGGCCTGTACCGCCGCCGGAAGCTACGGAGAAGTATTTCTTTCCTTTCTCCACGCACTCCTTCTTATAGGTGCCTGCCACCGGATGCTGGAAACGGGTGGGGTTGGTGGAGTTTCCGGTGATGGAAACGTCAACGCCCTCTTTCCACATGATGGCAACGCCCTCGGTCACGTCGTTGGCGCCGTAGCAGTTTACCTTTGCACGGGGGCTTTCCGGATCAGAGGAATAGCATTTTCTGAATACCTCCTCCACCTCTCCGGTGTAGTAGTTCATCTTTGTCTCCACATATGTAAAGCCGTTGATGCGGGAAATGATCTGGGCTGCGTCTTTTCCGAGACCGTTTAAGATCACGCGCAGGGGTTTCTTGCGGACCTTATTGGCCTTCTCTGCGATACCGATGGCGCCCTCAGCGGCTGCAAAGGATTCGTGGCCGGCTAAGAAGCAGAAGCAGTCTGTCTCTTCCTCTAAGAGCATCTTGCCAAGGTTTCCGTGGCCAAGGCCAACCTTTCTCTGATCGGCAACAGAGCCGGGGATACAGAAGGCCTGGAGGCCCTCTCCGATGGCTGCGGCAGCATCAGCGGCCTTACGGCAGCCTTTTTTAATAGCAATGGCTGCACCCACTGTATATGCCCAGCAGGCATTCTCAAAGCAGATGGGCTGGATCTTCTTTACCTGGTCGTAGACATTTAAGCCGGCGTCCTTAGTGATCTTTTCAGCCTCTTCGATGGAAGCGATGCCATAGCTGTTTAAAACAGAATTGATCTTGTCGATTCTTCTCTCATATGATTCAAATAATGCCATGATGTATTAACTCCTCCTTACTCCATTCTCGGGTCGATGATCTTCACTGCGTCTGCCACACGGCCGTACTGGCCCTTTGCCTTCTCATAAGCAGTTGTGGGATCGTCGCCTTTCTTAATGAAATCGGTCATCTTTCCAAGGTTTACGAACTGGTAGCCGATGATCTGGTCCTCTGCGTCGAGAGCGATCCCGGTCACATAGCCTTCTGCCATCTCCAGATAACGGGGACCTTTCTTTAAGGTTCCGTACATGGTACCGATCTGGGAACGGAGTCCCTTACCAAGGTCTTCCAGACCAGCCCCGATGGGAAGGCCGTCCTCAGAAAATGCACTCTGGGTCCTTCCGTAAACGATCTGAAGGAACAGTTCTCTCATGGCTGTGTTGATGGCATCGCACACAAGGTCTGTGTTTAACGCCTCCAGCAGGGTCCGGCCCGGAAGGATCTCTGCCGCCATAGCTGCGGAATGGGTCATACCGGAACATCCGATGGTCTCCACCAGTGCCTCCTGGATGATGCCCTCCTTCACGTTCAGGGTCAGCTTACATGCACCCTGCTGGGGTGCACACCAGCCGATTCCATGGGTAAGGCCGGAAATATCTTTGATCTCTTTGGACTGTACCCATTTCGCTTCCTCCGGGATCGGAGCTGCGCCATGGTTTACGCCCTGGGCAACTTTACACATTGTTTCTACTTCATGTGAATAAATCATTTTAAGACTCCTTTCAAGATATCTGTCGCAATTCTCTTGTTAAAAAAATCACATCTTGCTTGTACCATTCTCTCACAAAATCTCTCATTCGTCCATAGTTTTTTTCGATAAATTTTGTATTTCTTCGTTCCAGACCTTTAACTCCTTCAGTATGGAGACGACGATCACCGCGGCCATGACACTGGTACAGACATCCGCAATGGGCTGGCAGAGCTGCAGCCCCAGGATCCCCAGGAAACGGGGAAGCGTAAGGAGGGCCGGGATCAGAAAGATCCCCTGGCGGCCCGCTGCCACAATGGATGCCCGGAAGCCGTAGCCGATGGACTGGGTCAGCATATTGGACATGATGATCCAGGCCTGGAACGGCAGGGTCAGGCACTGGAACCGCATGGCCCAGGTACCGATCCGGATCACCTCCAGATCCCCCTTCCGGAACAGGCCCATAATGGCCTCTGCCCCGAAAAAGCTTATGACACCCAGGGTGGTCAGGAGGATCACTGCCACCTTCAAGCAGAACCAGAACGCCTCCAGGACCCGGTCATACCGCTTCGCCCCAAAGTTGAAGCCACATACCGGCTGGAAGCCCTGGCCGAAGCCGATGAGGGCAGAGTTGATGAACATCATGTATCTCGTTACAATGGACATGGCTGCGATGGCCGCATCCCCAAAGGGATTGGCCGCCACGTTTAAGGCCACTGCCGCCGCGCTGGCCAGACCCTGGCGGCACAACGACGGGAGGCCTGCATGAAGGATCTCTCCATAAATTTTTAGAGACGGAGTAAATTTTCCGGGTCTCAGCCGGATGCACCCCTTGCGGAAATTACACTGGAAAAACAGGATGCAGAAGCTGACGCACTGGCTTATGACCGTGGCGGCCGCCGCGCCGGAAATACCCATGCGGAGACCGAAGATGAGCACCGGATCCAGGATCATGTTTAAGATCCCGCCGGTGGTGATCCCCGCCATGGCATAAACGGCATAGCCCTGGGACCGCAGCAGATTATTCATCACAAAGGAGCCGGTCATCACCGGAGCCCCCAGAAGGATGTACCTGGCGTAATCCCTGGCATAGGGGGCAATGGTCTCCGTGGCCCCTAAAAGCCGCACCAGCTGGTCCAGGAAGGAAAGGCCGGTCACCGCCATGACTGCCCCGGCTCCCATGGCCGTAAAAAAGGCCGTGGCGGCCGTCCGCACTGCGACGTCTTCATTTTTTGCTCCCAGGCTGCGGGAAATATAATTTCCTGCGCCCATGCCCAGGGTAAAGCCCACGGCCTGGATCATGGCCATCAGGGAAAAAATGATCCCCACGGCCGCCGAGGCGCTGGTATTGATCTGGCTGACGAAAAAGGTGTCCGCCATATTATAAATAGAGGTGATCAGCATACTGATGATGGTGGGTACTGCTAACCCTGGGATCAGCCTGGAAACAGGCTTTTCCGTCATCATCCGGTACCGTTCCTCCTGGGTCATTGTCCTGCTCATGTATTCTCCTCCGTCCCGCTGTCCTTTTCTGTCGTATGTCTGTCCTGGCGCGCTCCTGCCCTTACGGCTGCCGGCAGGTTTCCCGCTCTGGAGGCAGCTTCCTCATCACAGTCACAAAATAGCCCACAAAGACGAACCCTTTGACCACACTGGTCAGGGTAATGGCCCACCAGATGCCGGAAAGTCCCAGGGCCGTTGATGATAAAATAAGAGCCATGGGGATCCGTGCCGCCGTAAAGATCACACTGATCACCGATGCCTGCATGGTCTTTCCAAGACCCGCCAGGGCGCCCTCTGTAAGGATCTCCTCACACATGAACATCTGGGACAGTCCCAGCACCTGCAAATAGATGATGCCGTCGGCCACCACCTCCGGCTCATGGATGAAGATCCGGAACACCGGCTCCGCCCCGAAGATCAGAAGCGCCGAGGAGCCCAGTCCCCAGGCGGCCATGATCCAGGCGGCCTTTTTATAGCCTCCCTTGACCCGCTCCGTCTTTCCGGCTCCGAAGTTCTGCCCGATAAAGGAATTGATGGCTGCTGCAAATCCGTCTGCGGTCATCCAGGCCACCGATTCGATCTGACTTCCCACCTTCTGGACCGCAATGGCCGTATCTCCGAAATCCGTGACCATACGGGTCAGGACCATGGAGATCCCGCTGTATATCATGGTCTGGACCCCGGCTGGAAACCCGATCTTTATGATCTGGCGGATATATCTGCGGCTGGTCCGCTCCAGGATATGGACCTGGCTGAACACCAGGGTATCCCTGCGGGCAAACCATAAAAACACCGCCGTTACCACCGCCTGGGCCCCCACTGTGGCAATGGCCGCTCCGGCGGCCCCCATGGCCGGTATGGGGCCGAATCCGAAGATCAGGAAGGGATCCAGGACCATGTTGATCACCAGCCCGATGACATTGGCCACAAAAGGCGTCCGGCTGTCCCCCGACGCAGTCAGTATTCCAGTAAAGATGGCATTTAAAAAAGAAAAGAGGATCAGTCCGCAGGTGATGGTCAGATAGATCTCCGCATCACGGACGATCTGCCGGTCCTGCATATTAAAAAATCCGATGAGCTGCTTCCGGAACGCCACTGACAGGATCCCAAAGATCACTGCAAACAGGATCCCCAGCTGCAGCGCCCCCTGGGCGTATTTTCCCGCCTCTTCCCGGTCGCCCCGGCCCAGGGAATGGGCTACCTTTACCTGGCCTCCCATTCTCGCCAGGCTGCTTACGCCCTGGGAAAACCAGGTGAACATGGCCGCCGATCCCACCGCCGACACTGCTCCGGCTCCCACCCGTCCGATCCAGGCCATATCCGTCATATTATAGGCCATCTGCACCAGGGAGGTAGCCATGATGGGAAGCGCCAGACGTGTAAGCGCAGGCAGGATCGGTTCGTGAAGCAGGTCGATATTTTTCTTCATAATCTCCCTCCAAAAAATAAAAAAGAGCGCTGCAAAGGATCTTTCCCCCGCAGCGCCCCCTCGTTTTTTCTTATTTATTTGTTGCTCAGGTACTCGTGGATACCGCGGGCACCTGCCTTACCAGCTTCCATGGCAAGGATCACAGTAGCTGCGCCTGTTACAGCGTCGCCGCCTGCAAATACGCCTTCTCTGGAGGTCTGGCCGTTGGCCTCGTCTGCCACGATACATTTGTGCTTATTCACATCCAGGCCGTCCGTTGTATTGGAGATCAGCGGGTTGGGGGATGTTCCTAAGGACATGATAACCGTATCACAGTCGATGGTGTAATCGGAGCCCTCTACTTCCACCGGACGTCTTCTTCCGGATGCATCCGGCTCGCCCAGCTCCATCTTAACCACGTTCATACCCTTTACCCAGCCCTTTTCGTCTGCCAGGATCTCGGTGGGATTGGTAAGAAGGTCAAAGATGATGCCCTCTTCCTTGGCGTGGTGAACCTCCTCCACACGGGCCGGAAGCTCTGCTTCACTTCTTCTGTATACCACATGAACCTCAGCGCCCAGACGGAGAGCGGTTCTTGCAGCGTCCATGGCAACGTTTCCGCCGCCTACGACTACAACCTTCTTGCCGGCTGCGATGGGTGTATCATAATCGTCGCGGAAGGCCTTCATCAGGTTGCTTCTTGTCAGGTACTCGTTGGCAGAGAATACGCCGTTGGCGTTCTCGCCCGGGATGCCCATGAACTTGGGAAGACCAGCGCCGGAACCGATAAATACGGCGGAGAAGCCCTCCTCGTCCATTAACTCGTCGATGGTCACAGTCTTGCCGATGATCACGTTTGTCTCGATCTTAACGCCCAGCTTTCTCACGTTGTCGATCTCCGGCTGTACAACGGCCTGCTTCGGAAGACGGAACTCCGGAATACCGTATGTAAGAACTCCGCCCGGCTCATGAAGGGCCTCGAAGATGGTCACGTCATAGCCCATCTTAGCCAGATCGCCTGCACAGGTAAGTCCGGACGGGCCGGAACCGATCACAGCAACCTTCTTTCCAAGCTTTGTCTCAGCAGCCTTGGGAACGAAGCCGTTCTCTCTGGACCAGTCGGCAACGAAACGCTCCAGCTTACCGATGGAGATGGATTCGCCCTTAATGCCGCGGATACACTTTCCTTCACACTGGCTCTCCTGCGGACATACGCGGCCGCAGACTGCCGGAAGTGCGGAAGACAGTGCGATGGTATTGGCAGCGTCCTCGAATTTTCTTTCCTTTACTTCTCTGATGAAGGTGGGGATATCGATATTTACAGGACATCCCTCCACACATCTTGCATTTTTACAGTTCAGGCAGCGCTCTGCCTCGGCAACAGCCTCTTCTTCATTATATCCGTAGCATACTTCCTCAAAGTTGGTTGCACGCACCTTCGGATCCTGCTCTCTGACAGGTACTTTCTTCATTACGTCCATGTCTGTTCCTCCACAATTAATTGTCGCTGCAGTGTCCGCAGCCGCCGTGATGGGTATCACCTTCCTGAAGCTTTAAGATCGCGCGTCCCTCTGCTGTCTTGTACATCTGCTGACGCTTCATTGCCTCGTCGAAGTTTACTGCATGTCCATCGAACTCCGGTCCGTCTACACATGCGAACTTCACTTCTCCACCAACGGTCACACGGCAGGCTCCGCACATTCCTGTGCCGTCTACCATGATCGGGTTTAAGCTGACGATCGTGGGGATCTCCAGTTCCTTTGTTAAGAGACATACGAATTTCATCATGATCATCGGTCCGATGGCTACACAGACATCGTATTTCTTGCCCTGGTTCTGAACCAGATCCTTGATCACATCCGTAACCATTCCCTTTCTCACATAGGAACCGTCATCAGTGGTAACATAAAGATTTCCAGCAACAGCCTCCATTTCCTTCTCCAGGATCAGCAGATCCTTTGTCTTTGCGCCGACGATCACGTCAGCGTCGATGCCGTGCTCTTTTAACCATTTTACCTGGGGATAAACAGGAGCAGTTCCAACGCCGCCTGCTACGAACAGGTATTTTTTATTCTTAAGGACTTCCAGATCCTCCTTAACGAATTCAGACGGATTTCCTAAGGGGCCCACGAAATCGTGGAAGGAATCTCCGGCCTGTAAGTGGGACATCTTCTCAGAAGAAGCTCCAACGGTCTGGAATACGATGGTGATGGTTCCCTCTTCTCTGTTGTAATCACAGATCGTCAGTGGGATCCTCTCGCCTGCCTCATCGATCTTTACGATCACGAATTCTCCGGGCTGACAGCTCTTTGCAACTCTCGGCGCCTTTACCTCCATAAGATAAATCTTATCCGCCAGCTTTTCTGCTTTTAATATCGGATACATACTACCTCAACCTCCTGTGTAAATTAAACAGTTCTGAAACTGCTCACATGGTTTAAGTTTATCATGTTCTCCAATTTATATCAACTGTTATTCTTTTTTTTCGTATGTTTTTTCTTCCATCTTCCGGTCATACCGGCAGAATTCATAGCAGAGGCTGAAATACGTCTGCTCATCGCTTTCCGCCGTCACCTGCCAGTCCGGATCCTGGTCCAGGTCCGGAAAATGGGTATCGGCCTCATAGGCATAATCGATCCTGGTCACATGAGCCGTCCGGCAATAGGGAAGGAACTGGCGGTAGATCTCCTCGCCGCCGATGATATAGATATCGTCGTCTGGAAACTGTTTTAAAAAGGAAAGGGCCTCGTCCATCCCGTGGACCGCTGTCACTCCCTTTTTTTTATAATCCCTGTTCCTTGTGAGGACCACATTGGTACGTCCCGGAAGGGCCTGGCCTCCCGGCAGGCTCTCCATGGTCTTCCTTCCCATGACGATGACCTTTCCCAGAGTCTCCTGGCGGAACAGCTTCTGGTCCTCCGGGATCGTCACCAGAAGACGGCCTTTGTTTCCAATGGCCCAGTTTTTATCTGCTGCTACGATCAGATTCATTTTATCGCCTCCATTTATGATGTTTCATTCTATCACGTTTTCCGCTTCCCGTCCACACCTGCGTCCGGGGCGCGATTTTGTACTTGATGGTTTTTTCGTTTCCATATATAATGATGCCAGGGATCAGAGACTGCGAAACATACAGGACTTCCGGCTCCGGCCCCGCCAAGAGAGGAGAATCGACCATATGATAAAATTTGAGCGCACAAGCGTCATGAACCTGGAAAACGCCATCCGCGGCGCCAGAAACCCCATGAACAGCTGGGGACGGATGGACAGCGCCTACGATGAAGATGGAAATTATATCCTGGGACCCAACGATCTGGATCTGGCAAAGCGGCTCCGCAGAGCCGGCAGCGACCACAGGAAATACGTCCGCCAGATCTTTGTCTCCGTGGACATCACCGCCCCCCTGTACTGGTGGAAGGAATACGACACCTACAAGGTAGCCACCGTGGCCAATTCCACCAGCACCATGCACAAGATCCACTCTAAGCCCTTTTCCATCGACGATTTCAGCCACGACCACATGACGCCGGAGACCCTGGCCTTCATGGAGACCGTCGTTGGAAGGCTGGAGGCCATCCGGTTAAAATATATGGAGGAAGGAAAAAATAAGGAGGACTGGTACGACATGATCCAGCTCCTTCCCTCCAGCTACAACCAGATGCGTACCTGCACCATGAATTACGAGACCCTGATCAACATCTATTACGCCAGAAAAGCCCACAAGCTGGAGGAGTGGCACTCCTTCTGCCGCTGGATCGAATCCCTTCCCTATGCAAAGGAGCTGATCGTCGCGGCGGAGGAATAGCCCTCCCTGCATCCTGCGGTCCCGGTATTTTTAAAATACCGGGATCTCTTTCTGTAACGCCAGGGAATAAAGAAACGCCTGCCGGACCGTTTTTCCTGTGATCTGCTCCAGGGCCCGTCTGTAATAAATGAGCTGCAGCCGGTAGCGGTCCAGAAGCACCGCCTCCTCCCCCTCTCCGATCCGGTCTGTTTTATAATCCACCAGCACAGCCCCGTCCTCATCCTCAAACCAGGCGTCGATGATGCCCTGGATCAGCACCAGCTCGTCGGAATCAGCCTCGTCCATCTCCCGGGCGGGGATCCCCACCACAAACTGCTGCTCCTTGTGGAGCCTTCCCTCTTCGTCCGCCTTTCTCATCCGTTCTGCCAGGGGCGTCTGGAAAAACCTCCAGAGAACGCCGGGCTGTACCAGCCGCAGGGCCTCCTCTGCCATGAGTCCCTGGGCTTTTATGGCGTCCAGCTGCGCCTTCAGATCCCCGAAGGAGACCGCATCCTTAAAGGACAGAAGCTCCAGGGCCCGATGGTAGGCCGTTCCCCGGACTGCGCCGCCGGGACGGGAAATACGGCCCTGCTCCCGTTCCTCTTCCTCCCCCTTCCGGAGAAAGGCCGGAACTGTGGGAAGGAAATCGCTTTCTCCATCGTCCACAAACTGTCCCTGTTCCTTCAGCTCTGAAACCGACATCTTGGCATGGAGCCCGATGTCCGCCTCATGGGGGTAGGGACGGCAAAGCTGCTCCAGGACCTCCGGAGGACAGGGCTCCCCCTCCTCCCTGAGCCGCTTAAGCTCCAGGTACGTCCCCGCCTTCCAGGCCTGGCTCCTGGCCGCCTCCTTCAGAAGCTCCGCCGCCGGAACACGGGTGACGGAAAGGGAGGCCCTGGCATTTTCCGAGGCCATTAAAAGCCAGTCCAGATAGGAACCGGCAGCGCTTAAGAATGTAAACGGCAGCTCCCGCCTTCCGGAGATCCCGCCCCATTTTTCCGCATGGCGGCCCAGATACCGGTCTCCGGCTGTGATGAACAGCTTTTCCTTTGCCCGGGTCATGGCCACATAGAGGATCCGCAGTTCCTCCCCCATGCTCTCCAGGTTCATCTTCCGGCTCAGGACATTTTTCTTAAGGGTAGGGGCTTTCACCTTCCGTTCCAGATCCAGGTAGTCTGTGGCGATCCCCAGCTTATCGTCAATTAGGATCTTTCCCCTGGCGTCCTGCCGGTTGAATTTCTTTCCGGCCCCGGCTAAAAATACCACGGGAAATTCCAGGCCCTTGCTCTTATGGATGCTCATAATCCGCACCGTATCGTCGTTTTCCCCGGCCCTGGCCGCCTCCCCGAAATCCGTATTGTATTTCTTCAGCCGCTCGATGTAGCGGATAAAGTCAAACAGGCTCTGGTAGCTGGTGGCCTCAAAGGCACAGGCCTTTTCCACCAGCATGTCCAGGTTGGCCTGGCGCGCCTTTCCCGCCGGCATGGCGGAAACGTAATCGTAATAGCCGGTGCGCTCGAAGATCCTCCAGATCAGCCGGTGGACCGGCAAATATCCGGCCTCCTCCCGCAGGATCTGAATGAGTTTTTGAAACTTTTCCAGTTTTTTATATAATTCATCCCCAGCAAAGGCCTCTGCACCGGCCTCCAGGAAATGCCGGACCGCCCCATAAAAGCCGGGATCCTGGCCCTTGTCCGCACACCGTTTAAATTCTGCCATGACCACCGCCAGATCATGGTCCGTAAGCCCGCCTATTGGCGATCTAAGAACTCCGGCCAGAGGGATATCCTGCATGGGATTGTCGATGACGGCCAGCATATTTAAGACCGTCTCCACCTCCACAGCCGTGAAATATCCCGTCCTGGAATCAGCAAAGGCCGGGATCCCCTCGGCGCTTAAGACCCGTAAAAATTCCTCAGCCCATCCGCTTAAGCTCCGCAAGAGGATGACGATATCCCGCCGTTTTAAGGCCTCATACCGTCCCTCCTTTCCGTTCCATACCTTCATCCCCCGGTCCGGATCCGTCAGCTCCCGGATCTTTGAAGCAATGAGTCTGGCCTCGGCCTCCTTTTCCGTCAGATCGGCCTTTTCCTCATCCATGGAAAGGAACAGGTCCTCCCCGGTGTCCAGAAGGAGCAGCTCCGTCCTGGCCTGGCCCTCTCTCTCCGTCTCCGGATATCCCGCCCCCGGATACAGGGCCGCGTCCTCCGTGTACTGGATGTTCCCCAGGCTCTTTGTCATGATGCTGTAAAAAATGTCATTGACAGAGGCCAGCACCTCCGGGCGGCTCCGGAAGTTTTTGTGAAGCTCGATCTTCTGGTACGGCCCCTCCTCTTTTTTATAGGACTCATATTTCTCCATAAAAAGCTCCGGTCTTGCCAGGCGGAATTTGTAGATGCTCTGCTTCACATCCCCCACCATGAACACGTTGGGCTTCCCGTACCGCTCCCTGGAGATCAGGCGGATCAGTGTTTCCTGGACCTCGTTGCTGTCCTGGTACTCGTCCACCAGGATCTCCTCGTAAAGCCCTGCCAGCTCGTCGGCCGCCGGGCCGGGGCAGTGGTCCCGGGAACCGGCAGTGAGGATATCCAGGGCAAAGTGCTCCAGATCATTGAAATCCACCAGGTTTTTCTCCTCCTTGGCCTCCTGGAACCGGGCCGTAAACTCCTCTGCCAGCTCCAGGAGCATGAGGACCGGCTCCCGGCTGTTTAAAAGGTCCCCGTAGATGCGTTCCGGGTCCTCCGGCACATAAAGGGCCTTCATCTTCTTTACGCCGTCCTTGACCCGGTTCCGGAGCTCCGAAACGGCCTCCTTTTTCTCCAGGTCCACATCCTTTCCCCGCACAGCGGCCAGGCGGCCGAACATGGGGGCGGAGAGGATCCCGCAGATCTCTTTATACGTTTCTGCCTCCGAAAGCCGCTCCATGGCCCGCAGATCCTCCTGGAGCATGGGGATATACGCCTGGGGGCCGTTCTCCTCCCCGGCAGTCTCCAGGGCCTCTGACAGCTGCTCTGCAAACTCGCCCGCCTGCCTTTTCACATCCCGCACCAGAAACCGCATCCATTCTGCGTTCTCCAATCCGTCCAGGTCCCCGTCTGTCTCCTCTGAAAGCTCTTTTTTACAGGCGGCGATCCACTGGCCCGGCCAGGGGTTGCTCTGGGAAAATCTCCACACCTGTAAAATATAATCCTCCAGGCCGCCGTCGGCCTTTCCAGAGGCATAGGTGTCCACGAACCGCAGGAACCGGCCATCCTCCCGGCCATAATAGTCCTCCAGGAGCTCCTTCATCACATCGGCCTGGAGGAGCAGAAGCTCTCCCTCATCGCCGATTCGGAACCCCGGATCAATGTCCAGCTCATTAAAATGCTCCCTAAGGAGCTTCAGACAGAAGCTGTCGATGGTGGTGATCCGCGCATGGTGGATCAGGCTGGTCTGGCGCTCCAGGTTCCGGTCCCCTGGCTCCTCCTCCAGCCGCTTTTCCAGGGCGTCCCCGATCCGCTCCCGCATCTCTGCCGCCGCCGCGTTGGTAAAGGTCATGACCAGGAGCCGGTCGATGTCCACCGGATGGTCCGGGTCCGTCACCATGCGGACGATCCGTTCCACCAGCACTGCCGTCTTTCCGCTGCCCGCCGCTGCCGACACCAGAAGATTCCTTCCCCTGGCGTCGATGACCTGCTGCTGCTCCTTCGTCCATTTCATTTCAGCCATTTTCCGTTCCTCCCTCCTGGTCCATGGTCTCCTCCTCCGGTTCCTCCTCTTCCAGCTCCTTTTCGATCTCCTTCCAGATCTCCTCCGGCTTCATGGATTTAAATCTCCGGAACCCGTATCCGGAGGTCTTAAGGTCAAAGCTGCAGATGCTGTGGTAGGGGCAGTAATCGCAGGCAGTCTTCTGGCCCTGCTTCCAGGGATTCACTGAAACGACACCGGAAAGGATCTCGTCTCCCATCTCCCGGAGGCTTCTGGAAACAAAGGCGGAAAGGGCCGAAAAACGCTCTCCCCCGGCCACTGACGACCGGGTCTCCTGGATGATCCCGTCCTTTAAGGCCACCGGGATCACATCCGACTCCTTTTCGATCTCCCGGTCCAGATGGCGGATCACATCCAGGCTGCTGTTGACCAGCCCGTTCATCCGGAGCTTTTTAAGGATCCCCACTTCAATCTCCTCCGGCGTCATGTCTCCCTGCCGCTCGATCACCGGGTCGTCGATGTGATAATAAAAGATCCCTGCGGGAACTGCCTTTTTCCCCGGATGGAGCCTTTCCTCCAGCCTGAGGGCCGCGTCCATATAGACCACCAGCTGGAGCTGGAGTCCATGATAAAGCAGGGACAGGTCAAAGGAGGTGCTCCCGGACTTATAATCCATGATCTTTACCAGGACCCGGTCCTCCTCCTCTAAAATGTCCATCCGGTCGATCCGTCCCCGCAGGTTCAACGCCTCCCCGCCCCGTAAGGGGATCCGGGTGCTCACATCCACCTCAAACTCCTCCGGCTCAAAATCGCCCTTCCGCAGCTGATGGATCAGGGCCCGGATGGTCCGGTCTGCGATCCGCTCCACCTTCCGCTCCAGATAGCTGTTTCTGGCAGAGCTCTTTAGGATCGTATTCCTGTATTCCAGAGCCACCTGGCTCACACATTCCTTCACCAGGGCTCTCTGCTTTTCGTCGCTGATGGCGCAGAAATCCATGCCTCTGGCCCTTACCTCACTGAAAAACAGGTCGATGGACCGGTGGAACAGGTTTCCCATGTCCGAAAAATCCAGCTCATACTCCCGCCGTTTCTTAAGCTCCAGTCCATGGCTCAAAAAATGGGCGTAGGCGCAGGCTGCATATCCCTCCATTCTGGTGACGCTGCCGTTTAAAATGGTCCCGTAAAGAGCCCTGGCCGCCTCCCGGCCGATACCATGGTCCCTGTACGAATAGGAACATGCCTCCGCCAGTGCTTCCATCCTCTCCTTTTCCAGATCCTCCCGGGACAAAAGCCCGTAGAGCATGGCCGCCTCCCGGTCCCGTTCCATGGACTCCGGATCCTGGAGCCAGCTTATGACTGCCCGCTTTGCTGCGGTCCTGTGGATGGCCGCCTCCTTAAGCTCTGAGGCCCTCTGTACGGGAACCGCCGGAAACCGTTTTTTCATCTGGCCTATGAGGCTGGAAGGCCGCAGGGTCTTCCCAGAGGCCGAAAGCACCGGATAGGAAAGGGTCAGAAGCTCCGACGGCTTCGTCATCATCAGATACAGGTAAAACCGCTGCATGAAGCCCTCTTCCCTGGCCGTGGGCGCCAGCTCCAGATCGTTCCTTTTTAATATCTCCCGCTCCTGCTCTGTGAGGATCCCGCCTTTTCCTGTGTCTGCCGGGACAACGCCCTCATTTACCCCCACAAAAAACAGGGCGCGGATCCCCGAAAGCCTTGTCCTTTTCAGATCTCCCGCCACCACCCGGTCGGCTCCTGCCGGGATCATGCCCACCTTAAGCTCCGAAAGCCCCGCGCTTAAGATCTCCAGATACTCCTTTCTGGACACCGCCTCGGTCCCCAGGAGCTCATAAAGCCGTTCAAACAGCTCCATGACCAGGCCGTAGATCTCCTCATACTCCCGGGCCTCCTTTTCCATTCCCTGGCTGCGGAACTGCTCCGCCTTGTCCAGAAGCTTCCGCTCCACCTCCAGAGACTGGAGAAGCTCCGCCAGGGCCTCCGTCACCGTGCCAACCGGTGTTCCGCGCTCTCCGGCCTTTTCCTTAAACGCTTTCAGCGGCCCCAATATCTCTTCCTTAAATTCATTTAATTCCTTCAAGTTCAGACGGCTGCCGCCCTCAAAGGTCTTTTCCCACTGGCCTTCCCAGTTTTTTAAGCCCCGGATCCCCATGGCCCGCACATACGTTTCCAGGCGGTCGGTCTTTTCCTCTTCCTCCGTCACCAGTCCGGTCCGCAGATACTGGAACATACTTTCATAATCAAAGCCCCTCCGCAGGATCTCCAGGGCGCTTTTCATAAGCCTTATAAAGGGATTCCCGGACACGTCCTTTTTGCTGTCCAGGAACAGGGGGATCCCGTTCTCCTCAAACTGGTGCAGGATCTCCTTTTCATACCCCGGCAGATCCCCGCAGACAATGGCGATCTCCCGGTAACGGAACCCATCCTTCTTCACCAGCCGGTGGATCTGGTTCACCACAAAATCCACCTCGTCCGCAGGATTCTCCGCCTGGACCAGACGGATCCCCTCCGCAGGACCTCCCCAGGGACGGTAGGGATACCGGAACATGGTCCGCTCCAGATGATCCAGCTCCGGCCGCAGGGAAAACCGTTTCAAGGGCCGGTCTGCCAGACGGATATCCTGCCCCACAGCCACGCCGTTCTCCTTGGCCAGACGCTTTAATTTCCCGGCCATCTTCCGGCTCATATCGAACAGGTCCGCCTCGTCGCCGGGGCCATAAAGATCCGTGTCCCCGGTGGCTGTGACCGTCACATACATCTCCCGGCACAGCTTAAGGAGCTGGCCCAGAAGCCGGTACTGGACTGGAGTAAAGCCCGTATAGCCGTCCAGGACCAGAACGCTGTCCCTTAAAAGCCTGGAGCGCTCCGCCACCCGGCACAGCACGTCCAGAAGCTCCTCCGCCGTAATATACCGTTCCCGCATAAATGCCTGGAACGCCCGGTAGATCACATTCATATCCGTGAGCTTTCCCTGGAGGACCTGGCCCATGTCCCCCTTTTCCATCTGCTCCTTTAAGGCCTCCGGCGTGACGCCGTACTGGTAAAATTCCGACAGCATGGACTTGATCTCATCGATAAAGCCCGTCTGATTCAGATGGGCAGAAAATAAAAGAAGCTGGTCCTTCTGCTCTCCCGCCAGTTTCCGTAAGACCATGGTCTTTCCCGTATCGTCCAGGATCTCCGGCTGGGGCAGGGAAAGCTCCCCGAAGATCCGGTAGGCCAGACGCTCAAAGCTGACGATATCAATATTCATGGTGCCCCGGCGCGGATGCAGGCGGACGATATCCTTCTGCCCCTGCATGGTGCTCTGCTCCGGTACGATGACAAAAAACTGCCTCTGGGGCTCCTTCATGGACCAGTCGATGACCTTCTTATAAATATATTCCGTTTTCCCGGCTCCCGAACCGCCGGTGATCAGAGAAAGTGCCATGGATACCTCCTGTGTGGTCGTTTATGGTGTCGCGGTGCGCGATGGTATAATACCTGTTTTCCAGACATTATACCGCGGTTGGAACCTCCAGTCCACTGGCTGGGGCTGGATTTTTCGGCTCCGTGTATATTTTCCAGAAACTGGGGAGCGCTGTCTGGCCTGGCTCCCGATTGGATCCATATATCTTTTCTATCGCTGTAACACAAGATTCTCCAAAATCACTCCAACATACTCATCATAGCCCTTTTCAATGTCCATAATGAACAATTTTTCGCCGATCACCATAGCGTAACAATCAAACCAGTCGTATTCCGAACCTGGAGCGTAATAAATACGTTTTCCCCCTATTTCCTCTTCCGTAAACAGGTTCGGATTGCTTTCCATGATTTCCTCCAGCTGCTGTTTCCCATTATTGGATCTGTATGTACACAGTTCTAATTTGAACGTATCCTCATTTACCTCACATTCATACGTCACAGCGATATAGCTTATCGCAACAGAAACGCCGGTATCAGCCGCACTAAAGCCAGCCGTGTTTGAAGGCGCCGTGCTTCTGTCCGCCGCCTGGGAATCTAAAACGAAAACGCCTTCATCGCTGTCAGCTAAAAAACCTTCAATAGAATCATACTCTGTATTTGCAAGTGATTCATGGATCACTTCATTCTGGAGCAGCTGGTCCGGGTCAGAAGCTGACATTTCAGCGCTGTTCTGGCAGCCGGTCAGTCCCAGGACCAGCAGAATAGACATTCCTATAAGTTTTTTCATGTTTGCTCCTCCTTTCGATTCCTGGTACAAAAAACCGGTGAGATAAAATATCCCATCGGCTAAGTTCGTGTATCTGGCTGTGGTTCTGATCACCATATGAAACCGTACTTTACTCCTCGCTCCGCGCTTTCCTGCGTTTCAACGCTTCTAATATGGTATCTGCATTTTCGGTATTTGTAACCTCCGGATAGTCCGCTTCAAACTGCACAAGCAACTCCTTTGACCGTTTTTCTTCATCACGGACTGCCTGATAGACTTTTTCAAGATCACCTGCCTTATTATTACTGTATCGGTCAACCGTGATATTGTCAATAATTTTAATATCTTTAAATTTTTTATAAAAAGGCCAGCGTGGAAAGCATTTCTGCCTTTCACGCTGGCCTTTGCCTTTGTAACGTTCATATAGCTGATGTCTGATCGTTGTTTTCAGATTTCTTCCTTATTGGGCATCAGCATCTCTGCGTCTCCCTTTCCCCAAAGCCTGCGATCACTGGCTGCGTTTACTGGATCCAGGCTCCGTCCTTATCTACTTTGTAGCCATCCGGAGTCGTGGTGTCATAGGCCATGGCTCCCAGAGAACTGTCGTTCACTTTGCTGAAATAGTACCACTTGCCGCCGATCTCATGCCAGCCGGTGAACATATAGCCCCGGTTGCCGTCCGCCTGCGGATACAGATAGTACCAGTTGTTCTGCCAGTGATGCCAGCCGGTCACCATATAGCCCTCACCGTTGAAATAGTACCACTGGTAGGTGTCCTTCCAGGGCAGGTATACCCAGGAATTGGAAGGCCAGGTCCCGTCGTCGTAGCTGTACCACCAGCCCTTTTCGTTCATGACCCATTTTCCACTTTTGTAGAAGTCAGCCTTCACTCTCGCCCTTCCGGAGGAGTGGGAATTTCCGCTGTTGCTTCCGCCGCCGGACGGACGGCTGGGCTTCTTCACTGCCTTCACATCAAAGGCACCCAGCTTTGTAATGGTGATCTTCACCGTTCCCTTTTCTCCATCCACGTCTGCCTTATCAACGCCCTCTACTTCATAATTATAGGAAGCGTTGCTGTAAGATGCGATAAAGTAGTCCGGGATCTCCACGGTCATGGTCACAGGAGCCGTCAGCGTTTTCCTCTCCTTACCGTTGACCAGAAGCTTTACAGAACCTCTTACCCGGGCGTTGCTGGAGGTGGCGGGCCATTCTGTCGCGTATTCAATGGTCACCTTTCCGCCGCCCTCTGCAAAATCCTCAGAGGTAAGTCCTGCTGCCGCGATGCCGCCCACAGCGTCTGAAGGCTCTGTTTCAATATTCTCCGCTCCGTAGACAGCCAGATAAAGGGCCTCGTATTTTGCCACCTGGTCGGCTGTGAGCTTTGTAATATCGATCTTTGTCTTTAAGGCCTCTGTCTGCATGTCAGCCGCCTGTTCCTTCTCGTCCTGGCGCATAATGTCCGCATTTGCAATGACCTTATCTGCCTGGGCCAGAGCGTCGGCTGCGTTGCTGGGGGTTGCCAGGATCACCTTTGCCTCCGTGATCTCGCCATCCCCATCGGTGGTGTAAGTCACATCGTTGAGCGTAACTGTCTTCCCCTTTACCTTGTGTCCATTTTTTGCAACTAAATAGCTTTTCCCCTGGGCATTTACCACGCCGTTTACTGCCATGGCGCCGTCTGCCCCAACCCATACCTGCTCAGTACATCCATTTCCTTCGGGACAAGTGATCCACTGGTTCTTCACCAGGGAAGCCGGATCCTCTGTCTCGTAGAAATACCATTTGCCGTTCTGCTGGTGCCAGCCGGGCTCTACCTCTTCGGGAACGATATCCTCCTTTGACAGAGGCGCTATTTCAGCCGGCTTATAGCCATCATACATAAAGTCTACTCCGGCCCATGGATCCTCTTCGTCCACATAATCCCTAAGTACCAGATTCATAAAACTATCGTATGCGCCCTGATCAAAAACACCAAGCCCAGTGGCCGAGTGGCCAAGAAGTCTAGGCATCTCTCCAGTTTTCTTCATGCCTTCAAATACATCCGCAAACGTATCGTCGGCATCTGCTTTTACCGCACATCCACCTGCGTCAATGGTATATGTATAATTGTTAGCAGCAGAACCTTTATATGTAGCCAGAGGGATCGAGGCGTCTATCCAGATACCAACATCAATTCCTAAAGTAAACTCCTCTTCCTCCCCATTCAGCTTACAGATTACTTCAATCTCATAGCTGCCGTTTTCCAGAGGCTTCTCAGCATGAAAAACACCATTCCGGCTGATCGAGAACAGCTTTTCGTATACCGGTGAATCATTAAACATCACCGACTGGATTTCCAGATCCTTTACGCCTGAATACCCCAGATCCTTCCCTGCTTTATAATTATAAATGGTCAGCTGCTTATCCGGAAGTGTTCCCGCACCATACATTCCGGTTGTATCAGAATACCATCCTCCAGTATTCTTGAAACAGAGAAAATCTCTTGAAACAGTCTGCTCCTTCTGGAGCATCCCCTTAAATACTGCATCAAACTCCAGGTCTGAATCTGCATCTATCTTCCAGCTCTGATTGTACCGTCCGTTGATTTCCAGAGGTTTTTCATTCACAGAAACTGAAAACGGAAATGCTGAAATGTATTCCTCATTGGATAATTCATAGTCGCATCCAATCGTCTTTACATCCAGAACAACTCCCTTTGGGACCTCGCTTGCTTTTCCGACCGGAAGATACGTGTCTGTCTCCCCATCATGGTAATGAACCCGTAAAATTCCCCCCTTCACATTGGGAACCGTGACCTTCACAGTCTCCGCCGCCAGGGAAGAAAATCCGGCTGCCAGCGTCATGGCTGCTGCACACACCGGCAGAAGCCATCGCTTCGTACATTTTCTCATAACCCTTCCTCCTTGTACTTATTTTGACGTAAAAATCAGAATTTCCAATTTTTACATACTATTTTAAGTATAGTCGGAAGGTTCCGGTCTATCAAGGTGTACCGGCAACTGTACCACCATCTTTCAGACCATCCCTGTATTTTCTGACGATGGCCTCCGTCTCCTCCCTGGAGTACACCTCCCCATGGTCCCGCATTCCACGGATATATGTGTCAAACGCCTGGGTAATGGACGGTTCCTGGATCAGGAGCTGATGGAAGCCCTGTTCCGGGTCGTACAGGACCAGACTGGCTCCCACGGCGCTGCTGACAAAAATATTCAGCATTTTTGTCAGATGAAGGCTCTGTTCCTTTACGATCCCCATATCACAGCCCGGCCGTTCCATATCTGCCAGCATCCCATCCAGGATCCTGACCCTTTCCTCCCTTGTCAGCGCCCGGACGTACTCCTCCGGATAATCGGCGAACCGGCCGTTTTCTGCAAATTCCCGGAGCCCGTCCTCCGTAAAATAATGGATCAGCTCTGCTCCGGAAGCAACCTGCTCCCTGCGTTTCATGATCCCATCGATCACCAGGCTCCTGCCGGGAAGCCCCGGCGCTGCCACACGCTCTGCCAGCTCCCGGTCTGCCCAAAGGACAAAGCATGGCTGGTATTCCAGAAAACAGCGGCTCACGGGGCCATTGTCGCTTTTCAGCATCCAGTCCAGTACCTGGAAAATGTCACGGAAGTATCTGGCAAGACAGCCGTTCCTGCCATTTTTATACACCTTAAAAAAGCTCCTGCGGTACGCGTCCGTCACCTCCGGCTCATAGGCCACCACCGCCTGGTCCATATTTCCAGAAAACAGGATCACCCGGTCGTCCAGGATCCCGTAATACGGATATAAAACTGCCTCATCCCGGCCGCCGGATGGATGATCATGATAATAATACCAGGTTTCATAAGCGGCACCGGCCTGGTAATAGGTGGGGATCAGATTATAAACGGCCCTCAGGTTATGATAGTCTCCGGCGCTGTCCTCCGCTCTCTTGGAAAGCCTCACCAGCTGGACGATATTCAGATGCCCCATGGCAGAGCGGCCGTCCAGTGAAAACGCCGGCAGCAACCTGGCCAGGATACAGCTTTCCGCAGGCACATAAAAATACGCATTCTTTCTCCCGGCGCTCAGATTCTCCCAGATGGCACTCCAGAGATACCGTTCCACAGCGATCACTCCGTTTATGGTACGCATTCCCGGAGCGCTGATCTGTCCCGGAGGTTCCGGAGTCGTTTCAAATCCGGCCTCCATCCCGCATATATTTCCCGCCTCCTCCAGCATCCGGCCGATCATGCACCGCATAAAATAAACGTCGTCTCCATCCATAGCCCGGTAATACGCCTCCTGCAGCTCCCGGTGCTCCCGGACACCCAGCCGCAGCTCCCGGCGGATCGCTTCAAAGATCTGTGGATCCGGCAGCCTCGTTCCGGCCAGGTACCGCTGGATATTCACCCGGTTGATGCCCGTGATCCTGGCAAATTCATAGTTGGTATATCCGCTGGCCCTTAAATAGGCCTCCAACAGCTCATGAAATCTTCGTTTTTCCATACTGGCTCCCCCTCCCCGCAATTAAAGCTCCCAAAAAGCAAAAACGCCTGCCGGAAGACGTATCTTACCGGCAGGACATTCTATTCTAGCAGCATAATTCTGTGATCACCTGCGCAAAGATCTTCGCGCTCATTAAAAGCTCATCGATCACCGCAAACTCGTCGGGACCGTGCATGTTATTTTCTGTTTCCGGCATGGCCGCGCCGAAAGCAACTCCATTCTTTAAGTGGTGGACATACGTTCCGCCTCCGATGGCGATGCACTCTCCCTTTCTTCCCGTGTACATCTCATAGCTCTTAAGGAGCGTCTGGACAAACTGAGAATCTCCGGGAACGTGGTGGGGCGGGTTCATGGAATCATTGTTTAAAGAGATCCCGTACCCGGCCATGGCCGCCTTCGCCGGCTTTAAGGTATTCTCCTCATTGGAGCAGATGGGGCAGCGGCTGTCAAAATCACCGGAAAGGCTGGTCTCCGTGATCTCCAGCATACTGAAGGTCAGGGTCAGCTGGCCGGATTCCTCGTCCTCCATGGCGATCCCCAGGTTCTTTCCGAACCAGTCGCCGTGGGGCATCAGCTTATTCAGGGCACGGATCTTTTCCACCTGTCCGCACTCAGCCAACTCCAGCTTTTCGATCAGTGCAAGAAGTCCTGTCAGGGCATTTTTCCCCTTCCAGGGGGTGGAAGCATGGCCGTTTTCCCCAAAGGCCTCGATCTTCATATAGCCGCCCTCAGAGGTCACGTCAAAACGGATCCCCAGCTCGGCCTCTAAAGTGTGGGCAAAGGCCTCTGTATCGGAGCCGTCCAGTCCCTCAAATAAGGCCTCTGCCTTGGAGGGGACCACGTTGGACTTGGTGCCGCTCTTAAAGGATACCATTCTGGGAAGGGCCTGGCTCTTTTCAAACTCTGCCGTGAACTGGCCGTGAAGGCTGCCCTTTTCAATGTTGATCACCGGGAAGCTGGCGTCCGGAGAGAAGGTCATGGGGGCCTCCTCCTCCACACTGTAATAGTGGCGGATATCGGAGCTGCCGCACTCCTCGTCGGTTCCCAGGATCAGACGCACGTTCTTCTTCACCGGGATCCCCAGCTCCTTCACAGCGCGCATGGCGTAGAGGGCTGCAATGGCCGGGCCCTTATCGTCGGCAGTTCCGCGGCCGTAGATCTTTCCGTCCTTTACCACCGGTACAAAGGGCTCTGTCACCGTCCATCCGTCTCCCGCCGGAACGATGTCCAGATGGGCTAAGATATCCAACTGCTTTTCCTTATCGTTCAGATCCACCGTTCCCACATAGTTGTCGTAGTTGTTGATGGAAAATCCGTAGCATTCTGCAATGTGGAGCGCTGCGCCCAGGGCCTCAAAGCAGCCGTCTCCGTAGGGCCTTCCTGCCCGGTAGGAATCCTTGGTGCTGTCGATCTTACAAAGCTCCGCGATATCCTCCAGCATTTCTGTTTTATGGGCGTCGATAAATTTGTCTATTTTTTCTCTGTACACGTTTCTGCCTCCTATTTCATCATTCCGGCCAGCACTTCATTGACCACTTTTCCGTCTGCCTTTCCCTTTACCAGGGGCATTAAGACCTTCATGATCCGTCCCTTATCTTTGGCCGTCGGCGCTTCCATCTCCAGCTCCTTTAAAACTCCGTTTATGATCTCTGTGATCTGGTCCACAGTCAGGTCTGCCGGAGCAAACTCCTGGTATACCTCCATCCGCTTTCTGGCCTCTTCGATGATGTCGGTCCGGTCTGCGGGAGCCGTATCCATGGTCTCCTTGGTCTGCTTTAATTCCTTTTTGATCACTGCATTGGCCTCGTCCTCGGTCAGGGGAGAACGCTTGTCGATCTCTGCATTCTTTAAAGCAGATAAAAGCATGGACAGAGAATCCTTCCTGTCCTTATCCTTGGCCTTCATGGCCTCTACCATAGCTGCACGTACAAGCTCGATCTTGCTCATAGGATCCCTTCCTTTCCTTATTAATATCAATTAATTCCGTCCGAACTCAGCCAGTCTTAAGCCTGGGTTTCTCTCTTCCACCATCCCGACGCTCCAGCTATTGATGAACAGGAGCAGCGGATTGCCCTTCAGATCACAGATCCGCTTCATATCGGAGGTACCCTGGATCCTGGCCACATCCACCTCGCCTGGATTCTCGATCCACCGGATATACTCAAAGGGAAGCTGCTCCAGCTTTACCTCCACGTTGTACTCGTTCTCCAGGCGGTAGGTCAGCACCTCGAACTGCAGGACGCCCACAACGCCTACGATGATCTCCTCCATGCCCGTATTGAACTCCTGGAAGATCTGGATGGCTCCCTCCTGGGCGATCTGGCTGATGCCCTTGATAAACTGCTTTCTCTTCATGGTATCCATCTGGCGCACCCTGGCGAAATGCTCGGGAGCAAAGGTGGGGATCCCCTCAAACTGGAATTTTCCGCCGGGAGCGCATAAGGTATCTCCAATGGAGAAAATACCCGGATCGAATACGCCGATGATGTCTCCGGCGTACGCCTCCTCGATGATCTTTCTGCTCTCTGCCATCAGCTGCTGGGGCTGGGTCAGACGGATCTTCTTCCCGCCCTGGACATGGTTCACTTCCATTCCAGCCTCAAACCTTCCGGAACAGATCCGCATGAACGCGATCCTGTCCCTGTGGGCCTTGTTCATGTTGGCCTGGATCTTAAATACAAAGGCGGAAAACTTTTCATCAAACGGATCCACCTGGCCGTCCAGAGTCTTTCTGGGAAGCGGGGAGGAGGTCATATTTAAGAAATGCTCCAGGAAGGTCTCCACGCCGAAGTTGGTCAAAGCCGAACCAAAGAACACCGGAGAAAGCTCGCCGCGGTTTACCAACTCCTGGTCAAATTCATCGCTGGCTCCGTCTAAAAGCTCGATATCGTCCCTGAGCTGGGCATGGTAATCCTGGCCGATGATGGAGTCCACATCCGCGCCCTCCACATCGAAGGTCCTGCTGGCCACCTCCTTCTGGCCTCCCATGGCAGCCGTGAAGGTAGTGATCTGCTTTGTCTGGCGGTCGTATACGCCCTTAAAATTCTTGCCGCAGCCGATGGGCCAGTTGATGGGGCAGGTATGGATCCCCAGGACCTCTTCGATCTCGCTCATCAGCTCAAAGGGATCCCTGGCCTCCCGGTCCATTTTGTTCACAAAGGTAAAGATCGGGATATGGCGCATCACACAGACCTTGAAAAGCTTGATGGTCTGTGCCTCCACACCCTTGGAGCCGTCGATGACCATCACCGCCGAGTCCGCAGCCATAAGGGTCCGGTAGGTATCCTCCGAGAAGTCCTGATGGCCCGGCGTGTCCAGGATATTGATGCAGTAGCCTCCATAATTAAACTGTAAAACCGAAGAGGTAACGGAAATTCCCCTCTCCTTCTCGATCTCCATCCAGTCGGAGACCGCATGCTTTGTGGCCTTCCTTCCCTTTACGGTTCCCGCCAGATTGATGGCTCCGCCGTAAAGAAGGAATTTTTCAGTCAGTGTCGTCTTACCGGCGTCCGGGTGCGAAATGATCGCAAAGGTGCGCCGTCTCTTTATTTCATCTGCAAAAGCTGCCAATGGAAAACCTCCAATTCAAACGTCTTAAAATCACAACATCCTTATTTTGCCAATAAATTCACCATTCGTCAAGTATAATCTGGGCCAGACCCGTTCCGTCTTAAAAATCTTCCGGCTCCTTCCTCTCCATTCCAAAAACAGCGTCCAGGATCCTTCCGGCCACGTCCTCCTTGGACATCTTGGGAAGCTCCGTCTCCTTCTCCCTGGTGATCAGCGTCACCACGTTGGTATCGGTGCCGAAGCCGGCCCCATCCACCTTCAGGTTATTGGCCACGATCATGTCCAGCTTCTTCTTTTCCAGCTTTGCCCTGGAATTTTCCAGCATATGCTCCGTTTCCATAGAAAAGCCGCAGAGGAACTGGCCCTTTTCCTTATGCTCTCCCAGCCATTTTAAGATATCGTCGGTGCGCTCCAGCTGGATGGCCATATCCCCGTCCTTTTTCTTCGTCTTTTCTGTATTGACGAATTTAGGCCGGTAATCGGCCACCGCCGCTGCCTTTATGATGGCGTCCTGCCCTGCGCTCCTGGCGGTCACGGCCTCAAACATCTCCTTGGCGCTCTCCACCGGCACCAGGTCCACGAACATGGGCGGCTTCTCCTCCGCCGGTCCTGTGACCAGAGTCACCTGGGCCCCCCGGTACGCAGCGGTCTTCGCAATGGCGTATCCCATCTTCCCGGTGGAGTGGTTAGTGATGTAGCGGACCGGATCAATGGCCTCCCTGGTGGGACCGGCGGTCACTAAGATCTTTTTCCCGGCCAGATCCTTTTCATACCGGATCTCCTTTAAAATATACTGGAGCAGTACCTCCGGCTCCGGCATTTTCCCGGCTCCCGTATCCCCGCAGGCCAGATAGCCGCTGGCCGGAGAGATCACCTCCATCCCGTACCGTTCACAGATCCTTAAATTATCCTGGGTGATGGGATTTTCAAACATCCGGGTGTTCATGGCAGGGCTTATGATCTTTTTGCAGGTACAGGCCAGGACGGTGGTGGTCAGCATATCGTCAGCCAGGCCATGGGCCAGCTTTGCAATCACATTGGCAGAGGCCGGAGCCACCAGCACCACATCCGCCAGCTTTGCCAGGGAAACGTGCTCCACGGAAAACTCAAAATTCCGGTCAAAGGTGTCCACCAGGCACTTGTTCCCGGTCAGCGTCTCGAAGGTAATGGGATTGATGAAATTGGTGGCGTTTTCTGTCATGATCACATGGACATCGGCCCTTAATTTTTTCAGCGCGCTGGCCAGATAAGCGATCTTATAGGCCGCAATACTCCCTGTCACGCATAAAAGCACTGTTTTTCCCTTCAACATTTTGGAATCCTCCGTTGTATTTCCGATTATTTTGTGGTAAAATCACTTTCATTAAAAAATAATGATCGTACATAGCACTTAATTATATCACTTACGATTCAAATGTGGAAGGAGTTTTCTTTATGATTTTAGCCGTAGACATGGGAAACAGCAATATCGTCGTGGGCGGGCTGGATGACCAGTCCACATATTTTGAAGAGCGGATCACCACCGACGACCGCAAGACAAGCCTGGAATACGCCATCATGCTGAAAAACATCCTGGAAATACACAAGGTAAAACGGAGCGACATCGAGGGCTCCATCATCTCCTCCGTTGTACCGCCCTTAAACGCCCCTCTTTCCTCGGCCGTAAAAAAGATCACCGGAAAACGGCCGTTTTTAGTGGGATCTGGCATGAAGACCGGCTTAAACATTAAAATGGACAACCCTAAGGCCGTGGGCGGCGACCGGATCGTAGCTGCGGTGGCGGCCATTGCGAAATATGAAGGCCCTATCATCATCATCGATATGGGGACCGCCACCACTATGGATGTGGTGGACAAGGCAGGCTCCTACATCGGCGGCGTGATCCTGCCAGGTGTCAAGGTCTCTTTAAATTCCCTGGTGTCCAATACGGCCCAGCTTCCCAGGATCAACCTGGATGTTCCCAAACGGACCATCGGAAAAAATACCATCGAGTGTATGAGAAACGGCATCATGTACGGCAACGCCGCCATGCTGGACGGGCTCATCGACCGGATGGAGGCAGAATTAGGAGAACCGGCGACTCTGGTGGCCACCGGAGGCATGTCCCGGTTCATCACTCCCCTCTGCACCCATAAGATCATTTACGACGCGGATCTCCTGCTGCGGGGCCTTCTGATCCTTTACCGTCAGAACATGACAGAATAACCCGTTAAAACAGGCCTGCAGAATTTACCAGCCGGCCTCCGGTATAATCCTTACCAAAACCGTACATCATTCTCAATATAGCAAAATCCAGAGAATGATCCAGGAGGTAAGGATATGTCCGGTTATAAGGTTGAAATATGCGGAGTCAATACGGCCAAGCTGCCGTTACTTACCACAGAAGAGAAGGAAGAGCTTTTTAAAAGGATCCTGGCCGGCGATAAGCAGGCCAGGGAGGACTATATCAAAGGAAATCTGCGTCTTGTGTTAAGCGTCATCCAGCGTTTCTCCGGAAATAACGAGAACGTGGACGACCTGTTCCAGATCGGATGCATCGGCCTAATCAAGGCCATCGACAATTTTGACATCACCCAGAACGTCCGTTTCTCCACCTACGCGGTCCCCATGATCCTTGGGGAGGTCCGCCGGTATCTCCGGGACAACAATTCCATCCGTGTCAGCCGCTCCCTGCGGGACACTGCCTACAAAGCCATCTACGCCAGAGAAAACCTCATGAAAAAGAACATGAAAGAACCCACCATCATGGAAATCGCTGATGAGGTGGGTCTGAGCAAAGAGGAGATCACCTATGCCATGGACGCCATCCAGACGCCCATGAGCCTTTATGAGCCTGTCTATACCGACGGCGGCGATCCCCTTTATGTCATGGACCAGATCAGCGATAAGAAAAACAGGGAGGAAAACTGGATCGAGCAGCTTTCCTTAAACGAGGCCATGAAACGGCTCCCGGACCGGGAGCGGAACATCATCCGCATGCGCTTTTATGAAGGCCGCACCCAGACCGAGGTGGCGGAGGAGGTGGGCATCAGCCAGGCCCAGGTCTCCAGGCTGGAAAAAAATGCACTGAAGACCATGCGGAGCTATCTGTCCTGACCGCTCCCCTTCTTTTATATGGCTTCTGATCCCCGGAGCTTTTTAAGGACCGCCTCCTCCGATGGGATACTGGGGATCCCTCCAGGCATTTCTGTGGACAGGCTGGCCGCTGTGGATGCGAAAGCGCCCATGGCGGCCAGCTCTTTTTCATCCAGCTCCTCCGGCGCTTTCCCGGACTTTAAAAGCCAGGCCACGGCGCTTCCCCCGAAAATATCCCCGGCTCCCGTGGTGTCCACCGGCGTCACTCTGGGGCAGGCTGCCCGGGCGGCCGCCTTTTCATTGGACAGATACGCACCCCTGGGGCCCATAGTCACCATGGAAAGCTTTACGCCGAATTCCTTCTGGAGCTTTTCAGCCGCCTTCTCTTCGTCGGTGATCCCCCAGAGGAATTCCGCCTCCTCGTCGCTGATCTTCACCACATCCGCCTGGGAAAGCCCCCAGAGGATCTGCTCCCTGGCCTCGTCCGGCGTGTTCCACAGGGGAAGCCGCAAATTCGGATCAAAGGTGATCCACTTTCCCTTTTTCCGGGCGTATTCCACCGCCCGTTTCGTTGCTGTGCGCACCGGCTCGTCTGTGAGGCTTAAGGTGCCGAAATGAAATACCTTTGCCTGGTCGATGATCTCCAGGTCCAGCTCCTCAAAGGAAAGCTGCGTATCCGCCCCCGGCTTTCTGGCGAAGCTGAATGACCGGTCTCCTCCGGCGTCAAAGGTAACAAAGGCCAGGGTCGTGAACACCGAGCTGTCCTGCCGGATCCCCTTTGTCTCGATCCCGGCCTCCTTAAGGGTATTTATGAGCAGCCCGCCAAAGGCGTCCGTTCCCACCTTGCCCAGAAATGCCGTCCGGAGCCCGTATTTACTTAGAGCCGCCAGGAAATTTCCCGGCGCTCCGCCCGGATTTGCCTTCATGGTGGAATACCCGGCCGCATCCGTATCCCTGGCTGCAAAATCGATCAGAAGCTCTCCGATGGCTGTCACGTCGTACATGGTGAATTCCCCCTTGTGTGGTAGATTTTAAAGAAATTATAGCAGTGGACGGGATCAGATTCAAGAACGAATGATGGGGGGCAGAAATGTTTTCTATATTTTAGAATGATATGATTTCCATATATTTCCATTTTATTATGTAATATAAGATATTTAGAAAAAAGGAGGCCACCATTGGATACATATACGGTTGATCTGGAATCAATGGGAAAGCGGATCCGGGAACTCAGAAATACCCAGAACAAAGCCCAGGAAGTGTTTGCTGATATGATACATATTTCATCGTCTTATCTCGCACTGATTGAACAGGGAAAACGTACTGCCAGTCTGGATGTAGTTGCCCAGATTGCGTATACCTGCCATGTCTCTGTTGATTATCTTTTATTCGGAAAACAGGAATCCCCTTCATCAGAAAATTATAAATTTTTCAATATACTCTGCCGCCAGTATTCTGATACAGAAATCAAGCGTGCCTTGAAACTCTTCGCCTTCTATCTTCAGCTTGATAAAGAAAAAGAATACCCATAGACCAGACAGCCGCATCTTCTCTCCCATACGCAGCTGCCCCTTATTTTTACAAGCACAGTAATCCTAAGATTAGATATGGCTAAACACCGGAAAATGTTTGTATTTAATTCATGGATTATGTTATACTGTATTTTAGAAAGGGGCAGCAATTATGAATATACGAAAAATTACTTTTGGGAACTTTAAGTCCCTGTATAACGCAGCCTTCGAACCTGGTAAAGTCAATGTATTTATCGGTGCCAACGGTTCTGGAAAAACTACGATCCTGGAAGCGATCGGTTTATTAAGTGCGGCTATGACCGACCGTGTCGATTCTTCCAGCCTCCAGCGCAAAGGCGTGCGCCTCAGTATTCCCTCGCTTTACAAATCCAGTTTTAAGGATCTTAAGAGACAACGATCCATGATCGATCTTTCCCTGGAATGGGAAGATGACTGCTGTACAGATAAATTCCGTTACGATGTACATCTGACAACTCCTACTGATACCGACTATTGGAAATACCACTCTGAGGCATTTCTTCAGAACGGAGAAAAAATATGGGGACGCAGCAATGCCTCCCAGCAGCAGTCCAACAGTTATATCGGCTTCTTTCTCATTGATAATGACCCAGAACTGACAACCGGCCGCAAAATCGCGGAGGATTTTTCATCTTACGGTATTTTCCAGCCAAACACCTTGACTTTGAGAGGCACGATCCCAGATCCCAATCAGGTTTCTCCTGTCGGATTGAATGGCGGACGTCTGGCCGAGGCGATCCGGACACTGATCCATGAAAACGACGGGGATCTGTTTTTCGGAAATTTATATATGGATGACATCCTTGACATGATCGACTGGGCCTCCGATATATCTGTGGATACGCCCAAAAAAACAACGATCAACGCCAATATCCCCACAACACGCCAGGTCATTGAATTTACAGACCGCTATATGAAGGATACCGCTCGTTTTACCGGTTATGATGCCAGCGAGGGAGCCTTATATGTCCTGTTCATGCTGACGCTTGCCATGCATCCCATGGGTCCATCTATTTTCTCAGTAGACAGCTTTGACCACGCGTTAAATCCCCGCCTGGCAAAAAAAATGATCCAGGTGTTCTGTGAACAGATTATCCAGAATAATAAGCATGTTTTTCTGACCACCCATAATCCGCTGGTACTGGATGGACTGGACCTGCAGAATGACGATATACGGCTGTTTGCCGTAGACCGTGACAGTAACGGATATGCCCAGATCCGGCGGATTTCTGTTTCCCAGGAGCTGATCGATGAAGGTCTTCCTTTATCCAGGCTCTGGATCAGCGGAAGACTGGGAGGTGTTCCATCACTGCTATGAAAAATATAGGGATTATTTGTGAAGGTCCAACCGACTACATCATCCTTAAAAATGTTATTAATCTTATAACCGGAGATACCAACTATTTTGTACTGCTTCAGCCTGAGCCTGATCTGCGCGGACAATACGGGAACGGATGGAAAGGCGTCTGGAAATGGTGTCATGATTACGCCAGTATCCGGATGCAGCTTATGGATAAAATTCAGCCCACGTTGGACTTTCTGGTCATTCAGATGGATGGTGACGTATCCAGAAAGGAGAAAGTCTCCCATTGCGGGTGTGGCTCAGTGAAATGCCCCCTCCAAAATATCCGGAATCCTTTGGAGTGTGACATTAAACCAGAATACCGGAATAACTGCCCTGTCTTGCTTCCCTGCCCTGAGCACAACGCACCCGTTTCCAGTTATATGGAACACCTGAAGTCTTTGATCCGTTCATGGTTAAAAGAAATAGACCGTACCTGCATCGCTATCCCCTGCGACAGCACCGAAGCCTGGATCGCTGCCGCCTACGATAACCTGCCCGAAATTGAATTTATGGAAAACCCCTGGGAAAATGTCATCGCTAAGAAGAAGATATATCATGGTATACGAATTTCCGGAAAAAACAAACGAGCCCGGATTTTTGAACAGTTTGCCCCAGTTGTCTGTAAAAACTGGGACCGGGTAACAGAACTCTGTCTGAGCGCCCGGGAATTTGAACGAGATATCTCTCTTCTTGGCAGATAAATAAAAAATAGCAGCCGCACCGGATTTCTCCGATGCGGCTGTCCTCACCTATTCCTCAAAATAACAGTCTCCCAGATAATGGAGGGCTGTATTTTTATTAAACTGGAATCCCTTAAGATCCGCCCTTCTTCCCACCATATTGCTCTTATAATACAGCGGCACCCACGGGCAGAGCTCATTTAAGCGGACCTGGAGGTCCCTATATGTCTGGAGCCTCTTCTCCCGGTCTGTTTCCATGCTGGCGGCGTCGATCATTTCATCCACCTTTTCATCCCTGAGATATGCCCGGTTTCCGTTCATGCCGCAGTTTTTTGAATGGAACAGCGGCGTCACACTGTATTCCGGATCACAGGTGGTATTGGTCCAGCCCAGGATTAGGAGCTCATGCTCTCCGGCGTTGATCGCATCCTGGAACGCGCCCCACTCGTAAACGTTGATGTCCACGTTGACGCCGATCTGGGCAAGCTGGGCCTGGACCACCTGGGCGGTACGGTTCCTCACGTCTCCGGATACGTACATCTTAAGATCCAGCCCGTCCCCATAGCCTGCTTCTGCCAGAAGCTCCTTGGCCTTTTCCAGATCCTGGGGATACGGCTGCACTTCCTCATTCCACCCCGGCAGGGTCTTTGCAATGAAGGAGCTGGCCACCTCGCCGCGGCCTTCTACGATCGTATCCACAAATTCCTGGCGGTTCATGGCATATGTAATGGCCTGGCGCACCCGGACGTCATCCAGTCCCTTTTTCGTGGTATTGAACGCCATGAATTCCACTGAAGCCGACGGCCAGCTTTCCAGTACCAGCTCATCATTGGCTTCCACGTTGGCGGCGTCCACCGGATCCACCGTTAAGATCACGTCGATCTCTCCCGTTTCCAGGGCAATGGTCCTGGCGCTCCCCTCGGGAATGATCCGGTTGGTGATGGAAGTGGCTGTAGCCGGTCCGTCAAAGTAATCGTCAAACCGCACCAGCGTCCAGTGATCGTTGGGGACCCATTCCTTAAACATGAACGGTCCCGTTCCTATGGGCTCTTCCCCGTATGTCTCCCCGGCCTCAGTCACAGCCTTCTCCGACAGGATCTTCATGCTGGTGTCATTGAGGACATAAAGAAGGGACGGATATGGACGGGAAAGATGGATCGTCAGGTCATAATCCCCCTCCACCGAAACATGGTCGATGGCCGACGCGTTGGACATGGCCTTGGGCATGGTCTTGGCCCGCTCCAGGCTGAATTTCACGTCGCTGGCCTTCAGTTCTTCCCCATTATGGAACTTCACGCCTTCCCGGAGCTTAAATTTATAGGTTTTGTCATCCACCATCTCAAAGCTTTCCGCCAGGTCCCCGGCAGTCTCCATAATGGCGTCATCCGTATGTTCCTGCCCTTCCATGGACGCTTCAAGGTCCATGGCCGCCTCCCTCAGCCTGCCAAGCGCCGGCCACACCGGAGAAAGGTCAAAGTCTCCGCCAAGTCTCTCTTCAATGGCACGGAGGCGGCACTCCATAAAGTCCACAAATCCGCTCATGTCTGCCGGGAGCTTCCCGCAGTTTGCAAAGAATGCCGTCAGCTCCCCAATGACCCTTGTATCCCGAAGCGCCACCTCCGGATCCACCTTATCAAATGTATCCTCTCTGGTGTGCCACCAATTGATTATTTTTCCGTCAATAGATTCATTCACAAAAACAAAAAGAAAGTGTACAGTTCCCTTTTTTCGGTTATCTGCACACTTTCTCTTATTTTCATTGAATCTGTCTCCCGGCGCGCCGTTCCGGTCTCCTTACCGCTTCACCAGCAGAGATTTCCCAGTCATCTCCTTCGGCTGCTCCATACCCATGAGCTCGATGAGCGTCGGAGCAATATCTGCCAGGCAGCCGCCCTCTCTGAGGCCGTACTCTGCGCCTGCATTCACCAGGATAAACGGCACCGGATTCGTCGTGTGGGCCGTAAACGGTTCTCCGGTCTCATAATCCACCAGCTGCTCCACATTTCCATGGTCTGCGCAGATGAACATTGCGCCGTCCGCCTTTTCGATGGCCTCCACGGCTCTTCCCACACAGGCATCCACAGCCTCCACCGCCTGGATGGCCGCGTTCTCCACTCCCGTATGACCCACCATATCCGGGTTGGCAAAGTTGATGATGATCACATCATATTTTCCAGAGCCGATGGCCTCCACCAGCTTATCGCACACCGCCGGGGCGCTCATCTCCGGCTGCAGGTCATAGGTGGCCACCTTGGGGGATTTCACCAGGATCCGCTCCTCTCCCGGATTGGGCTCCTCGACTCCGCCATTGAAGAAGAAGGTCACATGGGCATACTTCTCTGTCTCCGCGATCCTGGCCTGGGTCATATGGTGATCCGCCAGGAACTGGCCCAGGGTATTGGTGATGGCTTCCTTTTTAAAGGCCACCAGCTTATTGGGGATGGTCTCGTCGTAATCCGTAAAGCAGACGTAGACCAGCTCCAGTCTCTTATCCCGGTCAAAGCCTGTGAACGCATCGTCACAGAACGCGCGGGTGATCTCTCTGGCCCGGTCCGGACGGAAGTTGAAGAAGATCACAGAGTCCTTATCCTGGACCAGACCCACAGGCCGGCCGTTCTCAGTGATCACCGTTGGAACCACGAACTCGTCGGTCTTTCCTTCATCATAAGACGCCTGTACGGCCGCAGCGGCGCAGGGATCCTGCTTTCCCTCTCCCTTTGTAAGGGCCCTGTAAGCCAGCTCCACGCGGTCCCAGCGGTTATCCCGGTCCATGGCGTAATAACGGCCCATGACAGAGGCCACCTTACCGGTGCCCAACTCCTTCATTTTTCCTTCCAGCGCCTCCACAAACTCCCGGCCAGAGGAGGGCGGCGTATCCCTTCCGTCCAGGAAGCAGTGGACGAACACCTTATCCAGTCCGTTTCTTCTGGCCAGCTCCAGAAGCCCGAAGATATGGGTCATGTGGCTGTGTACGCCTCCGTCGGATACCAGTCCCATCAGATGAAGGGCAGAGCCGTTCTTTTTACAATTCCCCACTGCCTTTAAAAACTCGCCGTTTTCAAAGAAATCCCCATCTTCGATGGCCTTTGTGATCTTCGTCAGCTCCTGGTATACGATGCGGCCTGCGCCCATGTTCAGATGACCCACCTCAGAGTTGCCCATCTGCCCGTCGGGAAGCCCCACAGCCAGCCCGCTGGCATTTCCCTCCACAAAGGGGCATTCCTTCATCAGCCGGTCCATCACCGGGGTGCTGGCCTCCAGGACCGCATTCCCCCGCTTTTCTTTATTTAATCCATATCCATCCAGGATCATCAGTACAACTGGTTTTTTGCTCATATATTTCTTCCACTCCTTTATTGGTCTGTATCCTTTAGAAACGCTTCTATTGTATATCATTTAACAAATTCCCGCAACTGTTTCATGGAAGTATCTGTTATTTTTATAACAGGGTACCTCTGGTATTTTTTAATTTTTCTTTTTTCTTCACACTTCCTTCACAGAGATTCCAAACTTTCGTCACATTTTTCCCGTATCCTATTATCTGTAACAAGGTACCAGACCTTTATACACTTTTTCATACTTGGCCGGCGGCTCATACCCGCCGGCTCCTCCCATTTATAAGGAGCTCCGGCGTTTTTACTGGATCCACATTTCTCCCTTTAGATTCTTGTTGAATTTTTTGAAATTTTTTGTATTTTCCTCTTGCTTTTTTTGAAACCCTGTGGTATTATTAATGAGCTCGCTGATACAGAGCACAACATCGAGGCGTGGCTCAGTTTGGTAGAGCGCTGCGTTCGGGACGCAGAGGTCGCAAGTTCGAATCTTGTCGCCTCGACTCCAGGGCCTGATGGTCAAGCGGTCAAGACGACGCCCTCTCACGGCGTAAACCCGGGTTCGATTCCCGGACAGGTCACGATCTAAACCGGTTATCTGAAATTCAGATAGCCGGTTTTTTGTTTCCAGTATCCTGCGGAGCAGGACCTCCTTCGGAAAGCCCGGCCCCCACTCCTGTTCTTTAAAGCTCCTGGACACAAAATGGGATGCTGCCGGAGCCGGAAAAAAGCCCGCTCCACGCTGCATCCCATTTTTAATTTTATCTGCGGCTCCTATTCCACCTCGTCCTCGCTGACCAGCTCGTCGTACTCTGCGGAGTCCAGAAGCTCGTCAAAGGCGTCTGCCACGATCTCATACTCCTCATCGCTGTCAATGTTCTCCAGATCCGGATTTCCATTGATATCTTCCACATAACGGTATAAGTAAACCTCTCCGTCTTCGGCCTCTCTGCCATCCAGGGGAAGAAGGGCGATGTACTCTTTCTCTCCAGCCTCAAAGATCGTCAGCACCACGCACTCCAGCTCTGTGCCGTCGTCCAGAGTCAGGGTCACTGTCATCTCTTCATCGTTCTCAGCGTCCGGGTTTACAGGACCGTTCTTTAAATTTTCGTTTGCCATAACCGTTCCTCTCTTTTTTCAAGTGTACCATATTTTTATAAGGTAAATACAGCATATCAGTAAACCCCGTAAAAATCAATACTCAATTCCCTTTCTTGCCAAAATCCCCCGGTCGTATGGGTGTCTGACCTTTTGGATCTCCGACACATAATCAGCGGCTCCGAGGATCCGCTCCGACGGCGATCTGCCGGTCAGTACCACCTCCAGCCCACCGGGCCTGGCCTCCAGAAACTCCAGGACCCGCTCCTCGGGCACCATGCCGTAGGTCATGGCCGCCATGATCTCGTCCAGGATCAGAAGGTCCGCCCTCTCCGCCAGCTCCACGGCCCGGAAAAACTGTTCCAGATTCCACCGGGCTGCCTGCTCTCTGGTCTCCCGGTCCATGGCCGATACGAAGCCAAAGGTCCTTTCACAGGGGATCACCGTGATCCCTGGAATATGGCCCAGTACGGCCACCTCCCCGGAATCGTCGCTTTTTAAAAACCGCACCATCACCACCTTAAGCCCACGTCCGGCGGCCCGGACAGCCATTCCCACAGCCGCGCTGGTCTTTCCCTTTCCGTCTCCGCAGTAAATATGCACCAATGCCATCTGCTGTCCCTTCTCCTTCCATACACTGTCCTGTCCATACGGCTCCTCAGTCCATGCATTCCTTCACGAACCGGGAGATCTCCTGCTTTCTGTGATACCGTTCCTTCACCGCGCAGAGATGGAGCCGCTCCTTCGCCCGGGTCATGGCCACATAAAAGAGACGCCGCTCCTCCTCGATGTCTGCCGGAAGCCCCGCCTTGTGGTGGGGGACGATGCCCTCGTTGGCATCAACGACAAATACGATCCTGTATTCCAGCCCCTTGGAGCTGTGCATGGTGGAGAGGGTCACTCCCTCCGGCCTGCCCGGCTCCTTTGCCTCTCTTCTCTTTTCCTTCAGCGTCTCCTCATACTGGCGGATGTGCTCCTTCCATTGCTCCAGGGTGGAGAAGCCGGCCGCGCTCTCTTCGATCTGGCTGGCAATATCGAAAAATTCCTCTGGACGGATCCGCCGGAATGCGGCAAATTCCTTTAAATAATCATCATAGCCAACAGCCTGGCGGATGTAGTGGATGGCAGGGCCGGGCCTCAGCCGTCCGATGGTCCGCAGATCCCCCTCCAGATCCATGACCCGCTCCTGCATCCAGTCCCGGTCCCGGTAAAAATCCCTGACCTGGTCCAGGGACACCAGGGGCGTTTCAAAGGCGTCCCTGGAAAAATACCGGTTGGGCCGGTTCATGATCCGGAAGAAATCGCTGCGGGCCTGGCTCCCATGGCCCAGCTCCAGATACACCATCAGATCCTTTGCGATCCAGTGGCCGTAGAGGCTGGGGATCACATCCCGCATGGAAAAGGGGATGTTATATTCCATCAGTTTTTCTGCCAGAAGCCCCGTTCCGTTCCCGGTCCGGAACAGTACGGCCATGTCCTCAAAGGCAAAGCCCGCCTGGGCGTACTGGCGGATCCGCCTGGCCGTTCCCTCGGCCTCTGCCAGAGGATTTTCATACACGGATACATCCACGGGGCGTCCGGAGCCATGGACCGGAACCAGTTCCTTTTTAAAACGGACCTGGTTCCGGGATATGAGCTTTAAGGAGGTCTCCACGATCTCCCTGGAGGAACGGTAGTTTTCCGCCAGGAGCACGCGGCGGGCCCCCGGATAGTCCTTTTCAAAGCCCAGCATGATCTCCGGCTTCGCTCCCCGGAACCGGTAAATGGACTGGTCGTCGTCTCCCACGATGAAAAGATTATTTTCCGGCAGCGCCAGCATCTTCACGATCTCATACTGGATCTGGTTGATATCCTGAAATTCATCCACTAAAATATACCGGAATTTCCTCTGCCAGGCGGAAAGAATGTCCTTTCTCTGGGAAAACAGCTCATAGCACATGACCAGCATATCGTCGAAATCCAGCTTTCCCCTGGCCCGCAGCATATCCTCATAGCCGGTGTACAGCCGTTTGAACCATTCCTCCGGACAATTCTGGGAATAATAGCAGGAAAGGTCCATCTGGCTTCCCTTTACATAGCTGATCTCATTGATCACAGCGGAGATGAACTCACCCTCGTCCTCCACCTCCAGTTCAGAGTTTTCGAGAAATTCCCTGAAATACTGGCGTTTTTCCTCCTCCCCCAGGACACAGCCCGCCGGAAACCGGTACGCCAGCTTAAGGATCCTGTAAAAAACAGAGTGGAAGGTACCAAAGGTCACCCTTCCACTTTCTGTATCGTTTTCTCTGACCGCCGGTCTCAGGGAATAGAACCGCTCCTCCATCTCCCTGGCCGACGCCTTTGTAAAAGTGATCACAAGGATCTCTGACGGGCGGACTCCTGCCCCCAGGAGTCCCGCGATCCTATGGGTGATCACGGTGGTCTTTCCGGACCCCGGCCCCGCCAGGACCATCATGGGCCCCGTCTTATGGGACAGGGCCGTTTTCTGCGCTTCGTTAAATTTCATCATTTACCTGCTGAAAGCAACTTTCTCTTTTCCTGTCCTACGCCTCCAGAAGTGCGATCCCCTTCCTGATCCGCTCCAGGGACTCCTCTTTTCCAAGTACCTCCATGATCTCAGTGGCTCCTGCCGGGGTCATCTGCTTTCCGGAAACCGCCGTGCGGATGGGCCACATCACGAAGCCGGTCTTTACGCCCTTTTCCGCCACATAGGCGGCCAGGGTCTCATAAAGAGCATCGTTGGAATAATCCTCCTGGGCCTCCAACAGCGGAAGCACCTCCTTTAAGGTCTCCAGGGAGGTCTCCTTTGTGGTCTTCATCTTTTTATGAACATACATCTCCGGATCATACTCCGGAAGCGTCTCAAAGAAATCCACCTGGGCCGCAATGTCCGGGAATACCTCGATCCTGGTCTTTACCATGGCGGCGATCTTCTTAAGATCCAGGGGCTTTGTGATGGCGGCCTTTAAATAAGGCTCCGCCTGGGCATAGAAGGGCTCGAAGTCCATCTTCTTTAAATATTCCCCATTCATCCAGCGCAGCTTTGTCATATCAAACACTGCCGGGGATTTGCTCATGTTGTGGTAGTCAAATTCCTTCACCAGCTCCTCCAGGGTAAAGAACTCCTGGTTGCCTGCCGGGGACCAGCCTAAGAGAGCTACGAAGTTTACGATGGCCTCTGTTAAAAAGCCCTGCTCTAAAAGGTCCTCAAAGGAGGAATGACCGCTTCTCTTGCTTAATTTTTTATGCTCCTCGTTGGTGATGGTAGGACAGTGGACGTACACCGGCACCTCCCAGCCGAAGGCCTCGTAAAGACGGTTGTATTTGGGGGAGGAGGACAGATACTCGTTTCCTCTCACCACATGGGTGATCCCCATCAGATGGTCGTCCACCACGTTGGCGAAGTTGTAGGTGGGGTATCCGTCGGATTTAATGAGGACCATATCGTCCAGCTCCGAGTTATCCACACTGATATCGCCGTAAATGTCGTCGTGGAAGGTGGTGGTCCCCTCCTTGGGGTTATTCTGACGGATCACGAAGGGCATTCCGGCCTTCAGATTGGCCTCCACCTCTTCCTTGGAAAGGCCCAGGCAGTGCTTATCATAGGCCATGATCTCCTCTCCGTTGACGTTCTTCTTTAAGGAATCCAGACGCTCCTGGGTACAGAAGCAGTAATAGGCCTCGCCCTTTTCCACCAGCTTTTTCGCGTACTCCATATAGATCCCGGATCTCTGGCGCTCGCTCTGTACATAGGGGCCGTAACCGCCGTCCTTATCCGGTCCCTCATCATGGATCAGTCCCGTTTTTTCCATGGTACGGTAGATGATGTCCACCGCTCCCTCCACGTACCGCTCCTGGTCCGTGTCCTCGATGCGGAGGATGAAATCCCCGCCCTCATGCTTGGCGATCAGATATGTGTAAAGCGCGGTCCTTAAATTTCCCACATGCATCCGGCCTGTGGGGCTCGGTGCAAACCTTGTTCTCACTTTTCCCATTTTTTTCTTCTCCTGTCATTTCCATAGAATTTTAAGGGGCTTTCCCCATGTTTCTCTTTTATGCCGCCATATCCAGCAGATGGCAGGCCAGATTAAAGTATACCATCAGACTCACCGCGTCCACGATGGTGGTGATCATGGGCGACGCCATAATGGCCGGATCCAGCTTTAATACCTTGGCCCCGATGGGCAGGGTACAGCCGATGGTCTTGGCCGCCACCACAGTGGCAAACATGCTGATGACCACCGTAACGCAGATCATGGTGTTTCCCGGATACTGGATCATCAGGCGGATAAAGTTCACCACCGCCAGCACAAAGCCCACCATAAAGCCGACCCGGATCTCCTTCCATAAGACCTTTAATACGTCCGACGGCTCGATCTCTCCCAGGGCCATGCCGCGGATCACCATGGTGCTGCTCTGGCTTCCCGAGTTTCCGCCTGTATCCATTAACATCGGGATAAAGCTTACTAACAGCGGCACCGCCGCAAAGGCAGTCTCATATTTTACCAGGATCGCACCAGTGATGGTGCTGGACAGCATCAGGATCAGAAGCCACGGGATCCTGTTTTTTGCAAGCTGGAACACGCTGGTCTTTAAATACGGCTTTTCACTGGGCAGCATGGCGGCCATCTTCTCGAAGTCCTCGGTGGCCTCTTCCTCCATGACCTCCATCACATCGTCTACGGTGATGATCCCCACCAGACGATCCTCGCTGTCCACCACAGGGATACATAAAAGGCCGTATCTGTTCATCATATCCGCCACAGCCTCCTGGTCCTCGGTGGTGGTCACCTTGATCACATGGGTGTCCATAATAGTCTCCAGGCGTGCCTCATAGGCGTTCATCAAAAGCTCCTTGACCGTGACCACGCCCTCCAGATGGCGCTTTTCATCCATCACATAGCAGGTATAAATGGTCTCCGAGTCCACGCCGTGATGACGGATATAGGCAAAGGACTGCTCTACGGTCATGTTCTTTTTCAGGCCCACATACTCGGCCGTCATGATGCTTCCGGCGCTGTTCTCCGGATAATTTAAGAACTGGTTGATGAGCTTTCTCGTATCCGGCGTCGTATTCTTCAGAACGCGGCGCACCACCGTTGCCGGAAGCTCCTCCAGCATATCCACCGCGTCGTCCACATACAGGTCCTCTACGATCTCTGAAAGCTCCTTATCCGTGATGCTGTTGATGATGTGGCTCTGGCTTTCCGCCGGAAGCTCCGCAAATACGTCCGTGGCCAGGGCCTTGGGCAGCATACGGAACACGATCACGGTCTTTTCCGAATCCAGTTCTTCCATAAATGAGGCGATATCCACCTCGTTGATCTCCAGAAGGGCTTCCTTTAACTGCCGGTACTTTTTTTCCTCCGCCAGCCTTAAAAGCTTCTCCTTCTCTTCATTTTCCATAACTTCGTTTGACATCGTTTCTTCCTCCACTCCATATTTTTACCGGCATGGAGGCAAAACGTCCATTAAGAACGGCAATACACATAATGGGACTGCATTATGTCTATTGCCTCAGGTTCCGGGTGGGCGTCTGCCTCTGTCTTGCAACTTCGGCCTTCCATTATGTGCTCACATCCTTTCTTTTCTGGTCTGCCTTTCACATTATAAGTAAATTTTATCCAAATGGCAACCGCTTACGCAGGATTTTCCCAAAAACTTTGTATTCATCCAGCCGTGTGGCAAAGCTCTCCCCTTACTTCTGCTCAGGAATGTAAAATTCTGCCTTTCCGCAGTCCTCGCACCGGAGGACCTGCACGTCCAGTGATCCGCTGGCAAGACGGTTCCAGTCACTGAAAAAGAAGGTCTCCTCCCCCAGCTTAAGCTTCATGGATCCCAGATCCAGCATCTCCCCACCGCAGCGGAGACATATTTTCCCGGTCCGCTTCTGTTCCCGGTCCTCCCTCTCCTTCTCCTGCTTTTCCTCTCTGGTCCTTTCCGCCTGCTCCACAAATTCCCGCAGCTCCTCCCGGGATTCTGCCCGGCCCGTTTCCCAGGCCAGAAGGCCCCGCTCCACATTGGTCATGGGAGAATATTTCTCATAGCATTCCTTACATACGGTCTGGGTCCCATTGCCGCAGTACAGGGATTTTCTCTCCCACCGCCCCAGGGATCTTCCGCAGAAAATACAGATCTTTTCCATATACATGCCTCCTTCCCGCTCTTTTCTTTATCCTATCACACTGGCCGGCTCCTTTCAACTGCGGAGGCAGTCCAGGCGGTTGACTTATGGCGGAATTTGCCGTATAATATCCACAGAAAACGACCATCTGCACAGGTCGTTTTTTTGTCTGGCTGTACCCCGGCCGCCGTCACGGCCCGGGATGCCTTCATACAGACCTTACATAAAATTACGAGAGGAGAACCAAACCATGTCATCTGAAAACAAAATGGGGGTCATGCCCATCAACAAGCTGATCCTGTCCATGTCCATCCCCATGATGCTGTCCATGCTGATCCAGGCCCTTTATAACATTGTAGACAGCATGTTCGTGGCCCAGATCAGCGAAAACGCCCTGACGGCCGTATCCCTGGCCTTCCCGGCACAGAACCTGATGATCGCCGTAGCTACTGGCACAGGCGTCGGCATCAACGCCACCCTTTCCAGAAGCCTGGGCGAAAAAAACTTCCAGAAGGCCAACCGCATCGCCATCCACGCCCTGTTCCTGGCCTTCATGAGCTTTCTGGCTTTCGCCGTTTTCGGCCTGTTTTTCGCGGAGCACTTTTTCCTGGCCCAGACCAGGGACCCGGAGATCGTGGAGATGGGCACCGCCTACCTCCAGATCTGTACCGTCCTTTCCTTTGGGCTCTTCGGCGAGATCGCCTTTGAGCGGCTCATGCAGTCCACCGGCCGGACCTTTTACTCTATGATCATCCAGGGAACGGGAGCGATCTTAAATATCGTCCTGGACCCCATTATGATCTTTGGTCTCCTGGGCTTCCCGAAAATGGGGGTAGCCGGAGCGGCCCTGGCCACTGTCACCGGGCAGATCATTGCCCTGATCCTGGGCTTTGTCCTGAATACCACCAGAAACCACGAGATCCATCTGGCCTTTAAGGGCTTCCGGCCGGAAAAGGAGATCATCGGCCATATTTATGCCGTGGGCATCCCGTCCATCATCATGGCCTCCATCGGCAGCGTCATGACCTTTGGCATGAATAAGATCCTCATTGCCTTCACCTCCACGGCCACTGCCGTATTCGGAGTGTACTTTAAGCTCCAGAGCTTCGTGTTCATGCCTGTATTCGGCTTAAACAACGGTACTGTGCCCATCATTGCCTATAACTTCGGTGCCGGAAGACCGGACCGGATCGTGAAGACTTTGAAGCTGTCCATCGCCTACGCCGTTTCCATTATGATCGCGGGGCTTCTGCTGTTCAACCTGGCTGCTGAGAATCTTCTAATGATCTTCAATGCCTCTGACTCCATGCTGGAGATCGGCGTGCCGGCCCTTAAGATCATCTCCCTGAGCTTTATCTTAGCCGGCTTCGGCATCGCCTGCTCCTCCCTGTTCCAGGCCATGGGCCACGGCATGCTGAGCCTGTGGGTGTCTGTTTTAAGACAGCTGGTGATCCTCCTTCCCGCGGCCTTTCTTTTCGCAAAGACCCTGGGGCTTTCCTACGTATGGTTCGCCTTCCCCCTGGCAGAGGTTTTTTCCGCCGGGATCAGCGCCGTATTCCTGCGCCATGTTTACAAAAAGGAGATCCTTCCGCTGAAACAGTCCTTCAGCCGGGAGAAATAAGATACAAAAGAAAAAAGCTGCCTCCGGGACCATGATCCATGGTCACCGGAAGGCAGCTTTTTCGTTTTATTTTTCCTCAAAGGGATATCCCAGACGTTTAAACACCATATCATAGCCGTCGTTCCCATAATTTAAGGACCGGTTCACCCGGCTGATGGTGGCGGTGGAAGCGCCGGTGCGCTCCGCGATATCCAGATACGTTTTCTTTTCCCGGAGCATCTTGGCGACCTCATACCTCTGGGACAGGGACAGCAGTTCATTGACCGTACACACGTCCTCAAAAAACGCGTAGCACTCCTCCGGAGACTTTAAGGTCAGCACCGCTTCAAAAAGATGGTCCACAGCTTCCGTTTTTATCTTTTTATTCATGTTCAGACTCCCCTTTGTGAGACATATTTTTTCCATTATCCGATGGTTTCCCAGCAGCTTCCCTGCCCGATACACAAGTAACATTTTAACACATTAAAGTTTTTAAGTCCAGTCATTTACAAAATATATTTATAAAAACCGCTGTTCTCCCCCCCCCTACGTCAGCAAGAACTGCTCCACCACCATTGCAACTCCGTCGTCGTTGTTGGAGGCAGTGATATGATCCGCCGCCTTCCGGACCGGCAGCACTGCGTTTTCCATGGCCACCCCCAGGCCTGCATACCGGATCATGGAAAGATCGTTATAGCCGTCACCGCAGGCGATCATCTGCTCCCTGGACAGTCCCGACACCTCCAGAAGCCGCTCCAGGCTCTGGGCCTTATCGATGCCCCTGGGAAGGATCTCCAGGAAAAACGGCTCTGACCGGTAAACGCTGAAGTTTTTTCCCAGGGCCGCCTTCACCCTGGGCTCCACCATGGCCAGATAATCCCCATCATCCATCATCAGGAACTTGGGAACTGGAAAATCCACATAGGACGCCAGATCTGCCTTCTCCACCACCTCCATGGAGTTGATGCGGCTCTCCAGCTTTCCATAGGGACATTCTGCGTTATTGGTGATGATGCGGCTGTCCTCATATGTCAAAATATCCACCCGGTGCTCCTCTGCCAGACCGATGATGGTCCGGTTGGACTCCACCGGCAGCTCCCGGGAAAACACCACCTCCCCGGTGGTGCAGTTCATGATCCGTCCGCCGTTATAGGACAGGATAAAGCCGCCGTAGGCTTTCAGATCCAGCTCCTCCGCCAGGGGCATGACCCCCTGGGTCGGCCTCCCGGAGGCCAGCACCACCTTTTTCCCCCTGGCCTGGGCCTCCATCAGGGCCTTTTTCGTCCGGGGCGTGATCACCTTATCCCGGTTCGTCAGCGTGCCGTCCAGATCCAGCACGATGATCTCATATTGGTTCTGCTTCATTTCTAAACTCCTTGGTCATTTTCTGTTTCTTCCAGACAGATCTCCCGGATCCTCTTTCTCAGGGGCAGAAGGAAGGAAGGCGACACCGACAGCTCCCGGATCCCCATTTTCAGAAAGACTTCCGTAAGGGAAGGATCCGCTGCCAGTTCTCCGCAGATCCCGGCCCGGATCCCGGCTTTTTGGGCGTTTTCCGCCACGTATGCGATGAGCCTCAGGACCGCCGGATGTCGGGGATCGTAAAAATCATCCAGCCGGTCATTCTGCCGGTCCGCCGCCAGGGTGTACTGGGTCAGATCGTTGGTGCCGATGCTGAAAAAATCCACCTTTTCCGCCAGCTCTCCGCTTAAAATGGCAGCCGCCGGAGTCTCGATCATAATGCCCAGGTCCACATGGCCCATGGGGATCCCTTCCCGTTCCAGCTCCTCCCGGACCTGGAACGCCATGGCTTTGGCCTCCTCCACCTCCCAGAGGGAGGCCACCATGGGAAACATCACCGAGACCTTCCCATAGGCGCTGGCCCGGTAGATGGCCCGCAGCTGGGTGCGGAAGATCTCCGGCCGCTTCAGGCAGATCCGCAGGGCCCTGAAGCCCATGGCCGGATTGGCCTCTTTTTCTATGCCAAAATAGTCTGCTGTCTTATCTGCCCCAATGTCCAGGGTGCGGATGACCACCTCTCTTCCGCCCATGCGCTCTGCTGTCTGGCGGTAGGCAGAAAACAGCTCGTCCTCTGTGGGGTACGTCTCCTTTTCCAGATATAGAAATTCACTCCGGAACAGGCCCACGCCTGCGCCCCTGGATCCCAGGACCGCCTCCACATCCTCCGGACCTCCGATATTGGCGTAAAGCTCCACCCGGGTCCCGTCCCGGGTCACATCCGGCAGGTCCCGGATCTCCAGCAGAAGCCTTGCCGCTTCCTCCTGGCGGGCCTTTTTTTCCTTCAGCCTTTCAAGGGTCTCCGGATCCGGATCCACATAGAGGATCCCCTCCTCCCCGTCGATGGCCGCCAGTCTTCCGTCCCATTCCCGGGCCACAGGAACCGACACCAGGGCCGGGATCTCCATGGTCCTTGCCAGAATGGCTGTGTGGGAATTGGCAGAGCCCTGCTCGGTCACAAAGCCCAGGATCTTTTTCTTATCCAGAAGAACGGTCTCGCTGGGAGCCAGGTCCCTGGCTGCAAGGATCACCGGCTCTGAAAGGGCCGGTCCCCTTCCGCACCGTCCGCCGCCCTTTTCCTCTTCCTCCAGGATCCGCAGGAGACGATCCGACACATCCCGGATATCCGCAGCCCTGGCCCTCAGATACTCGTCCTCCATCTCCAGGAACAGACGGCAGAGCTCGTCCCCCACCGTTTCCACTGCAAAGGCAGCGTTGACCCTCTCTCCTGTGATCGCCCTGGTCACAGAATTTCTGTATTCCTCATCCTTAAGAAGCATCCGGTGGCCCATGAACACCGCAGCGCTGTCTGCTCCTGCCTCTCCCAGAGCCCTCTCATACAGGGCTTCCAGCTCCTTTTCCGCCTGCTCCAGGGCCCGCTCATAGCGCGAAAGCTCCCTCTCTGTGTCCTCCACCTGCCGCCGGACCACGCTCGGTTCTTCTTTCTCATAGTACTGGAGCCTTCCCACCGCAGTTCTTTTTAAGACTGATCTTCCTCTGACTATTTCCATACTCCGGTTCCTCCATCCTTTTATTCTAAACATATTTCCTCCAGGAATCAACACCTTCCCCCATCTATGCTGAAAAAAGTGATACTCTTCCGGAGGTCTTGACATTTTTGTCTCCAAAACTCATAATATAACCATACATACTCTTACAAAGGAGGACCTTATGAAATATTTAAATCAGCTGGATCATCCAGATATCCCGTATCCCACCGACGCCGCCACCGAGGGCAGCCGCTTCCACGATCTCTCCATTAAGGAGGCGGGCTGCGGCCTCTGCTCCCTGGCTATGATGGTGGACCGTCTCACCACAAAGACCATTTCCTTAAAGCGCCTGATCGCCCTTTCCTTAAAGCATAAGGCCAATCTCCATCCCGGAACGGATATGAAGATCCTGGGGCCCGTGGTGGCGGATCTGTACGATCTGGACTTTTCCACCACCAACAGCGTGAAAAAGGCCATGCAGCACTTAAAGAACGGCGGCAGCGTCATCGCCAACGTGGGCGGAGACCGGGAAGGCTATACCGGAGTATTTTCCCACGGCGGCCACTATGTCCTGCTTTTATCCGCCGGAAAGGACAGCATCTGTGTCCTGGATCCGTCTTTAAAGGAGGGCAAATACGAGGAACCGGGAAGAGAGGGAAAGGTGCGCCTGGACGCTCCCTTTGCCTACTGCTCCCCGGAGCTGATGGAAAAGGAAACAGATAACCGGAATCCCGGCTTTTACCTTTTCTCCAGAAAAGAGCCCTGCTAAAGCAGCGGTCACACCTCAGCCATCCTGCGGTGATACCGGATAAAAAGGATGGCCGATAAAAGCGCCGCCGCACAGACCCAGACCGCCCGTTCTGCCAGCACCTGGCAGAGCAGGGCGCTGGCGGCTGCACCGGCCACAAAGACCAGGTCGATCCAGTAATACCATAATCCGTGCTTCCTCTGCTCACCGTTGTTTTCAAGAGTTCCCACGGCCAGAAGCTCGGTCCCGCTTCTTAAATTTCCTGTACACATGGTCGTAGCGAAGGCCATGCCATGCATCTTCCGGAACGCTTCTACCTGCATGGCGCAGGAAAAACCGATCAGACAGTTCACCAGAGAATTCCACTTCTGGGGCATGAATCCGGCCAGGACCATCACCAGAAGCTCCAGCCACAGGATCCCCTCTTTCCAGTGGACCGTTCCGTTTTCCCCCACCCGCATACGGATCCATTCTGTCAGAAAGATCCCCGCCGCATAGGCGGCCACCGGGATCAGATACCGTCCGGCCACAGCCAGATCTCCCCGTGCCAGGCTGATCCCCATAAGGGCGATATTTCCCGTTTCCGCAGTGGCAAATACCTGGCCCCGCACCAGATAGGAATACGCGTCCAGGAATCCGCCGGAAAACATCAGGATCGAACCCAGGCGTATGGATTCGGATACTTTTTTACTCGTCAGCATGTACTTCTCCTTGAATCCAAAGGCCCCACCGCCGCTGTGCAAAACGCGCAGGAAGGACAGTGAGGCCTTATCTGTACTTTCTTGTTTATTTATCCCGCCATTTGGCATAAAGCGTCATGGGACCGGTGACCGTATCCTTTGACAGATCCCAGGGGATCGTCAGATTTTCGTCTGTATACCAGCCCTCAAATACGCTTCCCTCCCGGACAGGCTCCTCCGGCACTGTCACCAGATCGCCGTACATCCGCTTCTGGCTCTCCACCACAGTCCCGCCCCGGGCGTCAAAATCCACCATGTATCCACGGTTGGCATAACCGATCCCAAAACAGATCACCAGGGCTGCCCCCAGGACAATGATGATCCAGTTTAAGGACCGTTCTGAGATCTTCACATATTTATAAAGACCCCGGAATTCTCTCTCCGGCTCCTTGTCCTGTTCCGGAGAGCCTCCGTTTTCTCTCTTATCTTCCATCTCTTACTTACGCACCAGATACTTACGCATATCAATGGCGCAGGCTACCAGGATGATCAGACCCTTGATGATGTAAAGCATGTTGGGGTCAACGGAAAGGAAGTTCAGTCCGGCGAAGATGATCTGCAGCAGCAGAACGCCTACTACGATGCCGCTGATGCGTCCGATACCGCCGACGAAGGATACGCCGCCGATTACGCAGGCCGCGATGGCGTCACACTCATAGTTGAGACCTGTATTGGCGTTGGCAGATGCAATACGGGCACCGTCGAAGAAACCGGTGATGCCGTACATAACGCCGGCAAGCATGAATACCAGGATGATGGTACGGGCCACGTTTACGCCGGATACGTTGGCTGCTTCCTCGTTGGAGCCAACGGCAAACATATTCTTTCCGAAGGTGGTCTTGTTCCAGATCACCCACATAACGGCTGTCAGGATCACTGCATACAGAACGTATCTGGGGATGGCAACACCGCCGATGGTAAATAAGGTTCCTGTGATCAGGGAACGGTAGCTGTCGGTCAGTCCGCTTAAGGTCTGTCCGTTGTTGACACCGTTCATTAAGTACATAAGGATGATACCGTATGTGATCAGCTGGGTGGACAGGGTCACGATAAAGGGATGCAGTTTAAATTTCGCAACGCTGAAGCCGTTTACGAAGCCAACGGCAGCGCCTACGCCTAACACGATCAGAAGCACCACCGGAATGGGCATCGCGGATGTCATGTTGGGGAATACCTTAAATACAGTGGTCAGTAAGGAAGCGGAGATACACGCTGCCAGACCTACCACACGGCCTGCGGAAATATCCGTACCGGTCAGTACGATACAGCCGCCGATCCCCAGGGCGATGGGCAGTTTTGCCGCCGTCAGGGAAATAATATTTACGATTGAAGAAAGACTGATGAATTTGGGCTGTTTTACTGTAATGAAAATGATCGCAATGGCGATGATGATGTACATCGCATTGTTTAAGATCAGATCCCCAATCTTTCTCTGCTGGTCTTTCTTGGAAAGCGCTTTAAATTCCTGTGCTTTGGATGTTGCTTTATTGTCAGCCACAGTTCATTCCTCCTATCCTTATGCGAATTTCGCAGCGAGAGCCATGATCTCTTCCTGCGTCGTTGTTCTTGCGTCCACCTCACCGGCCAGCTGTCCGCCGGACATAACCAGGATCCGGTCGCAGACGCCCAAAAGCTCCGGCATCTCGGAGGAAACCATCAGCACGGTCTTTCCTTCCTTTGCCAGATTAAGGATCAGCTGGTAAATCTCATATTTCGCGCCCACATCGATACCGCGGGTGGGCTCGTCCAGAAGGAGCACCTCCGGCTCCGTTAAAAGCCAGCGGGCCAGGATCACCTTCTGCTGGTTTCCGCCGGATAAAGAACGGATCTGGGTCCTCTGGCTGGGCGTCTTGGTACGCATGGCCTTGATCCCCCATTCCGTGGCTTCGCTCATTTTCTTATCGCTGAGGAACGGACCCACCTTATACCGCTTGAAGCTGGATATGGTGGTGTTGGCCTGGATATCGCGGATCCCGAAAATACCGGTGGCACGTCTCTCCTCGGTCAGCAGGGCAAATTTATTCTTTATGGATTCCCTGGCATTGCGGTTCATCACCCGTTTGCCATGGAGATAGATCTCGCCTTCTTTTCTTGTGGCGATCCCGAAGATATTCTCCAGAAGCTCCGTCCGTCCGGAGCCGTCCAGGCCTGCAATGCCCAGGACTTCTCCCTTTTTCGCCACGAACGATACGTCGCGGAGTTTGGAGTAGGCGGCGGTCAGTCCCTTTACCTCCAACAGAGGCTCTCCCACCACATTATCCTTCTCCGGATACAGGTTTGTAAGCTCTCGGCCTACCATCAGCTTGATGATCTCGTTCATTGTCAGATCCTTCGCCGGCTTTGTGGCGATCCACTGGCCGTCGCGCATGATGGTAACGTCATCCGAGATCCGTAAGATCTCTTTCATCTTATGGGAAATGTAGATGATTCCGCAGCCGCGGTCACGCAGCATATTGATGATCCGGAACAAATGCTCTACCTCTTCCTCAGTCAGGGAGGATGTAGGCTCATCAAATACGATCACCTTGGAATTATAGGAAACCGCCTTGGCGATCTCCACCATCTGTCTCTGGGATACGGGCATGGTGCTCATCACGGTTTTCGGGTCCACGTTCACATCCAGTTCATCGAACAGCTTTTTCGTGGCCTCGTACATTTTGGATTCACTGGTCAGAGGACACCATTTGGAGATCTTCGGGAACCGGCCCAGCCACATGTTATCCATAACATTGCGCTTTAATGCCTGGTTTAACTCCTGGTGCACCATTGCCACTCCGTTCTCCAGAGCTTCCTTGGAAGTCTTAAAGCTGACCTCCTTGCCGTCCAGGTAAATATGGCCTGCATCCTTGTTGTAAACGCCGAACAGGCACTTCATAAGAGTGGACTTACCGGCTCCGTTCTCGCCCATAAGAGCATGAACCGTTCCGGCGCGGACCGTCAGGGAAACATTATCCAGGGCCTTTACGCCAGGGAATGATTTGCAGATCCCCTCCATGCGCAGCAGCACGGGCTGGTTTCCCGATCCAGTGGCATTTGTTGTGTCTTTCATACTCAAATCATCGCCTCCTGATTCTCAAGTATTTCGCTATACGCCGTTTCGTCATACTGGAAACGTCATCTCCGTATGGCGCAGAACAGGACCTTTTTCTGGTCCTGTTCTTTCCCGCGGCAGCCGCCACATGAGCATGCGCACATGTTCATCTGGCCGATGCGCGCGTAAAAAATACGGCCGCACCGAAGTGCGGCCGCATCATCGATGACTTTATTCCTCGCCTGTGTACATAGCGTAAGGAATATTCACACGCCATGTTCCTACTACGTTGGCTGCATCGACACCCTCAAATGTTTCTGCGCTTGTCAGATAGTTTGCTGTGATCTGGGCGATGGTGTTGGCCATACCTTCAGCATCCTGTTTGATGGTACCTGTCATTGTACCGGCTGCGATCGCGTCCTTTGCAGCGTCGGTAGCATCTACGCCGAATACCGGGATCACAGTAGCGCCTTCTTTGTTGTAGCCGGCGTTCTGGAGAGCGGTAACGGATCCGATCGCCATCTCGTCGTTGTTGGCGATAACAAGCTCAACCATGTTGTTGTTTGCTTCGCTGTACTGGGACAGGATCGTCTGCATATACTCGGTAGCTGCTGCTGCGGACCACAGACCGCCCTGGTCAACCAGATATTTGTTTGTGTTGCTTGCGTCATAGAAAGCTAACGGCTTCTTGCCGGCTGCTTCCAGGACCTTGTCCGCATCCTCCTGGCCAAACTGGGTACGTGCGATTGCCTCGGCGTTGCCCTCCTGGCCCTTGAACATTACGTAGGAGATCTGGCCGTCGCCGTTGAGATCTACGGTATCGTAATTCTCAACCAGGTACTCACCGATCATTTCGCCCTGCATATGGCCGGCCATCTCATAGTCTGTACCTACGAATACAGCCTTGTCGTATGCGGAAACGACTTCCTCGCTTACAGAACGGTTGAAGAAGATCACCGGGATGCTCTGTGCCTTTGCCAGCTCGATGATATTCTTTGCAGCGTCGTCAGAACCGCTGTCCACCAGGTTTACTACCAGAAGAGAGGTTCCCTTTGCGATGGCTGTGGAAACCTGCTCGGTCTGGGTCGTCTGGCTGTTGTTGGAGTCGTAGTCCTGGTACTTGATGCCAGCCTTATCAAGAGCTGCATCCAGTGCGGAACGCACGCTGGAGATATATGTATCACCGTATGTATAGTATAATACGGAGATCTCTCCTGCGTCTGCTAAATCCTTGGCGGCTTCTGTAACTGCTTCTGTAACTTTTTCTGTCTCTTTTTCGTCTGCTTTTGTTGTCTCTGCTGCTGCGGCTGTTGTCTCTGCCGGTGCTGCTGCGGACTCCTTCTTATCGCCGCCGCCGCATGCTGTCATGCTGGCTACAAGGCCGGCTGCAAGAAGAACGCTTACTAATTTTTTCATTTTGAATTCCTCCTCTTCTTTCGGTTTGTTATATATTAAACAACCATACCGTATTATACCCCATTCCATAGGTTTTGTAAAGGATTACCGATATTTTTTTATATAGCCTTCCATTTTTTGTATAAATCGGCCCAATCCGACAGAATCCGAGGAGAAATCTCTTGTTTTATATCTACAATTTTCCTTATTTACATCTTTTCACCCGGAACTACCGGTACTGCGCCTTCGGGAACCGGGCAGAAATAGCCGCCGTAGCGTTTCATTTTTGCCTCGTATTCATCCCTGGCCGCCTGTAAGACCTCCGGCTTTTCCATCAGATCCACAGCGGCTGCCGCCAGGACCTTGCCGGCCATGAGCATGGCCTTATGGGCAATGGAAGTGCGTCCGCAGGACACGTTCTGCCAGGAATGGCCCGGAGCCTTGGACGGATATGTGGCGGTATTGATCTGTGCCGTAGGAACCAGCCAGCTCACGTCGCCCACATCTGTAGAGCCCATGCGCGGATGCTCCGAATAGAAATACGGGATCAGGAAGTCGTTGATGGCTTTTGTCCCATGCTCCGAGGCTTTATCTACAAATTCGTAAAGCTCCTCGCTGTCCTCTGTAAAATCTCCTGGGAGCTTATTGTCCTTCATCTCCACAGAATCGCAGAGGGCCTGGGCGTAGGCGATCTCTTCCTCTGTATATTCCGGCATCTCCACCTGGCTGAAGTTTTCCCAGAGGAGCTTCTCCAGCACCTTATTGGGAACTGTATTGGAGCAGCCGTCAATGAACTTCTTCTCCATGGTGGTATCCGTCATCATGGACGCAGCCAGGGCGATCCGGTCCACACGCTCCTGAAGAGCCAGGGCCTCCTTGGCCCAGATGGAGCGCACCATATAGAGCACCTGTGCCCTGGGCTGCACCACATTGGGTGAATCTCCGCCGGCATCAGTGATGGAATAATGGATCCTGGCCGTATCCGGCATATGCTCCCGCAGGAACTGGACTCCAATGTTCATCAGCTCCACAGCGTCCAGAGCGGAACGGCCCTGCTCCGGAGCTCCCGCCGCGTGGGAGGCAACGCCAGTGAATTTATACTCTGTCTGGATGCAGGTATTGCAGGTACCGGAGGTCACCTGGTTTTCTGTTCCCGGATGCCAGGTGAGGGCCGCGTCGCATTCCTTAAATACGCCGTCCCTGGCCATGAAGGCCTTGGTGGCAGCTCCCTCTTCGCCGGGACAGCCATAGAGGATCACCTTTCCGCTCCCCTCTCCCTTTTCCTCCAGATAGTGCTTGATGGCAAAGGCAGCCGCCATGGATCCGGCTCCCAGAAGATTGTGGCCGCAGCCGTGGCCGTTGCCGTTGGATACCAGCTCTTCACGGCTCTGCTGTCCGGCCACCTGGGAAAGCCCTGTGAGGGCGTCATACTCGGCCAGGATCCCGATCACCGGCTTTCCGGAGCCATAGGACGCACGGAACGCCGTCTCAATGCCGCAGAAGGGGTGCTCCACCTCGAAGCCCTCCTCCTTTAATACCTGGGCGTACAGCTCCCCGGATTTAAATTCCCTCAGGGAAAGCTCCGCAAAATCCCAGATCTTATCGGATGTGTCGATGATCACGTCTGCTTTCTCGTCAATATAGCTTAAAACCTTCTTTTTTTCGTCGGTCATGGTTCTGCCCCTCCTGTTTTCTTCTTAATACAATACCTTGCTTAAAAAATCCTTTGTACGCGGGTTGGACGGATGATTGAACACCTGGTCCGGACTGCCCTTTTCGGCGATGATCCCGCCGTCCATGAAAAATACCCGGTCAGAGACCTCCTTGGCGAATCCCATCTCATGGGTCACGATCACGGTGGTCATTCCCGTCTTTACCAGGCTCTTTATAACCTGGAGCACCTCTCCCACCATCTCCGGGTCCAAGGCCGAGGTGGGCTCGTCAAACAGCATCACATCCGGCTCCATGGCCAGGGCGCGGACGATGGCAAGACGCTGCTTCTGGCCGCCGGAGAGCTTTTTGGGATACTGATCCGCCTTTTCCTGGAGGCCTACCCGGGCCAGCAGCTCCGCTGCCATCTCATCGGCCTCCTTCTGGCTCTTCTTCCCCAGGAGCACCGGAGCCAGGGTCACGTTCTTCCCCACGGTCAGATTGTTGAATACATTAAAATGCTGGAACACCATTCCCATCTTCTGCCGATGGAGGTTGATGTCCACGCTCTTGTCGGTGATGTCGGTGCCCTCAAAATAAATACGGCCGGAGGTGGGCGTTTCCAACAGGTTCAGGCACCGCAGAAAGGTGCTCTTTCCTCCTCCTGACGGGCCGATGATGGAGACCACCTCGCCCTTGGAGATGGTTTCAGACACGCCCTTTAACACCTGAAGGCTTCCAAACGATTTATGCAGATCCTCCACACGGATCAGTTCACTGCTAGCGCTCACTTGCGTTCATCCTCCTCTCCAGTAATGCGATCAGCTTGGACATAACGAATGTCACAAGGAAATAAATGATGCCCACGATGGTCAACGGCTCCAGAACACGGAAGGTAATGCCGTTGATGGTCTTAAACTGAGTCATCAGCTCTCCGATAAAGAAGGTGGATGCCAGGGATGTTTCCTTGACAATGGCCACAAACTCATTGCAGAGAGCGGGAAGGATATTTTTTACTGCCTGGGGCAGTACGATATGGATCATGGCCTGACGGCTGTTTAAGCCTAAGGACCGGGCCGCCTCGGTCTGTCCCGCGTCCACAGCCTGGATCCCGGCCCGGACGATCTCACAGACATAGGCTGTGGAGTTGACGCAGCAGGCGATCATCACGCAGGTGAACTCGCTGAGATCCAGCGCCGGAAACCACTGGGGCAGCATAAAATAGAAGAAATACAGCTGCAGGAGGATCGGCGTTCCCCGGATCACCTCCACATAAACTACGGCAGCAGCGTGAAGGGGCTTAAACCTTCCGATTCCCCAGCTGCTGCGGTGCATCATCGCCATCAGAGAGCCGGACACGGTGCTGATCAGCACCGTGAGAGCTCCCATATATAAGGTCATCCATAAGCCATGAAGGAAGAGGGACGAATATTCGGTCCACACCTTTCCCATAACTGTGAAAAATTCCATTGGATCTTCTCCTTTCTTTCCGGCCTATTTCATCTCTATGCCAAGGCTTTCTGCCAGAGCCCGGGCTTCCTCGGTCCACTGGCTGTAAAGGCCCGATTCATTGACCTCTGCGATGATCCCGTTTAAGGCCTCCAGAAGCTCATCCTCGCCCTTTTTAACGGCGATGACATTGCCCTCGTCGGAATGATCAAATTTAAACTCCGTCATGGCAATCTCCGGGTAGGACTTCATCAGCATCTCTCCGTTATCGTAGGAGACTGCCAGAGCGTCGGCCTTCCCTGTGGTCAGCATCAGAACGCCGTCGGTGATAGCTGTAACTGGCTGGAACTGGATATCCGACGGAAGCTGTTCTGTCACCAGGGACTGCTGCAGGGAGGCATTCTGGGCTACGACCTTCTTTCCGGAAAAATCCTCCGCTGTTTTATAGGAAGCCGCATCCTCCTTCAGCACCAGAAGGGTATGGCCCTTATCCTCAGACTGGATGTTGTAACGGTCCGAAAGTCCCAGGGTCTCGGCACGCTCCTCAGTATAGGCAAATCCGGAGATTCCCATATCGATGGTGCCGGAGGCAAGCCCCTGCTGGATCGCGGAAAACTCCATAGCCTTGATCTCCAGCTCCACTCCCAGCTTTTCAGCGATATATTTGCCCAGCTCAATATCGGAGCCCACGTACTCGACGCCCTTCGCGCCAACGTTTTTAAACTCCATGGGAGCGAAATCCGGCGCGGTCCCCATGGTGATCTTTCCAGAAGCCAGGATCTTTCCCAGACGGCTTTCGGGATCCACATCCACGGCGGCCCCGGTGGCTTCTGCCTCACTTCCGTCTCCGGCCTTTTCAGTCTCTTCTGCCGCAGCTGCTGTGCCGGAGGACTCTGCCTTCGTATCTGCTGCAGTCTCCTTGCTTTCCCCGCCGGAACATCCGGTCATCCATGCCATGGATATCATCGCTGCCATTGCCACAAATACATGCTTTTTCATAATTATTCCTCTTTTCTTTATTTTATGCTTCATATATGCAGTTTCCAACGGCCATTTATTGGTGGCCTTTGTTTATGTTACGCATTATAATGCATAAATATGCTTTTGTAAAGAGGTTTTTTGAAAAAAATATGCATTTTATCCATTCCGTATAAATTTTTATGCATACCACCCGAAGGCGGTATGCATAATGGATAATCATTTATGGATTTAGATGTCTGCGATATTGATGAGCGTAAGCTCCTGGGCGCGGTTCTCCATACTGGTCACCAGGGCCCTGGCCGTATCGATGGCTGTAAGGACCGTTACGCCGGTCTCGATGGCGTTTCTGCGGATGATGAAGCCGTCGTGGCTGCGCTCGGCTCCCTGGGCCGGGATGTCGATGACCAGGTCGATCTCATGTCCCAGGATCAGATCCAGGATATTGGGAGACTCCTGCTCGATCTTGCGCACAGGGATGGTCACTACGCCCTTCTGGTACAGGTACCGGGCGGTTCCGTTGGTACAGAAGATCCGGTAGCCCTGGGCCTTGAAGCGGGCGGCAATGTCCACCATCTCCTCCTTATCGGAATCGCGGACAGTGATGATCATGTTCTTATACTTGGGCAGCTTGATACCTGCGCCCTGGAACGCTTTATAAAGGGCCTCGTTGAAGGTCTTAGCGATACCCAGGCACTCTCCGGTGGATTTCATCTCCGGCCCCAGGCTGATGTCTGCGCCGCGGATCTTTTCAAAGGAGAATACGGGCATCTTGATCGCAAAGTAATCGGCCTCTTTCTGGAGTCCGGGAGTATAGCCCAGTTCCTTGATGGTATGGCCGCAGATGATCTGGGTCGCCAGGGGAACGATGGGGATCCCCGTTACCTTGCTGATATAGGGAACCGTTCTGGAGGAACGAGGGTTTACCTCGATAACATATACGTTATCCTCTTTATCTACGATGAACTGGATATTGAACAGACCGATGATGCCGATACCCAGACCAAGCTTCTTTGTATATTCCAGAATTTTGCCCTTAGCCTTGTTGGATACGGAGAATGTGGGGTATACGGAGATAGAGTCGCCGGAGTGAACCCCTGTACGTTCTACATGCTCCATAATGCCGGGTACAAATACATCATAGCCGTCGCAAACAGCGTCTACTTCCAATTCCTTACCCTGAATATATTTATCAACCAAAACGGGCTGGTCCTCATTGATGGCAACGGCTGTTTTCAGATAGGTTCTCAGCTGATTTTCATCCGCAACAATCTGCATTGCACGCCCACCCAGAACATAGGAGGGGCGAACCAGAACAGGATAGCCGATTTCTGCCGCAGCCTTTACGCCTGCTTCGATATTGGTAACAGCCTGTCCCTTGGGCTGAGGGATGCCAAGCTGAGTCATGATATGCTCAAAGGAATCTCTGTTTTCTGCCTTTTCGATTGCCGCAACATCTGTACCGATGATGGTTACGCCGCGTTTCATCAGAGGCTCTGCAAGGTTGATGGCAGTCTGCCCGCCGAGGGATGCAATTACACCCAGAGGCTGCTCCAGCTCTACCACATTCATAACATCCTCAACCGTCAGAGGTTCAAAGTACAGCTTATCACTTGTGGTGTAGTCTGTGGAAACGGTTTCGGGGTTGTTGTTGATGATGATGGATTCATAGCCGAACTTCTTGATGGTGGTTACCGCGTGTACAGTGGAGTAGTCGAATTCGACACCCTGCCCGATACGGATGGGGCCGGAGCCAAGCACGATAATCTTCTTCTTATCACTGATACGAGAATCGTTTTCCTTCTCATAGGTGGAGTAGAAGTAGGGGATGTAGCCGCCGCAGCCGCTTGTTTCAATCATTTTATAAACGGGGAACAGGTTCATTTCCTTTCTCAGATTATAAACTGCAACCTCATCCTGCTTCCACAGCTTTGCGATATACTGGTCGGAAAAGCCCATTTTCTTTGCCGTTGTCAGAATTTCCTTATTGCCGACATTTTCTGCCAGAGTGGTTTCGTAATCGACAATCTTCTTGAAGGATTCCAGGAAATATTCCGTAATCATGGTTGCCTTGAAGATTTCATGCAGAGAAACGCCATTGCGAATCAGCTGTGCGATGGCATAAATGCGGTCATCGGGGCTTGTTGCAATATAGCTCAGCATATCCTCGTTGGACATGGTGTCGAATTTCGGCATATACAGATGGCAAACGCCGATTTCCAAGGAACGAATGGATTTCAGCAGACATTCCTCCAGTGTACGTCCGATACCCATAACCTCGCCGGTTGCCTTCATCTGTGTGGAAAGCGTATTTGCGGCAGTTGCAAATTTATCGAAGGGGAAGCGGGGCATTTTTGCTACGATATAATCCAGTGCAGGCTCGTAGTTTGCGGTTGTTTCGCCCAGCTTGATTTCATCCAATGTCATGCCGACAGCAATTTTTGCGGTAACTCTTGCGATGGGGTAGCCGCTTGCCTTGGATGCCAGTGCAGAGGAACGGGAAACGCGGGGGTTTACCTCGATTAAGTAATATTCGGAGGAATTGGGGTTCAGTGCGAACTGCACATTGCAGCCGCCTTCGATTTTCAATTCCTTGATGATTTTCAGTGCAGAATCACGCAGCATGGTGAAATCATGGTCATTCAGTGTGAGGATGGGTGCTACAACGATGGAGTCGCCTGTATGCACACCAACGGGGTCGATGTTTTCCATACCGCAGATGGTGATGGCATGGTCGGTACCGTCACGCATAACCTCGAATTCGATTTCCTTATAGCCCTTTACGCTCTTTTCTACCAGAACCTGATGCACAGGGGAAAGCTTCAGCGCATGCTTCATGATTTCCACCAGTTCAGCTTCGTTATTGGCAAAGCCGCCGCCTGTGCCGCCCAGTGTGAAGGCAGGACGCAGCACAACGGGATAACCGATTTCATTTGCCGCTGCGATGGCTTCTTCTACGGAATAAGTAATCTGAGAGGGGATAACGGGCTCACCGATGGATTGGCACATTTCCTTAAACAGCTCACGGTCCTCCGCACGTTC